>ERZ894251.501-NODE-501-length-19989-cov-9.505368_pt1 | contig 19989 bp, 17 predicted proteins | sample MGYA00380301_ERZ894251 | MGnify/ENA primary metagenome ERZ894251 (study PRJEB32331, sample SAMN06328418) | human gut metagenome | biome: human gut microbiome; feature: stool | host: Homo sapiens | collected 2014-02-13 ... | reverse complement strand
CCGCTTTCCGCCGTGCCGGCAGAGCAGGCGGCCTCTGTTCTGCGGCGGGCCGCCATGCTGGTGAAAGGGGCGGGCGGGCATTGAGCGCGCCCCCCGTGGGGCGCTTTGCGCCCAGCCCCTCCGGGCGCATGCATCTGGGCAATGCCCTGACGGCGCTTTTGGCGTGGCTTTCGGTAAAAAGCCGCGGCGGGCGCTTTGTGCTGCGCATTGAAGACCTGGACCCCGCCCGCTGCCGCCCGGAATATGCCCGTCAGCTGATGGACGATTTGTGCTGGCTGGGCCTTACCTGGGACGAAGGCCCGGGCGCATGCGAGGCAAACGCCCCTTATTTTCAAAGCCAGTGCACCCCATATTATGAGGCGGCGCTGGCCCGGCTGCGCTGTGCCGGGCCCGTATACCCCTGTTATTGCTCGCGGGCAGACCTTTCCCCCGCACAGCGGGCCGAAAAAGAGGCCGCCGGCCGCCGGGGCGCGCTGCGCGTTGCCGTGCCGCAGCGGGAAGTGAGTTTTTCAGACGGGCTGTGCGGCACCGTGCGGCAGGAGCTTTCCACCCAGTGCGGAGATTTTATTGTGCGCCGCTCGGACGGGGTGTTCGCCTACCAGCTGGCCGTGGTGGTGGATGACGCGCGCATGGGCGTCACCGAAGTGGTGCGCGGGCGCGACCTGCTGGCCTCTACCCCGCGCCAGATCTTTCTGCAGCAGGCACTGGGCCTGGCCACCCCGCACTATTTTCACACGCCCCTGCTGGTAAACGGGCAGGGCGCGCGCCTTTCCAAACGGGACGGCGCACTGGACCTTGGCGTGCTGCGCCAAAAATTTACGCCCCGGCAGCTGCTGGGGCGCCTGGCTGCGCTGGCCGGGCTGTTGCCCGCGCCGGAAAGTGTAAGCCTGCAGACGCTCGCGGCCCATTTTTCCTGGCAAGCGGTGCACAGCGCCGACATTACGGTGCCGGAAGGCTGGTTTTCCTGAGGCAGGGCGCCGGCAGCACCGCAGCAATCGCCCCGGAAAGGAGAGAGAGCTATATGGCGCGCATCGAGGGCCAAAAACTGAAAATTCTGGTTCTGGCCGATATTCTGGCACGCGAAACAGACAGCGCCCACGGGCTTACCGTGCCGCAGCTGATTGCGGCGCTGGCGGCGCGCGGCATCCCGGCCGAGCGCAAAAGCATCTACACAGACCTTCGTGCGCTGGAGGATTTCGGCCTGGACGTGATTTGCCTGCGCGAGGGGCACATCTGCCGCTGGGCGCTGGCCTCACGCACCTTTGAAGTGGCAGAACTGAAGCTATTGGTGGACGCGGTGCAGTCCTCCAAATTCCTTTCCGAAAAAAAGAGCCGCGCGCTCATCAAAAAGCTGGAGAGCCTTTGTTCCCGCCACGAGGCAAAGGCGCTGCAGCGCCAGGTGTTTGTAACCAACCGGCCCAAAAGCATGAACGAGAGCATCTACTACACCATCGACCTTCTGCACACCGCTATCTCCACCGACGAGCAGGTGCGCTTTCAAATTGCCGAGTGGACGCCGGAAAAAACCGTGCGCTACCGCCGCGGCGGCAAGCTGTATACCGTTTCGCCGTACGCCCTGATTTGGGAAGATGAAAACTATTACCTGCTTGCCTATGACCCCGAGGCCGGGGCCATGCGCCATTACCGCGCGGACAGGCTGGCCCATCTTGCCCTGGCCGGCGGGCCGCGGGTTGGGAAAGAGGTGTTTGCCCGGCTGGATATGGCCGCCTACACCAAGCGCACTTTCGGCATGTTCGGCGGCGAGGAGACCGGTGTGACGCTGGAATTTGCCGCCCATCTGGCCGGGGTGGTGATAGACCGTTTTGGCAAAGACGTGACGTTTTTTCCCGCAGGGGACGGACGGTTTCGCGCCTATGTGCATGTGGTGCCCAGTGTGCAGTTCATGGGCTGGCTGGCCGGCCTTGGCGCCGAAGCCAGGCTTATCTCCCCGCCCGAGGTGCAAAAGGCTTTCTGTGCACATTGCCGCCAGGTGTTGCAGCAATACGGCGCGGCCAAATAAAGTCCTGTTTATAGGACATGTTTTCGCCTATACTGAAAGCACAAAAACAAAACAGCCTGCACGGCAAGCGGCAGGCACGGGCGAAAGGATGTGCTTTTGTATGGTGAAAATGGCAGCGATAGCCCCGAAGGGCGTGTTTGAAGACGAAGAAGTGATGACCGTTTCGTGCCGGGAAGAGCCGTACGAGCGCCATTATGACGATTTTTCCCGCAACTGGGAAGAGGCGGCCTGACGCCGCACACGGCGCCGGCGCGCACGGGCAGCCCTGCAAAACACAAAACAGCCCCATGGCGGCCTTTGGGCTTTGCCATGGGGCTTTTGCGCGGCAGGGGTTCCCGCGCTAGATCATATCTGCCTGCACACACCCCAGCTTTTGCAAAAAGCGCGCCAGCGCGGCGTGGCCCTGCGGCGTCTGTTTGAACACGCCCGCGTGTTCCAGGCAGGCCTCAAATTTTGCGCCAATCTCGCGCCGCACAGCCGCCTGGGCCTTCTCCGCCGTCATGGCCGTGCCATAGGTTTTTACCAGGTAATCCAGCCAGGGCGCATGCTCCGGCGCGGCGGCTTTCACAGCGTCCGCCCCTTGCCTGCCCGCCAGAACACCCGCAATCATGGCGCTCTGCTTTTCCAGCCGCCCGGGCAAAATGGCAAGGCCCATCACCTCGATAAGGCCAATGTTCTCTTTTTTGATGTGATGGATCTCCTGATGCGGGTGAAAGATGCCGTCCGGGTATTCGGGCGTGGTGCGGTTGTTGCGCAGCACAAGGTCGAACACAAACTGTTTTTCATCTGCGTCATAGCGCAAAATAGGCGTGATGGTGTTGTGCGGCACCGCGTGCCCGGCCCCCTGCGAATAGGCCAGCACACCCACGCTTTCATCGGAATAACCGCGCCAAAGGCCCAGCGCCTCCTGCGCAAAGGCCAGCATCTGCGCCTTGTCGGCCCCCTTTACCCGCAGCGTGGTGACGGGCCAGGCAATGCTTTGCACCGTAATGTCGGGGTATTTTTCACACCGATACACGGCCAGCGTTTTGGCCCGCTGCATGGGAAAGCTGTAGCGGCCGCCCTGAAAATGCATATGGCTGAGGATGCTGCCGCCCACAATGGGAAGGTCTGCGTTCGAGCCGCAGGTGTAATGCGGGAACTGGCTGACGAAATCGAACAGCTGGGCAAAGGCGCGCGGGGTGATGCACATGGGCTCGTGCTTTTCACTGAACACGATGCAGTGCTCGTTGTAATAGACATAGGGGCTGTATTGAAGGTACCACCGCTCGCCGCACAGGCTGACGGGCACCACGCGGTGGTTCTGGCGCGCAGGGAAATTCACGCGCCCTGCATAGCCGATATTCTCGATGCACAGCATGCACTTGGGGTAGCTGGACGAAGGCTGCAGCCGCTCCAGCGCGATGGTTTTGGGGTCTTTTTCCGGCTTTGTGAGGTTGATGGTCACTTCCAGCGTGCCATACTTCCCCTCGTAATTCCATTGGATGTTTCGGGCAATCTGCGCAGTGCGGATATAGTTGGACGCAATGCACAGCCCATAGAAATAATCGGTGGCGGCGCGGGCACCCTCTTTTTCCCACAGGGCCCGGAAAGTTTCGCACACCTCGCTCTCGCGCGGCATTACGGCGCCCATGATGCGCGCTTCAAAATTCACACGCAGGGCGGGCACGCTGGCGTCAAACAGGCCCCGGGCCGCCGCGGCATCCAGCAGGCCGTCCAAGATGGCGGTGGGCGCCGGCTCTGTCTGGGCGGGCACCGGCCCTTCCCATGGCTCGGCCAGGCCAAACAGGTCCAAAAGCGTGTTGCGGCTGACATATACATCCAGCGAGGAAACCAGGCCGTGCCGGCGGGCAAAATCCAGCAGGCATTCCACCAGCAATGCAGTGTTGTTCATGTTGCATGTTCTCCTCTCGCACCAGCCGCACAGGCGGCCTTATTTCCCTTTTATTATAAGGTTTGGCAAGCCCTGGCCGCAAGATTCCAATAATGCAAAATTGTTGCACATAAATTACATTTTGCGCTGTGCCTTGGCACTTGTGCCCAGTTTTGCCCCGGGCCATTGTTCATCTTGTATGTTGGCCTTGAAAAAGCATGCCACCGCTTGACAGGCACCTTTTCAGACGCTAAAATGAATAAGACAGGCACAGACGGAGAAAAGTACAGCAGAACGCTTTGCCAAAGCGAGCGGGGGACGGTGCAAGCCCCGCGCACAGCCCTGCCCGAAGAACACTCCCGAGCCGCAAGCTGAACCCCGCCTTTGCGGGCAGTAGGTGCGCCGTGGGCAGCGCGTTAAGCTGCAAGCGCATACGGGCCTTTGCCCCGTGCGGAAAAGGGGCCGCGCAAGCGGCAAGTTAGGTGGCACCGCGGATCCGGCAGCGATTCGTCCTAAACTGTTAGGGCGATGCAGGCTGCCGGATTTTTATTTTCAGGAGGAAAAGATATGAAACGAACAGAGATCGCGGCCCTGTTCCGCCAAACGCCGCCGGACGGCACGCCGGTGACCGTGTGCGGCTGGGCCAAAACCGTGCGAGATTCGAAAAACATCGGGTTTCTCTCCCTTTCGGACGGCTCGTGCTTCAAGCCTGTACAAGTGGTGTTCGAAGCCGCCAAGCTGGCAAACTATAAAGAGATTGCCAAAGCCGGCGTGGGCACCTCGCTGAAGGTGGAGGGGACGCTGGTGCACACGCCCGGCGCAAAACAGCCCTTTGAGGTAAACGCCAGCGCCATCGCCATTCTGGGCGCGTGCGGGCCAGAATATCCCTTGCAGAAAAAGCGGCACACGGTGGAGTTTCTGCGCACCATGCCGCACCTGCGCGCACGCACCAACACGTTTTCCGCCGCTTTCCGCGTGCGCAGCGCCGCCGCCTTTGCCATCCACAAATTTCTGCAGGAACAGGGCTTTGTGTATGTGCACACGCCGCTCATCACGGGGTCTGACTGCGAGGGCGCCGGCGAGATGTTCCGCGTGACCACGCTGGACCTGAACAACCTGCCGCTTGGCGAGGACGGCAAAGTGGATTGCTCGAAAGATTTCTTCGGCCGCGCCACAAACCTCACCGTGTCCGGCCAGCTGGAGGGCGAAGCCATGGCCACGGCCTTTGGCAAAATTTACACGTTCGGCCCCACCTTCCGCGCTGAAAACTCCAACACGCCGCGCCATGCGGCCGAGTTCTGGATGATAGAGCCGGAGATTGCCTTTGCCGACCTTTCGGACGAAATGGACCTCTCGGAGGCCATGGTGAAAAGCGTCATCCGCTATGTGATGGACACCTGCCCGGACGAAATAGACTTTTTCACTCAGTTTTTTGACAAAGAGCTGCGCGCCCGGCTGGAGCATGTGGCCGCCAGCGAATTTGCCCGCATTTCTTACACCGAGGCCGTGAAACTGCTGGCGGAAAAGAACAGCACGTTCCAATACAAAGTGGAATGGGGCACCGATTTGCAGACCGAGCACGAGCGCTACCTCACCGAGCAGGTGTTTCAAAAGCCTGTGTTCGTCACAGATTACCCCAAAGAGATCAAATCGTTCTATATGCGCCTGAACGACGACGGAAAAACCGTGGCCGCGGCAGACCTTCTGGTGCCCGGCATTGGCGAGCTGTGCGGCGGCAGCCAGCGCGAAGAGCGCCTGGACGTGCTGGAGCGCATGATGGAAGAAAAAGGCCTTTCGCGGCAGGACTATGAGTGGTATTTGGACCTGCGGCGCTTCGGCACGGTGGAGCACGCCGGCTTCGGCATTGGCTTCGAGCGCCTGGTGATGTATCTCACCGCCATCCCCAACATTCGTGACGTGCTGCCCTTCCCCCGCACGGCGGGCGGTTTTTAAGCAAAGCGCCCCGGCAGCACGCAGAACAGCAGCGCCAGAAAAACATACGGAAAGCTGCGTTCCTGCAAGAAGGCATTGTCTTCAGCACACAGTTTTGCCTTCAGATGCATTAAAACGCCCGGCAATCCATCAGGATTGCCGGGCGTTTTTGTTCTGTGCAAAAATCTTGCCGGAAAACGGCCGTTCCCTTTAATATTCCAGCTTCCACATATAGCGCCGCATGGTAAGCGGGTGGCAGCGCACAAGCGCCAGCTGCTCGGCATAAACGCGCAGCACCGCGCTGAGCACCATGGGGTTGAAATATTCCACCACCGGCGCCGGAATGACAGAAGAGATTCCGTAATCTTTTCCGTCCACCAGCGTCACCTTGGCCTGGAAGCGCTCGAGGAAGGTGAGGGCACGCGCGTCCATCGGGCGGGTGGGCCCGTCGTTCATCAGCAGCAGGAAGGGCACGTCCTTATCCACAATTTCAAAGGGGCCATGGAAAAACTCGCCGTCGTGGAAATTGCCGGAATTGATCCACTGCATCTCCATCATCAAACACAGCGAAAAGGTGTAGGCCACCGCCTGCGTGGCGCCGGAGCTCATGACATACAGAACGGGCACATCTTTATATTCCTGGGCAAATTTCTTTGCCGCCGGCAGCACATAGGGCACCGTGTTTTCAATGAGGTCGTAAATGTTGGCAAAGGCCGTCTGCATCTCTGCGTAATGGGCATAGCCCTCATATGTGTTCAAAAGCTCTACCGCCAGGGCCAGCACGCCCGTCATCTTCTCCAGCTTGGCTGCATAGTTTTTTTCAAACCCGTGCACCAGAACATAATGGGCGTTCTTTGCCAGGGGAGATTCACCGTCATGCGTAACGGCCACCACGGCCGCGCCCAGCTCCATAGCCTTTTTCGAGGCAGCCACCGTCTCTGGCGTGGTGCCGCCCAAAGAACAGGTAATCACCACCGCCTGGTCATTTACCCCTGCGGGCGTGGCATAGCAGAACTCATTGGCCGTATAATGCCCTGCGCGCAGCTGTTTTGCGTTTTTCTCCAGAAAGTATTTGCCGGGGTACAGCTCTGCCTTCGAGGCGCCGCACCCCACAAAATATACCGATTTAATTTGCGGGCGCGTTTTTTTAATCTCTGCAACAATGCTCTTCGGGTCCATGTTCTGTTTCAACCTCCTGCCGGTTTGTTTAATACAATTATATTACATCTTAATACATCTTGTCAATGCATTTTGTATTTTCTTTGCAGCAAACCCAGGCCGGAAGCTTTTGTCATGCCTGCATGGTGACCGTGCAGGTGTACCGGTCGGCATTGATAACGCTTTTGCTGCGGTAAACGGCCTGCCCATTCTCGTCATAGCTCACGTCGCGCTGCAGCAGCAGCGCCGCGCCCTCGCCCACGCCCAGCAGCGAGCTTTCCTCTTTGGTGGCATAGCCGATGTTGATATTTTTTACGCCCTTCACCACTTTGACGCCGTTTTCCGCCAGAAGCTTGTGCAGCGAGCCGGTGAGGTCCTCCCCCAGAAGATAGGCGAAAGAGCGCTGCATGCGCACCTCTTCCACCATCACCGGCACGCCATCGCAAAAGCGCAGCCGGCGCAGGCTGAGCACGGCCTCGCCCTCTTTGACACCCAGCAGCTCAACGTCCGCAGGGCGCGCATCGTTCAGCCCGGCAAACAGCAGCCGGCTGGTGGCCTTCTGCCCGTTTGCCTCACAGGTTTGGGTAAAGCCCATCATCACATTCATGCTGCGCACCAGCTTTTTGCCGGTGACGAAGGCGCCCACGCCCTGGCGCTTGCTGAGAATATCTTCCTCCACCAGCAATTCCAGAGCTTTGCGCACCGTGATGCGGCTTACGCCGAAGGTACGGCTCAGCTCCATCTCCGTCATCAGCTGTTCATTCTGACGCAATTCTCCTGAAGCGATCTGGGCTTTGATCTCGTTTGCAAGCTGCTGATACAGCGGCAGCTGGGCATCGCGTTTCAATGTCATCGGTCTTTCTCTCCCGGTCTTGTTTTCTGCGCCGCGCGGGCCGCCCTGCGGCGCTGCTGCTTTTATCATACAGCCTGCGGCCGGAATAGTCAAAGCAAAAGCGCTTTGTTTTCCGCTTTGGCCCGTTCCCGGGCGGCCGGGCCCGCAGCCCGGTTTTTTACACCCCCTACGCCGGCAGGGCGTGCAATATGTCGTCCAGTTCGATGATGCCCAGCGCATAAATTCGCACCGCGTCCATCAGGCAGCCGATGTGCTGGCTCTCATCCGGCTGGTGCGCGTCGCCGCGGCCCGGGCCATATGGCATCATCCCCGGTTCTTTCGCGTTGCCCGGGCCAAACGCCACCGAGTTTGGCACCTTGCTGGCATAAGTGCCGCCCGCAAGTACATAGGGTTGCTTTTCTTCCCCCGCCACGGCATTAAACACCTGTGTCAGGCGTTGGGCCACGGGGTGGTCCTTCGGGATATAGTGGGAATCCGTGGCCTCCTGCACTTCAAACTTCCAGCCCGCCTTTTCCACGCTGGATACGATCAGCGGCAACACGCGTGCCTTTTTATCCGTCACGCTGTAACGGCAGTCCAGCGTCACGCGCAGCTGCCCGTCCTCCGTGCGCACCATGCCGGGGATCAATGTGGTTTTGCCGGAGGCCTCGTCTTCATACTGCACCCCAAAGCTTTCGCCATAGTAAGGCGCAAAGGCCTGCCGGATATATTCCACCGCTTTGGCCTCGGCGCCATCCAGCAGCTTTGCCTCGGACAAAAATGCCGCCAGGCGCCAGATGGCATTCACCGCCTTGAACGGCTCTGAGGCATGTGCCGACACGCCCTGCGCCATGATGACGATGTCATCTTCCTTTGCATCGGCATGGATACCTTCAAAACTTTCCGCCAGCTTGCGCACCCCGGCCAGCTGCCCCGCGCGGCGCGGCAGCACGGCAGCACACGTATTCGGAATGATATTGGGCGCCTGCCCGCCTTCCATGCGCAGCTTTTCCGGGTCTATCTGCATGACCACATCCCCGCACACGCGGCCCTTTTCGCCATGCGCCACAGGGAAGTAACAATCCGTCACAATGGAGAAATCCGGCATCTTGTGATTCTTCACCATGTAGACCATGTCGGACATGCCGCATTCCTCATCGCTTCCCATCAGGATGCGCAGGGAAGACCGCAGCGGAATGCCCAGTTCCCGCACACAATTCACCGCCATCAGCGCCGCGGCAAACCCCGCCTTGTTATCGCGCGAGCCGCGGCCCACCACAAAGCCGTCCCGCTCCACGCCCACAAACGGGTCCGAGCTCCAACCTTCCCCCACGGGGACCACATCCAGATGCGCGATAAACCCGATCTGCTTGTCGCCGTTTCCACACTGAGCGCCGGCCGCATAGTTTTCATAGCATTCGGTATCCATCCCGTAACGCCGGCAGATCTCCATTCCTTTTTCCAGCGCTTTGGCGCAGTTTTCGCCAAACGGCATGCCCGGCAAAGCAGGGCTTTTCACGCTGGGCACGGCGATCATTTCAATTAGAATATCCACCAGTTCCTGCCGGTGCTGCTGCACGTATCGTTCGATCTGCGCCGCATATTGTTGTGAGATCGGCATCGTACAAAACCTCCTGTTCTGTTTCCGCTTGCCGCGCCGTGGGCCGGCGCGGCTTATTCCGCTTTCTTTTCCCCGCCTGCCACAAGCGGAAAATGGCAGCACACATAATGGCCCGGCGTCACTTCAGCCAGTTCCGGCTCTTTCTGCGCACACACCTGCTGCGCATACTTGCAGCGCGAACAGAACCGGCAGCCCTTCGGCAGGTTCAGCGGGCTGGGCAGATCCCCCTCCAAAATGGGTTTGTCTTCCTCGTCCCTCTTTGTGGGGTCTCCCACCGGAATGGCGTCCAGCAGCCCTTCGGTATATGGATGCATGGTATGTTCGAACAACTCGTGTTCGGGCGCCAGCTCCATGATCTTTCCCAGATACATCACGGCAATTCGGTCGCTGATGTACTGCACGGTGGGCAGGCCATGCGCAATAAAGATATAGGTCAGCTGCAACTCTTCCTGCAGGTCTTTCAAAAGGTTCAAGATCTGCGCCTGGATAGACACGTCCAGCGCCGACACCGGCTCGTCGCAGATCACCAGCTTAGGCCTCAGCGCCAGGGCGCGGGCGATGCCGATGCGCTGGCGCTGCCCGCCGGAAAATTCATGCGGATACCGGTTTTGATAGCTTTTGTCCAGCCCCACCAGCTCCATCATGTATTCCACGTTCTTGCGGATCTCCGCGGGGCTCATCTTTGTCTGGATATGATAGGGTTCTGCAATGATGTCAAACACCTTTTTCCTTGGGTTCAGCGAGGAGAACGGGTCCTGAAACACCATCTGCATCTCTTTCCGAAGCGGCTTGAACTGCCGGGCGTTCATGGCTGTGATATCGTGGCCGTCGAACAGGATGCGCCCTTCCGTCTCCTTCAGCAGCCGGACAATCAGGTTTCCCACGGTGGATTTTCCGCATCCGCTTTCCCCTACGATGCCCAGCGTCTCACCGGCGCGAAGTGAAAAGCTCACCCCGTCCACCGCGTGAACATACCGCCTGTTCTTGCCCAGAATGCTGCCGCCAGTGGGAAAGAGCATTTTCAGCCCCTGCACTTCCAGCAGGCAGGGCTCTTTTTGCAAACACGCCTCGCTCATACGTGCACACCGCCTTCCTGCTTTTGTTCCTGCGCATACCGTATGCAGCGCACCATGCGCCCCTCCGCCTCGATCACAGGCGGCGCGCTTTCCCGGCACGCCGGCGTGGCGTACGGGCAGCGCGGATGAAACCTGCACCCTGCGACCATTTTGGAGATTGGCGGCACCGTTCCCGCGATGGTGGGCAGGCGCCTGCGCCCATCGCCCAAGCGGATGGTGCTGTTGATAAGCCCCTCCGTATATGGGTGCAGCGGCTTTTGGAACAAATCGTACACACTAGCCTGTTCCACGATCTGCCCCGCATACATCACGGCAACGCGGTCCGCCATTTCCGCCACCACGCCAAGATCATGTGTGATAAAAATGATGGACGTACCCAGCTCCCGGCGAAGATCCTTCATCAGCTTTAAGATCTGTTTTTGGATCGTTACGTCCAGCGCGGTGGTGGGCTCGTCTGCAATCAGCAACTTCGGCCTGCAGGAAAGAGCCATGGCGATCATCACACGCTGGCGCATGCCGCCGCTCAGAGCAGCCGGATATCTTTTATACACATCTTCCGGGTCCGGGATGCCCACGAACCGCAGCATGTCCACGCTCATCTGTTTTGCCTTGGCGCGGCTTGCCTTCTGGTGCAACCGAAACACTTCGTCCATCTGGTTGCCCACCGTGAACAGCGGATTCAGCGAGGTGAGCGGTTCCTGAAATATCATGGACATTTTATTGCCGCGCAGTTCCCGCAGCTTTTCCTCTTTGAGATGGCTGATGTCCTGGCCGTCCAGAATGATGGCGTCTGCCTCAACGATACCGGGCTTTTCCACAAGGCCCATGATGGACAGGCTCGTCAGGCTTTTGCCGCACCCGCTTTCGCCCACCAGGCAAAACACCTCGCCCTGCGCCACGTCGAACGAAACACCCTGAACGGCAGTTTGCATGCCCTCCAGCGTTTTGAACTTCACTTCCAGATTTTCCACTTTCAACAGTGTCTGTTCCATGCCGATCCCCCTCCTTTACAAGCCTTTATTGTGGGGGTCCAGCACGTCCCGCAGCCAGTTGCCGAGGAACGTGATGCCCAGGATGGCAACCGTGATCATAATGCCGGGGAACGTGGCTACCCACCAGTGGGTGGCCAGCAGCACACGCCCGTCGCTAAGCATGCCGCCCCAGGAGATCAGCGGTGCCTGGATGCCCACGCCAAGAAAGCTGAGAGACGCCTCGGTGATGATGCTACCCGCCACGCTCATGGTGGACACCACGATAAAAGAGGGCCACACATTGGGCAGGATATGATGAAAAATGATATATCCGGACGATGCGCCCAGTGTCTTGGATGCTTTTACAAATTCTTTTCCTTTCAGGCGCAGCACTTCCGAGCGGATCAGGCGCGCATACTGCACCCATGAGATGGCCGCGATCACCAGCACCAGGGTCACGATGCCGGAACTTTTGAACACCATCAGCGTCACCAGCGCCAGCAAAATGCCCGGGATGGCATAAAATGCGTCGGCGATGCGCATGATGACGTGATCCGTCACACCGCCGTAATACCCCGACACAAGGCCCAGCACCATGCCGACCGCACCGCTGGTCAGCGTGGCCAGAATGCCCACCACCAGCGAGATCTGCGAGCCGTACAGCATGCGTGACAAAATATCCCGCCCCAGGTTATCAGTGCCAAGAACATGGCTCCAGTCGCCACCCTCCATCCATGCGGGAGGTTTTGTCATATTTGTCAGGTCCATGGCATTGGGGTCGTACGGGGCCAGCTGGCTGGCAAAAATCGCGCACAGGCAGATCAGGATGACGATCACCATGCCCGCCGTGCCCGTGCTGCTGCGAAACAGCAGCTTGAAAAAGCGTCTGATTTTTTTCATTCCGGTCCCCCCTTATTGATACCGGATCGTGGGGTCGATCAGGCAATAGGCAATATCGGAAAGCAGGTTCGCCACGATCGTGATCAAAGCCACTGCCATTACACCGGCCTGCACCACTGTCATATCCAGATTTGCCACACCGCGATAGATCAGCATGCCAAGGCCGGGCCAGGCAAAAATGGTTTCGGTGATCAGCGCGCCGCCGATCAGCGTGGGCAGCTGCATGGCAATGATGGTGATCACGGGCACAAGCGTGTTCTTGAACGCGTGTTTGAACACCACGGTGCTGCTGCGCAGGCCTTTGCTGCGCGCTGTGCGGATATAATCCTGCTGCATCACTTCGATCATATTCGAGCGCACCAGCGGAATGATCTTTGCCGACGTCACTAAAGTGAGGGTGGCCGCCGGCAGCACCAGGTTCTGCCACGTGCCGGAACCGGACACCGGCAGCAGTTGCAGCTTTACCGCAAACAGCAAGATCAGCATGATGGCCACCCAGAATCCCGGCAGCGCCTGGCCCAGCGCCGCAAATCCATTCACCAGAAGGTCGAACGGGCTGTTGCGGAAGTGCGCCGCGGCAACCCCCAGCACGATACCCACTACCACAGAGCATGCAAGCGACACGCCGGCCAGCTGCAGCGAATACGGCATGCGCTCCAACACCAGGCTGAGCGCATCCTGATTATATTGATACGAGGTGCCAAAATCGCCCCTCAGCAGATTTCCTATGTAGATGAAGAACTGCTCATAAAAAGGCTTGTCCAGCCCCAAAGCTTCCCTGAGAGCAGCTTTGGCCTGCTCGCCCGCCTCCGGCGGCAGCATCAGGGCAACAGGGTCGCCCGCCACATATACCAGGCAGAAAATAATCAACGTCAGGATCAAAAGCACGGGAATGATCTGCACGATCCGTTTCAGCAAATATCTACCCATGGAAAAATCTCCTTTTATTCAGAAAGGAGACGCACCGGCATAGCCCGATGCGCCTCCTTTTGCGGTTGCGTTGCAGACGCCGCTATTTCAGCGTGATGCGGTCTACGTAGAACATTTCATCGATGCGGGGCGTAAAGTTGATATCAGAGCTGATGCCATAGGGCACTTTCAGATGAATGAACGGGGCCTGTACGCACTCGTCCACAAAGATCATCTGCTGCATCTCCACAAGCTGTTCGGCACGGCTGTCCGGATCCATGTTGCTCAAGGCTTCCAGATACAGCTCATCGTATTCGGTGGAGCTGTAGCAGCTGATGGGCGTGCAGTTCTCCGTGCGGTATTCATTCATGCCGTAAGAAGCGTCAAAGAAGTCGTCGCCATAGGCGATCAGCGCCATGCCGTTGAATTCACCGGCATTGAATTTATTGATATAGGCGCTCCACTCCAGCACGTTCACCTTCACATTCAGGCCAACCTGCTGCAGCATGCCGGCCACCACGTTGCCCACGTCGGCATCCATCAGATAACGGCCGGTGGGCACCAGCAGCTCGATCTCTTCCCCATTGTAACCAGAGGAAGCCACCAGTTCTTTTGCCTTTTCCACATCGTATTTGTCAATGCCATACAGGCTTTCGTCCTGGCCGAACACGCCCGGGGCAATACGCGTGTAGCACGGGGTGCCCGCGCCTTTCAGCACGGTGTCGATAATGGTCTGCGCATCCAGCGCATAGGCCACCGCCTCACGCACCTGCTGGTTCTGTGTGGGCGTGCTGTCCCACTTCATGATGACATTGTAGATGCGCGTGCCGTTGCCCAGCACCATCTCAGTGCCTTCATTTTCATCGATGCGGTCCCACTCGTTGGTGGGCACGTTCACGATGATATCCACATTGCCGGTAAGCAGTTCCGCCACGCGGGTGGATGCTTCGGGGATAGAGCGGAAACGCACTTCATCCCAATACGGTGTTTCGCCGAAGTAGTCGTCATACCGCTCCAGCACCACCACATCGTCTTTTACCCATTCCTTAAACTTGTACGGGCCGCACCCGATGGGGTTTTCCAGATAATAGTCCAGGCCATTCTCCTCAATGTACTTGGAGGGCATCATCTGGCTGCCGTTTTTGGACAGCAGTGAAAGCATGGTGGGATACGGGCCATCGGTAATGATGCGCACGGTGTAGTCGTCCACGATCTGCACTTCTTTGATTACAGAGAAGATGTGGTTTTCGGCCAGCGATTCATCTGTGGCCACACGCTCCAGCGTCCACTTTACATCCGCGGCCGTGAACGGGTCGCCATTGTGCCAGGTGACGTCGTCGCGCAGCTTGAATTCCCAGGTGGAATCGTCAATGGTTTCATAGCTTTCAGCCAGCACGCACACCCAGGCGTTGTCCTCATCGGCGCGCTCGATCAGCCCGTGGCTGAAGTTGCCAAGCACCGCGCCGGTGACGCCGTTGTTGTGGTTCTGCATATCGAACGTGGTGATGTCGCCGCCCTGCGCAATCGTCAGCACTTTTTCGCCGCTTTCCGCCGTGGACGCAGAAGAAGACGTGCTTCCCGCTGGCTGAGAGCTGCTGGGCGAACTGCATCCGGCCAGAGACGCCGCCAGCATTGCAATGGCCAGCAGCGCGGCTGCAAGTTTCTTTTTCATCAGTTGTATTCCTCCTTATCATGTCGGGGGGTGCCCCGAAAAATTGATTGCGGGCAATTCTTTCTTCTTTTTATTATGAATTTAAGACATCTTAATAACAACATTTGTTTTTTTTTATCATACAACACAATTTTATGTATGTCAACAGTTATTTTTTTGTTTCCTTTGCCCTCCGCACCTTTTCCCTGTATTTGGAGAAAAACCGTGATTTTGCACGATTTTTGCTGCATAATTTGAAATTGACCGCGGTTGGCCGCGCAGCTCTTCATTTTCGCCTTTTTCCCGCAGTTTTTGTTGGGTTTCCTGGAAAAGCACACCAGAAATGTAATTTTTCTATTGACAACGGCCTCCTGTCCCGCTATCTTATATTTAAGATGTCTTTATAACAACACGTTCTGCTCAAACTTGTCCGATCCTAATTTTATATAAAGCAAAAGGTGGTACCCATGGTTATTGACGTACATGTGCATCCCGCATTTTACGGCCCTGTTTGTGAAGACCCCCAGCGCGTGGCCGCGCGTAAAAAAGCAATGGGATATGATTTGATGAGCCCCTTTCCCCTGGAACTTGTGGAAAAGCAAATGGCTTTTGCCGGAGTGGACAAACTGGTTCTGCTGGGGGAAGATTGTGCTGCAGAAGGCGGCGCGGTGCTTTCAAATGAGGAAATTGCCAAAATCGTCGCGCTGGACCCTGCGCGCTTTATCGGCTTTGCCACAGTAGACCCCAATCGTCCCGACGCGCTGGATATCCTTCGCCACGCATTCGGCACACTGAAATTGCGCGGCCTGAAACTGCACCCCTCCAAGCAGCAGTTCTACCCCAACGACCCAAAGCTGTTCCCCATTTACGAGCTGTGCCTTTCTTACAATGTGCCCATCACATTCCACTGCGGCATGTCCTGGCAGCCAAACACTTATTTGAAATACGCCCACCCCTATCTGTTTGAAGACATTGCCGTGCGCTACCCCGAGCTGCGTATCAACCTGGCGCACTTTGGTTTTCCCTGGGTGCTGGAGACGGCGGCCCTCATTTTGAAATACCCCAATGTGTACGCCGACACTTCGTGCTGTTATATGGATTGCCCCGAACAGTTTTTTGAGCAGCTGTTTTTCAAGCTGATGGGCCCGCTTTGGGTAGAGCACAACCTTGCCGATAAGATTTTGTTCGGCTCCAACAATCCACGTTTCCGCCCGGCGCGCATCAAGCGTGGGCTGGAATATCAGCCCTTCTCGAAAGAGACTATGGCGAAGATCCTGGGTGAAAATGCTGTAAGATTCCTGGGCCTGGAGGTAAACGGCAATGGTTGAATTTACAAAAGTAAAGAAATGTTCTACAAAAGAATTTGAACTGATCAAGATCACCGATGACGTGCGCCAATTCGTTGCACAGTCCAAGATCAAAAACGGCGTGGTGTATGTCATTCTCTCGCACACCACGGCCGGCATCATGGTGAACGAAAGCCTTCCCTGCCTGGAAAAGGACATTGAGGCCACGCTGGAAGATCTGGTTCCCCTGCACAAAAACTACGCGCATTCTCACTTTCTTCCCAGCTATGGCGCCATCGGCGGGAACGCGCCGGGGCACCTGAAATCCATGCTGGTGGGCAACCACTGCGTCATCCCCCTCATAGACGGCGAGCTGGTGATGGGCATGGCGCAGGATGTGTACCTAGCCGAGTTTGACGGCGTGCAGCAGCGCACCTTTTTTATTGAGATTATTGGCGAATAAAAAACAAGGCGTGCCCGCACAGGGCCGCCTTCCCTCCTTCTTTTGGCAGGGCCGGGAATCCCGTGCAGCACGGCGGGCATTCCCGGCCCTGCTTTTTTGTGAAACCTGCCCGCCTGCGCCCGAAAACTTTGAAATATCGCCCTCAATCTGATATACTAAACAAATAACGGAACACGGCTCCAGACAGGTGCAGTGAAAGGCCGTAAATTTTTCGCGCCGGCGGGTAACCCGCCATTTGCGGTGCATACTGTTCTGGAACCCATCTTTTTTGGAGAATCACCGCCATGAGACGATGCCTTGCCTGTGTAATGATTGTGCTGCTTGTGTTTGTGGCGCCGGCCTTTCCGGCGGGCGCCGCAGGCTTTGAGCTGCCGGAGGGCACCCAGCTTTCTGCACAGAGCGTGTATATCGTAAACCTGGACACCGGCCTGTGCGTCTACGAGCAGAACGCCGATGAAAAGCGCAGCGTGGCCAGCCTTACCAAGCTAATGACGGCCCTTTTGCTGATAGAAAATGTGGAAGATCTGGAGGGCACCTATATCTCGGGCGGCACGGCGCTGTACACCGAAGAGATTACAGACCCGCAGGCCTCCAACGCAGACATTCTGCCCAACGAGGAAGTGCGCGTCATTGACCTTCTGTATGCTATGATGCTGCCCAGTGCCAACGAGGCAGCCAAAAATGTGGGCTACTTTCTTGGAAACGGAGATTTGAACAATTTCTATGCCCTGATGAACGCCCGCGCGGCCGAACTGGGCTGCACAAACACCAATTTCACCAGCGCCAACGGCCTTGCCGATATGGATGAGGGCAACTATTCCACCGCGCGCGATATTTTTCTGATTGCGCAGGAGTGCTGGAAGCACGAGATATTCCGCACTGTCGTGGGCACCCCCCTGTACTGGATGCCCCTGACCAACAAGCATACCACGGCGGAATTTCCCGAGCAGAACCCGGACGCCGCCTATTTTATCACCAATTCCAACGCCATGATCAAAGAGGCATCCGGCGATATGTACCGCTCTTACATCAAGGGCATCAAAACGGGCTCTACCTATGACGCGGGGCGCAACTTTGTGTCTGCCGCGGTGAACGAGGCGGGCGAAAGCTTTATTGGCGTGGTGCTTGGCTGCCCGTGGGACCCCGCAGAGGACGGCTATGCCCTGTCGTTTCACGACACCGCCACGCTGTACGACTGGATTTTTTCTTCTTTTTCCGTGCGGCCTACGCTTTCCACCGACACCCCCATTCACGAAGTGGCGGTGACGCATTCCGCTGAGACCGACACGCTTGCCCTTGTGCCGGCAGATAACCTTGCCACCATTTTGCCCAACGACAGCGATGATGCGCTGCAGCAGACGTTTGACGTGCCGGAAAGCGTGGAGGCCCCCATTCAAAAAGGGGATAAAATTGGCACGGTGACGGTGTCGCTTTCCGGCGAAGTGATTGGCACGGTAGACCTTCTGGCCGCACAGGATGTGGCGCTGAACCCCGTGCTGTATGCCTTTTCGCGCCTGAAGGCCTTTTTCACCAGCACCTATATGTGCGTGGTGTATGTGCTGACGGCCCTGTTTGCCCTGTTTTATGCCGGGCTTTACGCATGGCTTCTGCACGATACAAAAAAGCGCAAAGCGCGGCGCGCACGGCAAAACAATGCCGGCGCGCGGCCAAACGGCGGCAGTGCGCCCCGGCCGCAGGGCCGCCCGCCGCGCACCCCGCCCGAAGGGCGCTGACACGCCGTTATCCCGCCCGGCGCCGCGCGCCGGAGATTTGTGCCCGGCGACCGCGCCGGGTTTGCTTGGAGGAGGACCACAATGAAAGATATCAGCGAAGCACGCAACCTGACACTTTTGATGGATTTTTACGAGCTCACCATGGCGCGCGGCTATTTCGACAGCGGCTATGAGGACAAAGTGGGCGTGTTCGACATGTTCTTCCGCAAAATACCGGATGACGGCGGCTTTGCCATTGCGGCTGGGCTGGCGCAGTTCTGCGAAGTGATTGACAACCTTCACTTCGACGAGGGCGACCTTTGCTACCTGCGCTCGAAGGGCTGCTTTTCCGAGGGCTTTTTGGAATATCTGCGCAACTTTCAGTTCCACTGCAACATCTGGGCCGTGCCGGAGGGCACCCCCATCTTCCCTGGGGAGCCCATCCTCACCGTGCGGGCCCCGGCCATCCAGGCCCAGTTCATCGAGACCTTCGTGCTGCTGTGCCTGAACCACCAGAGCCTCATCGCTACCAAGTCCAACCGCATCGTCCGGGCGGCGGAGGGCCGTCCGGTGGCCGAGTTCGGCTCCCGCCGGGCCCAGGGCCCCGACGCGGCCATCCTGGGGGCCCGGGCGTCCTATATCGCCGGCTGTGCCGGCACCGCCTGTACCCTGGCCGACGAGATCTACGGCTCTCCCGCGGGGGGCACCATGGCTCACTCCTGGGTGCAGATGTTCCCCGACGAGTACACCGCCTTCAAGACCTACTGCCAGCTCTATCCTCACTCCGCCACCCTGCTGGTGGACACCTACAACGTGCTCAAGTCCGGCGTGCCCAACGCCATCAAGGCGTTCCAGGAGGTGCTGCTCCCTCAGGGCATCACCAGCTGCGCCATCCGGCTGGACAGCGGCGATTTGACCTACCTGTCCCGCAAGGCCCGGCGGATGCTGGACGCGGCGGGGCTCACCGAGTGCAAGATCGTGGCCTCCAACTCCCTGGACGAGTATATCATCCGGGATCTGCTGCTCCAGGGGGCCAAGATCGACTCCTTCGGCGTGGGCGAGCGGCTCATCACCTCCAAGAGCGAGCCGGTGTTCGGCGGGGTATACAAGCTGGCCGCCGTGGAGGACAAGGAGGGCAACATCATCCCCAAGATCAAGATCAGTGCCAACCCGGCCAAGATCACCACCCCCCACTTCAAGAAGGTGTACCGCCTCTTTGACAACGAGAGCGGCAAGGCCTTTGCCGATCTGATCACCCTCCACGACGAGAGGGTGGAGGAGGGGAAGCCCCTGGAGCTCTTCGACCCCGACGCCACCTGGAAGCGCAGTGTGTTCACCAATTTTACCGCCAAAGAGCTGCTGGTGCCCGTATTTCGGGCCGGTAAGCGGGTGTACAACTCGCCCCCCATCGCCGAGATGCGGGCCTACTGCGCCGGGCAGATCGACCTGCTGTGGGACGAGGTCAAGCGGTTTGAGAACCCCCACAACTACTACGTGGACCTGTCCCAAAAGCTGTGGGACGAAAAGAACCGCCTGCTTTCTGAAAGGGCCACTTGACAAGAAGCCCTTTGGCCCGCTACAATAG
>ERZ894251.499-NODE-499-length-20031-cov-8.581348_pt1 | contig 20031 bp, 20 predicted proteins | sample MGYA00380301_ERZ894251 | MGnify/ENA primary metagenome ERZ894251 (study PRJEB32331, sample SAMN06328418) | human gut metagenome | biome: human gut microbiome; feature: stool | host: Homo sapiens | collected 2014-02-13 ... | reverse complement strand
AGGCTGCGCTGCCCGGTGTGCGACGGCACAGGCGTCATCGGCCTGGATGTACAGTTTTTGCCGGACGTGGACATCCCCTGCCCCGCATGCCGCGGCAGCCGCTATGCGAAGGACGCCGCGCTTGTGAAAGCGCAGCACCCGGGCGGGCAGGCATATTCCCTGCCCGAAGTGATGGCCATGGATATTGACACTGCGCTGGCCGCCTGCGCAGACTGGGGCCTTGTGTGCCAGCGCCTTGGCGTGCTGCAAAGCCTGGCCCTTGGCTACCTTACACTGGGGGAGGCAACGCCCAGCCTCTCTGGCGGCGAGGCACAGCGCCTGAAGCTTGCCAGCGAAATGGGCCGCGGCCAGGAAGATTCCGTATTTGTGTTCGACGAGCCCACCATTGGCCTTCACCCGCTGGATGTGCAGACGCTTGTACGCGTGTTCCAAACGCTGATTGACAATGGCGCCACGGTCATTGTCATTGAACACGACCTGGATGTGATGCGCAGTGCAGATTATATCATTGACATGGGCCCGGGCGGCGGCGAAGCGGGCGGCCGCGTGGTGGCGGCCGGCACGCCGGAAGAAATTGCCCAAAACGGGCAGAGCATCACGGGAAGGTATTTGGCAAAATAAAAATTCAGGGGGGCCCGGCTTTTCGCCGGGCCCCCCTGCTTGCATCATAAAGGGCCGCTTGCCGCATTGCCCAGCCGGGCAATGCCAGGCGCCCTATGCCCCTTTGGGCAGCGCTTGCTGCGGGCAGGCAGATGGCAAGGCCTCTTCACCCGCTGCAAGGTCACTTTTCCGCCCTTTGGCGGGCATGCGCAAAATAGGTAAACTTCTGCACAAACCACAGCGTGCCCACTGCGGCAAAGGCAGGCCAGCCAACCGGTGTGGCGATGCTGAGAAGGATGAGCACCACAATGGCGGCCACAAACCCATGCTGTGTGGCAAGGAAGCTTTTGTATGCCGCAAAGCCAATGCGGGCGCGCTCGGCCTCGTCGCAGCTTTCGTACCATTCGCGGGTAAAGTTTTTATCCATGGTGTCACCGCGCTTTTCCGGGCAAAGGCATTTCACCAGTTCGATGACACGGCGCTGGGAAAAGGCCCCAAGAAACAGGCTTACCAACAGAACCGCCGCGCTGGCAAGCGGCACCAGCGGGGCGCGCGGCGCAATAGCCACTGCGAAGGGAATGAAGCACAGGCTTACCATGCTTTGGGTTTCCAGCGCAATGATGCATGCGTCCAGTGTATCCAGTGCGGCCAGCACATCTTCATCGCTTCCGCTTTGCGAAAGGCGCTGTGCTTTTTGGTAGGCCCGCCGGGCCATCAGGCAGCCGATGCAGACGGCAAGCGCCGCCAGCACAGGCGCGGCATAGCCCAACACCGTGCCCAGCCCGGCCAGCACGCCGGAAAAAGACGAGGCATACATCGCCCCCAAATAGCCGCATATGCCGCCCACCAGCAGGGCGACTGCCATAGTAATTAAAAAACGCGTCACCTTGCGCTCATGTTTCTGTTTCATTGCCATCTTCCTCCCCTGTGATAAAAAATACTTCTTCCAGCGGAACCCCGAATACTTTTGCAATGCGCAGGGCCAGCAGCACAGACGGGTGATAATCGCCCCGCTCAATCAGGCTTACCGTCTGGCGCGAAGCGCCCACCAGGCTGCCCAATTCCTGCTGGTTCACGCCAAGGCGGGCCCGCAGCTCTTTCACCCGGTTTTGCAGCGGCATTCTTTTTCCCCCTTTGAAAATTTTATTTGTCATTTTGACAATTATTATTGTCAAAATCATCATAGCATTGACAACTTTATTTGTCAATAAGAATTTTAAAATCATCAAAAAGAAAAAACGAGGGGCGCCTTTCCCACCCGGGGAAAAGCGCCCCTCGCTGTTGGTTTCATGCCCAAAGCCCGAAATGGCCCCGCTGCCTCACCGCGCACCTGCACGGATGCGAAGCAGCGCCTGCACATCGCGCAGCACCTGTCTGTTCTTCACGTCCAGCATCAGCCAGCGCGCGCCGTTCAAAAGCGGCGCCGCCCGGTATGCATCCTGAACGTAACTGCATGCCGCCCCCAGGCAGGCTTCGGCCGCCATGGCCTGCTTTTGGCCCACGGCCACCAGGCAGGTAAAACTGCCGCCGCCCGGCAGGCCGGGGTACAGGGTGCACAAAGCGCGCCCGCTTTTCCGATATTTTACGTTCCAGCCCTTCGCGCCGCTGCAGCTGGAATACTGCACCAGCGGCCGCACATTCCATTCTGTTTCCAGCCAGGTGCACAGTTCTGCCCACAGCGGGGTGCCTGCAAAGGCGGCAATTTGTTCCAGGTTGGGCTGCACATTCTGCGGAAAACGCCGGCTCCACTCTATACACTATGCCTCCTGTTCCTCTTCCACTGCCGTGCACAGGGCCCTGAATTCTTCATAGGTGTACAGGCTGGAAAGCGCCGCACACAGCGCCTTTTTGGAAAGGCGCGGGGGAAGCCCGGCCCTTTGCAGCACGCGGCGGCGCACACCGGCCGCACCCGGCGTGCCGGAAAGGCCCAGCTCGTACAAATCGGCATAGCCGATGGCGCGCCCGGTGCGCGGTGCCTGCCCGTTTACGCCCGCGCGCCGCAGCGCCGTTATAATCACCTCGTCCGGCACACCTTCCACGCCCAGAAGGCCCTCTTTGCCGGGCTTTGCCTTGCGTTTTTCTTTGCCGGGCACGGCCGGAATATAGGCATTCTTCACTGAAAACCCCTGTGCAAGGTCGTTGAGATAGCGCCGGATGCGGAAGCCCGCGGCGTCGGAATCTGTCAGCACACACAGGCCGCGCACCCGGCCCAAGCGCAAAATAAGTTCTTTTGTCTCCTCGCTGGTGAACACATTAAACCCGCCCGTGCACAGCACAAGGCCGTCCACAAGGTTTTGCAGGCGCGCGGCATCGTATTTCCCCTCCACCACCAGCACTTCGCGGATGCGCATCTTCTCCATCATGCGTGCTGCGCCGCCAACGCAATTTCACACAGGGCCGTCTCCAGCAGGGCGGCGCCGTCTGCCGCGCTGGATTTCAGCGCAGCGTCCAGCCGGGTGAGGATGGTTAAAATGTGTTCCAGCTGGGCTCGAGTGTATTTGGCCGCACTTTCGCCCGCCTTGCGCAGGCGCCAGTCGCTGCCGCGGTAGCCAAAATCTTTCATCACTGTGGCGGCCGGGCGCCGCTGGGCTGCGCCCAGCTTCATGCGGTACATGTCGATAAATGTGCCGAAAAGCGCCGCCGTGATGGCAATGGGCTCGTTTTGCAGCGCCAAAAGCTGAGAGAGTTTGTGCAGGGCGCGGGGCAGCTGGTTGGCTGTGACAAAGCGCACCATCTCAAACACGTCCGCCTCTACATTCAGCGTGCCCATCTGCTGCACCAGGGCAGGCGTCACCTCGGTGTAACCGCACACGGCAGCCAGCTTTGCAAGTTCGTTTTCCAGCGTGTACAGGTCTGTGCCACACCGCTGCACCATCGCGTCCGCCGCGCCGGGTGCAAGGCACGTGCCCAGCGCCTGTGCCCTTGCGGCCAGAAAATCGCGCACTGCCCCGGGGCCGGGCTTTTCAAATTCCAGCGCCACGCCCGCCTTGGCGGCCGTGGAAATTAACAGCTTGGCCTTTTTGGTGCTTTTGGCCTTGTCATCTTTGAACACGGTGGTCAGCACCATCACGGCGTTTTCCAGGCTTTGCATCAAGTCGCACAGGGCCTCTACATCCTTCTCGCCCATGGCGGCCGGTTCTACGCGCGGAAGTTCCACCACGCGCTTTGTGCCAAACAGCGAAATGGTGCCCGCGGCAGCCACGGCCTCACCGATATCGGGCGCCGGGCCCTCAATGCGCGTCAGCTCGGCGTCCCCGGCCTGCATCAGGCGGCGCACGGTTTTCTGGGCGGCGTCGCGCACCAGAAACTCCTGTGTGGAATAAAAGTAAAACACCGCACAGCCCGGCTGTGCCAGCGCCTTTTCCAGTTGCATCTCACGAAAGCTCATTGGTTACCCCTTTCCAGCGGGCGTGCCCGGGCCCGCGCACCGCAAGCGCCGCCTGCGGCCCGCTGCGCACACAGTTTGCTGTGCCCTGCGCCGTAATGGACGGCGCGGCAGGCAGCCACACCGTGCCGGCAGAAATCGCCTCCGCCTGTGTAGAGGCGCAGAAATAGACGTCCACAGGCGCATAGCCTTCGGCAGACACCTTGCCGCAGGTGGCGGCCAACGTGTATCCGCCCATTTGGATGCATACAAAATTGCCCTCACCCTGGCGCCTGGTGTAGAACATTATATCACGGAATGGCCCATATGCGCCACCTGCCGCGCTGTTTTCCGAAACAGCGATATATTCCGCGGGCGAAAGCGCATCACAAACAGCCTCGCGCTGCGGCTCTACACGGGCGTCCAGCACAAGGTCTACTTCCGTGCGGTTCATTTGGGCAAGCTCTTCTGCCACGCGCGCGGCGCTTTGCGCACCGCCGCGGAACACCACCGCCGTGAAGCCGCCCTGCGTGACGGCCAGCGAAGGGTTCACACCGCCGCCCACCGGCGTCACATGCACCACGCCGGCATCTGCCAGTGCATAGCCGCCCATGGCCAGAACGGCAAATGCAAGCGAGACCAGTGCCGCCTTGTGCGGCGGCACACGGAAACGGCGCTGGCTGAACCACAGCGCGCATCCTGCGCACACCACACACAGCGCAAAGGCGCCGCTGGCAAACACCTGGCCGGGCAGCCCGCTGAACAGCCTGCACACGAAAATAAGCCAGCGAACGGCCAGCCCGCACACAAGCCCCAAAAGGCGGGCCAGAAACCCAAGCGGCGGGCAAAGCGCACATACGGCCGCCCCCTGCCCTGCCAGCACGGCAAAGGAAACACTGGGCAGCGCCAGCAGGTTTGCCAGCGGGGTAAACAGGCTTGCCCCCAGCCCTGCCGCGCACAGCGCGGGCAAGGTGGCCAGGCACGCGCAGGCAGAAACAAACAGTGCGTCCCGCACAGGGCGCAGCAGAAAGGAAAAACGGCCCGGTTCCCGTTTGTTCCAAACGGCCGTCTGCTCGCCCGCCCAAACCACGGCCAGCGCCGCACAGAAGGAGAGTTGCGCGCCCACATCCAGGGCGGCGTCCGGCCCTGTGAACACGCACAGCAAAACGCCCGCCACACCCATGGACGTGCGCCCATCGCTTCTGCGCCAGGCCAGCATGCCGCCGTACAGCATCAACAGGGCCACGGCCGAGCGCACCGCGCTGGGGCCAAACCCCGTCAAAAACAAAAGCCACAGCACCAGCCCGCCAGCTGCGGCCGCCGCGGCACGGCGGCGCAGTTTTGTGCGCAGGAAGGCATACAGCGCGCCGGATGCGGCAGAAAAATGCAGGCCGGACACCACCAGCACATGCGAGAGCCCGGCGGCCCGGAACATTTCATTCAGTTCGCTGCTCAGTGCGCTTTTGTCCCCAAAGGCGGCGGCGCGCGCCACGCTGCCCACCTGCTGGCCCAACAGGCGCGTCAGCGCGCTGCACAGTTCCTCCCGCAGCTGCCGCGCAGCGCCGGCAAGGCCGCCCTGGCGCCCCACCACGGCCACCTGCTGCGCCGCGGCGTCCAGGTATACGCCGTCTGCCCTGCGTGCGCGGGCATAGCTTGTGTTTTCCGGGGTGGAAAATTCCAGCTGTGCCGTAAAGATATCGCCCTCCGCCAGCCCGGGCACGGCCTCCAGATATGCGTTGAGGCGCGCGGGCTTTCCATCCATCTGTGTGATGTGCACGGTGGCGTTCACACTGCCGGGCAGGTAGCTGGCTGTGGCCTGCCGCACCACGGCCTGCACCTGCGCCGTGGCGCCCGCAAGCGCCCCGGCGGGCCGCACAACCGCCAAGGTATATGCCCCGCGCCACGCAAAGGCAAGGGCGGCCGCCGCACAGCACAACATAACGGAAAAGCGGCGCCGCCCGGCCGGCATGCGCCAGAACACCGCAAAGGCCCCTGCGCAAAAAGCCGCCGCCAGCCAAAGGGCCGGCAGCGGCACAAAAGCGCCCGCAAGGCAGGCCAGGCAGAACGCAAGGCCAAAGCCATATACCGGGCGGCGCATCAATCGTGGAAGAACAGGGGCAGCGGGGCCAGGAAGGTGATGTCGCCGCGGTCTGCCGCGTCGCCCTCGGCCAGCACGGCCGCCCGCGCCACCACCGTGCAGTCGCACTTCGAGACAAGCGCTTCCAGCGCGTGCAGGCTGCCGCCCGTAGAGATCACGTCGTCTGCAATCACCACGCGCTTGCCCTGCATATAGTCAAGGTCCTTCTGGTCAATCACCAGCGTCTGCTCGGCGGCCGTGGTGATAGATTTATCTTTCACAATAACCGGCTTTTCCATATACAGCTTCGGGCCCTTGCGCGCGGGGATATATTTTTTGCCGCTTTGGCGGCTCATTTCGTAGGCCAGCGGAATGCCCTTTGCCTCTGCCGTGACAATGACGTCAAATTCCGGCAGTTTTTCCAAAAGGGCTTTCGCACAGGCAATGGTAAGCTCTACATCGCTGAACATAATGAAAGCCGCGATGTCCATTTTTTCATTCACCGGGCACAGCGGCAGCTCCCGCTCCAGGCCCGCAACATGAAGGGTATAGGTTTTGCGCATGGTAAGACGCTTCCTTTCTTTGTTGAATAAGGGCGGGTTTCAGCCCGGAGGCCACGCAAGGCTGCGGCGGCCCAGCACATGGAAATGCAGGTGCGGCACGCTTTGGCCGCCATCGGCGCCGCAGTTTGTCACCACGCGGTAGCCGTTTTCCAGGCCCAGGGTGCCCGCAAGGCTGGCAATCACTTCGAACACATGCGCCACCACGGCAGAATTTTCCGGCGTGATGTGCGCGGGCGAGGCAATGTGCGCCTTGGGGATAACCAGCACATGCACGGGCGCCTGCGGGTCAATGTCATGGAACGCCAGCACCGTGTCGTCCTCGTACACCTTGTTCACGGGAATTTCCCCCGCGGCCATTTTACAGAACAGACAGTCCATTCATAAACCTCCTTCCGGTGGTTCCGGCACATGCCGGAATTTCGGGCGCAGGGGCGCACTCGCGCCCCTGCGAGAAATTTTCCTTCAGGCGTTCAGCGCCTTTTCCACAATGCCCGGCACAGCGTTCAGCGCATCGTCAATCTTCGAGGCGTCGCGGATGCCCGCCATGGCAAAATCGGGCTTGCCGCCGCCGTTGCCGCCTGCCACGCTGGCAATCTCTTTTGCCAGGCGCCCTGCGGCAAGGCCCTTGGCCTGGGCCTCTTTGCCCACGGCCACAGCCAGGGAATATTTGCCCTCGTTTTCGGCCACAATGGCCGTTACGCTGCAGGCAGCCCTGTCGCGCGCGGCATCGCACATGGTGCGCACCGTCTCGGTGGGCGTGCCGGTGAGATACAGCGTGAACAGCTTCACGCCCTGCACCTCTTTGGCGTTTTCAAACAGGCCTTCCAGCTGGCTGCGCGCCTCACGCGCCTTCAGCTCGTCCAGCTCCTTCTGCAGCGCCTTCACTTCCCCGGCCACGGCCGCGGCACGCGCGGGCAGGTCGTGCACGTTCGACACTTTCAGCGTGCCCGCCACCTGGGCAATCACATCCGTCTTTTCTTCCAGCAGCTTCAGCACGCCCCAGCCGGTGGTGCCCTCGATGCGGCGGATGCCCGCCGCCACGCTGGCCTCGCTAATCACTTTAAAGCAGCCCACCTCGGCCGTATTCTTCACATGGGTGCCGCCGCAGAATTCGGTGCTCCAGCCGCTGGCGTCCACCACGCGCACCGTGTCGCCGTATTTTTCGCCGAACAGCGCCATGGCGCCAATTTTCTTTGCCTCTGCCAGGGGCATCACCCGCACATTGACAGGCAAAGCCTCCAAAATCTTTTCGTTTACAATGCGCTCCACCTGTTCCAGCTGCTGCGGCGTCACGGCAGAGAAATGGGTGAAGTCGAAGCGCACGCGCTCATCGTCCTCATACGAGCCCGCCTGATGCACATGGTCGCCCAGCACCTCGCGCAGGGCCTTTTGCAGAAGATGCGCGGCGGTGTGGTTGCGCATGATGGCGTGGCGGCGCGCAGCGTCCACCTTGGCCGTCACCACTTCGCCCACCCGCAGGGTGCCCTCCTGCAGGGCGCAGGTATGCACAAAGAAGCCCTTCGGCGTCTTTTTCACGGCATACACCGACAATTTTGCGCCGCCGGCCGCCTGCAGCGCGCCGGTGTCCGCCACCTGGCCGCCGCTTTCGGCATAGAAGGGGGTGCGGTCCAGCACCACCAGCACGCCCTCCTTTTCGCCGTCGTCTGTGGCCACGGCGTCCACCAGTTCGTCGCCGTCGGAAAGCGCCACCACACAGCCGGGCGCCTCCAGCATGTCATAACCCAAAAACTCGGTGGCCGGGGCGTCTACCGCGCTGAACAGGTCTGCCGCCCAGCCGGAGATATCGCGGCGCATGCGGTCGGCACGGGCGGTGTCGCGCTGCTTTTTCAGCGCCGCGGCAAAGCCCTCTTCGTCCACCGTGATGCCCTGCTCGGCCACAATCTCCTTGGTCAGGTCCAGCGGGAAGCCGAAGGTGTCGTTCAGCTTGAAGGCATCCAGGCCCGAGAGAATGCGCTTTGCGCCCTCGGCGGCCGCGCCCTTCAGGTTCTCAATCATGCTGTTCAGAATGGCAAGGCCCTGGTCGATGGTGCGCGAGAAGCGCTCTTCCTCGGCGGCAATGGTCTTTTTAATATAGTCGGAATGCTCTACAAGTTCGGGGTATGCCCCGCCGTTTTCGCGAATAACCGTGTCGCACAGCTCGGCCAGGAAGGGGCGCGTCACACCCAGCATGCGGCCGTGGCGTGCAGCGCGGCGCAGCAGGCGGCGCAGCACATAGCCGCGGCCCTCGTTGGAGGGCAGAATACCGTCCGACACCATGAACACGGTAGAGCGGATGTGGTCGGTAATGACGCGGATAGAAATATCCTGTGCCTCATTTTCGCCGTATTTTTTGCCGGTGATTTTTTCCACATGGTTCAAGATGTTGTGCACGGTGTCCACTTCAAACAGGTTGCTCACGCCCTGCATCACACAGGCCAGACGCTCCAGGCCCATGCCGGTGTCGATGTTGGGTTTTTCCAGGCGTGTGTAAGTGCCCGCGCCGTCAGAGTCGAACTGGCTGAACACCAGGTTCCACACTTCCATATAGCGGTCGCAGTCGCAGCCCACCTTGCAATCCGGCTTGCCGCAACCAAACTCGGGGCCGCGGTCGAAATAGATTTCGCTGCACGGGCCGCACGGGCCAGAGCCATGCTCCCAGAAGTTATCTTCTTTGCCGAAGCGCACCATGTGGTCTTCGGGGATGCCCACTTTCTTCGTCCAGATGTCGTAGGCTTCGTCATCATCCAGATATACCGAGATATACAGCTTTTCCGGCTCTATTTTCAGCACATCGGTGAGGAACTCCCACGCCCAGGGAATGGCCTCTTCTTTGAAATAATCTTGAAAGCTGAAGTTGCCCAGCATCTCAAAGAAGGTGCCGTGGCGCGCGGTGATGCCCACGCGCTCGATATCCGGCGTGCGGATGCATTTCTGGCAGGTGGTTACGCGGTGGCGCGGCGGTTCTTCCTGGCCAAGAAACCACTTTTTCATGGGCGCCATGCCCGAGTTGATGAGCAGCAGGCTGTTGTCGTTGTGCGGCACCAGCGGGAAGCTGCCAAGGCGCAGATGCCCCTTGCCCTCAAAAAACGAGAGATATTTCTCGCGCAGTTCGTTCAGGCCTGTCCATTCCATACTGTTCGTATTTCTCCTCTTTCCATTCATATTTCGAAAAAAAAGCAGCCCCCGCCCCACCAAGGGACGAAGGCCGCAAAGGCTTCCGTGGTACCACCCAAGTTGCACGCAAAGCGTGCCGCTTTTTCGGCTTTAACGCAGCCTGTACGCCCCGCTCGTCGCGGGAAGCTCGCGGGTGGCGCGCCGCCTGCCATGCCAAGGGTGTTTCAGCCTTGCACCCTCTCTCTGAAAAGCATGCAGATGTGCGGCGTTTGTCCGGTCAGCGCCGTTTTCCGATTTCCGTATTTCATTATAAAGCAAAAGCGCGGCTTGTCAAGCAAAATGCGCTTTTTTGCTTTCTGCACAGGGCACAAAAAGCGTGCCGGCCCCCTCAGCCGGCAAAAAAGCACCACACCCCCAGCGCCGCAAACAGCAGCGCAGATGCCAGCAGGCCCACATCCAGCAGATGCACCCTGCGCTGCAGCACAAACAAACGCGGGTGTTTTTCGTCCACAAATATTTCGTAGCGCTCGCCCTCGCGGTAGCGCCCTTCCAGCTTGCGGCGCCCCATGGCTTCGGCGCTCTGCGCGCGAATGTGCCGGCCATTCACCGTATATTCAAACACGGGCGCGCACTGCGCCACGCCTTTTGACACATACACATTGCACGAACAGTATACGCCCTGCACCGGAAGGCGGCAGGCATATCCATTGCGCAGGCGGAACGCGCCCGTAAACGCCAGCAGCAGGCCCAGCCCCAGGCTTAAAGCGCCCAGCGCCTGCATGCCGCTGCGGCCCAGCCACATGGCGGCACAGCCGCCCAGGCCCCATACAAGAAAAAACACGCCAAGCGCCGCGCCCGGCGGGTTGGCCCTTGCGGGGCCGTTTTTCCATAAAATGAACACGCCCACCGCCCAAATAGCCAGAAACAGCAGATACACTGCCAAAGCCCCCTTCCCTCACACCGTGTGCGCGCCGCGGGGCGTGCCGGTGCCCCGCGGCCGGTGCCCGGGTATGCTCCCAGTATATCAGCCGCACATGCGGCTGGCAACCACCGGCGCAAAAGTTTGCCCCAGGGCAGTGCATGCGCTGTATACAGCATAAAAAGGCCCGGCAATCCTGGTGGATTGCCGGGCCTTGGAAATGCGCCAGGCGCTGAAACAGCCGCGGCCTGAGGCCAATGCGTTCTTGCAGCAACAGCCCTTAGCGGGCTTTGCTGCAAAATGCCTTGCAGTTACTGCTGGCCGTAGGTTTTATCCAGCAGCGCGCGAATTTTCTCGTGCGGGTCGATGATGGCGCTGACGGAAATGTCGTGGTTCACTGCGGCAATGTAATAGGCAATATACTTCGACACATCCACCTCGTGGAACCAGGCGCGGCTTTTCAGCTCGGGCGTAAGGTAGGTGAGGTTCGTGCCAAACACACCGTTCAGCACACCCTGCTCCACCGCCTCGTCAAAGGCGGCCAGGCCGTTTGTGAAAATAGCGTAAGTGGCGTTGGCAAAAATGCGGCGCGCGCCCTGCTTTTTCAGTGCAAAGGCAATGTCCAGCATGCTTTCGCCAGACGAAATGATGTCGTCTGCCACAAATACGTCCTTGCCCTCTACACTTTCGCCCAGGTATTCGTGCGCCACAATGGGGTTGCGCCCGTTCACCACGCGCGAATAATCGCGGCGCTTATAGAACATGCCAAGGTTCACGCCCAGCACACTGGAATAATACATGTTGCGCTGCATGGCGCCCTCGTCCGGGCTGATGACCATGAAGTGCTTGCTGTCCAGCCGCAAATCGGGCACACAGCGAATCATGGCCTTGATCACCTGATAGGTGGGCATCATATTGTCCAGGCCCATCAGGGGCACGGCGTTCTGCATGCGCGGGTCGTGCGCGTCAAACGTCACAATGTTCTGCACGCCAAGGGCCTGCAGCTCCTGCAGGGCCACGGCGCAATCCAGGCTTTCGCGGTAATTGCGGCGGTGCTGGCGGCTGCCGTACAAAAGGGGCATCACCACGCTGACGCGGTGCGCCTTGCCGCTGGCCGCCTGAATCAGGCGCTTCAAATCCTGAAAATGGTCGTCCGGGCTCATGCAGTTTTCGTGGCCGAAAATTTTGTACTTGCAGCTGTAGTTGCCCACATCCACAATGAAGAACAAGTCATCGCCGCGAATGGACGCTTTAATCAGGCCCTTGCCGTCGCCCGAAGAAAAACGCGGGCATTCGCTGTCGATGATAAATGTCTCATCCTGAATGTCCGCTTCCCTTGCCCAGCGCAACAGGTGCTGGTTGATCTTCTGTGTCAGTTCCTCCGCGCCGGTACAGGCGATGATGCCAAGGTCTGCCACGCGTTCAGACGCTTTGAAAAACTCTTTCGCACTTTTTTCTTGTGCCATAATGGTTGGAACACACTCCTCACATAATGTTCAGAAATTCCTGATGCCTCTTCTGCGGCGGCGTTCGCCGCCCGTTTCGTTGTGTCATATTTATTGTAACATAAAACGGGGCCCTTCCGGCGGGATTTTTCGAATTTCTCAAAATTTGTCGTTTTGTCTGATACACTGCACAAAAGCGTGGGCCTTTTGCACATAATGCGGAACACGCGGCAGATTTTTACCAGAAAAATTTGCCGGAATGTCTGCCCCTGCCGCGGCAGGCCGCCGGGCGGCCCCGCCTGCATGCGGCGGCAGGGGCGCGCAGGCAGCACGCCTTGAAAGCAAAGCAGCCGCATGCGGCACAGCGCCATATGCCATGCCATGGCCGCAGGCCCCAGTGCGGCGCGCCGCCTGCAGTGCCTGCCAAAACACAGCCGTTCCAAACACTTCCGCACGCAAACCGGCGTGCGGGCTTTGGCCCTGCACGCCCGCCCGGCAAGTGGAACAGGAAGATAAGTGTTAGTTCATGTGGTAGTTTATGTGGTAGTTTATGTGTTAGTTTATGAGGCTTTTTCAGGGTTTTTTATCCATATTTTTCCATTTTAGAAAAAATAAAAAAGCCCGAAAGATGGCTTTGTATAGCCAATTTTCGGGCTTTTTCATGGAGCTGCTAATGCGATTCGAACGCACGACCTCATCCTTACCAAGGATGTGCTCTGCCTACTGAGCTATAGCAGCATATGGCGACCCGGATGAGGCTCGAACTCACGACCTCTAGCGTGACAGGCTAGCGTTCTAACCAACTGAACTACCGGGCCATATGGCAGGGGCAGAAGGATTCGAACCCTCGGCACGCGGTTTTGGAGACCGCTGCTCTACCAGCTGAGCTATACCCCTAAAAAAACACTCGAAAGAAGAGTGCCTATTTATCATACAGAATCACCGCCTGTTTGTCAAGCCTTTTCCCCCAACAAAAATGTGTGTTCTGCGCCCGGCGCAGGCATTTTACCCTGTGCACAGTGCGCCAGCAGCCTGTGGCAGCCGGTGCGCATGGCCCGCAGAGGCATATGTGCCGTGCAAATGCCCTTGCGCGCAGAAAAAGCATGTTTGCACCACACACTGTGCCACAAATATTCCACTGCCTCAAAAACACGGCCCCGGCTGCCATTTTGCCTGTGTTTCCTTCTTTTCTGCGAGAAAATGCGCCGGAAGGGCTAGCAAAAACATGCATGGCAAGGTACAATAATATTATATTGCACCTTTTGTTGCATTTTCCGCCGGGCGTTTTCTTTCATGGGTATTCGCCCGGCAGGCCGCCCGCCAGGGCGTCTTCCACCACACAGGGCAAATGGCATGGCTCCAGCCCTTCGCGCGTGCAGCAGCCTGCAAGCGCTTTCACAAAGGCTTCGTTGGGGCTTACGTCACAAACCTGCCCGCACACCACGGGCACCGCGCCTGCCGCACCGCCAAGCTTCCAGCACCGGATGCCGAACGTGGGAAAGGCCTGCCCGCCCTCTGGCCGGACGCTGTGCCGGAACGTAAGATACACAAACGGCATTCATTTCACCTCCCCTTTCAAAGAATCTAAACTCAAATCGAAAGCTGCGGTCATGCGCACGGCCGTAGAGAGCAATGGCAGAGAATGTCCCTGTTCCAGTTCCTGATACCGGCGCACAGAAATTCCGCACATCTCTGCCATTTGGCTTTGTGTCAAGTGGTTGGCAGTGCGGTAATCTAAAAGCTGTTTTGAAAAGTTGACACGCATCGACATAAAACTCCTCCTCAGAGGAATTTTATGGAAACAATTGGCATGCGAAAACGAAGCGCAGTTCCTATTGTGAAAAGTGTATAATATTTGCCTTATTTTTCCGCCATGCAAACAGAGCCTTTCGCCGGCCAGCGGGCTTCTGCAGGCACTTGCAGCAGCCTTTGTGCGCTTGCATGCCTTGCCGGAGCCCACCTATTCCCCTACTTTACTTAATTCTCGAGAAGGCGGTTCTGCAACAAAAAAGGTAAAATTTTTTATTTTTCTAAGATAAGCGTTTCGTTTCGGGCCGCTTCTACAAAAAATGGGGTTTATGACTACACAAGAAACTTTAGATTTTCCCGTGCATTTTTCGGGGCCAATTTAGACCATACAATATACAAGAGGTGTATTGTATGGAGCTAAAATTGGATTATGCCGCCATTGGCGCGCGCATCCGCGCCTTTCGCCACAAACGCGGCATGACAAGCGAACGCCTGGCAGAGCTGGCCGATACCAGCAAAGCAAACATCAGCCACATTGAAACCAACAACACAAAGCTGAGCCTTGCGATGCTTGTGCGCATTGCCAATGCGCTGGACGTTACGCCGAACGAACTGCTTTCAGACACTCTTTCGCCTCGAAAAGTGCAATTCGAACAGCAGCTTGCGGCCATTGTGGAAAACTGCACCCCCTCACAGTTGGCCCTGATTGTAGATTTGGCCCGCACCGTGGTGAAACGGCGTGATTAGCGCCCTTGCGCACACATGCTCTGAGGAGGAAACTTTTTGCAGCAGGGACATGACAACGAGATAGCTGCGCTTTACGCGGAAAACCGGGTGGCATTGCTGCGCCGGGCATACAAATATATGAACGATTGGGACGCGGCCTCTGATGTGGTGCAAACCTCTATGCTGAAATTCATTCGCATGTTCGGCAAGCTTTCCCGCCTGACGCATCAGGAAAAGACCGGCTATTTGTTCACCATTGTGCGCCACACCGCCTTTGAAGAGCTGAAAAAGAAAAAGCATATTGTGCCGGCAGAGGACGAATGGCTTTCCACCTTTTCCGACGAAAACGCAGAGGATATTGCCGTGGGCAACCTGACGCTGGACGAGATACGCCACTGTATTGCCGGGCTGAAGCCGCAGTATGGCGACTATATCCGCATGCGCTATGTGGACGAGCTGGACGACGAAGTGATTGCGGAATTTTTAAGCGTAAAACCAAGCAGCCTTCGCATGATAGCAGTGCGCGCCAGAAGGGCACTGTGCGAGGCATGTGTGAAAAAGGGAATTGAGGTGAACACGCATGGCCGCAAATAAAGCCCCCGGCTGCCCGCCCGGCGAGCTGCGCACGCTGAAACTTGCGGGCATGATGTATGCCAAGGCGCAGGACGAGGCCGACGCCGAAGCCCTGGCAGACAGCACCCTGCCCCAGCCCCCCGCAGACATTCAGGCAAAAACAGACAGCGCCGTGCTTGCCATGCTGGGCGCCCACCAGGCCAAACGCCGGCGCAAGCGGCGCGTTACCTACTTGCTGCGCACCGCTGCCGTGGTGGCGCTTATTGCGTGCATCTCGGTTCCGCTTGCCTTTACGGCAGACGCCTCGCGTGCGGCCGTGGCAAATTTTCTAATTCAAAATTTCGACAAATTCAGCCGCATCACCTATGATATAAATAATAATGCAGGGCCCCCCATTGGCTGGACAAGCGAATATTACCCCCAGTGGCTGCCGGAGGGGTATCAGTTTGACCGCATCAACTATACAGAACAGGCACAAGAAATATGGTATACAGACGACAGTGGCTATAGCATTTATTTTTCTATTCTTCCCCATGCAAATATAGCTTCTGTCGACAATGAAGATACTCACTGCTACCCTATCTTTGTCGGCCCTTATCCCGCCACTCTATATATCAAAAATGATAAGCGTTCTTCTTCACTTTTCTTCGTTCCATCATCAATCACAGTTTATATTCAAGGCCCCCTATCAGAAGAAGAAATTCTGAGGATTGCAAACAGTGTCCACGGTATTTGATTAAATCTGGGATAAAATAGCCCAAGCTTGGGTTTAAATAGGAGGTAAAGCAATGAAGCATGTTTCGAAAAAAGTGTTAAGTGTTGCGCTTGTCCTTGTGCTTGTCGTTGTCTGCTGTACGGGTGTACTGGCAGAGGGTATCGAACCCAGATGGAAAGATTTATCAACATTTTCTTGCAGCTTAACGCGGGAAAGCGGTCTGCTCAGTAATGCCCATGTATATGCTCACGCATCTTCCTGGATTAGTAGTAATACCATCTCTCTTACTGTCACAATTCAAAAATGGAGCGGAAGCAGCTATGTGAATACCGCTTACAGCTGGTCTTCTTCTGGGAAAGGCAGTGCTAGTGTAGATTCCAACATAAGTTTGTCTGCTGGCAATTATATTGCACATTGTGTCGCCACTGTACATGATGCCAATGGGAATTATGTGGAAACTGTAACTAAAGACACTAATGAAATCATTATTTAACCCCAATAAAAACCCCCGCGCCCCGAAGCATTGCTTCGGGGCGCGGGGGTTCTTTTATGCTGTTAATACACTGGCCCGTGGCGCAGGTAAACGGCAAAGTAGGCTGCCGCCACGGCGGCCTGGGCCGCCAGCCAGCACAGCCACACCCAGCGCCGCTTTTGGCAGCACAGCGCGGCCGCGCAGGGCAGCGCAAAACAGCCCGCCAGGTAGCGCGGCGCGCTTAACAGCCAGGTGGCCCCCATGGTGAAGGCCACATAGGCCAGCGCAAAGGCCAAATGATGCGCCTGCAGCCTGCGCGCCGCAGCGCACAGCAGGCCCAGGGCATATAAAATGCACACCACAGCCAAAAGGCTGATGCACACGGCGTTCAACCGTTGGCCCTCGCGCCACCACTGGGCCATGGTGTCCAGGTGGTAGGCCACCGTGTTCCAGAAAAAGCCCAGCTTTTGGCCCCAGTGCTGGGCCTGATATTCAGAAAAGCGCAGCCAATCGCCAAACACGGCCCAGTTTAAAAGAAAATAACCTAACAGCCCAAGCACGGGCCCGGCCACACACACAGCATATGCAGGCGAAAGGCGCACGCGCTTTGCGCGCACGGCCTGCCACAGCCACACGGCCGCCGCGCCGCACAAAAGCGCCCCCGGCGAGCGCGCCAGCGCGCACAAAAACCCCGCCGCGCCCGCGGCCAGCGGGCGGCCATGCTGCAGCAAAAGAAAAAAGCCCAGGCACAAAAGCAAAAACAGGCTTTCCGTCATGGGCAGCGCAAAGAAAAACGTGCCCGGAAAGGCCAAAAGCCAAATGCATGCCCGCGCCGCCGCGCGCGGGCCATAACTTTGCGCCACAAGGGCATACAGCGCGGCGCCGCAGCCGGCAAACAGCGGCAGCTGCACGGCGCAGCCCAGCACATACCACGGCAGAACCCCAAAGGCGTTCAGCGCGCGCAAAAGCCATGGAAACAGCGGAAAAAACACAATGCGCAAATGTTGCTCTGCCACGGTCTCGTTCCATTCGTTCTGGTACCCATACCGGGCAAGGCTGATATAATGCGGCGCGTCTATGCCGCCAAAAAACTGTGCCAGCGCGTTTTCCAGCCCGGCGCCGGGGCTTTGGCGCATGGCGCACAGCGCCACCACCCCCTGCACAAATGCCGCAAACAGCAAAAACGCCAGCGCCGCCAAAAGCATTTCCCGCCGGGCGGCCCTGCGGCGTGCCGGGCCCACAGCAGGCGCGCGCACCAGCTTTGCCACACAAACAAAAGCGCCCGCGGCAAACAGCGCCAGGGCGCAAAAAGAGAGCGCCCACTTCACCCATGAAAGCACGGCGCCCTCCCCTTTCTGTGTTCGGTTTTCCGGGATGCTTCAGGCCGCATCCACATGCGTCAAAAGCGCATCATACAGTTCTTTCGTCTCTTCGTCTGTGCGGCCGCTGAACACCAGCACCTTGTCCTCGTAATTCACCTTCACCCACGCCGAGGCATCCACACGGGTGTACAAATAATAAAACCCATAGCTTTCGCTGAGGTACTCCCCCGCCTGAATGGTGCGTGTGCGCATGGCATTGTTGGCCTCGCCCTTATCCAGCGTTTGCAGCCATTCCACCTGCGTAATGTCCGTATAGGGCACGGTGCGGCTGTTGCCCACACCGCCTGTTACATGCAGCTCTGTGTCAGACAGCGAAACAGAAATATTTTGAAAAAACATCAGCCACACGCCAAAGCACAGCACAACGGCCGCCGCCGCTATTTTCACCCAGAACCACACCGTGCGGTCCTGCTTTTCGGGCGTTCTGAACACCATAACAGCCTTCCTCCTCACAGCGCGGAGAAACGCTTTGCCCCCCACGTATTAACAACATACCACAAACCGGCGCTCAGCACAAGCGCCAGCAGGGCAAAAGCTGTGCAGAACCCGGCAAAGCCAAGCGCGCTGCCAAACAGCACCCAGGCCAGCGCGCCAAGGCCCACCAGCCCCATGCCGCCGAAAATGCCGCAGAATGCAGAGGCAGACTGCTTTACCACCAGCGTGTCGTTCACGCCGTCCAGCTTGGGCAGCAGCAGGTTGATGCACAGCCCGCCAACGGCCACAAGCAGCGAAAACGCAAGGCACAGCGCCAGCGCCGCAGCCGCCTGCCCCAGCGGCAGCTGCACGGCAAAGGCAATGCAGCCCAGGCCCACCAGGGTGGAAGGCCACGCCACCGTAAGGCTCATGGCCACCTTGGCCCGAAACAGGCGCCCCACCGGGATGGGCGCCTCTTTCAGCACCCAAAGCTGTTTGCCCTCCAGGCTGATGGACACGCATGTGATATTCGAAATGCCAAGCACAAACGCCACTGCCAGCAGGCCAATGGGCAGCAGGGGCTGAATGCCGCCAACCTGCGCGGCAAAGGCCAGAATGCTGCGCCTTGCAAACACCGCATACACGCCCGCGCCAATCAGCATCATAAACCCAATGCCGGTGTTGAACAGGTAAATGGGCGTACCAAAAAAGCGCGCAAACTCTTTTTTATACAGCGCCATAAACTGGCCCGAGGCGCCCAGACGGGAAAGCCGGTAAGCCTTGCCCATGGCGCGGGAATTCAGCCCCGTCAAAATGGCTTTATAGCGCAGGCCAAGCACCCATGCCGCCGCCAAAAACGGCAGCAGGCACACGGCAAGGTAGCCCAGCAGTGCCGGCACGCTGCCGGCCAGCGCGCTTTGCAAAAGCCCCATGGGGAAAAGCCAGGTGTTCAACACATGCTGCAGGGCCGCGGCATTTTGCAGCATCAGCGTCGCCAGCTTGTTCACCTGCATGCCGCCTGCAATCAGCACGCCAAACAGCGCCACATACAAAAGGCTTGCCACCAGCCCCTTGCGGCGCAGCCGCCCTTCGGCAAAGGCCACCAGCCAGCCTATCAGCGCGCCCAGCAGGGTGGGCAAAAACGGTGTGAACAGCACGGCTAACGCCATGCAAACCACAAAGCCCGCGCTTGCCCCGCCATAAATGCCCAGCGCCACCCCCGTGGGGATGAGCCACAGCCCGCAGAACACAAGGTTTTCCAGGTATAAGGCCAGCAGCTTGGCCAGCATCACGCTGAACGCAGGCACCGGCAGGCTGAGCATCAGGTCCATATCCCGGCCGCCGTACACAATGCCGCTTGCGCCGAACATGGTAAGCATCAGGCTCATAAAAATGCCCAGAAGCGTCATCACCGGCATCAAAAAGCCAAGCGCCCCGTTTGCGCGCATCCATTCGGCCAGCAAAAAGCTGTACATGCCGGAAAGATACAGCGGCAGCGCCGCCAAAAGCACCAGCGCGCCAATGCCGCCCGCTTTGCCCGTTTTGCCGCGGCCAAAGCTAAGCGCCACCAGCATGGCGCGGAAATCTACCTTTACAAGGCACCACAGTTTACGCATGGCCTTCACCTTCCCTTGCCAGCTCCAGAAACACGGCCTCCAGGTCCGACTTGCCCACAATATCCGCCGTGGGGCCCTCTTCCACAAGGTGCCCGGCCTTGATGATGGCAATGCGGTCGCACAATTTCTGCGCCACCTCCAGCACATGGGTGCTGAACAGCACGCTGCCGCCCTCGCTGCACACCTGGCGCAAATACCCTTTCATCACAAAGGCCGCCTGCGGGTCCAGCCCAACAAAGGGCTCGTCCAAAATCAGCAGGCGGGGCTTGCGCATTAAGGCCGAAATAAGCGCCAGCTTCTGT
>ERZ894251.487-NODE-487-length-20487-cov-8.043608_pt1 | contig 20487 bp, 19 predicted proteins | sample MGYA00380301_ERZ894251 | MGnify/ENA primary metagenome ERZ894251 (study PRJEB32331, sample SAMN06328418) | human gut metagenome | biome: human gut microbiome; feature: stool | host: Homo sapiens | collected 2014-02-13 ... | reverse complement strand
CATTTATAGTAAGCAGTAAGAAATAGGAATTGCCAATGATCTTCATGATATGAAGCTGTTTCTTTTCATTTAGTTCAACATTGATGTGTTGAGGAAATTTGATTTCTTCTTTTAGCATGAAGCTGCTGCTTGTTTTAGGCGAGTGCAGATAACGGTCAAGCAAATGAATGATCGAGTCCTTTGACAGCGGTGGCAATAAAGAAGCGGCCTGGCCGTAGAATTTTCCAGTTTCGCAAAAAAGGTCTACGCCCTCTTTCGTATAGAAAAAGGTCTTTTTCTGCATGAACAGAGATTGAATGAAAGGGAGAAAATGATCTAGATTTGGAAGCCTTAAATTTAATCCTTTCATGAAATCCTCCGGAGTTAATAAGTTGGTAAAACAAAGTTGATGCTCCACACCATAAAATGAAGTATTTAATGAGGGATTGGCATCATCATAAAATTTGAATGCTTCCTGAGGCATGTTAGTTTTGTGAATCAGAATATTGGCCTGTTGAATTGCGGTTTTGAATTGTTCAGTGTATTTTTTGACGCTATCCTGATCAGATAAAATGATATGTTCTTGGAAATTAGCAGATAATAAAAGGACTTGATGATTAGTAATGAAATAAAAGGGGTACATCATATTTTGCAGTTCAGCATAGCGAATATGGTTATAAACAAAATAAGGCGTATACTCTGTCCCGGCAGTGAGCGTATATGGCAATATGGTAAGAAGAGAAGCCAAATTGCTCAAATTATCGATATTGTTCTGGTACAGAGAAATTAAATGCAAGATCTGAATGTGCTGTTTCTGATGGATGTTCAACAATTCAATATAATGGGCAAAGCTGTGGTTTGCAGGAAAATTGGTGTATACATAAGCGTTTTCGGAATTGGATAATGCGGATATCATGGAGATCAATGCGCTTTCTGCTAAGATGGATAATCTTTGAGAGAGAAGCGGGTCCAGGAAATGCTGAGAATAGTTTTCCAGATATTGTGCATTCACTGCATTATTTTCCAGATCATATAGATGGGTGAACAGGTTTTTGATGTACTTATATGAAAAATAGGGTATTTCCCCCATTTGCTCGATATCGTAAAGTTCAATCAGTTCAGAAAGCTCTGAATCGGAAATGCGTAAATATGAACAAAGTTTATATACGAATTCTTTGCTTGGGAGTCTTTTTCCGGTAGTCATTCTTTGCAGGGTCGTTAGATCTAAGGATGTTTCTTTTGAAACCTGGTATACGTTAGTTCCGTTTTCTTTGATCAGGTATTTGCATAGATCGCTGAATCTTGACACGAAGGATCACTCCTTTTCAGTCCAAATTATATATGCTCCCCACTATGCTTTCAATATTTTTACAGTGAATCAAAGAGAAGTCGTTTAGGCATAATTACCGGCATATATAGGGGAATAAAGAAACAATATACTATACTCCTAAATGTAAGATCATGTCAGATAATAAAACAATGCTGATAGGGAGGACTAGGAAAATGGCAAAAACTGAGTTTACTGGAAGAAGCAGCAGCTACATTTTTGAAGATGCTGGTGGAATGAGAGACCAGCTGGAGCAGACGATCCTGACAGAGCTTCAGGCAAAGAAGTATCCACTAAAGGCCACGATTTCTACTTTGAAATCAGGTAAAGGACTGGCAGGTGCTCTATTTGGCAGCAAGGAACAATGCGTGGTCATTACCATTGATGATGAAGCGCAGATCGCGATATCCAATACGACAGTAGGTACATATCTGTATGTTGAGGTATATTTGATGGTTCAGCAGAAGCTCATTTCATTTGCGGCGCTTTCAGCTGCGATCGGCGATGTCTTTAAGATGCAATATCGAAATGCGGTATATGCTGCTGCGATCGAGGCGACTGAATCTGCTTTCTCACGGCTTGGATTGAAGCAGTGCAACAGTGGTTATCATGCAGAAAAGAAAGAGACGAAAAACGAAAATAATTAAGAACATAATGTGATAGACGGGATGAGATGGCATACATCTTGTCCCGCATTATTGCTTATTAGAAGGGGAACATCATGGCGAAGATCAGTTTAATTTGTGAGCAGTGCGGTGGAAATATCATTTTAGATAACGCTCATGAAATCGGCACGTGTGAAAATTGTTATACACAGTTTGTCATCAAGCAAGACCAGATCGTACAAAAAATCACACAGAATATCACTAAACAAGTATACGGATATGAAGGGAAGGATGTTGAAGAATTATTAGAGGATGGATATCGATTGCTTAAGCTGAATGATGCAAAGAAGGCGAACGCAAAATTTAAAAAGGCCATAGATATTGAACCAGACTGCTGGAGCGCATGGCTAGGATACGCATCGACCAACGGAGATAGGACAGGGTATATCTCTATGGTCCCAGCATATCGGAAGGCATATTCTCTTGCTGAATCTGAGCAGCAGAGAGTTAGGACGTTCGTAGATATGACAGGGTATTTGCCAGATCAATATTTAAGGTCTGCCTTTGTCCGAGCATTTAATCTAGCTTCTGATCAAGAACGCTATCGGATATTTAAGCTCGTATCTGGCGTGATCGGCTGTGATGAATCAGAAATGGCAGCTTTGGCGATAGATCTATGTCCGAATGACTGGCGGGCACATTTTGCCATGGCAAAGTTCAGGCAGATCCGGGCAAGGTGGTGCAAACCAGAAGGACGATTGTTTGGAAAGAAACGTTTGCCGGTTCCGGCGATGGAGGTTGCCAATATTTTCATCAAGGCCTATCAATTGGCAAAACAAGAGGGAGCAGCTTCTCAGAAAGTCATTCTTTCTCATGTAGAGCGTCTGACAGAGGATCCTTCATACAGTGATTTTGCCAATGAGTTAAAAAAGATGTTGGAAAATTCCTGATCAATGATATGCAAACTGACATGTTTTCAGATCATGCAGATATAGAAAAGGGGAGAAGGAATGGCACTTTTAGATGTAATTAAATATGATGGAGAAAATAACCGTGACTGGCTGATCTATAAATACCCAAAAAGTGATTTCACTTTAGGATCGCAGCTGATCGTTAATCAATCGCAGATTGCCTTATTTTATAAAGCTGGAGAAGTGGCAGATGTTTTTGAAGCTGGTACATATACGTTGAAGACAGGCAATTTACCGCTTTTGAATCGACTGGTCAATCTTCCGTTTGGGAAGCAATCCCCTTTTTCAGCAGAAGTATATTTTGTCAATCTTGTTTCACGACTGGATATGAACTGGGGAACGGCGAGATCCATGGTCATGGAAGATCCTCGTTATGGAATCATCGTACATATTCGAAGCTTTGGGAAATTTGGCGTTCATCTGGAAGATGTCCGTCAGTTTGTTACACAGATGGTGGGGGCAATGCCTGAGGGTGAGGTCAATAGCTACCAGTGGATTGCGAAAACGCTGAACAGCTATATTCATCCGCATGTGATCAAACTGATCAGTGAATATATTGCCAAGGAGAAAACAAGTTTCTTGGAATTAGGAATGTATTTAGAAGACATCGGAAAATATGTTCACAGCAAAATAGAAGGTTTATTTCAGAAATATGGGCTAAAGCTTCTTGAGTTTACGGTAGAGAGCATCACGGTTCCAGATGAGGAAATTGCAGAGCTGCAGAGACAAAAAGAGAAGCTTGCAATGGGGATGGATTTTTATCGGATGGAGCGCTCGTTTGATGTGGCTGAGAAATTCGCGCAGAACGAGGGGGCGGGGACATTCGCAGGAATGAGTGCAGGATTAGGGGCAGGTTTTAGCTTTGGAGAGGCAATGGGCAAAGCAATCGAACCAGCCTTTTCAGCCCAACCGCCAAAATCAGAGGGAGATGGAAAATATTGCACCAAATGCGGCGCTAAAAATGCAGCGGATGCAAAGTTCTGCTCATCGTGTGGAAACAAATTTGAAACGAGTCAGTTTTGCCCACAATGTGGTAAGCCGTTGAGCGGCAATGAAAGATTTTGTTCAGAGTGTGGATATAAAGTGAGGTGAGAAAAATGGAAAGCAATACTTATTTATGCGCTTATTGCGGAGCACCTCTTTCACTGAACGATAAGGAATGTTCGCATTGTTACCAGCCAGTGTTTATTACTCGCGCTTCTGTCATTCGTCAGAACATGAACAAACTGGATGGTAAAAAGATAAATCTGGCTTATCGGCGGTTTTGTGAAAAACGTGCCGAAAACGAGCCCCAGGCACTGCTTTCGCTTGGTATTACGCATCTGCAGCAAGAGTCGTATGATTTTGCCATCAGAAATTTAAAAAAAGCAGCGGAATTATTGATTGATGATGTTGATGCTTATTACTATTTAGCAATTGCATCGTTAAGAGGAAAAAGACCAAGGAAATGCACGCTGTCTGTCATCAAAGAAGTGACAGGTTATTTGGATACTGCATTGAATCTGGAGGATCAGGGAAGAGTGTATTATCTTTACGGCGTGATCATCGATGATTTCTATAATTGGAAAAAGCTCAGATATCGTTTGACTTCATCTGATATGTTCAATCATGCGCGGGCTTTTAAAGTGAATGATGAGGATATTTTGGAAATACGCAGTCTTTGTCATTTGGATGGATGAGAAAAAGAAAGGGAGGTTGTATGAGTGAAGAATAAATGGGGATCAGTTATCCGGAAACTAGGGTTGTTCCTGCTCTGCTTTCTTATGGCTGCCTGCAGCATCGATATGGATACGCAGTTAAATTTGAAAGACGATCAAAGCGGGCAGCGCATCATAACGATTTCAGTAGGCAAGGATGCAATAGAGGATTACGGTTCGGATGAGTTAGAGAAGATCGAACAAGTCATTGCTGATTATAAACCAAATTCATTGGAATATAAGAAGGATACGGATGATGACGGCAATGTGCAGTATGTCTTCACCTTGGCGTTCAGCAGTTTGGATGACTATCGAAGCAAGGTCGAAGAACTGATCGGAAGAGAACCAGTTATTGAATTAAGCGAACCGGATACGGTTTTCTCGAAAGGTGTTTCTTTCAAAGAAGACTTCAGCTCTAACGATCTGACCTTATGGTTCAGGGAAGGATTGGAAAAAGAGAGTATTGAAAACGACATCACCGGCAATTTCGTCGAAGAGACCACGATGATTTATAAAGGAGAAGAATATGACAGCGGAAGCTATATCAATGTCAATGATGTGGAAGTTAATCCGCTTGATTTCATCGCTATCCAGACAAAAATCAAGGAAGATGGTTCATTTGATAGAACAGTAGAATTTATCCTTCCTCAAGATACTTATGATGAAAACAAAGAGGAAATTGACAGTCTTTTTGCTTCGATGGTTCCTGAAGGAGCCGAGGCATCATGGGTCGATTCGCTGAATTATCCAGATCAATACACGGAGCTATCAGATGAACAAGTAGATTATTGTATTCAATTCAGCGCATCGGATCTTGATGATCTGATGAAGAAAAATAATCAAGTGTTTCAGACAGAATCATCATATATTGTATTTGAAGAGAGCGATGAGGAGGGGGACAGTCCCTATCAGCTGCTAAAAAACTGGAATGAAGTTTTAGATCTTTCTTCTTTCGGCAGTGATTCGCAAGGGGAAGTACAGTGTCACTATTCTCTGGAAACCGAAGATGGCTCAAGTGTGTACAACAACTATGACCAAGGCGAATCAACATGGAACGGTTCGTATCACGTTTCTTTGCTTGATGTCGGTGTACGATTCAGACAAGTTTATCCTGTCGCTTCGCTCACGGCTGAAACGACGATCAATGATGAAAGCAACATTACGCAGACATTTGTCATCAGCTATGAAGGGACGCTTGCAGAAGAAGGAGCGACTCGCGCAGCAGATTATCTGAAAACCACTTTTCAGGATGTTGCGCAGATAGAAAACGAAAAAGATGGAGACGCACAGAATGTGTTGATTACTTTCTCTGGAAATATGGCCGAAATCATGGAAAGCATCAATGCGTTTGCAGGCGGATCATATAACACAGTGCGTTATACTGCCGAAAGTGCAAATTTTTATTCGCAGGATATTTCCTTTAATTACAGTTTGAACTTATCGCAGTTAAAAGAGCTGTTGGGATATGACGGAGAAATAACTGTGAAATTCGTTCCACGCAGCGGTGATTCTATTGAAGGCTTGGCATTTAATGGAACGCATGTATACGACTACGATGAGTTGAGTTTCACTAGTGATGATGGGTATGTCACGTTCAGCTATACTGCAACCAGAATGTTGTGGATGAATCTGATTGGCGGCATCATCGGTTTTGTGATCATCTTGTTATTATTGCTGGTCGGCAGCTTGTTCTATGTCAAGAAATGGGCTGCTAAGCATGGTCTTCAGGATCAGAAGTTTGCTGAGCAAGCAAAGGCGTTTTACATGGCTATGTTCGTTGCTGTTAAACGCTTCTGCAAACGAGTGTGGGATAACGTGAAACATCTGAATCAGTTGCTTGTTCCAGAGGATGCGGATCGAGAGATATTCGAGTATTTTTATGGGAAGATGTATCTTACTGTAGTTGCTATTGGCATCGTCGTAGTAGCTTGTGTGCTGAATTTTCTGCAAGTATTGATTACAGAATCATTGAATTTTACGCTTATCATCATCGGCATATTGGTTTCTTTAGGCCTGATGGTTTATTACACATATGATTTCTTCCGTAAAGATCCGCAGACAGAAAAGAAGATCGATCAGTTGATCGATGATTACTCTAATCAAGGAATAGATGTATTCTTGGATGAGCTGGATATTGAATCACAAGATCTGATCGTTGCGCCGGTAAGATTGATCGGTCCATCAAATGAGATGCTCGCTTATCTGGAGGATATTGTCAAAGATCCAAAGAATGCGTTGAAAAAATATCGAACCAGGACTGGCCCTCGACTTGCGGTTGGCAGTGATAAAAAACGGAGATACACACATATGGAGATGATGTACCTGTTTATGACTGAGCAGGAGCTTTTGATTCAGCGTGTCGAGTACTATGTGGTCAGAGACAAACAGGGCGATCGCCATTCTACAGAATACCATTATAAAGATATCAACGGTATTTTTACCGGAACCAAAGTTTCGACTCAAAACGATAGAAATGCAACAGTGACAAGAAATATTTCCTATCTGAAAATTGTTGGCTTCTCAGGTACTAAGGATGCGATTTATGTAGAAGATGGGGAAGCGTTGTTATCAGAAGAAATCAGGGGTCTTCAAAATCTTGTCAGAGATAAAAAAACAGTAGAGGAGGAAAATGAAGATGAATAATGAAAGAAAAGATTTGAAAAAGTATTTTTACGGTTCGATTTGGCCATATCTTCTCATTGCTTTAGCCATTCCTGCAGGCATTCTTTTTGGGGTCATGCTCAGAAACGTAGGGTTGATCTTGTTCATTGTAGCGGCTATGGCTGTGGCAGGGATGATCGGCATCTACCTTTGGAGACAGCCTAATCCTGCATTGGAGGCGAAATATGATGAATATCTGAAAGAAGATGTAGAGAAGTTCTTGAAACAAGGTTACGAGAAGTTGGGTGTTGACAATGACAGTGCCTCTATTATCGAACCAATCAAAGTTACGGGTGCGTATGTCGATTATGTTCCTTCTACGACTACCAATAAAAATAAAGGTCTTTTATCACAAATTGCGGATACAGGGATCCGTCTCGTTATGCGTATTGGCGCAGATGATGAGGTGCGCGCAAATTTAATCCAGGCAACAATGTACTATTTCACTGAGGAACAGGTGCTTTGTTATCAGGTAAACTATGATATTTGCTCTGGTACCTTCTTTGGTGATGCGACAGCAGAATATTTTTACCGGGATATCGATTGCGTGCAGACTGGAGAAATTTCACGTTCGTTCATCGCGAAGAAAAAAGTGATTGAAAAACGTCTGGAATACTTCAGCGTGGTCGTTGGGTCTGGAACATATACCAGAGCGCTCTCAGACCTGCGTGCTCATATCCTTGATACACAAGTGAAAGGAATGCGTAATCTGATCCGCAGCAAAAAAGAAGAATTAAGGTAAATAGTATGAAAGATTTTCTCGTACATATTTACGTCGATCGCTACTGTTTCACAGATACTTTGTCGTCGTTATATGAACGATCGAAGAATTTGATCTTGGCAGAAAAAAAGACAACCTTTCGTTTGTCCTTGCCGGTTTTAGTGGAAGATGGCAAATTTGTCGTGACTGACAAGATGCAAACAGAGATTCATTCTGAAAGCAAAAAAATCAGCAGAAAACGCATCGATCATGGTGATTTTCTTACAGTCACTCAAAAAGACGGCCTTGTCTATTATCTTTTATTTCAAAGCCTGGATACGTTTTCGGTCAAAACAAAGATCTGTAAGATGAAGCAGTCTGTATCTTTTGGCAGATCCGATGAAAATGATATTATCTGTTCGATCAATCACTATGCGGCGAGAAATCTGGCGATGGTGGAGAACGTAAATGGAAGTTGGTATCTGTGTGCGAATGGTTTTGGCGTCAGTTTGAATCGGGAACAATTGGAAAAAGGGGAACGGCATGAATTGAACCCAATGGATCGCTTCTCGTGCTTTGGCGTACAATGCATATTTCTCGAAGACCAAAAGTTATCTGTTTCAGGGAATTGCATCTGCAGATTAGAAGAAGCAAAGAGATGCTATGTGGATGGATCTCAGATCGAAAAAGAGGAATTTACAATATTTCCCAGAATATACTCTTCCTTGCATGAGGGCGAAATAAAAATTGATCCGCCGACATCTATGCCGCAGTTGAGAAAAATGCCATTTATTTTACAAATCGGACCGACATTGACGATGTCCGTTGCTATGGTCGCCACGATCATGATTTCATTGCAAAATAACCGGCAGATCAGTTCCTTGTACTCCAGTATGATCATGGCAGCTACCATGTTGATATCTGCATTGCTGTGGCCGTTTCTATCTAGAAGATATGAGCGTAAGCAATATGAACACAATGTCGCGGACGTAAGGCAAAGTATGGAGCGTATATCCAAGATTCAGATAATCAGATCGCTGTATTGTTTGATGAAAACAAGAAAATATGGAACGAACGTTTGTTTCCTTCCATGGTGCAATGCATGGACCGCCTGCAATATACCAAAAGGGAACTGTGGGTACGTACTGAAAATGATCAAGACTTTTTAGATGTACGATTAGGTCTGGGAAAAAAGCCGTTTGAAATGAAAATAGAAATTCCTGTTGACCGATTCTCTCTGGAAGATGATGAGCTGAAGAACTTGCCGCAGATGCTGAAAGAAAAGTATCAGACCATGAGTGATGTACCTGTTGTTCTTTCACTTGATGAACATCGTGTTTCTGGGATTGTCGGTGAAAGCGAGAAGATGTATATGATGGCGAATCAGCTGATTTCCCAGCTTGTCTATCATCATTCTGCTGAAGAAATGAAACTGGTATTGATCGCATATGACGACAATATGTTCAGCTGGCTTCTCAATTTTCCTCATCTTTGGAATGAAGCGGGTAATTTGCGATTTACCGCCTCAAGCCGAAAAGAGGTGCGTGAAGTATTTGAATACATAGAACAGGAGATCGCACAAAGGCAGGAACAAGGAAGCGATGATTTTCAGCATTATGTATTCCTCATCGCAGATGAAGATCTCATCGAGGGAGAAACGTTAAGCAGATATATCTTGCAGGAAACAAATGAAGTAAACTTCCATTCGATCTTCTTAAGTGAAAGCTTTTCTTCGCTTCCTAGTTGTACGTCTGCAATCGTTCAATATGATTTATCCATGACTTCAAAAGAAAAGTATGGGTTATATGAGAAAAATAAAAACAATAATATCCTTCAGTTATTTGAAAGCGATGCATTTTCTCCGGACAAATTAAAGCGTTTTATGTACCAGATGGATCGCTGTGTATATGCAGGTGAAAGCGACAGTCACGCTATACCTGAGCGCATTCAATTTCTTGAAATGTTTAAAGTGGGAAATGTAGAAGAACTTCCGATCGCATCAAACTGGCAACGGAACAGTTCTCATCAATCGCTGGCAGTTCCTGTTGGAATGAATCAAAAAGGTGAATTGTTTTATCTGGATCTTCATGAAAAATACCATGGATGTCATGGCCTTGTCGCAGGCACGACCGGTTCAGGAAAAAGTGAGTTTTTGCAAGGACTGCTTTTATCATTGATGATTCATTTTTCATCGGATGAGGTTTCCTTTGTCTTGATTGATTTTAAAGGCGGGGATATGGCACGCCCATTCGTCAATACTCCGCATCTTTGCACGACGATCAGCAATTTAAGCACATCGATCTTGTATCGTGCTGAGGTATCATTGCGCGCGGAAATTGAAAGAAGACTGAAGGTGTTCAATCAAGCTGCTGCAGATCTGGGGATGGATAAGATCGACATCAACGTATATCACAGGTTATACAAAGATGGGAAGCTGAAAAAGGCACTTCCGCATTTGATCATTGTGATCGATGAATTTGCACAGCTGAAAACTCAGCGAATGGAATTTATGAGCAAATTAATCGACATCGCGCAAGTCGGAAGAAGCCTTGGCATACACCTGATCCTGGCCACTCAGAAACCGAGCGGTGTTGTGGATCCGCAAATTCAAAGTAATTCACGGTTCAAGGTCTGCTTGAAAGTAAGCGGCAAGGAAGACAGCGTAGACATGATCCATCGTCCTGATGCAGCCTATATCAAACAGCCAGGCCGAGCCTGCATACAGATCGGATACGATGAGATCAATGAAGTCGTACAATCAGGATTTGCTGGCGCGCCTTATGTGCGCAGAGAGAAATTTATCAAGGATAGTGAGATCAGCGCTTACACAGTTTCTCATTCTGCGCAAACGCAGAGAGAATATCGCCGGCCGGTCAAGGAAGAAAAGACCGGTCAGACACAGATCGAAGCAATTATCAAGCATATTCGACATCTGGCTGATCAGTTTGGGTATCGACCTTATTCTTTATGGCTGCCGCCGTTGTCTGATTTTATCAGTACAGAGAATTTGCAGCAAATTGATGCAGGGAAAAAGGTTCAGGTACCGATCGGTATAATTGATGACATTTATAGTCAAAAGCAGCCAACATTGAATCTGATCTTGCAAGGGAATATCGCGGTATATGGCAGCGGCGGCTCTGGAAAGAGCACGCTGATCCAGACACTGCTTGCCCAAATAACGATCCACTATTCTTTGCATGATGTGCAATATACTTTGATCGATATGAGCTCTCGCTCATTCTCCTATTTGAAAAGTGATCCGCACTGTATGAATGTGGCCTTTGGAGACGAAAAGACGAAAATTAAAGAAATCTTTTCAACATTGAAAGAGGAGATCAATCAAAGAAAGAAATTGTTTGAAAACCGAAAGGTTTCAACATATGAAGCATTTAAGGCTGTACATGATGAAATTCTTCCATTTGAAGTGATCGTCATTGAGAATTATGCGTTATTCCGTGAAAACTACTATGAATATGAAGAAAAGCTGATCGAGATGATGAGTTCAGCAGTCACTTATGGCTTGTGTTTTATCCTGACGGCAAACAGCAGTAATTCCATTAACTACAAAGTGACCAATCATATCGGGCAAAAATTTGCCCTGCATATGAATGATGCCACTGATTATCAGAGCATTCTGGGGAAAAAGCCTCCATTTGAATTGGATCAAATCGCAGGCAGAGGATTCATGGAATATGAGAAGCGAATCGTGGAATTTCAGACAGCGATCATATTTGGAGAACCTCTGGAAACGAAACGAACGGAACGTATTCAGGAATTGTTTGAGGACCAGAAAAAGCAAACATTACAAGCATTGTCTGAAGAACAGGATAAGCAAGTTCAACATGCGATTCGCAGTCATCCTTTGTTTGATGCACCATTTGCGGTATCCAGTGTAAGAGGAAGAAAATGCGGTTTCGATTTTAAATATGGAAATGCGGTAATTTGTTCGCAAGAACTTGATACCGAGCTGGCACAACAATTGATTAAGAATCATACAAATGTATATGTTGTAGATCCGATGAATGTTTTGCATTGTGAAGAGAATCGGCATATCCATACTGCAGATCAATTCAGTAATTTGCTGAGCGAGATGAGAACTGAGTCTAAAGAGTATATATTGTTGATTCATAATTTTGATCGATTTTATCGAATGTTGAAAAATGAAGACGTATTCCCGTTCTCCGATCTGTTAAACGAAAAAGAGCGTATCCACGTGATTACTATAGAAACTGTTTCACAAATCAAAAGGTATTACAGTTTGCCTGAACCGCTTCACAAAAAACTGATGCATGGCAGGCAAGGCATGATCATCGGAGTAACACCAAATATAGAATTGTGCGGATTGCTTTCAGATAGTTTATACAAAAGTGCTGGAAAGCTTCAAGAAATAGATGAGGAAGAAGCATGGATGTATGTTGATCAACAATTCTTGAAAGTATCGAAAGGAGGAATCTGATCATGTCTAATATTACAGTAACCCCGAATGAACTGTACTACCTTTCCCAATGTACTTCATGGAATTGTTGCCGTGGATTAGAAGACAAGGCAGGACCTGAAGATACGTTGAATGCTTTGTGCGATAAACACTATGCGGTTTTAGATGATGAGGGGATCTTGCATCTTGATGTGACGTTGACTGATGCACTGAAGACGATTGATCGTTCCCTGCAAAGCATTCGTATTTCTTTTATCAGCCAGGATGTCGAAAACAGGATCTTGCTTCATGTTGACGAGAAAGACTATACATTTTGTTGTTTCAATCAAAAAGAAAACCTTGTGCATTTAACACATGAACGTCATTTAAGCTTGCCTTTGATATTGATTGCGTGTTCTATTGCGATATGTGGGGATAAGATCCTGGACGAAAGAACTGGTTTGACCAAAGAGGAGATTCATGAGATTCAGGAAGGGGCAAATAATGAAAAAGTTGCTCCTGTTCTTGCTCGAGCTATCCAAGAAACAGCTTTTATACAAATGGAAACCATTTGCAAGGAGCATGGGAAAAAAGAGTGCCATATCTTTAAAAAAGCAAAAGAAGGCACTTGGAAAGTATATGAACAAGAGGGCCTGGTTATATTTGAAGGAATTCGCATGGAAATCGTGCTTGATCTGCTTAGAAATATGCTCAAGAGAAAGGGGGTTATGGTATGAATCAGAGCAGTATGATGATTCGGGTGGAGGTGGCGGCCCTTTCAATCGAAAGGGAATTTCGAATTTCGGATACTTTTACAGTTGGAGAGAGTATTGATGCGGTCGTTTCGCTATTATCACAAGAGTATCCAGAAATACACGAGAACGGTGAGGTTGATTTTTATATTGAAGATGTCGGATTTTTAAGCAGAGAAGCATTGTTGAAAGACATGGTGCAGCATCTATCAGAAAGGATATTTCTACTATGAAAGATTCAAATATTTATCTTGATATCAACAAAGTGAGAAGTCAGATCGGGATGCTCAGACAGCAAAAAAGCTTGCTGAAAAATGATAGACAAAGACTTGAGCAATTACGAGGAGAGTTGAGGTGGGAAGGAAAAGCAAGAGATACGTACATTAGAAAGCAAGACGATATGATTGACGACCTTAATCAGATCGAACGCAGATTGGATGATCTGATCGATACGATTGAAAACACAGCAAAAGCAATCAGGAAAACAGATGAAGAATTGGCTAGACAATGGAGGAGGTAAAGACTATGCCAGGAAAATACAGTTTTGAAGTAGACACACAGTTATTAAAAGATTCTGCTAAAGCGATTGAGGATTATAAGACTACATACGAAAAAAGCTATGCGACCATGTATAGCGAAGTCGAACATCTTCGAGTAAGCTGGCAAGGAGCAAGCAGTGATACTTTTAATACAGCGTTAGAAGAGGCAAAGAACGATTATGATAATCTGGCGAAAGCATTAGAAGAGTATATTGAGAATTTGAATACGATTGCGTCAAATTATGAAAAGACAGAAAGTGATATTACTTCTAATGCAAATGGTTTGCATTAATTCGTAAATAACAGGAGGAAAAGAAAATGGCAGAGATTTTAGTAGATCCACAGGAATTAAAAAACAAAGCAGATACACTAAAGGAGTGTGCGCAAACAATATCGGACATCGTAACGGATGTAGACAAAGAAATGAACTCTATGCGCTCTTACTGGGAAGGCGAAGCGGCGCAGAGCTCGGTACAGAAATTTGAGGAACTCAAGAAAAAGATTGAGACGAGCTATGAAAATATTGAGAAATATTCCAAATTTCTTGAAAACGCCGCCGCGGATTATGAACATGTAGAAATCACGAATACTCAGGAATAATCAAAGGAGTATCCAATGAGATATCGTGTGGATACGCAGTCGCTGCGCATGGCTGAAGGCAATTTGCTGCAGGTGAGTTCTTCACTAGATACGATTTGTGTAAATATCCGTAATGTTCAGCGTAATCTAAGTGTAAGAGTTCGAGATAATGGAGATATCAATCACGAATTTCACTTTATATCGCAAGAACTTAGTAATCTTGAGAAACTGATATTTAAAGCCAGTCGTTTTTTGAGAGAAAGTGCTGACTCATATGAACAGGTTGAAAGCAGAAATTTGATCGATATTAGAGATGATAGTTCAGTTGCAGATATACTCTGCAACTGGACTGATTCTTCATCAGAAAAGCCAGAAGATAGCGACTCTAGGTTTGACATTCTCCTTGATAATGTACCAATCATCAGTTTTGGCGTTAGTTTAGGCGAATCAATGAAGGATAGCATGCTGGGGAAAGGCTTTGTTTATAATGGCGGTCAGGGCTTGAACGGTTTATTGTCATTTGGTGCAGATATGATGACGGCAATTCAAGATTCTTATGACTGGCTTTCACAGGCTATAGACGATACGGGGGCTGTGAAACCTTCGGGGAAACTTAAACCAGATTTTTCTCCCCCAAAAAAGACTGCTTTGGAAGGGCTGACTGACAGTATGCTTCTTGGTGGCATATTCTCGTTGATCATCAATACCTTTTCCAATTTAGCCGAAGGGAATTCACCATTAAGAACCATTGAAGAAATTTCTATGGAAACGATCATTGATGTGCTGTTTGACGCATTGATCTATGCCGGAATGGCTCTGGTGATGGGAGCTACACCAGCAGGATGGGCCGCTGTGATTATTCCTTTCGTTGTTTCCTTGGTTACAGATATTGTGGTTTCTTTTGTTGCTGGGGAACCAACAAGTTTTACTGAAGTATGTTCAGATTTTATATTGGATGCGTTAGAAAGTGCGGCCGGAGCAATCGGGAATGCGGTTGCGGCTGCAGGGGATTTCTTCAGCGATATTGGAAATGGAATCGCAGGATGGTTTTCATCGGCTTTTGCATAATGGAGGTGAGCAGATATGGAAATGACAGAATTGCTTCCTATAGGAAGTGTCGTGCTTCTTCACAATGGAAAGAAAAAAGTCATGATAATTGGTGTTATGCAGCGTGATAGAAATAAGCGTTATGATTATTTAGGCGTTTTGTATCCGGAGGGAAGTCTTGGTCCAACTTCTCAAGTTTTATTTGATCATGAGAATGTGAAGGAAGTATTCTTTCGAGGTTATGAAGACGAAGAAAGAGATAAATTTGTTGATTTCTTAACGGATTATTATAAGGATAAATGATCTGTTGATATGGAGGACGATCATGAAAAATATCATGGGATATGAGGTGGTAAAGAAAATTGGAGAAGGTGGGTACGGAAAAGTATATTTGGTCAAAAAAGAAAATGCTGCCGGTACCTTTCTCCGAGCCTTAAAGCATATCTCATTTCCATCCGAAACGCAGTATGAAGAAATGATGGAAGCATTTCAAGGTAATCTGAGCAAAACAGAACAGTATTTTAATGATCAATTACAAAAAATAGTAAATGAGGTACGGATCCAGAATAAACTTAGTAATGAGGAGAATGCACATATCGTCAAGTGTTACGATAACGAAGTGAAGAAAAGCGAAGATCCTCTTCATTATGATATTTACATCCTGATGGAATATCTGACTCCATTAAAGAATTATATTGTCGAACATAGTTTGAGTGAGGAAGAAGTTGTTCGATTAGGGTTACAGATATCAGATGCGATTCAATTGTGTCATGAACATAATATCTTGCATCGTGATATCAAAGAAGACAATATTTTTGTTTCGGAAAATCAAAATTTTAAACTGGGGGATTTTGGAATTGCCAAATATGAGACACGTACCAATTCTTTATCGTGGAACATGACGATGAATTACTCGTCACCTGAAGTAATTACACAACAAGATTCTTTTTCTGCCTCAGATGATGTGTATTCACTTGGCATCGTCCTGTATAAATTATTAAATCACGGAAGATATCCATTTCTTCCGCCATTTCCAGAACCGTATGATGAGGAGGATAAAGAACGCGCAATTCATTCAAGAATACATTACGAAGAAATTCCGCTTCCCAGTGATTGCCCGACAAAATTAGGAACGATCATATTAAAGGCATTGAAGAAAAAGGAAGAGCGGTATAAAAGCGCGAAAGAATTTAAAGACGCATTGCAAAAATATGCAGATGAGAAGAACTATTCAGCGGAGAAAAAGAATCTCAGCGATTATGTCAATCGGCCAGATGATGAAAAAACCAGTGAGATTTCAATGCCTTCAGCCAGAAAGAAGAAGGCAGCGGAGGATACGAAAAATTTGTTTGATCTTCCTAAAAAAGCTGAGGTGGATCCTGCTCCAGAGCATAGCGCGAAAAGAGAACTGTTTAAGTATGAGAGAACGGAAGAAAAGCATTCGCCTTATTTGTTGTGGTTGATTCCTGCGCTTTTTCTGGTCTTGCTCTTGATCCTCGTACTGTTTGTAGTGCCTGCATTGCTGAATACGGCTGGATCGTATCTTTCTTATTTGTTTGAAAATTATGAAAGTCTTGATTTTAATGGTGATGTGGTTCCTGCTTATCGAACGGTAATCATATTGAAAGTGTTAACCTATTTATTTTTTGGTCTTTTTATCGCTTCACTGTTTTTTGCAGCGAAATCTTTAAATCAGACAAATCAAAAAAGAAATGATGTGATTACTGGCAATATTTATGACCGGATTCTGACTTTGAAAGATCTGTCGCTTTTACAAAAATGCTACGCAGATGACCATATACAAAATTTGTTTGATATTCTGATTCAGAAGACCAGGATGAATGGGGAGTTGGGCATTGGCAATGATGAAAAGAGTGCGATTGAAATGGAAATCGTAGGAAGTATAAAACGGTTAGATGAACGGCTTAGAGAGCGAGATCAGCAGAGCGAAGTAATCAAAGAATTGCAGTTTATTCAGCGTAAATTGAAAGAAAGAGAGCGTGCATCGCATCATAAGCGATAGCGCGCTCTCTGTTTTCATGAATATAACTCATCCAATGTGATGAAGATCATATCGTCACTTGGTTTAGATTCAAATCCGGATCTGGAAAAGAAACCGTAACGATAACAATCTAATTTGGCAGCTTTTACTTGCTCGATTTCTTGTTCGATCATGCTTTGGGTGAGCGGGGCTTTGTGGAATTTCGTTTCATAAAAAATGTATCCTTCAGGATCTTTGGTCACTATGTCAAATTCGCCGTTGGTTCTGGTGGTCGGATCATTGTAGTAGTATTTCCCAATCTTTTCAAATGGGATCGCTAATTTGCCGGAGCGGTTTTGCCGGATCAGGTATTGTTTGCAGATGCTTTCGAAGAGGTGCGGCACATAGTCGGTCTCAAAATCGTGTTCGATGTAGCGGTTATAAAATACTTCGGGATCCATGACGCTCAACTGTGAAGAAAAACGATAGATATACCGGTAATAGAATAAAGACAGGTTGTCAATGATGTGATAGCCTGATTTTCTTTTGTTCTTCTCATCGTTGATCGGCGCTTCTTTTTGTACGACTTCCATTTTGATCAGACGTTTCAGAACATCAATCAAGGTCGGACCGCTGCTGACGTGTGACTGAGACAATAGGTTATGAAATTTTGAAAATCCTTTTGCCAATGCTTCGAACACTTCATTGACGTTATTGATCTTGGCAATTTCAGATCGCAGATACATTTCCACTTCGTTTTCCAGCCGCGCTCCGGGAGAGGCAATCAATTCCATGATGTTCTCTTTGACGGAAAGTCGTTCATCGATCAGTTTATTGTAATATGGAATACCGCCAAAAACGCTGTAAAGTCTTACCTGATCTTCATTGGAGAAAGAAGGATAGAACATGGCAGATTCATAGTAGTCCATTTGTTTCAAATCGATGGTCAGATCTACCCTGCCGTAGAGTGGATTTTAACTTTCCAGCAAGGATTTCATGATATCTACATAAGAGCCGCAGAGGATGAGCTTTAATTCAGAGGAGTCGCGATATTTGTCGATCAATGACTGGAGGATGCTGTCGAGTCCGATCGTGGTCTCTCGTAAGTAAGGGTACTCGTCTAAGACCAGGATGAGCGGCTCGCCTTCTGCGTGTTGAAAAAGATAATTCAACAGTTCCTCTAGGCTGGAGAAAGACGGCTTAGGAAAATGAAAGCATTCGCTGATCAGCACAGCCAGACTGTCCACGTTATTAGGCTCTGTGGTTTGTTTGCATTCGTAGTAAATTGATTTCACAGGCGATTCGCGTAGCACTTGCTTGATCAGCTCGCTTTTGCCAATTCTTTTCCTGCTATAGATCAAGCTGATTTGATGTCCCCTTCGATCGATCATATTATGCAGCGATCTACGCTGTGATTCACGTCCGTAGAATTTCATTTGTTCGGTCACCTCCGATTCGGTTTCTTCCGAACTAATTACAGTACATGCTTTTTTGTGTGCAAACTTTATTCGGTTGATACCGAGTCAATGATCACCGAATTAAAGGAAAAAGCAGAAACACTATTTTTGTGTTCTTTGCTTCGGAAATACACAAGTGAAGGTCGTGCCTTCATTGACTTTGCTGGAAACAGTGATGGTTCCCTGATGGGCTTCCACGATCCACTTGACCATGGACAGCCCTAATCCGCTGCTTTCGGTATCGCTGCGGGATGGATCGGCCTGGTAGAAGCGTTCCCAGATGTGAGGGAGGTGTTCTTCGCTGATGCCGATGCCGGTATCTTGGACAGTGAGGATAATGTCATCCTCTTGTTTCAGTGTCATGGTGATGGCGCCATGTTCCCGGTTGTAGGTGATGGCATTTTGCAAGAGGTTGGCAAACAGCCGGATCATCAGCGTCTGATCGGCATGAAGGTGAATATCAGGCTGAATATCGGCTTGCAAGGTGATATGGCGTTCTGCGGCGATCTCTTCGTATTCTTCCGTGAGCATTTCAGCCAATTCGCTGAGATTGAGGTCTTCTTTCTGCAGTTTTTCCTGGCCGCGGTCTGCGCGTGACAGCAACAGCAGCTGAGAGATCATGGAGGACAGGTTTTTGATCTTGCGCTGCAGCACTTCGATCTGTGTCCTTGTCTGATCATCCAGGTCATCGCGTTCCAGCATGGCGTCGCATTGCATCTGCAGGACGCTGAGCGGGGTGCGCAGCTCATGGGAAACATCGCTGCTGAACTGGCGTTCCCGTTTCAGTCCGGCCTCGATCGTATCAAGCATGGAGTCAAAGGTCTCGGCCAGCGTGTAGATCTCGGCGCTGCCTTGCTTCAGGTGGACACGGCGGCTCAGGTCGTTTTCCTGCTGGATGTTGCGGACGGTCTGGGTGATCTTTTCCACCGGGGACAAGGCCCTGCGGCTCATCAGGTAACCAGCGATCGCGCTGAAGATGATCAGCAGCGGGAACAGGATGAGCGCCAACTGCATGATGAAGCGGAAGCTGGACTCTGCGTCCGTGATGGAGACGATGCCGCGCATCTGCAAGGTGCCATAGTTTTCGACAGGAAAGCTCATATCGAGCACGAAGAAATCTACGCCGTCGGTATCGATACGGCGGACATTTCCTTCTTCAACGGGCAGCGAAGCGTCAAAATCATAGGGGATCTTGCCATATAACATCTGTCCGTCACGATCATAGACGGAGAGATAGACCCCGTCCTGGATCTCCAATAAGTCATTGTCATATTCTAATCGATCGTTGCGGTATTCTACGGAGTCGAAGGAGGAAGAGACCCGTTCTTCCAGCATGCTGCGGGTGCTGGTGAGGATCTCATTGCTGCTGAAGTAAAACAAGATGCCCAGGGTGATGCTGAAGATGACGACCATGATGACGCTGTATAGCAGCGTCAGCTTTGCTTTCAGTGAAAGCTGCTTCATGCGTCTGCCTTCAAGACATAGCCGGCTCCGCGCACGGTGCGGATCAGCTTGATGTCATGCCCTTCATCGATCTTTTTGCGCAGGTAGCGGATGTAGACGTCGATGACGTTGGACCCGCCGCTGTAATCATAGTTCCAGATGTGCTGCTCGAGCCGCTCTCGGCTGAGCACCGTGCCGGCATTCTGCATCATGTAGCTGAGCAGCGCATATTCCTTGGAGGATAGCGTGATGTCTTTTCCAGCGCGCTGCACCTGATGCGTATCCAGATGCAGGATCAGATCACCGACTTGCAGGACGCTCGTCTTGTTTTGCAG
>ERZ894251.478-NODE-478-length-20872-cov-10.165202_pt1 | contig 20872 bp, 24 predicted proteins | sample MGYA00380301_ERZ894251 | MGnify/ENA primary metagenome ERZ894251 (study PRJEB32331, sample SAMN06328418) | human gut metagenome | biome: human gut microbiome; feature: stool | host: Homo sapiens | collected 2014-02-13 ... | reverse complement strand
GTGCTGGCGGACTTGAAATCCAAGTCGGAGCGTATTCCTCCTGCCAAGCGTTCTGAGGAAAAGGAGGAGGTGCTGTAATGGCAAAGCGAAGCAAGCGAATTCACTTTCTTGTCTCACCAGAGGAAGAACAGCGAATTGCTGAAAAGATGTCCTCTATCGGCATCCAAAACCGCAATGCTTATCTGAGAAAAATGGCTCTTGATGGGTATTGTATCAATTTGGAACTCAGTGATGTGAAGGAACTTGTTTCTCTCTTGAGAAGATGTAGCATTAACCTGAACCAGTACGCCAAGCGAGCCAATGAAACCGGAAGTATCTATCAAGCCGATATTCAGGACTTGCAGGAACGACTGGATGGCATTTGGTCAGATATGAAGGAGGTACTTGTTCACCTGGCCAGCATCCAGTAAAACCAGGGCTATGGCAAAGTTTTCGCCATAGCCTTACATATGGGGTTGACATCGTTGCCATACTAATAGGTATAGGGTAAAATAAGGCCAAGAAAAGAGGTGTTACCATGAAATTCCTGTTAAAGCTGATTTTGTTCCCCGTCTGGATTCTTGTAAAGTTGATTGCTCTGATCGGTAACTTACTTACGCACTGTGCCTGCTTTGTATTCAATTTGTTGTTTATCTGCATTGCCATTAGTGTCGTAATGAGTATTGCGCAAGGACTTTGGACAACCCTGTTTATTCTGCTGGGTATGGGCGCTGCGGCTTTCCTTGCCTTGCTGGTATTTGTTTTTGTTGCAACGGAATTTTGGGTAATGCTCTCGGATGGTCTGAAAAAAATTATCTTCTCATAAGGAGGAAGGCGATATATGGACAAACAGCTTATGCTGCGACATTTTGAAACAGAGTATGAAGATCCCATTGATGAAATCGTAGGCGATGACCCGGAGTTCAAGAAAATCAATGACCGATTTTTCGCAAAATCCGAGGAGCTTTGTAAACTTGTTGGAGGTGCTAATTCTCCTGTATGGGATTTGTTTGAAGAAGTCATGGACGAATATCATAGCATAGAATTGCTGCTCTGTAAGGCGATGTATCTGCAAGGTGCTGAGGACAGAGAAAAGATGCTAAAATGACAACAAGACCGCTCATGTGGGCGGTCTTGTTGTTTATGGAAGGGACGGTGAACAAATGGCAGCAACTCGATTGATTGCGCTTCATGTAAATAAAGGTAAGTCGGTAGCACAATGCCTGGCTGATCGCACAGACTATTCCCAAAACGCCGAGAAAACCAATGATGGCGAGTTTATCAGCTCCTATGAGTGTGACCCTAAGACTGCTGATGAGGAATTTCTTTTGTCCAAACGGCAGTATCAGCACATTACAGGCAGACAGCAGAAGCGTGATGTGATTGCATACCAGATTCGTCAGTCCTTTAAGCCGGGTGAAATTACACCGGAGGAAGCAAATCAGGTTGGATATGAGCTGGCTATGCGATTTACCAAAGGCAAACACGCTTTCATTGTTGCTACTCACATCGACCGTGCTCATATCCACAACCACATTATCTACAACTCCACATCTTTAGATGGAGCACGAAAATGGAGAAATTTCTTTTTGTCCGGTCTGGCGGTGCAGCGGCTCAGTGACATCATCTGCCTGGAACATGGCCTGTCGGTCATTCAGCCTAAGCCATATCGTGAACGAGCCAAAAGGACACTATTCCCGAAAAAGAAAAGCCAGCGTGAGTTGCTCTGCGATGCCATTGACACTCTGCTGGCCACCAAACCAAAGTCTTTTCAGGAACTGACGGAGCAGCTTGTCCAGATGGGATATGAGTTTAAGGACGGTAAGCACCCAGCGTTCCGCAAACAAGGAGAAAAGCGATTTCTTCGTCTGCGTTCTCTGGGAGAGGGGTACAGCTTTGAGGAATTACAGGCTGTGCTGAAAGGTAAAACCGTTCATCGTTCCAGAGGCAGCAGGGACAATGGAACCGCTCCTATGCAGAAAGAGTTCAATCTGCTGATCGACATTCAAGCAAAAATGGCAGAGGGTAAATCTGCGGGTTATGAGCGGTGGGTCAAAAAATACAATCGAAAGGAAGCTGCCAAAACCGTTTGCCTGCTGAAAGAAAAAGGCGTAAATAGCTATGATGAATTGGTGGCGCTGACCGAAAAGCTCTCCGCTCGATTTGGAGAACTGTCCGATAGCATCAAGGCTGCGGAAAAGCGTATGGTGGAGATCGGTGCATTACAGACTCATATTAACAACTATGCCAAGACCAGAGCTGTGTATGAAGCATACCGCAAAGCTGGATACAGCAAGAAGTTCTTTGAGGAGCATCGTGAGGAAATACAGCTCCATAAAGCGGCAAAGCAGGCGTTTGACCAGCTACCGGGCAAAAAGATTCCGTCCAGAAAATCTCTGCACGAGGAGTTTCATCAGCTTCTGGCAGAGAAGAAAAAAGCCTACGCAGAATATCGCCAGGTGAAGAAAGAGATGCAGGAGTACCTGGTGGCAAAGCAGAATGTAGAGCATATCCTTGGCATTGACCAAAAAGAGAAACAACACCAGAGAGAAGCAAGCTCTACCCGATAAAAACAATACCGCCACTACCGGCTCTCGATAGAGTTGGTAGTAGCGGTGTTTTTTGTTTTATCAACCGTATGCCCAGAGCACTATACCAATCTTTTGAGGCATCTAAATTATTTCCTACATATTACACGGGCTCATGATATGTAGCTCGGCAACGGTCAGAATGGCCGTGTAGCCAACATCGCAGATGTTGTTCAATGGGGTTTGGGGCTGCTGCACCAACAAGCAATTTTTGAAAATTGAACCAAAGGTGAAATTGAGAAAATGAGCAAACAGGGCCCTGTTTGCACTGCTTGCCAAGTAAGATTAATTTGCTAACGGCAAAAGGACGGTTTGTCCCACATAGATTTCATTTGGATTACTTATTCCATTTATTGCGAGGATTATCTTGATGTTAGAACTGTAATCAAGATCGTGATCTTTGCATATTTGATGCAGACTATCACCGGGCAGAACCGTATATGCAAAGAATGCAACTTCTTTAGTATCAGTTGATTCGTTTTGACTTTTTTGCTCCTCTACAAACTCCTTGAGTTCAGAAAGCACAGCTTCCTGATTTTGCAATACTAATTCATGGCTTTCAATCATTGCAATTAACTCTTCCGCAGTAGTTTGTCCACTCCTGTCGAGAATTCCGGTTACCAATTGCTCCTGCAACTTGACAATAGTGTTGGATTGTTCATCGATGATGTCACTTTGCGAAGAAAGCTCGTTGATGATTAATTCCTGCTCTTTTATCTGCTGTTCGTACTTCTGATTCAGGGAAAAGGTGAAAAATGATAGCAAACAGGTTGAAAGGCAAAGTAACGCAATTATAACCGAAATCACTTTGGAGTTTTTGCGAGAAATGACTTCTTCTTTCTTTACTTTTGTTTGCTCAATCTTAATTGGCTTACCGACATCATCATAGATATAAAAGCCCTTCAGTTTTTCAATCTTTCCATTTTTCCACTGAAAAAAGCCTCGAATGTTTTGTATTGGATCAATTACATATGCAACTTGGAAAGGTAAATTGAAGTAGTTTTCCTGAATAAACAAATCATAGTTGGACAAAAAAATCCCATAGTTCGGATGTGTATGTTGCCACCCTATGATTTTTTTATCACCGTAAAGTTGCTCGTGTGTGGAGTGGATATAATTCCATGTTTCATGCGTAAATGTCAAGGTTGATGCAGATGCATCTGTGTACTTTGCTTCGATATACTGTGAGATTATAACATTGGTTTTACCAAGTTCTTGACAGTAGTCTCCCAGAAGTATGCTTCCCAGTTCTTTGCTTGCGTTTGATGCGGAAAATTTTTCCAGCGCCTTATAAACATCTTGCTTGATATAAACTTTTACATCATCGCTTTCAATTTCGCCAAAAGCCAAAAAATTCACAGGCAGACGGATACCGTCAGACATATCAATGCTTTCGTCCTGAAGTTCTATCTCAAACTCTTTATTCAAAGTGATTCCTCCTTACATAGAGAACATTATCGTAAGAATAGTGTATCCAATAACGGTAAGAATTGTGGCAGTTGTGTTTACACCACCGTTTTTGATAATGAACTGAGATTTATACGGTTCGCTCATGTCTCTGCATTGAGTGGATTTATCTTCGAGGAACTTCATATAAATGTAATTTGCGAAAATTCCAATTGCAACATAACCACCTAATGAAAGCAATGACAAAAACCCAGATCCTATTAATGATATTATAAAAGTAGCTGCAAGGAAAGCTGCACCATATCCATACATTTTACGGTAGATCATCCAGTAGGGTGCAACCAAAAATGCAGGCCAATTCCAAGAGGTGTTTTTTTGTTGATTTCTTAATTCTTGGAATTTTGGAATATAATATTCAGTTTTTGTCCCGATTAGTCTTTGTAGATCAAGTTCTACTGTGGGATTTTGGTATGCATTGTACCCAGTATAATAACCTCCTTGCTGCTGACATGAAGCTCTTTGTTGCTGTACATACGCATATGGAGTGGTGCTTGCGGAATTTGTCGGCATATATGTAGTCGATTGAGCAGATGTTGTAGCGGTTATAAGCCTATTTCCGCATTGAGAACAAAAAGAGGAAGTGTCTGCATTTTTGGCACCACATCGAGTGCAGTATACAATACCCGACACATTACTTTCGTGGCAATCTTCGTAATTCATTTGTCGTGTTGTAACAGATGTTGCCACATCATCTACTGCCTTTATAGTTCCCATGCAGCCAAAAGTTGTGCAGCCCTGATTCTCTATCCAACAATCTTTATGATGTGGCATATCACAGTCGCTACAAACGACAATTTCATCTCCCTGCTTAAATTCAGTTCTACAAAAGGGGCAGGTTTTACCAATATAATCATTCACTTTTGGTTCCTCCATCATCAGTTGTTTCTGAGGAACTATCGTTCGTTACTTCACTATTAACCATCGGTTCCTCGGTTACCTGCTCACCATTTTTTTCACCGCTATCCTCATCCATAGCTAAGCCAGTGTTATCGTTTTGAACTTCTTGGTTAGTATCAGTAGCAGTAGGATCGTTCTGTTCTTCATTTGCAGGTTCGGAAATAATGCCAGCATCACGCAGAATGTTGTTCAATTCTGCAATCTGACTGTTTAATCCTTCAATTTCAGTTGCTTGCGAAAATATTAGCTGTTGCATATATGCAAGGCTCTGATTGGCACTATTAGCAAGTGTTTCTTGTTGATCTTCAAGTTCTTTCAAAGTGTTATTTGTTGATATGTTTGAAAAAATCAAAAATACGACCATAATAGATAACGCTGTAATAAGAGCGTTTTTAGCGATGGATAGAGGACTTTTTTGGGGTGTGCTGTCATTTTCTTTTTCGATACCGACATTGATTTCTACCCCGGTTTTATCATAAATGTAAAAACCTTTGCATCTTTCGATATTATCATTGATCCAAAAATAAAATCCTTCAATCTGTTGAATTGGGTCAACAACATAGGCTATCTGATATTCTTCATTGAAGAAGTTCTTTTGGATAAACTTATCATATTCAGAAAGAAAAATGCCAAAGTCAGGATGAGTATGAATCCATCCCACAATTTTTTTGCCATTGAAATTTTTTTCGATTTCTTTGTGGACATAATCCCATGTTTCATGTGTAAATTTGATTGTTGTTGGTGTAGCTTCGCAGTGCTTTGCTTCGACAAATCCGCTGATAACAATATTTGTTTTGCCAAACTCCTCTATGATCGAGCCTACCAGTATTCCTCCGCTTTCATTGGTGGTTTTATCTTTTGTGAACTTTTGAATTTCCTTATATACCTTCTGAGAAATATAAATATTCTTATTTTCTTCAACACGATCTCCAATAGGAAGAATGTTTTGCGGCAACATATTGTCCGGCAGCTCCGGCACAGTATGTTTTTTTGTTCTATTTTTTGTTTTTTGAGCCATTATTCTCACTCCCATATATCAATCTCGAAATCTGTTCGGTCTTTAGGGTTATACTGTAAACATAAGTTCTTTTTCTTTTGATATATCAACATAACCAACAATACAATGTTTACTAATACCGACACAGCGGCAATCCCGACCGCTACATAAGTTATGTGTAAATAGCCACGACCTGTTGTATTGTCAGCCTGTGGTTTTTCGTTATTATTCTCCGTACGATCCTCATTACTATTATCAGTTGAAGAGTTAGAAGATGATTCTTCTGGTCTTTCTATTTTTTCAGGAATATTGCCTTCCGCATTTAATACAAGACCCAGCTCCTCTAAATAGTTGCAAATACGGGTAATTGGAACAGCAAGACCGATACCTTCACTGTCAGACATTTTCAATGTGTTCATACCAAGAACCTGCCCTGCATCATTAAGCAAAGGGCCACCGCTATTTCCTTCGTTAATAGCAGCATCAATTTGAATATAGGATCGCTTTGCTATAATGCGCTCTTTTGCAGAAATGCTTCCCTTGGTCAGTGTATATGCCATTCCCTTTGGTGCACCAATCGCATATATATCGTCTCCAGTTTTCATTGTTGATGTGTCTGCCACAGGCAAATAAGGAAAACTAACATTTTTAACCATCAACACTGCGATATCTTCGTCTTCGTTAAAGCCAAGGAGTGATGCTTGATATTTTTCGCCGCCATATGTCATAACCAAGATGCTTTCTTGATTTTCTATTACATGTGCATTGGTGATAATACAATTTTCTCCTATGGCAAAACCGCTGCCTAAAGAGTTTCCAGAATATATAACAAAAATGGATTCATACGCATTTTCAGCGTCAAACCCGATAGCATTCACTGATAAAGTGGAGGCGAATAATACCGCCACCACCATCAGAAAAGAGAGTAACACTCTGAGGGGCTTCACGATATTACTCGCCTCCTAAATATTTTATTTTGTGTTGAAAACAAGTACGGAGTTACCAATGGCAATTGCATCACCTTGACGCAACACATGCCGCACCGTTTTCTGCCCATTGACAATGGTGCCCATAGGAGTACCACAGTCAGTCAAAACATACTTACTGCCTTCAAGCTTAATGTCGCAGTGATGCGGACCAACAAGCTTATCCTTGAATAGAACGATGGTATTTTTGCCGTTGTTACCAATGCTGGTGGTTCCGGCAAAGAGAAGATATTCTTTTCCTTCAAATTCTCCACGAATAACTTTAAGCCAAGCGGCTTTCGCAAACTGCTCCAGCAGACCAATTCCAAGGCCAATCAACACCCCCATAATAATGATGCCAACCGCACGAGAAAATGTTCCAGTGTCATTCTCACCAAAAGTTAGAATGCCAGTAATATAATTGAATAAGAAGCCTCCAACAAATCCACCAATGGTACCACCGAGTGAACAGAACAGGACACGCTTCTTTTCGGGCTTGATAAGTCCAACAGAGGCACCAACTCCAAGCCCCATTACGGCCCATCCCAATCCTCTAACTATAGCAGAGGCAAAATCTGATGCGTTATCGCTAAGCATTGCTGAATACATAGCTTGCGCAATATATCCGCTTGCAAATCCAATCAACAAAGAAATTCCGGCACCCATCAATCCGTTTTTAATAGCTTTTTCTTTTGAGCCATAGAACACACCTTCACCAATGCCCATTAGCATACCTAAACCGAAAGCAATAGAAGCAGAGAAGAAAGCAGAAGAAATTCTTACAGCGTTTTTGATTATTTCGAGTGAGGTATCGGTATCCATATCTAACAGGTCCATGATGCTATCATAGCCCATCCAGCCTAATACAGCATCAGAACTTGTAAGACTGTCAAGTGCTTCTTGGAGGATAAAGCCAAGTATTCCGCCGATTAACCCCCACAAGATTCCTTTCATAAAGACTGTTTTGAAATTAACCTTATTTCCCTTAACAACTCCTCCGTGCGAAACGGTTTGCATTCTTTGAGCAGTAGGTACAAACTCAATTCCTTCAAGTTCTTCCGCAGTAATTTCAAAATCATTCTCGTTCGTTTCCTCTGCGACTGCGATGGAAGAATCGCTTGTTTCAGCAGTAGGTTCAGATGTAGAAGAAGTAGTAGCTTGCACTGATGCGGCTCCATCATCAAATAAATCGATTTCAACAGTTTCCTTAGAAGATGCGTAATCCGCAGTATACAGATCGATATTGCCGACAGGGAACAGATGCTTGTTTTCCATTGCCCATTGTGCTGCATCGGCGGAAAGAGGGCTGTAAGAGTTCCATGACTTGTACTGGATCATATCACCAATATTGATGATGATATCACTCAGCGATTCGCCAGCCCCCCAAATATCGCCAATGCATATTTGGCCATCACGGAAATTGGGATGCCAAATAGGAGTAAGAATTTTACAAATAGGTTTATAGCGAGGGTAGTCAGCGTGAAGCGTGATTTCGACTTCATGCCGTCCCAATGTTTCAATTCTGCCATCGGGCAGAAGATAGATGCCGTTCACAAAGTATGTAACATGGTATTTCTCCGGTGGCTCATCACCAACAGGAGTAACTATGATGTTTTTGTGACCGGCAAAATCTTTCTTGACTTGCTCATAATCAGATGCAAGCCGTCTCATTCTTGCGGTCATATAGTCTGATCTCCTTTACAGTTCTGCAAATACTTCTTCTTCATCAGAAGTAAATTCGTAATATGTGGTTTGCATTCCAACTCTACCACCGACGATATGAAGTAGGGGAATACCAATTTCCAACGGAGTCTTGTCTAAAAAGTCCTCATCGCCCTTAATAGAATGCATACTGTCAAAGGTCATTTGTTTTCCGCACTTAGGGCAGACAAGCATATTCCCTTTCAGTTTATGCACAGGGGTGAACAAATCTTTGTGTTCCCCGCAGGAACACTTTGCGGTAGTGGCGATATCTCTGTCAAAGTCAAGGATTGCTTTTTCTCCAAGTTCGTTGCGAATCTCCAAAAGAATATCTTTGAGAGCAGTTATCCTTGCAGACCAAGGCTTTTCGACGATTTTTTCATATGTGTCATGGCTCATACAATCTTCTTTGCGCTGGTACTCAACAACATAGGAATCGTGAGTCAAGCCATTAAACACATATCCTTTTCCTGCAAGGGTAGGAAGATGTCTGTCTGCGTGGAGCAACTTTAGCATTTCCTGAACCTGGATACCGGCAATAACAGACGAAGATGTTGGGGTAGTAGGTATCTTTCCCTGCTCCATCTGCTCGTGGGTGAGCAACGCACAAGACTTTCGCTTGTTAATCAGCATCCAGTCTGTTTCGGTCATCGTACATTCATAGCAGGCTCCTTGTCCAGGGACAAAAACACGAGCAAATCCGTTAAGCGCTTCAATCGCACCATCAATCCAGGGCTTATCAACCTTATAACAGGACTGATTTATGGACAAACGGGCCTCACGGTTATCCAATCCGCCAAGAACAACATTCATTCTTCGGAATACACCAAGCCCAACATCATCAATAATGTTTGCAATGAATGCCTTTGCTTTTACATCGGGGTTCATCTCTGTTGCACGCTCTGCGGCAACCTCAGCCTTATACCGACCAACATCTTTTGCCCGATAGAGAACAGAACGGGTGAGATTCGTGTTTTCAATTGCGTCCATATCATAAATAAGAATGCGACCGATACCCAACAATGCCAGATTTTTTATCAATTCATTTCCGATCGCACCGGCACCAACCACCATGATAGTGGCATTTTTGAGACGCTCTTGATCCCACCAAGGAATTAACCGCAATCGACTATAACGATCTTCTTCAAAGTCAGAGCTTAGCAATTCGAAGTTGTTTATATTATTTTCCATTAGCAAACACCGCCTGCCGTGATTTCCGGCTGAAGGCGAAGAACATCACCGTCTTTAATTCCGGCTTCTGCAAGGGTCTGAGCTTCCAGAAGCTGTCTGCCGGTTACTTTGTGGATGAACTTGTAGCTGATAGGATTGCCGTCGGGACCTACAGAAGGAAGCTTGATTTTTTCAACCAGCTTAACCATAATGATGCCACATTTGACATCATCGGGAAGTCCAACCTTTTGTTCTTTGTTTCCTGTTGCATCAACAACGATTACATTAACTTTTGCCATGGTAATTTCTCCTTTATTTATTTTTTTTTAATAGACGGCAGTAATTGTGTGCCTTTTCCGGGAAAGAAGTTAGCTCCGTTTGCGCATAATATTTGTTTCTAAAAGCTGTTGTTTGTTGGTATAGTTTTGTCACCAACGGTCTCCCTTTGGTAGCTAACTGCAAAAACTTATCGTCCATCCCGCAGTAATTGTTCAAGGTTACAAGAGCATGCACTAATGTGTTGCGTTCTTTGCACCATTTAGTTATTTCTCCGAGAAGTTGGTTATCAAAAGACTCAGTACCACAATACTTAGCCTTATTTAATCTTTTCAGGCAATCTATGCGTGTTTTGATGCCTACTTTGTGGTTTTGATAGCATTTCCTATCCGAGCAGCACTCAGACACTTTCTCTAAGGTTCGAGTGATACGGCTCTCGAAACATGAATAACAAAGCCAACAAGCTTCTATACTGTGTTTGTTTGCAATCGCAAGGTCTATTCGTTGTAGCACATCATCGTGCATGTCCGCCATTTTTAAGCGGTCTTCATAAGAGTCTTTAGCTTTCATAATCAAAAAACAAGGTTGGCATGCCATGCTGTTTATGACACGCCAACCTCATAAACAGTTAATTCTTCACCTCGTAGGTTACTTCCAATCCATTATCGGGATGATATTTCCAGCTAACAGAATATTTTTCGTTAGAATCAGATTGTCTACCATCCATCGCTGTGGTTTCTCCCATTTTGCTAAACAACGCAGAGGAGAAACCTAATTCGGAATTAATTTCTTGGATAGTGTAATAGGCAGTGAAATCATTGTCATCCTCAATGTCATAAGGATTGGTATCAACTTTCATATAGCTACCGTCATCAGCGATATAGCACCATGACTCATCCGCATATTCACCGAACATTTCATTAAAATCTGTTTTGCTACCACCACCTAAGGAAGCAACAAAAATAATACCAACCACGGCAACGATGGCCACGGCAATTATCAAAGGTGTTTTTTTCTTCTTCGCCTTAGTCTGTTGCACATTAGCATTGAATTGATTAATCGCCGAAGTGACACCAGCATCAACAGCTAAGCCGGCCTTTTGTCCGCATTTGGGACAAAACGCTTGTCCTTCCTGCAATTCGGCACCGCATTTACCACAAATATTCTTGGTCGGTGCATTTTTAGGTGTACCGCATTTAGGGCAAAAAGCTTGGGCATCACCAAGTGGAGCGCCGCAGTTTTGGCACACATCCGTAGGATTAGTATGCTGTGCTTCGTAGTGTTGCTCCGAGCAGCCAAAAGTTGTACAGCCTTTGTTTTCTTCCCAACAACTCTCGTGATGGGGAATGTTGCAAGCAGGGCAGACTTTTACAGTATCTCCCTCTTTGATTTCCGTTTTACAAAACGGACAAATTTTACCGATGTAGTTTTCCATGGAAATCCTCCTCATATTTTTGTATATTCCTAAGCCGCCCTGCGGCAATAAGACTGATTAAAGTTTTTATTGAGAACCATGTGGCAAGCAAATATCACATGGTTCATATTCGCCGCTTTCAAATTGTTCAACGGTCAAACGATGAACATTGTCTTTGTGCTTCACAAAAATGCACTCTGCTTCATGATATTTATTGCCTGTTGAAGTAATGTAAAAATCACCATAGTAATTTTTTTCGTGATTTATAGCACACAAGAGAAAGGTAATGCTTATGGCTATTACTATGATAGTTGCGATGGTAATGGTTGCCTTTTTATGATGACTTACAAAACGGCGTACTCTCTGATCTATACCTTGGTGTAAAAGGTAGTGAGCAAACTCATTTGCTTCATATTCCTCTACAACATCTCTGCCGATGATGGGAACAGAGGAAAGGTGATTACAGTAAATATGTCCTTCTTCGTGCGCAAGAACCATAAGTTTTTCTTGTTCTGATAAATCTTCGTGGAGAAAAACGAGCCGTCGTTTTGAATCTGCATAGGTAAAACCTTTTGATCTTTCACAAATGTGCTCAAGGCCAAGAACGGCTATAAGATTTGTAACATTTTCGCTATTGAAAATATTATTGTACTCTATGACAACATATCCTTGCTTTTCGATTGCTGCACGAAGAGTTTTAAGGGTAATTGTTTGTAATTTGAAATCTTTTATAAAAGATTTCGTTTTCTTTTTTATGTCTCTATTCATTTTTATCATTATCTGCAATAATGGCTCTTATTGCCTGTAAAGCTTTTAGATCTCGTTCTGTTGCAACATCTACATTAACGCATCCACCATCAAAAGATTTAACAACAGCATCGCTTGACATTTGTGTGCATCGTGCGTATTCCACCATAATCATAGAGCGAATGGATTGAAATGCTTGCTGATCTAAGTGGTCAATAATATCTTGTGATTTATCTCCCAGCAAGGAGCTAAATTCAAAGCTGGAGTAATCCACCCCATCGTTAAATCTAACAATTAATTCGCGAGGAAATATAGATAGCATACGGATCATTTTATGTGTTTTTTGGTTATAGTCAAAAAATAACACCAACGAAAGGTATGTGCTCCATGTCATTTTTCTTACTTTTCGTTCGATAGCGCTATAAGTTTGTCTGGACACACCTATAAGGTTTGCGAGTTCTCCTTGTGAAATCTCAGCTTGGGTTCGTAATGCTGATAGGTTTAAAGTCAGTGCTTCAATAAACTTGTCCCTTTCTGCATCGTTTAGTGAAAACTTTGATACAGACTCCATCTATAAGCTCCTTTCTTAAAACTCAGTGGTGTCTTCCATAGAATACCTCGATTCTACCACTAAATACTTACCGCTTATCGCTCATAATTCGACAATCGATGTAAATAGTATACAAAATATAACATCATTTGTCAATATGGACTTGTATTTTACTTTTCGTTTTACTAAAGCCAGCATATTATAGTCTAAACAGGAGACAAGCAGGATACATATCAGAACAGCAGCGTGCCTGATCAGGAAATCAGGATTGTTCTGTATAAGGATAATAAACAAAAGTAAGAATATGTAGATGGGCATTTAACAGTATATAAGCCGACAATCTTCATTTACTCTCCAGTAATTGCAAGATTGATAACTTGTTTTCCAGACTTTGTTGCTTTCTCCGCAAATTTGGCGGCACCGCCCCAGGAGTGGGTGATGTATGTCACCACATAATCCGCTTGTTTGAGCAGCCAGCGGTTCCGCCAGTCAATGGCAAAGCGTTTTGGCACGGTTTCTATGCCTTCTGGATACATGGTGTCAGCGTAGTCCTGGTACTGTGCATAATCCTCCTTTTGCTCTGGTGGCAAATAAGCAAGTACAACAGCATAGACGATACCCGTATATTGCTTCACAAGATCCCGTAGGACAGAACGAACCATGCTATCAAATGCCCCCTGATTGCCGACATAAAATACAGTCACATCATCATTGACGATTAAATTTTCCAAACAGCATTTTAGAAGCGGTCGTATACAATCGGGACACTGTCGATGTCCCAAAAAAGTGCAACACTTTCCTGACATAGTTATCCCCTCCTCCCCAAAAGTCTATCCATAGCCTAATAGTAGCACACATAGCCTACTTTGTATAGCCGAACCCAGTATTCTGAAAAATAGAAACTGGGAGGTGAGAGCATGGATATGCTGACAGCTATAAGGAATCGAATTCTTGGACTTTGTGGTGAGCGAGGGATCACCATCAATAAACTTGCCACTCTATCGGCCCTGCCGCCTTCAAGCATAAAAAATATTCTGTACGGAAAAAGCCAAAATCCCAAGGTGATTACGATTAAAATGATCTGTGATGGCCTGGGTATCACAATGGGCGAGTTCTTTTCTACACCAGAGTTTGATGCACTTGAACAAGAGATAAAATAACCATATCTTGACAGAAATCAGGAGAAGCCTGACCACATTTTTATGTTGGTCAGGCTTCTTTTTTTGTGCCGTTATAAGGCATTTCTGCCCATATACTAAAAAATATTTTTCATTTTTTGGCTTATACAGGCATAAGCGCCTATCTACTTAATCGACAAAAAAAGGAGGTCTGAGTACAATGAAAAGAAAAACAAAAGGGGGTGAGCAAGTGGACAACAGGATAACAGAAAGAGATCCGCTTTATGTGGCAATCGGCTCCCGTATCAAACAAATCAGGAAGTCAAAAGGTATGACCCAGGCCGCACTTGCTCATGAGGTTGGAATAGCCACATCCCATATGAGCCACATTGAATCTGCCCAAAGCAATGCTTCCCTTAAAACAATTATGCGGATTGCTGATGCGTTGTGCGTAGGGGTGGATGCGTTGCTATGCGATGGCCTGAAAACTGGCAACTTAGTATATCAAGCGGAACTTGATAAAATTCTTGCGGATTGTTCGGTGGTTGAAGCAAAAGCGATTCTGGAGGTTGCTGCTGTGACCAAGGAATCTATTCGCACCGCCACAAAAGAAAATACCCGGAGCAGCGTTGAGAGCTAAGTCAATAACATGATTTATAAGCTGTCAGACAATTTTGCCTGGCGGCTTTTTCTATATCTATCATTCCATAGGGGGAACAATGTAATGTTTGATTTCTTGAAAAAACGAACCTTTGAAACAGCGCCACAACCATCAGCTGTTAACACAGAACAGATAGAATATGCTTTGCAGTTTGAGAGCGTACTTAGCAATATGGAAGCTCACTTTAGAAACTCTATGGACTATCGTGGAGTTGGAATCAACGCCCTAAAGATGGTTTGTGAATTTTATAATGGTGATTGGGTTGGTGTGATCCTTGCAGAATTGGACTTGTCTATCTGGCGTCCTCATTGGTGGTATAAGCCTGAAGATATAGACCGCACTGATGAGCTGGTGCATGAGTTTGAATCCTGTGAAGGATTGGAACGCTGGATACAGTGTATCCGTGATAATGAACCTTTGGTTGTTTCAGATATAGAAGCAATTAAGGACAGCTATCCAGTCGAGTATGATTTATACAAGCGATTGCTGATCGACTCCTTTATTGCAGTGCCGATTACACCGAAACCTACGGGGTGTCTGGTAGTTCGGAACCCCAAAAAGTTCGTCAATCAAACCAGCTTTTTGAAAATGGTATCCTATGTGATTGGCAGCACCATCTTGGAAACCCAATTAGAAGAAAGCAGAAAAATGATGGTTGCCCCCAAGCACATTCAAAACCCCAATGAAATTGTTATCAAGCTGTTTGGCTCGATAGAAATTTACACCTCCAGAGGTGTTATTTATGAGGAACAAATCAAGTCTCCAAAGCTGTGCAAGCTCTTGGTGTACCTGCTTCTGAGCAAGAAAACATTACATCAGCCCATGGCAATCGCAGATAGCCTGTGGCCTGATGATGAGCGTGACAGTGAAAAAATTTGCAGCAATCTCCGGGGATTGGTATATCGCTTTCGCCGCACATTTCAGTTGATCTCGGATGAAGATTTAATCGTCAGCACCCAGGCCGGGTACCGCCTAAACCCAAAATTGAAAATCATGACCGACTTCGATCAGTTTGATAAGCTGGGAAAAGAGGCTTGCCAAGCTCCAGGGAAAGTGCGTCGGATGGAGTTGATGAAACAGGCAATCAAGCTCTATAAGGGCGAGTTTTTTGCATCTACCAATTCCGAAGAATGGCTTCAGCCGGTTGCCCGCAGCTATACCTTACGATATATGCACCTGATAAATGAGGTGCTTTCTACCCTGGCGGAGGTCGGTGATATTGCAGGCGTTCACCACTATGCTCAAAAGGGTATCGACCATGCGCCAGAGAATGTAAAGGCCCACTTTTGGCTGATTCATTCTGTCCGCTGCGGAGTAGCCCCTGAACTGGCACAGGCAGAGCTGGAATGGTCAAAAGAACGGCTGACAGAGGAGGAATATGCAGACCTTTTAGAGCTGCTTGCAAAGACAGAGCAGCCTGATATGACGCTGAATGTGAAAATTTGAATATAACCTCAGAAGGTGGCAGTTTTCTGCCACCTTCTTCCTTTTTGGGGCTATCACACGCTCCAGGAACGGTCATCACACGCTTGCCAAACGCTGTAAACACGCTTAGAAAACGGCAATTTTTCAATCACACGCTTGCCAAACGACAGCCCCGTGCCATCACACGCACAGGGAACGCCCCGCAAGCGGATCGCCACACGCTCCATCAGTATAGTTCAAACCACAAAAGTGACTATGTGGTTTGAACCCAGATGGAGGTACGGTGATGGAATTAACACCAGATCACCAAGAAGCAGTTACTTTTGCATTGAAATGCGAAGGTAGCTACTTCTTTTTTTATGCTCGCATCGGACACTGGTGCAGAGCACCACCCCATCCAATCCGGAACTGAACAAAACACAATTTCGGAATTGGAGGAAACAGATATGTACTATGACCAGAAAGAAAGCGGAAAAAGGATTGCTGCCCTCAGAAAGAAAAAAGGGCTGACACAGGAGCAGCTTGCAGAGAAATTGAACATCAGCACAAGTACCCTTGGAAAAATTGAGCGTGGTATCCAGGGGTTTTCTATTGATTTGCTGATTGAAGTTGGTATCTTTTTTGGAATTTCGACTGATTACATATTGATTGGCTGCGAGATTCGCAATTATGAAGCTGCAAAGGAATTGGACTCCGTCATAAATCAGTTGATTGCCTTAAAGATGAAATTGTAAAAATCCGCCGTATGACGGTGGGTATCCGCCGTGAGAGGTCATAAAAAAATCGATTTGAAACCAGTACAATTTAATCACAGCAAGCGAAAGCGAGCTGTACGGCAGCTTGACAAGTATATACACATTCATCAAGTACCTTCCCGTTGAAATGAGCCACATCAGCAATACGCCATGATGACTTTCTATCAGAAAACAGGGTCACACATTTTGATTTCAGTCTGCTTTTTCTGAGGGTCGGAGCGAAACAATATTGGCTTGTAACTGTCAGGTTGCGCCTGACACGGCGAAGAAATTTAACGGGGATAATGATACTTCTGTCCAGCCACAGTTCACGCAATGGGGGCAGCTCGGTGAGAACCACGGAGAGGTTAGATTCCTATGGAGCTGGTAGCAGCCAGCCGCTTGATGACTTCCCGCCAGCTTAGGCGCTGGCTCCCAGGGGTGTCGAGGACAAATATGGGATAAAACATACGGACTTTGAAGGGACTGCTGTGCAATCAAATGAGCGTCAGCAGTCCCTTGTACATACCCGACGAAAGGAGCGACGCTATTATGCTGAAAAAAGACTGGGTATATCGCAGAGGAGATATTTATTACGCTGATCTGAATCCGGTTTGTGGGTCTGAACAAGGCGGAAAGCGCCCGGTATTGGTGATCCAAAATAACAAAGGAAACACCCATTCGCCCACACTCATTGTGGCAACCATCACCACCAAGCTGAACAAGAAAAGCAATCACTTTCCCACCCACTATATTATCCGTGAAAATCCGGCGTTTACTGAGCCATCGGTGATTATGCTGGAGCAGATTCGCACGATTGATAAAGACCGTGTGATTGGGTATCTGGGAAAGGTTCCCCAAAGGGATATGACCGGTATTGACCGTGCATTGATGACCAGCTTATCGCTGAACAATGAGAATGCCGTTATAAAATACATTGTCAAAGAGTAAGAGAAGGAGGGCTACATAATGTTTGAAGAACGCATTGCAGCATTGAATCAAGAGAATACAGAGAAAATGGTTTCCGGTGTCAATCAGTTCGATAAGAGAACCTACACCGTTGATGAAATCCAGGACATTTTGGGAATCAGCCGGACATCGGCCTACAACCTGGTCAAGAAAGACCTGTTCCGCTGCGTCCGCATTGGCGGCACCATTCGCATCTCCAAAAAGAGTTTTGATGAGTGGTTAGATCAGCAGCTGTGAATTTGTCAAGGATATAATCTGCCCCGGCGACAAACTTCAGAAAATGACAATCGTTCGCTATACTTTAGCTGAGCCAAACAGCTGAGCTAAAGTTTTACATAAAGGAGGGCTTGCAGATGGCAGAGCCTAAGAAGAAAACCAGTATGTCCGTCCGAGAGATGGGGCGGCTGCTGGGTCTTGGAAAAACAGAATCCTACTGGCTGATTAAAAAATCCTATTTCAAGACGATTACGGTAGCCGGTAAGAAACGAGTGATGATTGATAGTTTTGAAGCCTGGTACGCCAATCAGTGCAAATACAGGAAAGTCGATGGCACTCCACCGGGCGAAGAAATCCAGCGCACCACGCTTTCGGTCACAGAGCTGGGACAACTGCTTGGAATATCGGAAGCATCTGCCTATGTACTGATTTCCAAAGGACATTTTGAACAGGTTCCCGTTCTTGGAAAAATGCGAATTACCAAGGACAGCTTCGACCAGTGGTATCAGACGCAGCAGACCTACCGGACAAAAGAAGATCAGATACGGGACGAAGAACTGATGAAAATCGCTTACACCATACCGGAAATTGCCCGGATGCTGGGACTTCACAGAAATCTGGCGTATTACCTTGTGTCTAAGAACATCTATGAAATAATCCAGATTGGTAATCGCAAGTGCATTACCAGGGCAAGTTTTCATCAGTGGTATGAAAGTCAGTCGCATTATAAATTAGTAGCAGAGGATGGTGTTCAGGAAGGGAGAGATTGATTATGGCATCCATCGTAAAAAGAAAAAAGAAATTTTCCGTTGTTTATACATATGTTGATGATGCTGGGAACAAGCGTCAGAAGTGGGAAACCTTCGACACAAACGCTGAAGCAAAGAAACGCAAAGCGCAGATTGAGTATGAACAGGATACCGGCACATTCATTGTGCCGACTGCCAAAACCATCAGTGATTTGCTGGACGAATACACTTCCATTTACGGGGTTAATACCTGGGCACTGTCTACCTATGAAGCCCGTAAAAGCCTAATTGCAAATTATATTCGTCCTATCATTGGCGATATGAAGCTCGAAGATGTGAATCCCAGAGTGATGGATAAGTATTACCGAGATTTGCTCAAGGTAAAAGCAGTATCATCAACCTATGTCAAAGCAAGACACGAATATCTAACCCCGCATACGGTGCGTGAGATTCATAAACTGCTTCGCAATGCCTTCAATCAGGCAGTGAAGTGGGAAATGATGTCCAGAAACCCAGTGGAACACGCTACGCTGCCAAAAGAAGAAAGCAAACCCAGAGAGATCTGGACAGCTGATATGCTGATCCGTGCACTGGAGGCTTGTGACGATGATATTCTGAGTCTGGCAATCAACCTTGCCTTCTCCTGCTCTTTGCGTATGGGTGAGCTTTTGGGTCTGACATGGGACTGCGTTGATATTTCTCCGGTTAGCATTGAACAGGGACACGCAAGCATTTATGTGGAGAAGGAGCTTCAGAGAGTCAACCGTGGTGCTATGGCTGACTTGGATGAAAAGGACATCATGTTCAAGTTTCCTCCGACGCTGGCAAGCACCCACACGGCACTGGTTCTGAAAACTCCTAAAACCAAGACCAGTATCCGAAAAGTATTTCTCCCCAAAACGGTGGCAGAGATGCTGGTGCAGCGCAAGGCACAGATTGAGGAGCTGAAGGAGCTTTTTGGCGATGAGTTTTACGACTTCAATTTGGTGATGTGTTCTTCCAATGGAAAACCGATTGAGGGACAGGTTATCAACCGCAGCTTCAATCGTCTGATTGAACAGACGGGCTTGCCTAAAGTGGTATTCCATTCGCTGCGTCATTCCAGCATCACCTACAAGCTGAAGCTCAACGGCGGCGATATGAAATCCGTACAGGGCGATTCCGGTCACGCACAGGTTAAGATGGTGGCAGATGTTTACTCTCATATCATTGATGATGACCGCAGGGTAAACGCAGCCCGACTGGAGGAAGCCTTCTACTCTGGACGCACTGCACCGCAGCCAGAAACGCCACCTGTGACTTCCGAACAGCCGAAAGGAACAGTGGAAAGCGATCAGGAGCTTTTGCTTAAACTTCTGCAAAAGCCCGGTGTGGCAGACCTGCTGAAAACGCTGGCAGGTGCCCTCTGATATAACATAAGGGACAGGCTTCAAGATTGCCTGTCCCTTTGTACTTTACATAGTATTCTTGATGCCGCTGGTCAAACAGATTAAGAATACACCTTCTTGCACCCTTCCGGTGTACGGTATATAATAGGAGCACACAGCAGGTGATTTTGCATCACCTAACAGGATGAAATAGAACACGCAACCTTTTCCCTTTTTAGGGGAGCTTGCTAATGACCTGCAAAAAACACCCCTTAAAACGCCTTTGTATTAGCTATCACAGGGCAGTAAAATCTGGTGAGTGAAACGCTGAAAACTCTTGTATTTCAAGGATTTCCCGGCACTGTGTATCACCTGAAAGTGCCCTGTCGGGGCTACTCCTAAGCGGAAGGCCGCTGGTTCGAATCCAGTCCAGGGTGCCAGCTCAGAAATTCCCTGTTTGGCACGAATCCCCGCCTTGCGGCGAGGCTTCTTAGCCGGACAGGGAATTTCTTCGCTTCCAAACCGCAACCGCTGCGCTGGATTGCGGTTTGGGGTCGCCGCTTCGCGGCAGGTTTTGTCCTATGCCAAACATATCGATTTTAACCGTCCTTCCCGCGTCGGAGCAAAGCCTGCTTTGTTCCGGCGTTTTTCTGTCTCCGGCAGGCCATGGGCTTGCGCAATCGATGTCGCTATGATATAGTAGGGGACAACAGCGGCCGGGGAAGCCCGGCCCTTGGATTTGAGGCCGCGCCCCCGGTCGGGGAGGCGTTTGGGTACGGAACGGGGTTTCGGTTGCCTGTGGGGGCCTTGAATCAGGCAGATCGAGACGAAAGGAAGTTTTGTACCCGTGGAAATCAACGGCGAGCAGGTCAACGAGACCAA
>ERZ894251.457-NODE-457-length-21666-cov-14.862848_pt1 | contig 21666 bp, 24 predicted proteins | sample MGYA00380301_ERZ894251 | MGnify/ENA primary metagenome ERZ894251 (study PRJEB32331, sample SAMN06328418) | human gut metagenome | biome: human gut microbiome; feature: stool | host: Homo sapiens | collected 2014-02-13 ... | reverse complement strand
TTAAATCATGCGGAGCAGCTTCTGTATGGGGGTCTTATCAGCCTGATGAAGCAAAGGCTGCAAAAATTTTGAAAAGCAATATAAACAGAAAGGATAATTAATTATGAAAAAAATTATTAAGATTTTAAGTGCAGTTGCATTAAGTGTTGCAATGATGTCTGTTATGGCATTTCCGACATCTGCATTAGTTCACAACAGTTCAACATGTGGTTCATCAAGAACAGTAGTTGCTTGCGGAACATATAGAACAACAAATTATGATTCTCACTATCTTCATACAAATACATACTGTTCTCGAAAAGGCTATGTCTATGACCATTATAATGCTTGCGCTGGTTGTGGCGCAAACAATGGTGCTTTAGGTGGTCGAATTTGTTCAAGATCGCACCAATATTGTCCAACAGAATATAATCTGTGTAAGTATTAAGGAAAATTCAAGAATAAACCATATTCCTACAACAGCATTTAGACTGTTGTAGGAATATTACTTATTAAAATACATAAATTTCTTAAACTGAAAGGATTAGACTTATGAGAAGAAAGATCACTGCTATTTCCTTGGCTTTAACAATATGTTTATTTTCTTCATGTCAAAAAGAAAATACTGTTATAAATGAATATTTGGGGGATAATGTATTTAATTATGCTGTTAACGATGCATGTTCTTTTGTTCCAATTGAAAATGATATTTATGTATCATTCAGAAACAGTGAAGAAGTAGCAGTTTATAATGAAGTCGGGGATAAAATAAAAAGCTTGGATTTTGGTGAGGGTTATCATACAAATTTATGCTTATATGACAACAAAATTTATTCTTTTACATATGGAGAAAACAACCCGTTTATAACCGTTTATGATTTAAACTCAAGTGAACATACATCATTTAAAGTTGATACTATAATAACATCAGCAATTTCAATGACTGTTGTGGACAATAATATTTATTTAATTTATTGGAGTGACTCTCATGATGAATATCAGGAAAGCATAAAATTTAATGAAAATGATGACTATTCATACATGGGTGAAAAAGCAGTTTCTATAAGTATAACAGATTTTTTCGTAACTGATATTGATATATCAAATGTTATTAACATGAAAAAATATAGTGATAATGAAATTCTCTATTATGCTTATGACGACATAGGGGGATATTATTTTACTATTTATAATACCAATACCAAAAGCTTTTCAGAAAAAATATATAATAATAATGCAGGATATACATTTTCATTCTGCTATAATGATGACAATAAAAACATTGTCTATTCTGATTTTTCCAACAGGAAATTGACTTCACTCAGTTTGGAACCATCTAATACAAAGATTGACTTTATGCCAAATGTAGTTGCAGCATCAGGAAATGATATTCAATATGCAAATGGTAATTGTTATATACTTGATAATATAACAGGTAGTATTTATAGAACAGAATATGCAAAGGCAGTTAAGAACAACAAAGAAATATCGTTCTGTTCATCAGAAATTTATTCGGAAGTTCCATATGGTTGTGGCTATAAAATCAATACTTTTATGCTTGAGGATGATGAATTTGCCTTAAATATACTTGCAGAAAATAGTACTTATGATATTTGCATGATGAGTTCGGGGCAGCCATTTTCAAAAAATATAAGAGATAAAGGTGCATTCTATCCATTAAATGATGTTCCGATGGTCTCAGAATATCTGGATTCTTGCTTCCCTTATTTAAAAGAAGCCGCAACAGACGAAAATGGTCAGATATGGATGATTCCTATTTCTGTTGATATTCCGTATTTTCTCTACAATCCTAAAAATTGTGCAAAAAATAATATTGTTTTTGATAAAAACACATCGTGGGAGTATCTTTTCAATAAGGCCAACGAACTTTATAACATGCATGGACTTAGTGATAAATACCAACTGAATGGATATCAAGCTGAAAATAATATAATTGATCAATATAATTCATTCTATGCATACAGTGAAGGTGGAAGTAATTTTGATACTGAACTTTTCAGAAACATATGTGAAATGCTCAGAAAAAACAATATGTCATCAGAAAGTCTTCATACATGGATTATGCCGTTAAGTATGTATGATGATTTGAATACATATTATGAGGATTATTTATTTGAACTTAAACCGTATAGATTCTCTCTTTTTGAAAAGGAAGCATTTGAATCTTTGCGTGCTTATGAATTGCCGGATATACAAGATGACCATCCAAATTGCGCTGATTGTATATATTTCTGTGTAAATACAAATTCGGAAAATCTTTCTGATACCCTTCAGTACATCAGCTCATACTGTTCATATATGCTTGACAGAACCGATACATATATGCTTAAGGATAAGAATAGATATCCTTTTAATGATACAAAATTAGCAGGTGATTTATATACGATTTATTCTGATGCTGTAATTAATTTTGAATTGTCTGATGAAATGTTCTGGGAAGATTACCAAAAATATAGTGAAAATAAAATTGATATAAATGAATTTATAAATGAAATCGAACGAAAAACAGATATGTACATAAATGAATAAAAACTTGGAGGCAGTTATGAAATATAGAACTATAGCAGTTATATTGCTCTGTTTGATTTTTTGTGGATGTAATCAGAACACAGACAGTACTGTTACTTCATCGATTATTACAACTACAGAAAATGTAGATTTCATGGGGATTAGTAAGGGCGACGATTTACAATTTGGCAATTCAATTTCCTGCCTTAATATGGGTGGATTAATTTGTTATATGCAGGAGTCTATGATATTTGGAAGCTCAAATGGTGATATTAAAATAAAGACAGGTGCATCAGAAAAAGTGCTGTCAAAAAATGTATATCCGCAGTGTATTAACGTTTTAAATGAAACCGTTTATTTTATAGACACTTCCAATAACAACAGCATATGTTCTGTTGATTTAAACGGAGATAATTACAGGCAAATAATGAATGAATCTGCTTTGTTTCTCATGATGTCGGAAGAAAGTATGATTTATCAAAATTCCCAAAAAGAACTATTCATATCTACGAATGGAAATGTTCAGACAATAACAGATAAAGAGGCAGTATGGATAAATTCATATGGCGAATGGCTAATTTATGCGGAATTCAAAAGTGATTGTGCTGTAAAGGCCTATAATGTGATTACAGGTGAATATGTAAGGATATTGGATTATGGATTCTATCCGACTGTTTTTAAAGATTATCTTTTTTATCAGGAGCATGATCATGGGCATATTTGTCGTATGAACCTTATTACAGGAGAAAAAAGTATTTTTCTTGAAGAATGGGGACAACAATTTTGCTTTATAGATAATAATCTTTATTTTACCAGTTCCCATGGTATAAATAAATTTAAAATGGAAAAGGATATTCAATTCACAGAAATATACAGACCTGATAATGAGAAAAATATTATAGACAGACTTTTTGTATGTAATGATGAATTGTTTTTTTCTGAGAAAGCGGAAAACAAATCTGTTCTTTTCAGAATAAACATGGTTACAGGTGAAAAGGAAGAAGTGAAATGAAGTGGAAAAGCAAATGTATGTTATGTCTATTACCATGTCTTATAGGTACAATTCTTTTTTATATTATACCATTTTTTAAAGTTGTGTATTATTCTTTGCTGGATAATCAGTTCACAAAGAAATTCTGCGGAATAAACAACTACATTGAAATAGTAAATAATAAGTATTTTATTCTTGCATTAAAAAACAGCATATTGATTATTTTAGTTTGTGTGCCAGTTGTAATTATAACAGCGATTTATATTTCAATTTTAATAAACAAGAAAAACAGATTAACTAGAATACTTTCGCCGATTTTTATACTGCCAATGGTAATTCCAACGGCTGCTGTAACTCCAATATGGCGCAATTTCTTTTCTGAAACATCGGAGGTGTTTCCAATATTGTTACTTTTTGTGTGGAAGAATATTGGAATATGTATTATTTTGATTTCAGCCGCAATCAATACAATTCCCATAAATTTATATGAGGCTGCATTACTTGATGGTGCTGATAAGAAAAAATCACATCAATACATAACTCTTCCATGCTCCGCACCGTCTATAATTTTTTCAGTACTTATTTCAATTGTAAACAGCTTTCGTATCTATAAGGAAAGTTATCTTTTTTATGGTACTAACTACCCGCCTGAGCATAGCTATACTCTTCAATTCTATATGAATAATAATTTTTTAAAGCTTGATTATCAGGCTTTGTCGGCAGGTGCTATTATTAATACAATAATAATTTTGTTTGTTGTTCTTATAATGATGCAGATACAGAGGAAATATTCATGGTAAAAAAGATGTTAGGGTTTATTACATTTTTTATTGTGGCAATTTTATTTGCTGCACCATTAATTCTTACGTTATATTATTCGTTTATTACAGACATGATGTTTAATTTAAAAAACTACAGTGACTTGCTTGTTAACTGCTTTTCCTTTTATCCTGCTTTTTGGAATTCTGTTATATATAGCATAATTATAGCAGCTATGCAGATAGTTGTAATTTTACTTGCTTCTTTTACATTTACGCAGATCAAATCAAAATGTATGGATATATTATTCGTTTTTTTTGTGATTCTTATGCTCATGCCTCTTCAGGTTACATTGCTTCCAAATTATATTGGTCTTAGAGATATGAATATGCTTGATACAAGGTCTGCAATAATCATTCCGCTTATATTTTCACCTCTATGTCTGGTGATTATGCGGCAGTATATGAAAAACTTGAATTATAGTATAATTGAAGCGGTACGGTTGGAAAGTAACTCGATTATAAGAATAATAATTTCAGGTGTAATTCCACAAATAAAAAACTGTATATTTGCAGTTATAATATTGTCAATAGCTGAATCTTGGAATATGCTCGAACAGCCTATGCAGTTTCTCAAAAATGCTGATCTAATGCCATTATCAGTTTTTATGAGCGGTGCATCAGAATATGGGAACAATATACTTTATCCGGCGGCTGTTATTTCAATAATACCGATTATGCTTATTTATTTTATTTTTCAAGAAACATTAACAAAAGGAATTGTAATCGGCGGTGAGCAGAAATGAAAAAAATATGTCTTTTGTTAATTGCAGCATTCTTTGGATTTATGTTGTTTATGACATTTTCAGCCCGTACAATAAGAAATAATCAACTTCCACGTGTAAATATTGTTGAAATAAAAAAGCAAACATTCACATGTGAAGTTATAGCTGAAAGCGGTAACAAATATTACACAGAAAGAAGAGCCCTTGGAATAGAAAAGAAATTTGTAAAAAATAATATATATATTTTATTAGAAAAAGAGTGTTATGGTGAAATTAGAACTTATGCCGTTGAGGTTAATATACAAACTTTAGATTATTATTATTCAGATGAATATTATGCAATTTTATCAGGAATATCTTCAGGAGATAAAATAATCGACACAGATATTACTCTCAGTGACGGTGATGAAGTTTTAGTGGAGAAATACTAATAATTTAATAAATCAAATTAGAGCCGAATTCTCGTTTACGTGGAAATTCGGCTCTTTTTTATCTTTCTTTACAGATTATAAAAAGCAACCCTGAGTGTCCTTAACTCGTGAAGGCAACTTGCTCTCAAAAAATATAACTGGCAGTCAAAAGAAATGACAATGAAAAAACAGGAGCTTATCGCACAGGTGATTGTTCTTTTAAGGGCAACGATTAAGGTGAATGAATCGCTGCAGCAAATTATAGTTACCGAAAAAAAGTTCCAGCCAATTGAAATGCTTAAGGTCAAGAAATGCACTGAAGCTATCAAAGGTTTAACCGAGCATACTATCTGTTAGTTTTTTGCACAGAACAAGTTACCGTATAATCCACACATTTCAAGGACAGCGTGGAAGGATACTCATTTCAAACTGTGCTGATTTCAAATTTCAGGGGGGGCTGCTTGAACATTTTTGACCAGATAGAATCAAAAACTGTAGTATGTCTGATGCCGTAAAATTTTACGGCTTGCAGGTAAGTCACAACGGAAATGTGCAATTGTCCATTCCATAATGATAAAACTCTGTCAATTAAAATTTACGAAAATAATTTCACTGCTTCGTCTGTAGCGAACACGGTGATTCTACTGGACTTACAGCAAGGCTTTTTGGTATTTCACAGTTTAAAGCGTATAAAAGGGCATTGCGAAGGAAGTAAAACACAATGCCCTATGAAATGATCTATTAAAATACCGAATCTAAAATTTGAATGAACTCTGTTTTCGCCACACCCTGCGAAATGTATACCGCATAGAAGTGTGTGCTGTCAGTCCATGTTGCAAGGTTAAACGTGTCTCCGTTTCCTTTTAAGGTGATTATATCGCCGTTATGCTCGGTCTCAGTAACGGTTTCATACTCGTTATAATCACCTGAAATATCATCGCTGCCCTCTGCGATACGGATATAGCAGTATTCTCCGTTTTTTCCATCATAATTTATTTCTGCGATCTCTCCGAAAAGCACTGCATATCTGCTTTCCATAACCGCAAATGGAAGCTCTGCATCGCGCATTTCCACACGAATTGCAGTTGATAATTCTTCCATTGAAGCGTATTTCACTTCTTCCCATACTGCCTGTAAAGCCCCGGTAGGATTTTCCGAAACGGTTGAGGGTTTATCTATCTGCGGCTTCTGCATGGTGCTGTATATCTTTATTCCTCCAAAGGCTATCACTGCGCAAGCCGCCGCTGTTCCAATCCATTTTGTTGCCATAGAAATGCGCTTTCTTTTTTGTTTTACTGAAATGTTGTGGATAATTCTTTCACGCATTTCATCGGTGAGTTCTACTCTCTCCATAATCTCATTATATTTCACGCAAAATCATACTCCTCTTTCAGAATGTCCTTTAGCTTTGCCCTCGCACGGGTCAGCCGCTTGCGGATATTGGCATCTGACTCGTTTAAGATCTCAGCGATCTCGTTCGTCTGATAGCCTTCTTGATAAAACAGGTGAATGACCTCTCTGTAATTGTCTGGCAAAGCCTTGACCACTTCCCAAACGAATGACAAGTCCTGCCGCTCCTCACCGATCAATTCATCATTCAGCTCATCAGTCTCACGGACTTTGTTGTACTCAATCTTGTTCTTCGACAGATTAGACGCCACACGCAGAAGCCAAGCCTTTTCATGCTCATCGCTTTCAAAATCCGGGGTGCTGTCGAGATACTTCACCAATGTATCCTGCAAAATCTCCTCTGCATCCTGCGCATTGTGCAGATAGGAATAGGCAAGTCGAAAAATTCTGTTTCCGTGCCTGTTCATGAGCTCAAGCAGGTGCTGTTCAAGCTGTGCCGAACCGGATTTTTCTTTATGTCGGGAAAAACTCTGCGTGACTGCCAGATACACCGCAAAGCATATCTGACAGAACACCTCAAATGGGCTTTTGAAAGTAAGTTCCATATTTGCTCCTTATTTGTTCAAATCAATAATCTCAGTGATATGTGCCTGCGCTGTGTCAGATGTCACGCCACTTTCCGTGTAATAAGCATAGCTGCTTGTGCCGTCATTCCACACCGCCGCATTTATCATATCACCATTGCCCTTTAATGTAACAGTCATGTCAGAGATCGTCACGTTCTCTGTATTATCATAGGTATTGTAATTGCCACTGATATCATCAAGCCCTGCACCCTTGCGGAGCATGATCTCGTTCGTGTCGTCAGAGTAATTGATCTCAACAAGCCCACTCATGGATTGGAGCATTTCAATTTTATAGTCTCCGAGATTGTTAGGAGCGCCAATATCAATACCTGCCGCCTGTGCAGCCTCTTCGATTGAAGAATATTCTGCCCACGGGCTGGGAATCTGCTCCTTAGTCTGTTCGGAGTCGTCTGCTTCTTCATTATTTTCGCCGAGTGTAATTGCCGTGGAATCAAGCATTTCTGCATTGCCGTCAAGATCAGAATAGATAGTTACCAGAGTGAACTGCGGCTCTGCATCAGGTACTACGGCTTTCTCACGGCAAAGCACGAGGTAGTTTGTTCCAGCAACAACCTGTGAACCGAGATAAGCGACAGCTTCATAGAAAACACCGCCCATGCTCTCAAAAACCTTATTCCAAGCCGCTTTTACATCTTCATTTTTCTCAAGTGAAACATCGTCCTCATTCGCAGTAAAGCCACCGTCTGCCAGCTCGCCGATGATCTCACTGCTGCCTGTGATTTCTGCATTGCCGTCAAGGTCTTCATAAACATAGACAAGCTCGTAAGTAGATTCTGCATCGGGAACAACAGGTGTCATCTTGCAGATAATGCAGTAATTTGTGCCTGCTGCAACTTGTGTGCCCAACAATGCGAGAGGCACATAATCTGCACTTACTAATCCGTTCAGTGCCTTTTCAAAAGCCGCTTTTGCCTCTGCGTTCTTATCAATTGCAGTCTCGCTGCTGTTCACTTCCCAACCGCCATTCATATTCTCAATCTCTTCGGTTTCTGATTCAGTTTGTTTCTCTGTTGCAGCCGTTGTCTCAGCCACAGTAACATTTTTTGCTGCCTTGATCTCGGCAACAGGAGTGCTCTTCGAAACATTTCCGCAAGCAACCATAGAAGCCGTCATCATCAGTGCAATTATCATTGCCATCATTTTTTTCATAGTGATTACCTACCTTTTCAAATTTTTATTAACCGACTCTCTTGTCGTTCTGTCTTATATACAGCTCAGGTAGGCAATTTGTGACACTGATTTCAAAATTTTTTACTTATAATAATTTCCGATCAGCACCATACAGAGATTAATGTGGGATTGATTGAAAATTATTATGAAATGAAACTATATTTATACTTTTTATTTTTTCTACCCATTTTAGCCACCCCTGACCTATTGCAAGAGGAAAATTAAATCGCATCAAAATCGTAGCCTTGTTATCTATGTATATCATCTTGATTTTGCCTAGATAAGTTTCCTGCATAAGTTTCAGAACTTCAAAGTTATCACTTTTTCAATATAGAGGTTTTCTGTATTGTCAAAATCAACGCTTTCCTCACTGCAGGGACGGAGCACTATTGCAATCGGTGCGTTAGCGTTAAGTAGTACAGCCTTACGTTTATCGGACCATGTGAACTGGTAACGTTCGTCTTTGCTGTCCACAACAGTAGCATTGATCTCTTGCATAAGCACATCTTTATCTATCGCACGGATTACTTCGCCCGTTACGGGGGCGATAGTTTCGGTTACTGCATTCGGGAATAATTCGGCAAGCTTTCTGTAGTTTTCATCGGCTATGTTGGGGGTGTGCATTTTGAGTTTATCCAGCGTTATTTTTCCTTAACTTCAAGATTATTAAGATATTCACGAACTTGGTTATTCAGTTCTGAAAATTTATTGTTGATTTCCTCTGTACGGTCGTATTCTTTTATATCAAATTGACTTTTTTCCTCATAATAGCCTAAAAATGTAGTATTCCACCTACGTTCAAATGCGTTCAACTGTCGTCTGCACAATTGTACCAATTCATTGTATTTTTCATAGATTTCCGATGAAATAAACGGTATATTGCTTCGAAGGCAGTTTTGTGCATTTACAGTAACCTCAACTGCCATATTATATAATCTACTATCGTATTTGCTTTGTTCTTCTTGTGTTTTAAACATTGGAACAGTTACCATACCAATAGGTATTATTGTGTTAATTTCTCTTACCATATCACAAAAATGCTTTGAAAGCTCTTTATATACCTGAATTTCTACATCGAATTTGGAATTACTGATATGATTTTTCTTTTCATTTTTTGAACGCAATCGTTCTATTCCATAATTCGTTATATATCCGGGTAGTGTGCCAGCTAACGTAAAAAGCCCAACCGTAATTTCTGTTTCCATATATCACACTTCACCACCAACCGCAGTTACTAATGCTTATAATATTTATCAGAACTCTGTATCTGCCTCATTGCTTGGACAAGGTGAAAGCACTTTGATAAGTGAAGCATCCACATCATATGTCTGAAAATGATAAAACATTTCATCTGCAAAATTATATCTCCAAAATCAAAAAATCAGTTTCACTTTTGGATACAATTATACAGTACACATTGTATCGCTTTTTCGACAAAAAATCAAGTCTGAAACTGTGAAAAAATGCTGTTTCTGAATACCTCTTTTAGCAGATTCCATTTCAGAAAAGAGTATTACAATAACATGATTTTTTTATTTTCCAATACTCTTCAAAACCTCAAATGTTAGTTTTTCTTTTTTAAAGCGTATAAAAAAATTGGTAATGGTATGTTGTTAGGAAAATTGTAGTTTAAGATATTTTATATAAACGTAACTAAATAAAAAATTAAAGTGGTTGATATATTAAGTAAAATAATGTATCAGTCACTTAAATTTTTTATAGAACAACGCAAAATCGGCATTTGTTTAAGTTGTTAGAGTGTGAATATAGGCACGCCTGTGTCAAACAGCATATCGGAGATATTTACAATGCAGAGATATTTACAGGCGGATCTACTGAGAAAAAATAATCTCGCTCATTTTGACGCATGGGCCGCAAGCTTTGCGGAAAAGGTCACAAAGCTTGAATTTGCTCCTGAAGGCACGGGCTTCAGGCAGAAAACAAGGCTTGCAAGATTCTATAACCTGCCTGAGCTTATGACTATGTTCAAGGAATGCGCAGATATTAAAACGGCCGACGATATTGATCTCCCCACTCCTGAATGTGAAGTTCATAATATTTCAGTTGATCCAACTGAAACGCAGAAGAATCTTGTAAAGTCGCTTGGAAAACGTGCGGAAATAATTCACAATAAGGCTGTAACGCCCGATGTTGATAACATGCTTCTGGTTACTATGGACGGGCGCAAGATTGGTCTTGATCAAAGGCTTATAAATCCCCTGCTTCCAGACGAAGCGGGTACTAAGGTAAACGCTTGTATCGACAACGTTTTTAGAATATGGAACGAAACCTCGGAAAACAGAAGTACTCAGCTTATTTTCTGTGATTTCGGCGTTCCTACGGTTCAGAAAAAGGTTAAGGATAAGGACGGTAACGCTATCACAGAAAGTGAAGAAGATTTCTCAAAATTCAATATCTATGACGATATACGTTCCAAGCTGATTAATATGGGCGTACCTCAGGAAGAAATAGCGTTTATTCATTCGGCCAAAACAAAGGAGGCAAAGGAAAAGCTTTTTGAAAAGGTTCGTAACGGGGACGTTCGGATTCTGATCGGTTCTACTTCAAAAATGGGGGCAGGCACGAACGTGCAGAACAAGCTGATTGCTTCCCATGATTTAGATTGTCCTTGGAAACCCCGTGATATGGAGCAGCGCCGCGGGCGTATGGTAAGACAAGGAAACGAAAATAAAAAGGTGCAGCTCTTCAGATATGTAACTAAGGATACCTTTGACGCATATTTATTCCAGACGCTTGAGAATAAGCAGCGGTTTATCTCACAGATCATGACTTCAAAAACCCCGGCAAGAAACTGCGACGATATTGACGAATCAACGCTCAGTTACGCGGAGGTAAAAGCCCTTTGCATTGCAAATCCTCATATCAAGGAAAAAATGGAACTCGATATAGAGATTTCAAAGCTTCAGATGATAAAGTCTGAATTTATGAATATACATTACAGGCTTGAGGACGCCGTTCATGTAAAGCTTCCTCAAGAGCTTGCAAATGAAATTTCAGAGCTTAAGAATATAGAGGCGGACAGAAAAGCGTTAGCGGATTATCCAATCAAACACGACAGCGAAGGACATGAAGTTTTCAGCCCTATGACTGTAAACGGAAGAACGTTTACAGACAGAAAGGAAGCCGGAGCAGCCTTGATTAAAGCTGCAATACAATCGGCAATAGGAAACAAAAACAATGCTGTTACCATAGGCGAATACAAGGGCTTTAAGCTTGATGTATATACCGACAGCGCTGGAAAAGTTAATCTTTATATAAAGGGAAAATCAAGCGTCAGTATTATAATGAGCGAAAGCGAAGGAGGAAATATAACGAAAATCAATAACGCACTGAATAATATTGAGGATAGAATAGTCCGCTGTAAGGACAGAATTGAAGCCCTTAAAAGGCAGATAGAGAATTCAAAAACCGAGCTTACGAAACCGTTCCCGCAGGAACAGGAATTGAAGGACAAGCTTGACCGTCAGACTGAGCTTGCATTGCTTTTAAATCTTGACAATACTGAAAAACAGCAGGAACAGACAAAACAAAGAGCTTCAAACAATCGTGAAAACGATATGGAAATCTGATATGCTGTACGCCGGTTCGCCATTGGCGAATTGGCGTGTAATCTTTACATTGGTTTATTATGGTAGAATGGAGGTAATTATGATTAGCGATATAGCTTTATTAGAAATTTATAATCAATATAACAATACAGCAAGAAAAAATGATTATGTTATTCTGCCGTTCAATAAATTTCCTGTTATTGATAACAGATTACGTGAATTTGAGTGGTATGCATTCAGGCTGAAAACATTAATATCTGCTGATATGGTATTTGTAAATTATTCAGATAGAGCCGTTATATTAAAAAGGAGTACAAATACAATGAATGCTAAATGGACGATAGAAATCCCATATGGAAAAAGAAACTATTATATTGAATTGATATACAGATTAAACAGAGCGGTAACTATTGACGGAGCGGTTACGCTGTTTGTTTCAAATAATCCATATGATTTATGCGCATATATTTGTCTTGAGGACGTACCGGAAAATTCAGATAAAATAAATGAAATTATAACAAAATCTAAGGTAAAAATAGTTTCTGAAAAAGGTATTGATGAATTTTTTAACGATATCAGAACCGGAAGAAGATTTAATGTAAAGTATATACCTGCAAATATTGACAAGCGGCATATAGAATTGATATTCAAGAATACTTTTTTGTTTTCTGAAGAAAGTGCATTAAAAGAATTGGGTTATAATTCTTCTGTAAACTATAAACGAAAAAAATTGTTTGTATCGTATAGTCATGCTAATAAAAAAATAGTTTATTCTATAACTGATAAGCTTGAAAACTACGGTATAAACCTATGGATTGACAAAAAAAGTATAGAATTTGGCGACAATATAACTCGTTCTATATGCTCCGGAATTAATGAAAGTGATTTGGCAATTTTATTTTTAAGTAAGGAAATTATTGATTCAAACTTTTCACAGTTTGAATTAGAAAATATCATATCAAATATGATAAAAAAGTCAATGGGATGGTTTATAGTTAAACTTGACGATGTTAATGTAGAAGAAATTACGCCTTCATTGGGCAATTACCTTTATTATGATTTTAATGAAAATAACGACATTGAAATGTTAACTGAAACTATAATCAAAAGGATAAATAGTTTGTGATAATTCGCCATTGGCGAATTGGCATTAATCTTTACGGAATTGGTTTATTATGGTAGAAAGGAGATATATTATGAATAAATTTAATCATAAGAAGATTTTTTTCAACAGAGCAAAAGTAATTAAATCCAACCGAATACATTGTGATAATTGTTTTGAACAAGTGGTTTTTCTATTACGTGATAAAGATCACGAATTTTCATTAGGTATGAAATCCATACTTGAATGCCTTGCATTTGCTGTAAAAAACGGAGATTTGCCAAAGCTTCCGGCAAGTTGGCTATCTGATGTTGAAAATGCTTTTGATATTTATTTTGATGAAGAAATCTCTTATTATGATTATGAGACATTTGAAAAAAGGAATCCTTTAAAATGAAATATTTTAAAATACGGACTGCACGAACAGCAAAACGATACAAAATAACTCCTTTTGAGTTTTTGGAAATTACTAAAAGAAAATTCCCATTTGAACAAGTTACTGAACATGGAAAATTATCGCAGTATGGTATATGTCCTTCTTGTTTAAACCCCATACAGCTTATTGGTGTAGTTAAAGGAAATAGATGGTACTCATTACAAGGATCTACAGGAATTATTGAAGAAAGAAATAAACACAGTTAAAAGGCGTTATACAGAAGAAGAAAATAGGATACGCAATTTTAATTCGCAGCAGCATGATATGCTGCAAACAATTACACAATTCCGTATGTTTATGGATAGCTGGACCCGCATTTCTGAAGATAACAATAAACTTAATCTACGTATAAATCAATCAGAACAGAAAATAGCAGAACAGACTAAAGAAAACGAAAAGCTGAAAAATCATATTTCAGCTTTAGAAAATGAAAATAGAAAACTCAAAAGTAAGATTCAATATATATCCAATCCTCAAAATCATCGTTCCGGCGATGATGACAGAGAAATATAACGGTACTTGACATTTACACTTGATAATGATATAATGTATATGAAAAAAGGTGACTACGATAAGCGGTTTCTCCAAAATCATTGGAATAAAGAAATACCGCGACTTTGGATGAGGGGCGGTATTTCTTTTTATTTAAAAGAAATTATTTCTTGTTATCGTGAAATATCACATAACAAAGAGAGATAGTGCTGATTAAAATACTAACGAACATAAAAAGTCCTTCGTATGTAACCATAGCTATCACCTCCCTTGTCGGGAGAAACCGCCTACCGTTTTATGCAATCACCTTTATGGTAATTATATCATAAACGGCTTATATTTGTCAATTGAAGTCTTTTCTGCTGAAAGACTTCTTTTTTTATTCGCCATTGGCGAATTTATTTATACTTGACATTCTGATTTAGTAATGTTATAATGTATATGAAAAAGGTGACTGCGATAAGCGGTTCATCCCTCATAAGTAATGCTTTAAATAGCCGAACCTATTGGAGTGGGGGCGGCTATTTTCTTTTATTGCAATTGCTAAGCTTGACTATTTCAATAATTATCAATATTAATGTAAGTATTTCCATAATATCCATAGCAATCACCTCGTTTCCGAGGGAAAAGAATTAAACCGCCTACCGTTTTATGCAATCACCTTTATGGTAATTATATCATAAACGGTATATATTTGTCAATTGAAGTCTTTTCCGCTGAAAGACTTCTTTTTTATTCGCCAATGGCGAATTTATTTATACTTGACATTCTGATTTAGTAATGGTATAATGTATATGAAAAAAGGTGACTGCGATAAGCGGTTCATCCCTCATAATTGGATTATCGTGAAATAATCGCCTTATGTGGTAGTGAGGCGATTATTTCTTTTTTATGTTATCGCTAAGCTTCACTATTTCAATAATTACTAATAATAATGTAAGTATTTCCATAGTACCCATAGCAATCACCTCGTTTCCGAGGGAAAAGAATTAAACCGCCTACCGTTTTATGCAATCACCTTAATGGTAATTATATCATAAACGGCTTATATTTGTCAATTGAAGTCTTTTCTTCTGAAAGACTTCTTTTTTATTCGCCGTTGGCGAATTTATTTATACTTGACATTCTGATTTAGTGATGGTATAATGTAATTGAAAAAAGGTGACTGCGATAAGCGGTTCTCCCAGAGTTATTTTTGGCATTAAGAAAAACACCGCAATCTTTCCAGGGACGGCGGTATTTTTCTTTTAAGTAAAGAAATTATTTCTTGTCGTAATGGTCTTTTGTGACCTTGTAAACAAGAGTGATAATGCTTGTGAGCATTATAATGAACTGAAACAGTTCTGAAAATGTCATAGCATATCACCTCCCTTGTCGGGAGAAACCGCCTACCGTTTTATGCAATCACCTTATTGGTAATTATATCATAAATTTAAGTCTTTTCTGCTGAAAGACTTCTTTTTTATTCGCCATTGGCGAATTTATTTATACTTGACATTCTGATTTAGTAATGGTATAATATACATGAAAAAGGTGACTGCGATAAGCGGTTTCCCAAAATTTTGATGTTAGAAACACCGCAAACTTTTGGTCGAGTTGGGCGGTGTTCCTTTATGTTATGGAACTATTTCTTGTCTTTATAAATGTTATAAAACAAGGTAACAGCCATTAAGATTACTCCAAGAAGCTGAAATAAGCCTTCATATGTAACCATAGCTATCACCTCCCTTGTCGGGAGAAACCGCCTACCGTTTTATGCAATCACCTTACTGGTAATTATATCATAAACAGTATATATTTGTCAATTGAAGTCTTTTCTGCTGAAAGGCTTCTTTTTTATTCGCCGTTGGCGAATTTATTTATACTTGACATTCTGATTTAGTAATGGTATAATGTAAATGAAAAAAGGTGACTGCGATAAGCGGTTCATCCCTTTAATGTATAGTTATAAAATAACCGCTACATTTGGTCGATGGTGCGGTTATTTTCTTTTATGTAAGAAAATTTTACTTCTTGTCGTAATGGTCTTTTGTGACCTTGTAAACAAGAGTGATAATGCTTGTGAGCATTATAATGAACTGAAACAGTTCTGAAAATGTCATAGCATATCACCTCCCTTGTCGGGAGAAACCGCCTACCGTTTTATGCAATCACCTTAATGGTAATTATATCATAAACGGTATATATTTGTAAATTGAAGTCTTTTCCGCTGAAAGACTTCTTTTTTTCGCCATTGGCGAATTATAAAAATAAAAGAGGAAGTTTTTAAAACTTCCTCTAATTAATTTCTTATCCCTTTACCGCCCACATAACATAAATTTCATAATTATCCTGTCCAGAATTATCAACATTTTAATACTTTCTATGTATGTGCCTTCTCATGTTTATAATAACTACAATGCCTGCAACAATTAAACTAACTATCCAATTTGAACCAGTCCACTGTATGAACAAATAAGCTAAATAGCCGTAAACAAGACAGAATAAAAATGATAATATAGTTCCTATTATCGGTACAAAAAATAAAATTTCTGAAACTACAATGGCAATTACTCCAATTCCAAAATCAGAAAAAATCGCTCCTATAATTACTCCAAGCAAAATTGATTCTAACGTTATTAGACGCCAACTTTCCACTATCCATTCATATTTGATAAGTCCACTGATAATTCCCCTTGAAACACCTGATTCGATTGATTCAGATAATACTTCATCATTATTACCGTGATTCCCCATTATATAATTCCTTTCTTTTAATCATTTTTATTACCACATAACATAAATCTCATAATTGTTATGACCTAAGTCTTTCCACTTGATCGTAAAATCACAAGTTTTAATATATTCTTCCCATGAATTAAATGAACTGTATTTATCTCTCTGTTCCTCAAAATTCATCTTCCACTCATTAACTGCCGCCCTTACATATTCCATTACAGATAAGCCTATTCCCTCAGCAGTTGTCCTGTAAAACAAAGGCTGATACTTTTCCTGAGATATATAATAATCCATATCTGAAATAAATGTTGGAGGTGCGTCCCACGAATATCCCCATATATCCGCACTGTCATCAAAGTAAATATGCTCTTCAGGTATTCCGTATATCCTCGCCTGATAGATTATACAATCGTTTGCATACTTCTTTATTCCCGACATCGTGCTTGTGTCGTATTTCCTTATATCCGGCTTCTTTATCGTTTGGGGGCGTTCAATCTCCGGAGGAGGGTTAAGAGCCATATAAAGCTTTGCGCTCCAGATTGCGTCATAAAGGTCGATAACGCTGTCATCAGAGTTTGTGTTCATCATGAAATCTTCAAACGTATCGGATACCGGAACAGAAGCATACTTATTCTCGTTTTTCGTCATAAATTTTCTGGCTATTTCAATGGTGTCGTATAGCTCTATCTTGTGATCCAGATCGGCGTCACCCTGACGTCCTATCTTTACATCGGTAACGAACGTCTTATACTCTCCTATTGTCCCGTTCTCTGTTTCCATTGAGAAATTCACGTCGAAGCTGATTTCATAGTCAAAGGTTTCTCCGTTGTATATGGAGGGCGTTTCCTTGAATGTTATATCCGATTTATCCGTTACATCAATCCCATTGTAGGTTACAACTATTCCGCTTGAATCGAACGTCTTATTTTCTGAAAAGTAGTACTTCTTCATCAGCGTTGTATCAACGCAAAGCCCCTCGTCGTTTGTTGTTGTAACAATAGGTTCTGTGGTAAACGGGACGGTTGTAGTTACTTCTTCTGTTGTAACTTCGCTCTGCGGTATGGTGGTTACAAGCGTTGTAGTGGTTTCCAATGCTTCTGCCGGAATAAATATTACTTCGGTTACAGCAGTAGTAACGGCTGCTTCCTCAGTCGGCTGTTCGCTTTCTTCAGCAGATACCGCAAAGGCAGCGTAGATTATTGCAATTAAAACTGTGATAATAAACAAATTGATTTTTTTCATTTCTATCCCTCCATATTTATATGAATTAATTATATCATGTTATCAATTAATTGTCAATTATTGTCAGAGTAAAGCGATTCTGTAAGTTGCTTTATATAACGGTCACAATTGAACTCCATTTCTTCGTAAATATATTCGCTGCAATGCTGTAAAACATAATCAATACATTCCTTCAGATTGCCGTCAGGGTTTTCTTCTTCGTAATCTTCAATCGTTGAGCGAATATAGTGACTGTATTCTTCATTAAACCGTTCAATTGCCGGTTCAGCTTCACGATCCTCCCATTTCTTTTCAATATACTGCTCCATAAGCTTTTCAGATTCGGTTTCCTTACCGATTGGGTTAAGACTTACCATATCTTCAATCATGCATGAAAGATATGTTTCAAGATTCAGGTCAAGCTCATAAGCCTTTTCACGTAATACCTCAAGCTTAAAATCGTCAAATTCTAAAAACATTTCCTGCGTCATAATAATTTCCTCCTTATTCGCCATTGGCGAATTTATTAAAATAATCTGAATGAAGCTGTATTAAACAATGCAAAAGCTATTCCGGATATACCGTTCAATATATTCTGAATCATATCCGGCGCAAACATTACAAGCGTTATAAAGCCTACTGCTATCACTATTGATATGAATCCTGTCAAACTAAATCCAACAGTAAAGAACATTGATATAAAGGCAAATCCACACATAAGAAGAATAAAACTTCCGATGACTTCAATCAGTCCTGAAAAAATTCCGTTGGTTATCGTCATGACAAAAAAGAATAATATAATAATCGTACCGATCGAGTAAATCAAAAGCTTGGCTGTAAGCTTTAACGGCAGAAGCAAAAGTTTAAGCAATAACATGTATATCCTCCGTTCAATTCGCCGTTGGCGAATTTATTTATACTTGACATTTTAATTTAGTAATGGTATAATGTAAATGAAAAAAGGTGACTGCGATAAGCGGTTCTCCCAAGATGTTTAAGTTAAGAAAATAACCGCTACATTTGGTCGATGGTGCGGTTACTTTCTTTTATGTAAGAAAATTTTACTTCTTGTTGTAATGGTCTTTTGTGACCTTGTAAACAAGAGTGATAATGCTTGTGAGCATTATAATGAACTGAAACAGTTCTGAAAATGTCATAGCATATCACCTCCCTTGTCGGGAGAAACCGCCTACCGTTTTATGCAATCACCTTAATGGTAATTATATCATAAACGGCATATATTTGTCAATTGAAGTCTTTTCTTCTGAAAGACTTCTTTTTTTATTCAGATATTTTCATCAAAGAAATATTCAAGAGCCTTTTCAATAACTTCTATGATTTCAGTTTCATCTGTTTCTTCTTTAAAATATCTCGAATAAATTTCAGGTTTGATTTTTACAGTCTTTTTCTTAGGTTTATCGCTAAACAGTCTTATAACCTCGTTTCGGCTGATTTCCGGATTATCCTGAAACGCTTTTCTCAGCAGCGCAGCGCGTTTTGTATCAATCTTCATAAACATTTTCTTATCATTGCTCGTATCCTTGCAAATGTTAAAAATCAATTCCTGACCGTTCTCAGGTATATACGACAGTTCGACAGCCGCTCTGACTGCAAGCTGCTTGGAATCAACCCAAGGCTTAAGCTGAGGTATAAGCTTATTGATTCTGATCAGACGAGCGACGCTGTCCTTGCTCAGACCGTATTCCTCTCCGGCGGCTGCAAGCTTGCTTTTACCGGATACGCCGTTTTCCATTGCTGTAAGCTCATCGGCGATAGCGTTTCTTTTTTCCGATGTAAACAGCTCTGAATGATAAGCGGCTATCACCGCTGCCTGTTCTGAAATTCTTATATCTCCGAAACCTCTTTGAAGCAGATTAGTAAAGGCGATATATACTTTTGCTTCCTCTTCGGAAAGATTTTCTTTGATGATTGCCGGAATCGTTTCTTTTCCCGCGTCTCTGCTGCAGCGGCAGCGATTGTTTCCCGCAAGTATTTCATATTTTCCGAATTCACGAGGATCGGGTCTTACAATAACAGGCTGCATAACGCCGTGCTTTCTGATACTTTCAGTCATATCGCTTCGTTTTTCATCATCGTACATAGTAAACTGGTGGTTATACGTATGATTGAGCATGTCAAGCGGTATTTCCTTTATCTGATTCTCCTGCGACATCATTGTTCCTATATCAAAGGTTGCAAGCATTATCAACATCTCCTTAATACTTCTTCGGCAAGAGCCTTGTATTCTTCACCAAGCTTTGTCTTGTTCAGGCACAGACTTTTATTTTTCTCCGAGCTGTTGGCGGCTTCAACGGATTTATGAATAACAGTATCAAACAGAAGTCCGTTGTATTTTTCGTGAAGGGATTCAGAAGTGCTTCTGCTCATGTTGGTATTATCGAACATGGTAGCAAGTACTCCGCAGTATTTCAGATCCTTGTTTATTGTTTCTCTTACCTGATCGCAGATGTTTGTCAGACTTGCAAGTCCTTCAAAGGCAAATTTTTGGGTTTGTACCGGAATTATAACGTTATTAGACGCGGTCAAAGCGTTAATCAGAAGTATTCCCAGCGAGGGCAGACAGTCGATTAAAACATAATCATAATCATTTAAATTGTCGGCTGTAAGAATCCTTTTCAGAACAGTTTCCCTTGAAAGAGCGTTCATCAGATACGCTTCAGCGTTGGCAAGATTAATATCCGAAGGAATGTAGCTGATTTTATTCTGCTCTGAAGCTCTTACACAATCTGAAAATTCCTCCGGTGTAATCTTCATATTGTTAGCAATACTTAATATCATATTACTTATTGTAGGCTTGCCGTCTCCGTCAAATCCAAGATAACTGGACAGATTAGCTTGTGGATCAAGATCTATCAGAAGTACTTTTAATCCGTTCATAGCAAGAGCAGTGCCCAAATTCAATGTAGTAGTGGTTTTACCTACTCCGCCCTTTTGATTAGCTATTGATATAATTTTACACATGATTTTTATCTCCTTTATTTTATTGATTTTAAGTTCGCCATTGGCGAATTGTGTTTTTGTTTTTTACTGTATTTATATTACAGCATACTTATGCAAGTATTGTCAATACAAATAGTACACAAAGATAAGCAATATTATTTGTGTACTTTGCCACTTGTGTAAGTATGTTTCTTAGTATATAATTATAAAAAGTCAATTTATGGGGGAATAATAATGGGCGGAAAAACTTCAACAGCAAGTAAAAATAAATATAATGCAAAAGCTTATGACAGATTAAATGTAGTTGTTAAAAAAGGTATGAAACCGCTGATACAACAGCTTGCAAAACAGAAGGGAATGTCGGTAAATTCCTTAATATCTTACGCCTTGGAAAAGGTTGCTGAAGAAGAACGTTTTGATTTAACGTTACCTGATTAATAACTATTTTCCAGAAATATAGCCTTGCCTGATGGCAAGGCTTTTTTACTTTTTTATTCCTTGATCTTCTAACATTTGGGACATTCTTTCATCTATTCTTGCCTTGTTTT
>ERZ894251.451-NODE-451-length-21943-cov-66.914976_pt1 | contig 21943 bp, 15 predicted proteins | sample MGYA00380301_ERZ894251 | MGnify/ENA primary metagenome ERZ894251 (study PRJEB32331, sample SAMN06328418) | human gut metagenome | biome: human gut microbiome; feature: stool | host: Homo sapiens | collected 2014-02-13 ... | reverse complement strand
TCTGAGTGCACTGCCACACAAGTGGCAGGTGTAGTGAGCATAAGGTGCGGCCTGTACAGTACGGGCGCCCGTCAGACGTCCGTTGCTATCAAGAGCGAGAAAGGATTTTGCGTACATAGTATATGTTCCTTACCGTCAGACGACACGCAGGCAACAGCCGTCCCGGTACGGGCAGCGTGGTCAGGTGTGAATGGCGGTTTCAGTTCAGTCTCATAAGGGAAAATCAGTGTGGTGGCCATGAACACGTCATCACACTGAAGTCAGATAACTCGTCTGTCTGGCTCAGCCACGACTGCAGCCAAAGTTGCGCTCACCGGTGCAGTGAGCTTTGGTATGCTCCTTCGCCAGATAGTCAGCACGTTCCAGCACTTGCTGAAAGCCGGTGTCATCATTACGCGCCAGCCACACCGCCGGCCAGGCCGGAAAATGCACCAGCGTGGCATGGCATCCGGCATCCACCCCCAGGGCACTGCACCAGGCCTGTTCAATCATTCCGGCCAGTGATCCCGGAGCGCGGTAATCACCGGCACGACACCAGGTATCCCGGTTGACCAGCAGCATCAGATGATAGTGTTTTTTACCTTTGCACTCCCCAAACTCCCGGGCCCAGACGTAATGCAGGGTTGTGGGATGCACGCGTTTACCTTCCCGATGCTTACGTTTCTGGTAAGCGTCGATTCGGGCTTTCAGGGCATTGATGAAGCGGGATATCACAGCTGCGTCCGTTGCTGCCGGTACATCCGGGAAACGCAGGTCAACCCGCAATGCCGTCAGGCGGGGATGAACATTCAGTGCGTGCCGCACCGTCTCACGAATACGTTGCTGCCAGAAGGGGTTGTATTTGTAGGTCATGGTTAAATCTCCGTATGGTTCATACGGAATAGCCACGTCGTAAAAAATGCGCAGAGTCCCTGAAGTGACCTCCGGCAGGGCACTGTCTCAGGCACTCTGTGATAACCCGAACGGTCGTCTCCGGACTGACGGTTGAATTTTCAGCGTTGTTTTTTTAATGTAAAAAACCGGTTACGGGTAAGGCTGTGAGGAGGGAGTGATGGTGATACGCAAAAAGAAGTGCAGGGACTGTGGAAACGCGATTACTCATAATACAGTGTGTTGCCCGTATTGTGGTTCTGTCGACCCCTTCGGCTATTACCGGAATACAGACCGTATCGTTACCATACTGCTGGCACTGATTATTGTGGTCCTGCTGACTACTGTCAGCGTCAGTGTGTATATACTGTGTAGCTGGTGAGATAACGGTTCATGTATCCCCTGAGCTGACAGTGTACCGGGTATATTAAGCGTAACCGACAGGTTCTCCTTCATACCATATTAAATTTTTCCAGGTATTGCCGCTGCCTTATTTCGTCCCATACAGGAAAACTCGTCTGGGTTTCTGACAAATACGCGAAACTCACAGCCCCTCAATATCAACCACACGCCGTAAGCCGGTAATACCTGAAAATCAGTCTATTACCGCCCGCGCCTCCGTTACCGAACGCTCAGGTGACAAGACTGAAGCCAGCACGCACTCGTAAAATTTGCGGTCAGTTCTGCCAGCCGGTTGTCAACGGCAGAGTTAAAGGCTTCCAGCTCCGCAAGGGTAAGTTTATAACGCGTGTGGGAATTCACTTTTCCCGCGTCTCCTGACGTATTACGGGCTGCCACTTACCTGGTGTCCCGCAATACAGCCTTAGTGTTCCGTTATCGGGGATCCGGACGCACCGCAACAACCGGGGAAGTATTTCTGGTTAGAGCAGTGTCAAGAGGGATTTCTCAGCCCCTCACTCACCGGCTCAGTCTCAGGGCAGGAGCATTAATACGCTCAGTTCATGTCTTATACAGGAATGGGCATAGGGGGAGCTGGCGTGTCACTGCTGATTTTACGCATCAGCGTTCATGTATTTGCACTCTGATACAGAATGCTTCACAGCGCTCTGTTACCGGAGAGATTTACTCTCTTAGGTTATTCTGGCAAATCCTTTACGTTACTCTCTGATGACTTCTTATATTTATAATACCAATCAGACAACCTTATCCCATCGGTGATATCAGTCTCCTGCTCGCCAGGAACGGGCTGACTCACTGTAACCACCTCCGAAAACAACTCTGCAATTATCAGAACGCCTGCTTCTCTCCCTGTCCTCACGAAAACTATCCCCTCTTTATCGCGCGTGCGTGCGGAAGCATCTTTTCGCACCCCCGTTACTTTATTCGTACCCCTTATAATGGGGTGTTAGCCAGCCAGACCCGGCATGATTACTGCCCCCAGTCGTCCATGATCCGGGGGGTGATGTCACCGGGTCTGGTGGGGCGCTGGTAACCGCTAATAGGGGTCAGGTCAGGCACTTTTGCCGGGACCGTCTGTAACGTGGATGCCGGTACCTGCTCCCCGTGGTTATCTGCTTAACCCATATACAAGGGAGACAGAATGACCGAATCCAGCGATTACGAATCCGTCCAGGTCTTTATCGGCGTTGATGTCGGTAAAGATACGCATCACGCTGTAGCCATTAATCGTTCAGGTAAACGCCTGTTCGATAAAGCATTACCCAACGACGAAAACAAACTCAGGTCGCTAATATCTGACCTGAAACAACATGGTCAGATACTGCTGGTTGTTGATCAGCCAGCTACCATCGGTGCGTTACCTGTCGCCGTTGCCCGCTCAGAAGGAGTCCTTGTCGGATACCTCCCTGGACTGGCCATGCGCCGCATAGCCGACTTACACGCCGGTGAAGCTAAAACTGATGCTCGTGACGCTGCCATCATTGCCGAAGCTGCCCGTACCCTGCCTCACGCGCTACGCACGCTGAAACTGGCTGACGAGCAAATCGCCGAACTCTCCATGCTCTGCGGCTTCGATGATGATCTTGCCGCACAGACAACGCAGGCCAGCAACCGTATCCGCGGCCTTCTGACCCAGATACATCCGGCACTGGAGCGCGTTCTCGGTCCGAGACTTGATCACCCGGCGGTACTCGATCTTCTCCAGCGATATCCCTCACCAGAAAAACTCGCTTCGCTGGGTGAGAAGAAGCTGGCAGCCCAGCTCTGCAAACTTGCGCCTCGTCTGGGTAAACGCCTTGCAGCAGACATAGCTCAGGCACTGGCCGAACAAACCGTCGTCGTTCCCGGCACGAATGCCGCTGCCGTAGTACTGCCACGTCTGGCACTCCAGCTCATCACGCTGCGTAAGCAAAGAGACGAGGTGGCGCTTGCGGTAGAACAGCGAGTTCTTGCTCACCCTCTTTACCCGGTCCTGACCAGTATGCCCGGAGTCGGTGTCAGGACCGCAGCCAGACTCCTCACCGAGGTCGCCTGCCGCGCCTTCGCCTCTGTCGCACATCTCGCTGCTTATGCTGGCCTTGCGCCGGTAACTCGGCGATCCGGCTCGTCAATACGCGGTGAGCATCCCTCGCGACGGGGTAATAAAGCTCTCAAACGGGCGTTGTTCCTGTCGGCCTTCGCCGCGCTCAGGGATCCGCTCTCCAGGGCTTACTACACCCGCAAAATGAGTCAGGGAAAACGACACAATCAGGCGCTTATCGCCCTGGCGAGACGACGCTGCGACGTTCTGTTCGCCATGATGCGCGACGGGACTTTTTATACCCCGCAGGCGTCATAACATGCTTGACAACTTAATAGGGGCACCCCCCGGGATTCCGCTACGGCTCTGCCATCGCAATCCCCCCGTTTATCTCCGGACAGCCAGATTCCCGATTATTTTTTACGTTTCTCCCCGGTTGTTATGCCGGTGAAGGTGGCGCGCTGTTTTCATGACCACACCGGCTGGTTTAACAACATCCGGAGGAACATTCTCATGGCTACCCCAGTTTCGCTGATGGATGACCAGATGGTCGACATGGCGTTTATCACTCAACTGACCGGCTTAACCGATAAGTGGTTTTACAAACTCATCAAAGTTGGGGGCTTTCCTGCCCCCATCAAAATGGGGCGCAGCTCCCGCTGGCTGAAAAGTGAAGTGGAAGCCTGGCTGCAGGCGCGTATTGCACAGTCCCGTCCGTAATTTTTAACCACTAACCCTTCGCCCAAAGCAGACGCAATCTCCGGCCTGCCGGCGGCGCTCTGCTGCCTGTTATCCCCCGTGAGGAATATGAAAATGAAACAACAGTATCAGACCCGTTACGAGCTGCTCCATGAAAACTACCAGAAATGGCTGACCGGCTTCACCCGGCACGCCGTATCATGGGGCGTGTGTCATCCGAATATCTACTATTTCCATAATCTGACGCCCGGGTGGGTGTCATTCAATGGCGAAAAACCGGAGATTGCCATCGTTCCCCAGAGTCTGCACCGGCTGATTTATGGTCCGGACAAACGGAGCTCCCCGTCCCTGGATGATGATCTGGTGGTGAATTTATGCACCAGCGAACACCTGCTGGTTCATCATCCGATGCTGGAAGGGATCCTGCTGTCTGAATGTGAGCGCCTGAAGCAACATTCTCTGGCAAACAAACTGATCAGCCTCTTCCGTCAGTTTGGCGGCACGGAGTTACGTCTCAAACTGGTCTGGCTCTGCTGGCTTGACTTAATGACCGGAAACAGCCTTGACGACTGGACGAAAAACCTGAAACACAAATCAGAAAAAGATCTGGAGCAATGGATCATTGCACGTCAGGGTCAGAGTGAACCACTGACAAATCTGATGGATCAGTACGTGCTTATGGCATACCGTACATCGGTTGATGCCGCTCACAGTTGATGTCTGATAACCACAGGGCTGGCAGCAGAAAACCAGCCCTGTGGTAAAATACAGTAATAGCGGCGTACATCAGGCACGCCGCTCACTCGTCCACAGATCATATACGTCATTATACTGCGCGATAACGGAGGGCTTCAGCACCCGGTCATTTCTGAGCGGGTATGAATACCATTGATGATGCGAAGCAGCCACGGGCAGAAACGTTCTTCACAACCAGGTGCCTCCATCTTCACTGCAGGCTGAATGTGCCGGCTTGTTATCCACCAGAAATGGTATGCTCCGGTACATGCATACCCCGGAGACTATAAACGCACTGAATCATAGCCTCCCACCTCAGCAGGAGGCAGTCAGCTTTCAGGCGGAAAAACGTTGCAGTTAAAGATCGTGAGAATCGCTGTTTCGTTGCATAGCAACCCGAACAGTTGTAGTTGAAACATTTTACCTGCATCAGCACATGGTCAGGCGCCGTCTGTATGGCGTGGAATACTGATGTTTCGGCTGATGGCAAGCCTCATTCTCTGTGGAAACAGGGGCGCGCATTAGCTTCTCAACCAGAGAGTGTCACAAAGACAAATATTGCTGAAAATCGCATTCATCGTTCAGGCGTGAATGCCCGGAGACAAAAGCCGCTGTCCGCACAGCCCCCCTCTGATCTGAACAAAAAGCATACACACAACAGGCTCACCTGACCCCGAAAAACCATAACTTCAGCAATACCAGTGACACCAGCACGTTACCTCAGTGCCACATCTTCAGACCGCGATCAATCTGAAATGTGACTATCGGGGCAATATCCCAGTTTTGTGGTACACGATAACCAGAAAACATCCCCTGAACCGCCAGCCAGAAAGACCGGCCACAAAAGGGTTAAGCTGAAATCGTTTATGGATTACATCGACATATGCCTGGCAGAGAATGTCCGGAATGACGAGGTTATCTTTGCGGAGATTAAGGCAATGTGTCAACGACGGATGAAAAGTGATCCACTTATATCTCCACCAACGGCCCAATATTGATCCACCGTTTTACTCAGGATTAGCTTCTGCTATAACCCCGGCTTTTCGTTTCTGTCTGAGTCGATAGCTTTCTCCTTTGATTTGAACGACATGTGAGTGGTGTAAGATACGGTCCAGCATCGCTGAGGTCAGTGCTGCATCACCGGCGAACGTTTGATCCCACTGCCCGAACGGCAGATAGCCTATTTCATCAATGATGAGCAGGCGGGGGGCCATTACTCCACGCTGAAGCGTCGTTTTATAACGGCCCTGACGTTGTGCCGTAGATAACTGAAGTAACAGATCTGCTGCTGTTGTGAAGCGAACTTTGATACCTGCACGGACGGCTTCATAGCCCATCGCTATTGCCAGATGGGTTTTCCCCACACCTGATGGCCCCAGTAATACGATATTTTCATTACGTTCTATGAAGCTGAGTGAGCGTAACGACTGGAGTTGCTTCTGCGGTGCTCCGGTGGCGAATGTGAAGTCATACTCTTCGAACGTTTTCACCGCCGGGAAGGCTGCCATTCGGGTATACATCGCCTGTTTACGTTGATGACGTGCCAGTTTTTCTTCATGAAGCAGATGCTCCAGGAAGTCCATATAACTCCATTCCTGGTCTACTGCCTGTTGTGACAGCGCAGGCGCTGCGCTTATAAGGCTTTCCAGTTGCAACTGCCCGGCGAGCGCCATCAGTCGTTGATGTTGCAGTTCCATCATCACGCCACTCCTCTGCAGAATGAGTCGTAGATGGAGAGTGGATGATGCAGGGGGTGTTTGTCGAAGTTCACCAGATTTTCACCAGGATGCACGTCATACTCTTTTTTCTCCGGAGGCAGTGCCAGCATGGACTGCTGCTCTTCGAGCCAGCGATCGCAGGGACGGGCCTGGATTGTTTCATGCTTTCGTTGGTTAGCGACATCGTGCAGCCAGCGCAGACCGTGGCGGTTGGCTGTTTCAACATCGACAGTGATCCCCATCGGGCGCAGGCGAGTCATTAGTGGGATGTAAAAACTGTTACGGGTGTACTGCACCATCCGTTCCACCTTACCTTTAGTCTGTGCCCTGAAGGGGCGACACAGTCGGGGAGAGAAGCCCATCTCCTTGCCGAACTGCCACAGCGAAGGATGGAACCGGTGCTGACCGGTCTGATATGCGTCACGTTGCAGAACCACAGTTTTCATATTGTCATACAACACTTCGCGCGGCACACCACCAAAGAAGCGGAACGCATTACGATGGCAGGTTTCCAGCGTGTCATAACGCATATTGTCAGTGAATTCGATGTACAACATTCGGCTGTATCCGAGAACAGCAACGAACACGTGAAGCGGTGAGCGGCCATTACGCATAGTGCCCCAGTCAACCTGCATCTGTCGTCCGGGTTCAGTTTCGAACCGAACGGCAGGCTCCTGCTCCTGAGGAACCGAGAGAGAACGAATGAATCCCCTGAGAATGGTCATTCCGCCACGATATCCCTGGTCTCTGATCTCGCGAGCGATTACCGTTGCCGGGATTTTGTAAGGATGAGCATCGGCGATGCGTTGACGAATATAATCCCGGTATTCATCCAGGAGTGAAGCAACAGCAGGTCGCGGCGTATATTTTGGCGGCTCAGATTTTGCCTGCAAATAACGTTTAACCGTATTGCGGGAGATCCCCAGTTCTCTGGCAATCGCCCGGCTACTCATTCCCTGCTTGTGCAGGATTTTAATTTCCATAACTGTCTCAAAAGTGACCATAAGCTCTCCTGAATCAGGAGAGCAGATTACCCCCTGGATCTGATTTCAGGCGTTGGGTGTGGATCACTATTGCACCGTTCGTGACACAATGGGCCATACGGGCCGACGTTCCATGCCGCGTTACTACATTCAGCCCGGACGTAAAATGCGCCCGTCAAAAAGAACGGTTCGCTTCGAAACTCAGCCAGGATACCACCTCTCCGCCACACCCGGGAAGAAGTTGATATGGTGGTTGCCGGACAACAGAGCTCTTGGATTGACTGCTGCATCACTCAACCACGCTGAATATCAAAGGAGAGCGTTACCGGTTAAAAGAGAAACGTAAAGCTGTGGTGATGACCCAAAACGCAACGCCTGTCAGTGAGGATGAAATGGTGAAAAGCGGACAGCATCAGTAACGGAAGTATCTTAGCGGGTACGAAAATGGCAGGATCGTGACATTGACAGAATATCTCCTGATCATCCTGAATGACTGCAGTTGCTGTGGAAAAGTAAGCTGTCTCCACCCACGGCACGACTTAACAGGCATTCCGTAACTCCCCCAGACTTACTATGACGCATTATCGGTGCACTTAAAACCGCAGACCGCATTGCGGGTGTTACTGCATGACAGTCTGACCGTATTGTGAGATGTCGGCAGGAACCGATGTCCGCGCAGGGGGGAACTTCCTGCAGTACCTGACGCTTCAAATAGTATTAACCGTAGGGCGTTGTTGGTTCCGGATCGCGGAAATGGGAGCACAGGTCTGCTACGGGGTGTACCTCTGACAGTAAATCCGGCTCGCTCATCTGACAGCCTCTCTCCCGGAAAAGACCAAAAATGAGATCGTCTCCTCAACAGCAGAGAAGAGGTCTTGACAGACAGGCTACATTGCATACGATTTATGAAGAAAAAGACAGCAAATATGGAGGTTATAGCGGAGAACACCCTACGAAATTCCTATGAAAAACGATTGAAAAAAATATCAAATTCGATTCGTTTTTATATGCTTTTTGGGAACGTGGCGATGACGAACTGTTGCATGTGCAGAGGAGAATGCACCCGGAAGCACCAGAATCATCCAGAAAGGCAGAACGATTACGCATCAAACCAGGAGACAGCAATATCAAGGTAATACACTGATTTAAAATGAATTTACAGCAATACGTGAAAACATTTTTTACTTAAAGGAGACAGATGCGCTGAAGAGAGTGCAGGTATTTTTATATAAAAATGAGAAGATTACGGGATATATATCCGGCACACTATGACCGGAGAATACCAGTCAGGCTTAAAAAGACAATAAATACAGTGAGTTAAATACACAGAGAAAACGAAAACGTAGTATCAGAGGGTACATCTTACAACAGAGACTGAATTTCCGGTTTTTCATAACCGGCGCATTCCGGAAAATGCAGGCGGCCCGGAGCTCTTCTGACGCCAGTACCTGATAGATTGTTCTGTACATTCTGTACATCATGTACGGAGGTTTTTGTTTGCTTTCTTAAAATCTGCAAATGTGGGAAGAGCAGGTGAGGTGTATTGTGGGAAAGGAACTGGATGATATCTGCACCAGCTGTCCGTATATCGATGCTGTAAAACGGCACAAACAACAGCTCGGTGCCATAGAGGAATATACAAAGTGGTTAAAAAAAGAACCACGGGCATCTTATTTTTTTCTGTTCCGGCTGTATACCCGCATTCACAATACATTTTTCCCCCAAAAGCAACAACTCCCGTTCACTCCCGGTGGCACTCACTGCCCGGAACCTGATGTCACCCTTCGGGACTTAACGCTTTCCCCGGGCTACCACAGTGATTATGCCCCTCACCCCATTCCGGAGATGGACAGTTCTATTGTTGTTCCCCCCACTAATGAAAACACCTCGCCTCCGGAAGATACTCCCGACAACACTCCGGCCGGAGGCAATACCGGACAAGCGGAAAAGACCAGAAACGCAGGACTCACACCCATTCCTGAAAAACGTTCAGGAATGCCCCCGGAACATCTGCGGTTTGCCATGGGTTTTCCATCGCAACCGAAGATTGCCGGTCCCAGAGAAAAGCCGATGCGCACCGTGCATCCGGATAATATCTACCGTGAAATTATATGGTTCTGCTCCAGTTACCTGCTGAAATCCGGACCAGAGGCTACGAGGACGATTATCAACTCAGTATTCTCTGAATGGGCCAGCATAAACAATGATTACCCCTCCCCCTTTTCGTGGGTGGACAGCAGGGACAGTGAACAGTGTGACTGGTTATGGAACGCCATGCAGGTCCGGTGTGTGGGAACCCCGCTGAATCCCCTTACCCCGGAGCAGAAATACTGGTTCGCCTGCGCCACGTTTGATAACTGGGAAGGCTGGAATGAGCAACAGGTACAGTTTTTACTGGAAAGTAATCCCAGACGGAACAGAGCGAAGTTTACGCAGGCCTCCTTCCAGGCCCCCAGGATTCAGCATAAAGCGATTCTTCTTGATGAGCTGAAAAGTGCCCGGGAGCAACAAAAAAGGCGTGATGAACGTGCTGATGGTTCCGTCCCGCTGAAACTGTCCGGAAAAATCCACAAACAGCTTGAAAGTATTGCCCGAAGTCGTGGTGTCCTCCCAAAAAAACTGCTGAATGAAATGATTGAGCAGGCGTACCAGGACTTTGTGGCAAATGAGCAACACAAGACACTGAGTTAAGGACCGCAGGGCCTCCGGTTACCGATTCTGCAGCATACACAACGAATGTGTCCGGCTCTTACCTGTGGGGGCCGCACTAAAGTTACGCATTGAGTATGAGTGGGTAATCCCGGATGAGAATATCCCAGTTTTTACACTATTCACTGAAGGTGCGACATATCATTCAGTCTCTCTGAATTCTTCATTTCAGTGGCCCCGGCTACAGTCGTTTAATCTCCTCCACGAACCGGGGCCGCAACTTGTTGTGTCAATACCAAATTGTTGGTCATTACTGTCTTGTGTCACTGGCGCTGACAAGTGAACTGAAATCCGCACCTTAATATTCTGACTGGCTGCGTACATTCATGGCATGAAGCGGCCGGAGCGGCTGAACTGAAGGTCCGTTGTGAGCGAACAGCGGACATTCACTACACATGGTTCAAACATGAACCGGAGCTTTATTGTCTAGCTGTCAGTGTACTGCGATTTACCCGCTCGGCTGTCCAGAAAATCGGTCTGAAATCCAGTCATTAAAGGGCCTTAGCCTGACATTAAGCAACTTGGTAGGCGGATAGATAATAGAAATAGGAATGCGCAGGTCTGTCATGTTGCCTAGAACGGTGACAAGCTGTCCGGTGCGAAATCATTCCGGCAGCGACAGGCTCATGTGTCAGCCCGACGCCCAGACCGTCAACGAGCATGTGGATCTGCGAGGCGTTATCGTTCGCAGCGATGTTAAAACGAACAATCTGCTCATCTTCTAGAAGCACAAGTGCTTTAATGACATTAAGGCGGTCTATATGTTGCATTACAGACTTCCTATTGATCTTTACCTGAGGCTGAAGCAACCACGTTAATCCGACTATTTTTCGATTGCACCATCCACTATCACCATCGATCTTCCCTGAGCACAACGTTCAACTCTCCCGCGTACGCCGTATACCTGCGCAAGGCTCTCTGCATGGATCACCGTTTGCGGGTCGCCGCTGTCGATAAGTTTCCCCTCTTTCAGCATGATGACCTGGGCGGCATGCCGCAGTGCGATATTGATATCGTGTAAGACGACCAGCGTAACCATATTGCGTCTTCGCGTTTCGCGCGATACAACATCCATCACATGGAACTGATAATTGAGATCCAGCGCGCTCAGTGGTTCATCCAGCAATAATAATTCGGGGCGGCGAATAAGCGACTGTGCAAGCCCCACCAGCTGCTTCTGACCGCCGGACAGGCTATCGAGGTAGTTCATTGCCAGATGTGCGATGCCTAGCTCTTCGAGCAGCGCTATAGCCTGCGCCTGATTTTGCCCGGCGCCGGAGGCGCGCTGGGCGACAACCACCGACTCCAGCACCTGTAAATGCACGCCCTGCGGCAGGGACTGCGGCAGGAACACAACTTTTTCAGCCCGACGAGCAAACGGCAGCGATAAGAGATTCTCTTCATTCAGCCAGGCTTCGCCACTGGCGCGATTTAGCCCGGCCAGGGCGCGCAGTAGCGTTGATTTACCGCAGCCATTAGGCCCCAGCAGTACAGTGACTTCGCCGCGCGGCAGCGTAGAAATCGACAGATGCTCAATAATCCGCCGTTTGCCGTAACCGGCGCACAGCGCATTAATCGTAAGCCCGCTCATGACATACTCCCTCGATGACGCATTACAATGCTCAGAAAGAACGGAACGCCTACCAGCGAGGTAACAATTCCTACCGGTAAAATGACACCGGGAATGATGTTCTTCGACGCTACCGAGGCCAGCGATAGCACCAGCCCACCGATAAGGATGCTTCCGGGCAAATAAAAGCGATGATCTTCTCCCAGCAACAGGCGGGAAATATGCGGTGCAACCAGGCCAATAAAGCCAATTGGCCCCACAAACGCAACCGAAAGGGCCGCCAGCAGGCTGATGCGCAGCAGGGAACCCAGGCGCAAACGGCGAACATCAATGCCAAAACTCATCGCCCGCTCTTCGCCGAGGCGTAGCGCGGTAAGCTGCCAGGCACGACGCAGCGACCAGGGTAAAACAATCGCCATCGCCGCCGCCAGCACCGCCAGTTTCTCCCATGATGCGCGAGCCAGGCTGCCCATCGTCCAGAACACCAGGCCCTGCAAAGTATCTTCATCGGCGACAAACTGCATAATGGACACCAGCGCATTGAAGGTAAACACCAGCGCAATCCCAAACAGCACAACGCCCGACGTCGGCACGCGCGTCCAGCGGGTCAGACTATCGAGCAGCAGGGCGGACAGGAGCGCAAAAAGAAAAGCGTTTGCCGGTATAAACCCGCTTTCGGGAACGCCGGGAATACCGATGCCCAGAACAATCGCCAGCGCTGCGCCAAAGGCCGCCGCCGACGAAACGCCAAGCGTAAACGGGCTGGCGAGGGAGTTATTCAGAATAGTTTGCATCTCTGCCCCGGCCAAACCCAGCGCCATTCCTACCAGGAGCGCCATCAGCGCATAGGGCAAACGGATGTCCCAAACGATAACCCGCATGCCGTTAGTCGCCCCGGACGGATGCATCAAAGTCTTTATCAGCGAATGTAAAGGGAGCCCTGAGGGGCCGAGGGTGAAATCGAGCAGCAGCGAAGCAATGATAGCGATAAAAATAACCGCCAGTATTACCAGACGCTGGCGAAAAAGCTGGCGATAGCGGTTCTCGACCGACAGCGTACTTTCCAATACAGTCATGGTTTTTCACAGCCTCCGTTAGCGCGGCGGATTGAGCACATCGCTCATCTGCGCATCGCTTAACGTCAGGCCAAAGAACTGCCGATAAAACTCACGCGTCTCTTTGCGTATATCCACATCAGCAAATCGCGCAGGATAAAGCGTTTTCGCCAGCCACAAAAATTGCAGCGCCTCTTCGCTGGTTTCACGGCACCACCAGAACATTCCTTTCGGATTAACGTAAACGCGATGATGAATGACCGCGTCCACGCTTGCCCACTGCGGAGAACTCAGAATGGCATCCGCGTCGCGCTTGTTCATCGCGATGATAACCGCCGGATTGGCAGTGACAATTTTCTCCAGCGCGACTTCACCCGAACGGTTTTGTTGATGCTCGCCAAACCAATTTTCAGCGATATTTTTGCCGCCGGCCAGGTCAATCCAGTCCTGGTTTAGCGAGGGTCTACCGGTGGTGGTCAGCGGATTGCCCATACTGTGATAGAGCGACACGCGCTGTGACGCAGGAAGATCTTTCAGGCGCCCGGTGACCAGGGCCACGTTGCGATCGAAGTAGCGTTGATAGGCGAGCGCTTTTTGCTGCGCATCGGGCCCCAGCACCGCTGCCGTTTGCTGTACGCGCTGCGTTAACGCCCGCAGTGAATTCGCCTCAAACGCCAGCACCTGCACCCCAGCCTGTTTCAGCAACGCCTGTTGAGGCACTACCATATTCTGCGGTACAAAAAGCATATCGACCCCCAGCGCGATAATCTGTTCGGGATTGATTTCATGCCCGCTGTTTACGCTAACTGCTGCGACTTTCTCTATGCGCGGCAGGCTCTGGCGAAACAGGGGGATCCTTTTTGCAATCATCGAGGTTCCGACAATGTTATCGCCGTACCCCAGCATGGCAATAATGGTATTTTGCGCCGGCCACGGTGACGCGATACGCACCTCCTTGTGCGTATTTTCTGCGTGCAGGCTGGCCGCCAGCAGCAGCGCCAGCAGCGGAAATAAACGGGAGAGTTTCATCATTTATCCATCAGAAATCGAAGGTGACGGATGCACGCACTTCGCGGCCGCCGCCGATAAACGCACTTGGGGAACCGTTATCGCCATCGGTACCCGATGGGAAGATAGAAGCCCAGTAATGTTTATCAAACACGTTGTTTACCACCACGCGGAAAGTGGTTGGGACGTTGCTCACTTTCGTGGTGTAACGCGTTCCCAAATCCCATGTGGTATAGCTGCTGGCGTAAGAGGTGTTGGTATCGTTCGCCGCGCGTTTGCCCGTATAATGGACGTTAGCGCTGTAAACCCATTCCGGTATGGACGGCAAACTGTATTCCGCCAACAGATTGGCCTGCACTTTCGGCACGCCGACAACCTGTTTATTGCTGGTTGAGGCATTCGCCGTATCTTTCAGTTTCGGGTCGAGGAAGGTCACGCCGCTGTAAATATTCAGCCCCTGCCACACATTCCCGGCAGCGGTTAACTCAAGGCCGTTGTTAACCTGGTTACCCTGCTCTTTATACACGTTATCCGTATCAAGATAGGCAAACGGACGTTCCAGTCGGAACAGCGCGGCGCCTAGATTCATCTCGCCGATGTCCGATTTTAGCCCCACTTCATACTGCTTGCTGCGATACGGGTTTAGCGTTTGACCGGCATTTTTTACGCTCTCATCCGTCGGTGCGGTACCGCCCTGCTCCAGCGAATCGGCATAGCTAACGTAGGCCATTGTGTTAGGGGTAATTTTATACATCAGCGCGGCGTTCGGACTTAAACCATTTTCATCAACCTGGTTCGTTTGATTACCGTGCTTATCGTAGTTTTTAGTCTGCAGCCAGCTCTGGCTGAGATAGAACATTGCCGACCACTGCGGCGTAAATGTCACCGTATCGCCGAGCGTAACGCTCTGCTGAGTATTTACGCTGGAGCGGTATCGCGGCCCGCCGGTGCGGATTTTGCCATCGCCCTGCTCATCTATCGCATCCGGGTGATACATATTTGTTGTACCCCAGCTATAGCTGGAACCTGTTCCTTTGGCACTATAAAGCGACCAGACATATCCCGTGGTAGAAAGTGACAGATCGTGGCAGATAGAGCCGGTATCAATATGACCATTCAGCCCGGCGGTGTTGCTCAGGACGCGAAAACGTCCGGCAGCGGTGGAATCCTTCATCGAACGAGAGATATCGCCCTGATTGTTGAGTATTTTACTGGAAACACTACGCATCGCGCGGTCAGCCTGCTGCCAGCCCACGCCAGCGTTCATGGACCAGTCGTCGTTAAAGTAGTGGATCAGGCGAGTGCTGATGGTATCGGTAGTGAGGTCGTTGCCCGCAGTGCTGAGCGCCAGATTTTTGTCCTTCGGATTCGGCGCAGACGGCAGTTTGACGTTCGGCCCATAGTTAAAGCTACCGACATAGCCTTTCTGGATAAATTCGTAATGGCTGGCGTCGAGCTGTAGCTGAGTGCCCGGCTGAATATTCCAGTCGAGCGCAACGGAAACGAGTTTGCGACGCAGCGTGCTGTCATGCACATTGCCTTCCCCTTCCTGATCAAGCAGGTTCACGCGATAGCCAAACCGTTTGTTTTCATCAAAATGGCCACCCAGATCGGCATGGCCGGTAAACGCACTGCGGCTTTGATAGCCCAGCGTCACTTTACGCAGCGTCTCTTCGGTTGGGCGCTTCGCCACGAAATTAAACTGCCCTGCTGGGCTCGCCGGGCCGTACAGCGCGCCGGTCAAACTGTTAAGCACATCCATGCGCTCAAGCATTTCCACCGGAAACGCGGTTGTTGAAACGATATTCAGCCCGTCCAGACGGCTGTTGGCCACCACGCTGCCCTGCATCCCCCGACTTTGCGGACGCCCGACATCCATTCCACCGCGCGCCTGCATTTGCGTACTGGGAGAGTATTTCAGCATCTCGCTGACGCTTTGCGCCTGCTGATTTTCAATCATCTCTTTAGTAACAGTGGTGCTGGAATATGGTGTTTCGATCCAGGATTTCGTTCCCAGCGGGCCGACATCTATATCGTTCGTTTTGAAACCGGCACCGGCGGCAGAATCGGTGGTGTCGGCGGCGGTGTTGCCCGTGACAATCATTTCATCTTCAGAAGTAGACGAGGCATGAGCATGAAGCGGTATGAAAGACGCTAATGCTGGCAAAAGCGCAGCGAAAGTTATTTGAGTTTTCATGAATCACTGATCGTTATGTAAATATTTATATTACGATCGGTGCATAGGCAAAATTATGATCCAGATCACACGTGAATGTAAGTTATTTACAAATTACGCTAACCTTCTGTCTCCGCTCTTTGCAGCATAAAAGTATGGCGGCGCGTTGTTGAAAGCAGGAGCGGCCGGGTTGTCAGAAAGCTGGTTTGGACGCAAGTAATATATAACAACTCTGATTACCGCATACTGTCAGGACAGTATCTACTTGAGCGTCCGCCTTTGGCACAAAGCGGACTGTCAGATTAGATTCAGACCTGTACTCATTAGCTGATACAAATCAGCCACATATACCTGCATTCAAAATAATTTCAGAAAGATATTATCTCCGTGAATCCCCCGCCACCTTTCCGGTGCACGGGGTTTTGTCTTTTTTCACTGGGAATACATGTATGAATCCGTCTGATGCCATTGAGGCAATTGAAAAACCGCTCTCCTCCCTGCCTTACTCGCTTTCCCGTCACATCCTGGAACATCTGCGCAAACTCACCAGTCACGAACCCGTGATTGGCATTATGGGTAAAAGCGGGGCCGGTAAATCCTCACTCTGTAATGCACTGTTTCAGGGGGAGGTCACCCCGGTCAGTGCACTCATGACAGTGCTTCCCGGACATGCCGCCATCCCTCTGATGACACGCCTGCAGGACGAACTGCGCACGGAGTCTGTCCGCACTCAGACCCGTGAACAGTTTACCGGTGCGGTGGACCGGATATTTGACACGGCGGAGAGTGTCTGCATTGCCTCTGTTGCACGCACGGTTCTGCGCGCCGTCCGTGACTCGGTGGTCTCTGTTGCCCGCGCGGTATGGAACTGGATTTTCTTCTGAACCCGGTGGTGATGTACCAGGCTGTTGTTACAGATTTTTAACTCCATGAAAACACTATGCAAACGCAGCCATACCCGGGGTGTCCCCTTGCGTTGTGTTTTTCAAGTTAATAGAATACATCGATCGTTACTATCATATCGATCGTTATAAACGATCGTTTGTGGTAAATGACCTCCTCCGTGGTTGTCATGAAAATGCGTCTCAGGAAGGTTAAATAATGCACGAAAAGAACATCGCCCTGCTTTGTGATGAAGCCGACCGACTTTTGCAACTGAACATTAATCTGCTCCGGCAAATGGTTGAGGAGCCAGATGTGTTATCTGACAGTAAGAACGAAAAAAGACTGCTTTTTGATAAACAGAAAGCACTGAAAAGAATTGAGGAGCTGGAGGGCGAACAAATCAAAACCGCCCGCAGGGAGATGGTGCTGGCTGTTGTCGGCACGATGAAAGCAGGTAAATCAACCACCATCAACGCCATTGTGGGGCAGGAAATTCTGCCTAACCGTAACCGCCCCATGACCTCTGTACCGACGCTCATCCGCCACGTTCCCGGAAAAACTGAGCCGGTTCTCCATCTGGAACATATTCAGCCTGTCCGCAATTTATTAATCACACTGCAGGAAAAACTCGCCACCCCGGCAGGACAGCAGGTCGCACAGACCCTGCAGCAAACCGGGGATACCCGCGAACTGCTGGATATTCTGACGGATGATGGCTGGCTCAAAAATGAATACCACGGGGAGGAGGAAATCTTTACCGGACTGGCATCGTTAAACGATCTGGTTCGTCTTGCTGCGGCAATGGGGAGTGAATTTCCTTTTGATGAATACGCAGAAGTGCAGAAACTGCCGGTGATCGACGTGGAATTCAGCCATCTGGTGGGGATGGATGAATGCCAGGGAACACTCACACTGCTGGATACCCCCGGCCCTAATGAAGCCGGACAACCGCAGATGGAAGTGATGATGCGGGATCAACTGCAGAAAGCCTCTGCGGTGCTGGCGGTGATGGACTACACCCAGATGAACTCGAAAGCCGATGAGGAGGTTCGTAAAGAGCTTAATGCCATTGCTGATGTGTCTGTCGGCCGCCTGTTTGTGCTGGTCAATAAATTTGATGAAAAAGACCGTAATGGCGATGGGGCTGATGCAGTCTGTCAGAAGGTACCGGCAATGCTGAACAGCGATGTGCTGCCCGCCTCCCGCGTTTATCCCGGATCCTCACGCCAGGCATACCTGGCTAACCGTGCGCTTCATGAGTTACGGAAAAACGGAACCCTTCCTGTTGATGAAGCCTGGGTCGATGATTTTGTCAGGGAAGCCTTCGGTCGCATGAAAAAAGATTACGTCTGTAAAGACAGCGAACTGGCAACTGAAGGGGCGACAGACCTGTGGGAAGGCTCACTTATCGATCAACTGATAACGGAAGTCATACTGAGTTCACACTCCAGAGCTGCGGCACTGGCGGTTGATTCTGCCGCCGCAAAACTGATGCAGAATGCAGAAAATATCAGTGAATACCTGTCGTTACGCCATCAGGGGCTGATGCAAAGTATTCAGTCACTGCAGGCGCATATCACCAGCCTGCTTGAGGATATCCGGGAAATAGCAGACTGTCAGGAGCAGGTGACCGCTGATGTCAGAATGGCCATGGAGGAGATCGATGCCAGAACCCGGGAATTACTGACGGGGGTCTGCACCTCACTGGAAGAGGAGCTGAATGACTATTTCAGAAGCGGTAAACGCAAAGAACAGCAAATGCTGGAGGAAGAAAATTCAGCGCAGCCCCGGGAGAGAAACGCATTCGCTTTCTTTCTCGATATTTTCGGAACCGGAAATCAGCATGACAGGATGCGGGACTTTGATCCCGACAGCCCCGAAATAAAATTCAGTGATCGCAGGGAAGCCCTTGAACTGATGACGCAAATCGAATCGACCGTGACCAGCCTGCACCGTGAGGCTGAAGCACAGTTCCGGCCTGAGCTGGAGAAAATCGTCAGCGGGATTGAAACAGGTTTTCGTGGCACGGCCCTGTACGCCACAGAAAACATTGCCGGTCGCATCAATACCCGCCTGGAGGATGAGGGCTTTACCGTAAAAATCAGTTTTCCGGCAGTCAGTCAGTTACAAACCCGGCTCGCGGTAAAAACAAATCTGAGTGCGCTTATGGAGGAAAGAACGGAGACCGTCACCCGTCGCCGTCGGCAGAGTGGTTTATGGGGAAAGATTTGTGGAGCGTTTGGCACCAGTGACTGGGGCTGGGAAACCTATAAAGAGGATGTGAGCCGCAGTGTTATCAATATCAACACCGTCAGGAAGGAAGTTATGTCACTGACCCGGGCATATTTCGGGGAGCTGCAGGCATCCATTGAGCAGGATATTAACCAGCCCGTCCGCCAGGAAATCGATGCCTTTTTCTGCGCATTCAGGGAGAAAGTTGAACAACTGCGTAACACGCTGATTCAGAGCTCTGAAGATCATAAACGCGATCAGCAGGCACAGGAACGGCTTACCAGGAGACTTCAGGCATTAAATGAAAGGGTTCCTGAGCTCATTACTGACAGTAAGGCGCTGAGGGAAGAGCTGGAGACAATGCTGTGACTTCACCATTTATTCAACAAATTGCTGATAACCGGGTATGTCAGGTACTCACCTGTCTTCCTGAAAAATTTGTGGTTGATTTCGCAAACGGAATCGATGTTGCACAGGAGCATATCCGCACGGCCGGAGAGCGCACGTTCTTCCGGCGTTTAAAAGAGGGACTGACCGGCGAAGGCGCTGCACGGCAGAATGCCATCAATGCTTCGGTTGCACAGGGCCTTGAGGCGTCCCTGCGCTGGCTGACGGAGCTGACAACGTCACTTGCCACCACAAACTACGCGATTACCCGGGTAAACGACAGGGTCAGTTCACTGGTCAGTGATACTGCCAGGCTGGCGCATTATTCCGCAGATACACGGGAGCAGTTACTCATCCTGGCCGATCAGGTTCACCATAAACTGAATCATCTTGAAGAAAAACTCCACCGTGTTGACCAGGTTCAGCGGGCGCAGTTACATCTTGAGCAGATATTCTCATGGTGGAGCGCCGGGCGATATGCGTCATTTTCCCCTGCCGGACGTTGTTATGTGGCGCTTGAAGAGCTTCGCTGGGGCGCGTTTGGTGATGTGATACGTCAGGGCGAAACAGGCCAGGTTAACCAGCTACTGGATATTCTCAGACATAAAGCATTAACGCAGATGGCACAGGAGAGTGGCGGTAGTGCAACCGTGCGTCTGAACACTCTGGACTGGCTTGGTGGTCAGGGCCGGGAGCAGGCAGATAACGAGTGGCATGACGCGATTAACTGGCTGGGAGACTGGTGCAGTGAAGAGCAGCATCCGGTGATCTGGTCAACCACGCAGGCTGCAGAACACTTACCGGTTCGCATGCCTCGCCTCTGCTCTGCAGAACGCCTCTCTGAAAGTATGGTCGATGAAATATTTCAGAAGGGGGCTGGATGAGTACAGAAATGAAAACGGGGCTGGTGCTGTCCGGTGGCGGGGCGGTGGGCGCTTATCAGGCGGGAGTGGTTAAGGCACTGGCAGAGTGTGGTACACAGATCAGCATGGTTTCAGGGGCCAGCATTGGCGCATTCAATGGTGCCATTATCGCGGCCTCTCCCGATCTGTCAGAAGCTGCCGTACGCCTGGAGGCGCTCTGGGATCATCTGGGGAATAATCAGGTGCTGTCGGTAAACCGATTGGTTTACTTTTCATTGCTGAAAAAATTGTTCCAGGCAATGAACCTCTGCCAGATCCCCGGACGTGCAGGAGCACTGCTTACGACGCTTCTTCGCCATATATCGATACTCAACGGGTTTGACAATCTGATGGCTCAGCCGTTGTTGTCAGATGAGCCCCTGACAGCGCTGTTGGATCATTATCTTGATACTGATGCTCTGGCAGACGGGCTACCGCTGTATGTGTCGCTGTACCCCACAGAAGGGGGCATGCAGGATATTATTGACTGCATTCGTGCTGAACTGGGTGCCGGAACCACGAAAAACGCCGTTTTTCAGCATATCCAGAGCCTGCCCCGCGGACAGCAGAAAGAGGCTCTGCTTGCGTCAGCCGCGCTGCCCCTGCTGTTCCGTCCCCGTGAGGTTCAGGGGACAATGTTCGGTGATGGTGGTATGGGAGGATGGCGAAATATGCAGGGAAATACCCCTGTGACGCCTCTGGTCGATGCCGGATGCAATATGGTGATTGTGACGCATCTGAGTGACGGTTCTTTATGGGATCGCCAGGCTTTTCCGGTCACCACAATCCTTGAGATCCGTCCCCGGAAAAGGCTGAAATATGCAGGTGATGGTGACAACAGCGGCGGTCTGCTCAGTTTCACGTTGGCACATACCGACGCCTGGCGTCAGCAGGGCTATGAAGACACGATGCTGACGATGGAGCATATCCGGAAACCGCTGGCAGCACGTCAGGTACTGTCCCGGTCAGAAACGGTGTTGCAGAAAAGTCTGGAGATAACGGAAGAGGCAGATTTGGCACTGAGAAACGCGATGGCCCGGATTAAATAAAGACGCCCCAAAGAAACGCCACCGCCTGTGGTGGTGTTTTTCCTGGCTGGTGTTATTGAAAATATTTTCAGATATATATTACCTGAGAGAAAGTTTTACCCCTCACCTGTCAATTCACTCACTGGAAATTTAATTATGCAATTACCTGTAAAGTTATTAATGAGCCTTATATCTCTGGTCAGCGTTATTGCACGTGCCGGGAAATATAAAAATTACATCCGGGATGAAATAAAATACTGGCGATATACATCATACAAGGGGGGGGAATTTCCGGAAGGTTTCACTGATGAGAAATTTTCCAGCGCCATTTACAACGGAAGAATATTTACAATGAAACGTTTACATACCCTGATGTTATTTCTGGCGGTTCTGTTTACTGGCTTTAACGTGGAAGCAGCGAGCGTGAAACAAGCGCTCAGCTGCGACCCAAACGCCCGGGCTGAACAACCTGGAGCGTGTCCAACAACGTATGCGTATTTTCATGAAAGGAGATCACTCAATAACTTCCATCGAGATCGGGTAATA
>ERZ894251.449-NODE-449-length-22054-cov-7.214510_pt1 | contig 22054 bp, 31 predicted proteins | sample MGYA00380301_ERZ894251 | MGnify/ENA primary metagenome ERZ894251 (study PRJEB32331, sample SAMN06328418) | human gut metagenome | biome: human gut microbiome; feature: stool | host: Homo sapiens | collected 2014-02-13 ... | reverse complement strand
ATATACGGCTTTTTCTGGAAAAGATTCAAAGCCTTTGCCATTTTTTCCCAGATTCCATATTTTATTATTCTTCTGTCTACATTAAATTCCGGATTTCCGTATTTTTTTACAGCTTCTGCCATGGAGAGCTCTCCTTCCGGGGCCAGAAGCTGTATTTCCTCTTCTTTCCAGGTTCCAAGTCCCATCTTCTCTCCATGATAACAGGTGGGAACCATCTGAGGCTTCAGATGCACCAGACGGCAGAATACACTGTCCAGAGCCACCGGATCTGTAGACATCAGCATAACCTTCATATCAACAGGATCTCCTGAACCAGGGCCGTTTCCCTCCATGGCTGTAATACCGTCCATAATGTAAAGTCTGGGATTTACGCACTGGTTCAGATCGATCAGCATTCTGGCAAAGCTGTCTGCACTTGGAAAAAGAGTATGTCCTTTTGCTTTATGAAGGCCGTAAATAAAACCATAGCTGTTCTTCACCGCTCCCGTGATACGCTCCAGCGCATGGGTTTTCATTTTGCACAGAGAGATCACGCAGCTGCTTTCCAGAAGCTCTTTGCCAAGAATAAACTCTTTTGCCTGAACGCCTTCCTCATAGGGAGTCCGGATGCCTTCCGAAAAATCAACGGCCGGGATGCCAAGTTCCTGAAGATACGTGTCCATTCCTGTTCCGGCAATGACTTTTGTGGTATTTCCATGTCCACAGGAATCTGCCAGGATCACTCTTTCATATCCCTCTTCTTTTAAAAGTTTCCCGAACATTCCCACCACTGCCGGATGAGTGATCACTGTCTTTTCTACCTCTGCCCGCTTCAGAAGGTTGGGCTTTAAAAGAATTTTTTCGTCTTTTGAGATAAGAGCTTCCAATCCGCCCAGAAGCTCTAATCCCTTTTTTAAACTATCATAAACAAGTTCTTCCCTGTAGGAATTACAGGGAAGAAGAATTACTTTACTTTTATTTTTCATGAGCTGCCTTTCTTTCTTAAATGCTGCGTTCTGCCTCCAAAGCCTCACCGACGCTTAGATCCGTGTCTCTGAGAGCCTTTCTTACCGGAAGGATACATGCAGGAACTACGGACAGGAAATCCACTCCCATTCGGAGAAAGGTTTCTGTCAGCTCTGTATCAGCGGCAATTTCACCGCAGATTCCTGCTTTTTTTCCTTCTGCATGCGCAGCCTCCACCACCATGCGGATCATTCGCAGAATGGCAGGATGATGATCGTCATATTTATTTTTCAAAAGGGGATTCTGCCTGTCCATAGCCAGTGTATACTGAGTAAGGTCATTTGTGCCAATACTTAAAAAATCCACTCTTTTTGCCAGCTCACGGCTGATCATCACTGCAGCCGGAGTTTCGATCATTATGCTTGTCTGAATATCGCGGAAGGGAATTTCTTTTTCTTTCAATCCTTCCTTTACCTCACCAATGATCTCCTCAATTTCATCCATTTCAGCCTCTGAGGAAACCATGGGATACATTATGGCAAGATTCCCGTAGGCGCTGGCCCGGTAGATGGCGCGAAGCTGCGCCTTAAACATACGTTTCCGGTCCAGACAGAGGCGGATTCCCCGATTTCCCATAATGGGATTTGTCTCTTCCGGAATGTCCAGATAGGAGGCCTGTTTGTCCGCTCCCAGATCAGAGGTACGGATTACTGTAAGACGGTCTCCCATAGTTTCTGCAAGCTGTTTATATGCCCGGAAAAGCTCGTTTTCTCTCGGATAATTTTCTCTTCCCAGATATTGAAACTCACTGCGGAGAAGCCCGATTCCTGCCGCACCGTAAAAGAGCACATTGTTCAGATCGCTCATATTTCCGATATTGGCATAAAGCCCGATCTTTTTTCCGTCTGCTGTTTCATCTGTCTGGTTTTTCAGCTTTAGAAGCTCTTCTTTTTCCTTTTTATCCGCCTCCAGACGGATCCGGTATTCTCTCTTGATCTCCGCATCCGGGTTCAGATACAGAGTCCCTGTATAACCGTCCACAATGGCTGTCTGGCCGTCCCACTCATCATCTGCTTCTATATCCACAAGAGCAGGGATTTCCATAGTCTTTGTCATAATAGAAGTATGAGATACTGCTGAACCGTGATGCATGACAACTGCCAGAAGCTTTTGCTTGTCCATTTCCATGATCTCTGTAGGCGCAAGAGATTCTGCCACCACGATCACCGGCTCGTCACCCAGGCTGATCCGGGTGCAGGAGCCTCCCAGAATACGGATCAGCCGCGCAGAAATCTCCTGAATATCCTGGATGCGCCGGCGCACCACAGGCTCCTCCAGATTCCGGAAGGTTTCTGTCAGCTCATCCCTGTTTGTCATGATCGCATATGCTGCGTTTACCTTCTCCAGCGAAATGCAGCTTTCAATTGCTTTCTGATAGCTTTCTGATTGCAGAAGTCTGATCTGTCCCAGAAAAAACTTTGCCTCCTGTTCATTCAAACTTCTGTTTTTTTCATAAAGTTCTTCCAGTTCTTTAACAGCCTGCAGTCTGGCTGTATGAAATTCCTGGATTTCTTTTTTTATGTTGCTTACCAGACACTGCCGTATCTGGTATTCACCTCTGCTGTAATACAGTATTTTACCGATGGCAATTCCGGAAAAGGTCGCTGTCCCTTTGTAGATTTCCATCTTGTACCCCCTTATTTCCGTCAGTCGCAGGCTGCCTTGAATTCTGTCCAGTTTTTGCTGTACTGCTCTTCTGCCTCTGCACTTACATTCTGTACAATATCGCCTTTTTTCACTGAATCCGGCACTACCAGATCCGGATTTACCAGCTCGTCTGCCGCTTTATTTGTGCTGTAGTAGCCGATAAAATCTGTACACTGTGCTGCGATCTCCGGCTGAAGGATATAGTCCATAAACTGGTATGCAGCCTCCTTATTTGGAGCCTCGCTTGGAATGAACATTCCCATAATTCCGAATCCCAGACCTTCTTCCGGATAAACCACTTCAAGCTCCGGATATTCTGCAAGAGCAGCCGTTACCTGTGAAGTATAAAGAAAGCCCACACTTGCCTCTCCGTTCAGAAGCGCATTCTGTGTGTTGTCATCCTGGATCAGACGCACGTTGGGAGCCAGCTCCAGAAGCTTTTCTCCGGTTTCTTTGATGGAATCTACATCTTCTTCATTCATGCTCTTTCCAAGCATCAGATTGGTGATTCCATTGATCACACGGTAGTTGGCAACCAGGGCAATGCTGTCTTCCAGAGACGGATCCCAGAGATCTGCATATCCCTTAATATCAATGTCAACCATTTCCGGATCATACACGATCAGGGGGATTCCTGCACCATAAGGAACCGTATATGCATCCTCCGGGTCATAAAACTGGCCCTGATAAAGAGGGTTGATATTTTCAAAGCCGGACAGCTTTGATTTATCCAGCTTTTCTGCCAGGCCTTCCTGGATCACATTTTCCAGAATGTAATCGTCCGCAATTACAATGTCATAATCTCCGCCCTTTGCCATGGAAAGCTTTTCCAGCATGGTTTCGTCTGTGTCAAAGTTGGAATATATGATCTTTACGCCTGTTTCTTTTTCAAATCCGTCCAGTACCTCCTGGGGGAACATATTTTCCCAGGTAAACAGTACCAGCTCCTTATCAGAATCTGCGCTGACCGGAACCGCTGCCGCAGTTACTGTCAGAGCTGCACATAACGCCATTACAAATGATTTTTTCATGTTGTCCTCCTCTATCTGTTATTTTAATCTGTACTATTTTAGTATAACCTATTTTTGTTTTGTTGAAAAGAGTCTGTTTTTCCCTTTTACCAGTCTGGTGGTTAGCGTATACACCAGAAGCACTGCCAGGGTAAATGCAAGCATCAGGGTACAGAGTGCATTGATCTCAGGCGTCACTCCTGTTTTCAGCTGTGTGTAAACCTTTACGGGCAGGGTGGAGATCCGGGGTCCGTTTACAAAAATACTGATCACCACATCATCCATGGACATGGCAAATGCCAGAAGAGAGCCTGACATAACTGCCGGCATAATAAGAGGCAGCGTAATATCCCAGAAAGCCCGGAAGCTTCCTGCGCCAAGATCACGGGCCGCCTCTTCCAGAGACGGATCCATTCCTGCAAGTCTTGCTTTTACCTCCATCAGAATATAGGGAACACAGAAAACCGTGTGGCCCAGAAGAAGAGTCAGCATTCCGAACGGCATATCCAGAAGATAAAAGAATGCCATCAGTACCATTCCCAGAATGATCTCCGGGATCATCAGCGGAAGAATGGATATATATTCCAGAGCCCCTTTTGTTTTCCAGTGTATTCTGGAAAGTCCCACTGCTCCCAGAGTTCCGATCACCGCGGAAACAAGACAGCTTGCTGCGCCCAGTACCAGACTGTTTCCCAGAGCCTCGATCATGGCTCTGTCATTTAAAAGCTCCTGATACCATTTCAGGGAAAATCCCGTAAACCGCACAGGAAGCCTGGACTCGTTAAAGGAAAAAATGATCACCACTGCCACCGGCAGATACATCAGAAAAAGCACAATTCCAAGATACAGCCCGGAGAGCTTCGTATTTTTTTTCATCCGATTCCCTCCAATTCTTTTACATTTGTTATTTTACGGTAAAGACCGATCATCAGTGAGGTAAGGATCATCAGCACCACTGCAAGAGCTGCCGCAAAGGGCCAGTTATTTCCCCTTGTCATCTGCTCCTGGATCAGACTTCCTACCAGAACGATCTTATTTCCTCCCAGGATGTCCGCTATAAAGAACAGTCCCATAGACGGAATAAAGGTAAGGATCACTCCTGACAGAAGTCCCGGAAGGGTCAGCTTAAAGGAAACGGTCCAGAATGCCTTTATTTTTCCCGCCCCAAGGTCACGGGCTGTCTCCACAAGAGACCAGTCCAGCTTTTCCGCACTGGAATATACGGAAAGGATCATAAAGGGCAGAAGTACATAAACCATACCCACTACAATAGCCGGATAGCTGTACAGGATTTTCAGCGGCTTATCAATGATACCCAGCCCCTTTAAAATATAATTCAGCACACCCTTGTTCTGAAGGATGATGATCCATCCGTAAAGACGGATCAGGGAATTGATCCAGAAGGGCAGCATCAGAAGAAGCATGGCTCTTTTTTTCCAGGTATCAGACATTTTTGCCATAAAATACCCGAAAGGATATCCCACCAGACAGATGATCACCGTACTGGTCAGGGCAAGCTGAAAGGATTCCCGGAAGGTCTGAAGATAAACCGGATCCAGGATTTTTCTGTAATTTTCCAGGGTCAGGTTCCACTCCACGGAGGTTCCGCTTCCCGGCTGGGCGAAGCTAAGAGCCACCATATAAATAAGAGGTCCTGCCACAAACACCAGCGTAAAAAAATACAGAGGCAGGATCATCCACACTGAGGTAGTTTTCTTTTTTGCTTTTGTTCCTTTCATCCTCAGGCCTCCCTGCCTTCCCGGACAGCATCCCGGTCTACAAGAACCGCATCCTCCGGCGCAAAGCACACGCTGACTGTCTGCCCCTGCTGCACTCTGGCGTCTATGCCATAGCGGCTTGCCACAAGCTCTGTCCCGTCTGTAAGCTTCAGAACAACCCGAAGAAGTCCTCCTGCAAAGGTTTTTTCCGTTACCACTGCCGAAAGGCCGCAGGAACATTCCTCGTCAATTCTTATGTTTTCGCTCCGCACTGCCAGAGTCACTTTTTCTCCGGGCCGGATTATCTCATTGTGAGAATCCGCCTGAATATGGCCTCCTGAAATATTAACAGCTACCTTTCCGTTTTCTGTGGCTCCTGCCACTCCTTTCAGGATATTCGCATTTCCCACAAAGGTTGCCACATAGCTTGTGCGGGGATGATTGTAGATTTCATCCGGAATTCCGATCTGTTCAAAGGTTCCGTGATTCATTACCGCGATCCGGTCGGACATGTTAATAGCCTCCTCCTGATCGTGAGTAATATAAATAAACGTAATGCCAAGCTTTTTCTGGAGCCGCTTTAATTCCACCTGCATGGCCCGTCTCAGCTGAAGGTCAAGGGCTCCCAGAGGCTCGTCAAGAAGAAGCACCCTCGGATTATTAATAAGGGCTCTGGCAATGGCAACTCTCTGTTTCTGACCGCCCGAAAGCTCAGAGGGCTTTCTTTTTTCATAGCCGGGAAGCTGCACCAGCTCCAGCATTTCCTTTACTCTTCTGCGGATTTCAGTCCTGGGAACCTTTTTCAGCCTCAGACCGTAACCGATATTGTCTGCCACATTCATATGAGGAAAAAGAGCATAGTTCTGAAATACCGTATTTACATCCCGGTCCTCCGGATTCAGAGCAGTTACATCCTTTCCATCCAGAAACACCTGTCCCGCATCCGGCATTTCAAGGCCTGCAATAATACGCAGCGTTGTTGTCTTTCCGCATCCGGAAGATCCCAGAAGGGTAATAAACTCACCTTTTTCAATAGCAAGACTGATGCCCTTTAAAACTTCCTCCTCATCTGAAAATCCTTTTCTGATATTTTTTAATTCCAAACACTTTTCTGTCATCTCTGTTTTTTATACTGCCTCCTTACTGTTTCTGTCCCGCACACATTTTCTGTCCGGGATGCTTTTATTTATATCGTTACTGTCTGCACCTCACTGTCCCGGAAGGTGTTCTGATATATATTCCAAAGTTCCGGGACATACGGGGCAAAATACCATCAACGAAAGCGATTTGAAATGCGTTTTGACCAGATTTCTGTGAACGGAGTGATCAGTAACTCTATATATTTACATTTGCTTTTCAATATACTCTATATATTGTTTTTTGTCAAAAACCGGAGTGAAATCATCCACGATCTTTTTTGCCTCCCGGGCATCGTTTCTCAAAAGCCGGTAAATGGTAAGCGCCATAAGCTTTGCCGGAAGAATATATGCCTTTTCTTCATCTGTGATCCGGAAATCTTCTCCGTGAAGCCGGCCTTCAAAGCCCCGGAAGGTAAAATTTACTACCGGAAACAGCTGGGTAAGATCTCCCATATCCGTACATGCATTGTTAAAGTCTCCCGGCTTCACAGTACGAAAAGAAACTCCCAGCGCCTCTGCCGCCTGAACCAGCGCCGGATCCGCCTCCCTTGGACGGACAGGCATGTAGCCGGGAATCCTTTCTCTTTCAATTTTTCCGCCGAAAGCATAGGCAGCTCCGTCATAGGCCCGGTCGATCATCTCCTGTACTTCCTGGATCCGTTCCAGAGAGGATGCTCTGATCTTTGTTTCCACAACCGCCTCATCCGGCACACTGTTTACCACATCTCCGGCTTTTCGGATTACATTGTGAAGCCGCACATGATCCTCCTCCCGGAAGGTTTCCCGCATCAATCCCATCATCTGAATGGCGCTTGAGGCAATACTTAGCGCATTGACGCCATTCCAGGGATCAATGGCTGCATGGGCTGCTTTTCCCCGGACGGTCACTCGTTCTGCTGTAAAACCATTGCAGGCAGGATTCCCCAGATAAAAGTCCTCTTCAACCGGAACCATATGTACATGAGTCGTCATCACAAGATCCGTATTATCAAACTCTCCTCTTCGGATCATTTCACTTTTGCCGGAACCGAAACAGATTCCCTGCTTCCGAAGGGCTGATCTTTTATCTGCATCAATGTATTCTTCTGCAGGCACAGCCAAAAAAGTCAGAGAGCCTGTAATCTGTTTTCTGATCTCAGGATCTGCAAAAGCCATTGCCGCACCGGCCAGCACAGCCATCTGAGCATGGTGGCCGCAGGCGTGGGCTGTGCCGTTCTGCGCATCTGCCATCGGGTGAGCCCTGCATCCAATGGCATCCATCTCCCCGATCACTGAAATATTCGGAAACTTTCCCGTACTTTTTCCTGCAGCGTTTTCTCCTGCTCCGGATATCTGTTCCGGACCTTCGTCCTGGCTGTTCCAGCCGCCCCGGACTCCGGTCAGGGCAATTCCCTCCTGAACCTCATATCCATATTTTTTCAGAAGCTCTGCTGTTTTTTTTGCTGTTCGTACTTCCTGAAAGCCAGGCTCCGGATGCCCTTCAATATCCCTGGCAAAATCCAGAATCTCCTGTCTGTGCTCTTCTATAAGATCAATGATTCGCTGTTCTGTTTCATCCATAACGGTTCTCCTCATAAATAAGTATATCGCCAATAAAAAGGATGGGGTTTCGCTTATCCTTTCTGTCAGTTTATACATGATCTGAAACACCTTACTGATATTTAATCATACCATAATCTCTGTCTATTGCAAGTGTCAGCAAAACCAAAATCCATCTGCAAAAGCAGCATTTCCGTTTTCCTGAACAATCTTCCTGCCCCTGATTTTTCCTGTAAAAACAAAAAACTGTTCTCTCATTTTCTGAAAGAACAGTCATTTTATTTGGATCGTATATATCACTTACTGATATCTGTATCATAAAAGCTGGAAATGAGACTCGAACTCACGACCCCTTCATTACGAGTGAAGTGCTCTACCGACTGAGCTATTCCAGCTTATCAAGAAACACCTACTCTTACAACCCTTGCTTTTACTGTATTTACGGGCTTTCAAGCCATTTTATAAGATCAATATACATATAATGAATTGTACAACAATTCCTTGACCGTACTTGTAAATACTATCTAATATCATTCTGATTGTGGTAACTATTGTGGTAACTGATGTAGTAACCTACTATGGTAAAAAGTTACCACAATTACGATTGTAGTAGACATTCCGTTTGATACGTGTTAGATTATATATAGGTTATTATAATTTGTCAACTATTATTTTTTCATTGAGGTGATTTTATGGCAAAGAGAAAAAGTGGGGAAGGAACATGGGGAACAAAAACAATTAAAGGAATTACCTATAAATTCTATAGGAATCCAGAGGGAAAATATTTCTATGGAAAAACCGAAAAAGAAATCAATGAAAAACGTAAAAAATATACACCGTTAAAAGAAGTTCACAAAGATACAAAAAAGGAATACTTTGGCGATTATGTTTTACGTTGGTTATTAGAAGTAAAAGGAACAGAAATAAAAAGACATACTCTTGATGGATATGAGGATTGCATCAATGGACAGCTGATTAATTTTACCGGAAACAATTTATCAGACATACAGGTTGGAGCATTAACTACAGACCATTTTGTATCATATTGCAATGCCCTTGCACAGCATTATTCAAGATCATCAATTAAAAAGAATTATGCTATTTTATCTCAATGTATTAAATATGGAAATAAAAAGAATCATTTTTCAACATATATAGACCTTGATGAAATAAAAATACCTCATGAGGACTATGTTAAAAATAAGAAAAAAGAAATTCACTTCTTATCTCAAGAGGATATGAATAAGCTTTATATCGAATCAAAACGTGTTAATACTAACGGTTTTAATTTTGGTGGTAAAATTGGCGCACCCACTTACGGGAATAATGCAAATTTACTTATGTTTATTATGTTCACTGGATTAAGAATTGGAGAAGCGATTGATCTTCAATGGAAAGATTTAGACTTGTCTGAGAAGAATCCAAAAGTGTCTGTAACCAGTAGCTCTGTAACTTTGAAAAACAGAGATGGTGATACTAAGAAGAAATATATAAATTCTTCAAGCAGTACAAAAACAACATCAGGCAACCGTACCATACCACTAAATAAACAGGCATTAGAGATTATAGAAATTGAAAAGAATTTGAATCCTAAACATAAAAAAGATGATTATGTCTTTATTACTGAAAATGGTGGGAAAATTAAATCAAGGCAGAATGTAAATCGTACCTTATCTAATATGATGACAAGGGCAGGTTGTTCAATATCTACTTGTACACCGCATGAATTAAGACATTCTTTCGGAAGTGCTTTACTAAAAAACGGAGTCGATATAAAAGTTGTCTCTCAATTATTAGGACATAAAGATATATCCATCACATATAATGTATATATTCACATCCTAGAAGAACAAAAAATAGATGCAATAAATAGTTTGAATAATATTATCAACATTTAAGATCCTGTCACATTTAAACATAAAAATGGGCTATGCCATTATAGCATAAGCCCATTAATTTTATAATAATATATGATTTCTAAGATTGTTTTTTAACCATTCTTCATATTCAGTTTCAAGTACATAATACCTGTGACCAATTTTTATTTTAGGAAAGTTTTTCAGCCCAATAATTTCATATGCTCTTGTTTTACTTATACCAAGATGGTTCTGAATGTCTTTTACTTTTAAGATTTTATCCATTCAAATCATTCCTTTTTATCCTTATCCGTACTCCCCATTCCACCATTTCGTTGCTCTTCTACATGATCATCTTCAGTAACGCCATACTCAAAAAATATACCTTGAGCAAACGCTTCGCCTTTATGGATTCTTAATACCTGATCTCCGTCATTTGTAATCTTAATAAAAATATGGCCTTCGTTATCGGAGTAATAATAATCCGCATCAATAACTCCTACAGTATTATCGAGCTGCAGGCGATACTTGAAGCCAAGACTGCTACGTGGGAAAATCATAAGAACCCAATCTGTATTCATACCGCAGCGAATGCCTGTTGGAATTTTTATAGTCTGTCCAGGATTCAAACTGAAATCAAACGGAGAACAGAAATCGTGTCCTGCACTGAATTTTGTTGCTCTCTTTGGAAGTATGATCGACTCATACATATAAATTATGGTATCATCAAAATAATACTTTAGTTTTCTCATATCATTTTCAAACTGTTCATAGCTTACCTTTTCAAATTTTGCTACTCTCTTCATTTATTTAACTCCTTATGTAAAAACTTAATATATTCATCCCAGAATCCACTGTAGTGAATAAAATCCTTGCCTTTCAACATACTTTTACGCATTTCAGCTTTAATATTTTTTGATCTATACAGCTTACTTTTAGCTACCACAGATGATATAAAATTCTTTGTAGCATGTGAGATAAGCAAGATATCGTCTTTTGGTACTGCTGCTGTGATTGCTTTATATTCTTCTAAATCTTCTACTGGAATAGTGTAATTTGATTTTGGAAGGTTTCGAGTTGAGAACGGGCTGATGTCAGCACCGCATGTCTGAGGTTTAAGATATTCTGCGATTAATTCGATATTTTTAGAATTGAATTTGAATTCTATTTCTTCGTCATTTTCTTTGATTTCTTTAACTGTGCCATCTGATTCAAGAGCTTGATATAATTCTGAATAGTCTTTGATTTCGTCTTTATTAATTCCGCACAATCGTTGCCCGAGTGCTTTTAAAATATTATGTCCTCTTCCAATGGAAGGGATATATGCTACAAGAGTGGATCTTCCATAATGATAAATCTGATTCCCATAAGCACACTTAATATATAAATCATCCGTCTCTATCTGATCATTTACATTCCTTGGAAAATCGTTTGTAGATTCATCAACATGGGCCTTTACACGATACTTACCTTTATATTTCATCAAATAATTTGCCATTCTTCTACCACCGTTTTTTCTGCAACATTCGGTCCATAAAATTCAAAGTGTGGCATTGGCTGTAATTTGAATAAGTTTTTCTCATGCATAGAATCAATTACACTTTTGATTTCTTCACTATCAATTTTACCTGTTCTGATATACTGATCAAGAACTTCGTAAGTAAATCCGAAATTATCTTCATCTGTTTTGCCACATAACCCATCTGAAGGATCTTTTTCAATCAATTCTCCTGGGATTCCAAGTATACGACCAATAACTTTTACTTCTGTCTTGGTCAGCATTGCAAGAGGACTAAAATCACCTACTGAATCACCATACCGGGTAGAATACCCTATGTAATCTTCTGATAGATTGCATGTATTTGCAACCCTGCCATTTACAGTCTGTGACACTGCATATAATGTGCTCATACGAATTCTTGGCGGAAGATTAATCATTGTTTGATTTGAAAGATCACCAATATTAACCAATAACTCAGAGGTAATTGAAGATACTGTGCGTCCAATATTGATTACCGCATAATGAATGCCTAAATGTCCGCATAACTTATATGCATCACCAATATCGTTTTGATATGTATTCGGCATTATTACTCCAAATACTCGTTCTTTTCCAAGAGCTTCTACACACAATGCTGCAACTACAGAAGAATCTATTCCACCAGAAATTCCAATAATAGCATTACATCCTTCTCCGTTTTCATCAAACCAATCTCTAATCCATTCAATAATATTATTCTTTAATGTATGTGCATCTACATATCCACTATATGTTGCCATAATTTTCACTCCTATTTCTTATTTTACATTTGCATATTATCCTAAATTCAGTCTCCAGAATTCAACATTATAACCTTTATCTGAAAGTTCAGTTTTGATTATATTGTAAATAACAGCCCAATCAGCACCACCTCTGACACATCCAATTTTATAAGGAAATGCAATAGATGTTAAATCCTCATCTTCCATCAAATTCCTTATATTACGGATACATTCAATGAATGCGTTAATGTTAGTATACTGTTTTCCATCATAACCGTATTTGTCTTGTGCAAACATGTTAATAAATAACTGATTGTTTTTTTCAGATAAAACAAAAGAAATTTTACCAAGCAATGATATATTAAATTCTTTGGCATATTTTATATATGTTTTATAATCATTATATATACATTCATCAAATTCTCTAATAGCTTTCGCCACTCCAGAATTAAATGCTCCCTGGCAGTTCACCTGATGAGCAATAATATCGGTCTTTGCGTCCAGTAAATTACCATCAATAATTTTAATCATTAGCACTCACCATTTAACCTTTCCCTGATTTCCGATAGAGTATATTCTCTAAGAAGCCTGCCATTTCTAAACACTGGCTGCAAAAGATTATCATCCGGGATATTACTTACTGTGAACTCATCACAATAAGTAAGTTCTCCATTCTGATCATAATGTACATGACATAAGCCTTTCTGACTCTTTTTGAATCCACCTTCTTTTGGATTTTTAAAGATTGGATACTCTTTACCATTTACTTCGGCATAACAAGCTTTGATACAAGAACTGAAAGTATCCCTAGTAAATGGTTTAAGTTCGCCATCTTCTTCAATACAGTGCATGGAAAATGATCCAACTCCCAAAGCTACGTTACTGCAAGCAAAGCCTTTCTCCATAAGGATCTTGTAAATCTCCTCGCATCTCTGAACAGTAATAGAATCACCATAAATAGCTTTAACATGAGGATCAAGAACCTTGAATCCTTTACTGTTTACCGTTCCGCCAAACTGATCCCACAGTTTAAACACTGTTTTCGTAACAACTTCTACACAATCACCGGAATCCCCTCTCATAAGCATACATCCATTATGAGCCATAATCTCATCATGAATCTGTGGAAGAATATTATCAATCACATTCCAGTAATCATAACTATCAAGAACACATGAAAAACTTGTGTTTGGATATAGTTCTGTAAGCAATCTTCTTAAAAATGTTACTTCGTCACCGTCCACCGCATAATTACTGCACATAACGAAATGTTCTGTGCTGACTGCTCCGTATGCTACAGTCTCTTTTGTGCAGTCACAGTTAAACATTTGTTCCAAATATGGAATTGCCGGGACTGTAGCTGTGTTATAGAATGATAAACACCAACCTGCCGCAGCTTTTAACGCTTCATCTACTCCAGTATCCCCTCTAAAATCAAATGATCCTAGTGCCGTCCATCTGCTTGCATTATCATCACAAGTAAGCTTGTAATATTTATCTACGATATCACGATAGGTTTTACCTACTGTTGCAGTGATCTGTGGATACCACATTTCAGCAGAAATCAAACTCTCAAGTGCCTGTGGCAGCCAAGCAAATTCGGGATGAGTATTGGTTATTCCGAACATTGGAACATGCATGGGAACCATGGTTCCTTCCGGTAATGCGATAATTTCAATCGGAAGATATCCAAGTTTATGTAGTTTTTCGATTTTATTTACATCGTAAATATCCGGTGCAAGAGAATGATCTAACACACGCTTGTACTCATTAACAACATTCTTAACGTCTTCTTTAAAGAAATATTCATTAAAGTAATCAATTAACCATGTCTTGCAGAACATCTGCAAACCAAACATAACGACTTTATCCCAACGCTTTACTCTGCTCATCCGTGGTGTGTAATAAGACATAGATTTTGTAATATCTTTTGGCAGCATGTTTGAATGTACTGCCTTATAAAAATCAATAAGCAACATAGGATTAATTTTCTTCATTGCTATTATTCTCCAATTCTTTATCTATTGTATTTTTTACAACTTCAATATTAACGATCTTCTTTACATGACTAAGAGCATAATTCAATTCCCTGGTGGCTCCCTGTGAATTTCTCCATCCATCCAACATATAGATAGCATCTACCATATCAATAAGACAAAATCCCATTTTCATATACTCTTCATATGTAGTACAGTCAGGCATATTATCCATAATCTTTGCTGGATTATATACTTCAAATCCATCTTTTAAGAGTTTATCTTCTGCTTCTTGAAATTTTTCTTTGTAATTTTCAACACCTGTTACTGGTCCGGCAATATATACCTTCATCTATTTGTCATCTCCTTCTATAACCAACTTTCCCTGTTCTTCTAAATCTTCATAGTATTTTAATCTTCTTCTTATTTCAGTATTTCTTGGACATGATCCGCACATGCCTGTGCATTCGTCATCAATGTTACAACTGACATATTTACTATCGCCTGGTTTTGTCAATCTTTCCATTTTAAAAATTACCTCCTTTTACAATTTCAATCGCTTTTGCAAATACACAGCCCATAAAATCATTGTACCTACATTCTTCTCCGAAACAATCTTGCGATACAGGACTAAGCATAATATCACGACATTTCTCTAACTGTTCAATAATTTCATCTTGTTTATAAACGGAAGGTTGATTTTGAATGCAATCTATAATATTTGACAATGGATAATAACCATACTGCATATCGTATTGTTCAGTGATTTTTTTGATTAATTCTTCCCTACTGATTAAATCATCTTTCATATATCACACCTCTTAATATTTATTGATATTGATTCCAAAATGGCATAATGTATATACCGCCATTATCTAGTAATTTTATTTCCATCATGTATTCTGGTCTATAGTTTTCTTTACTTGGTCTAACAGGATGAACATAATAATAAATTCTTTCATTAAGGTGTTCTTTAGCAAATTCCTTTAGGTCATCAAAAATTTCCTGTTCACTTCTTCCCACAGAAAAACACCCATACTTACTATCTTTTTCATATTCTCTATGTTTTTGAACAATCATCTTATTTCACACTCCTTTATACTCATCAAACATAGGCATCCATGCTACAACTTCGTAGTTTTTATTAAAATATTCAAATGGCGGCATCCATTGTTTTCCTATAGATATTGTACCAAAAAACCTCTCTTTATAAGATGTAATGGCAATATATCGTTCATTCGGATCATCCTTGTCCTGATAAGTTACAAATACATCTTCTCCATCTGAAGGTAATTTACCAGAAGAAACAGGAACCCATTTTTCAGGCTGCGCTTCAAATCCATCATTATATCCAATTTGATACCATTTCCGTCTGCTACAATTAGTGCAATTAGACCTATGAAACTCTTGTTTCTTTGGTTTGGTATTTACCTCTTCATAATCCTCTGTGGAACATGTTATTATATTTCCATTGAAATCCATCAAATTATCTTTACTATCTGTAAGAGAAATATACATCTCCTCTGTGTTTTTATTTCTGAATAATTTCATAGTTAATAATCTTCTCCTTCGACTTCCACCATTTGCACCTGACGGTGCAATTTAAGATTCTTCGGATTGAATACACAAGCCGGAGCAACCCCACTGCTGTTGCGCGCACCGTTGTCGTACAGACTACCGTCTGTATTATACACACCACGAACGTTGCTACCGTACCCGGAGTGCGTGATGTACCAAGGTGTGCAAGTCCACATCCATTCAGGAAGCAGCGGAACATTTTTCCTATATTTTCTGTATTCGTCACAAGATAAGATAAATACTTTATCTGTTACTGTGCCATAACGGTCATCTCCGTTGTCGGCTACCAAGTCAACCTCATGAGGAATAAGATTATCCTCACCTAACACAGGGATCAGTTCATTGAGCAGCTTTCTACGCAGGCTTGACTTTGCGTAGTTGTTACAGCCGTCATCATCGAAGCTATACTGTTCGTTATTCCAAGTAGAAGTCATGATTGCCAGAACACCGCCATCCACGTTGTTGTCAAGAACGATCCATTCAAAACCCTTGAAGTCGAAACGCTCACCTGGACTTAATATGCTGATATTTTCTTGTTTCATAGTTATTTCTCCTATATTTTCTTATATTAATATTTCTGAATTGCTTCACTCTTACTTGCCATATTTCTATTTTTTAAATCTTCATAAAATACTTCTTTTGGATCATATACTATATATCCAGGACAATTTCCAAAAAATATTACGTACATATCCGTCACAATTTCATGTATAATAATCGTATATTCTTTTGTCATTGCAGATCCTGCCATGACTGGATTATTAAAGTTATCAATATCAATCCCTGTACATGTAGAACCCCACATCTGTGGAAAAACTTCTACTTCGAATCCAGGATAAATATATTTTAAATTTTCCTTTTTGTCTCTTATGCGTTGAATAAAGACTGTATCCTTGTTCAGTTCTAATTTTGCTTTATATTCTATCAATTCCAAATTTGGATATTTAGGACTTAGACTCATGACATATTTTCCTCCATTTTTGTTACGCAGCTATTCCATCCAACATTAAATTCCCAATCTAATGCACGATCACCATTTTCTGCATACAAAGGTTTTTTATCTGGAAATTCCTTTATGGGACACCAGTCTGGCTTATCCTGACAATAGTCATTGTCTATTTCTCTCATTAAACTTGTGTCGTTTGGGTTATCTGTAATACTACAACAAGCTTCAACGCCTTCGTCAAATTCAAAACAAAAACAACAATCCAAACATGTTTCTGGCATATCTGTAACGATAAATCCTTTTTTATCTGACATAGTTATTCCTCCTCTGGCACATCTGGTTTATATGGTTCTGGAAGTGGCTACTAGGCGATAGCGTCTGATCTAAAATAATTCTCTCATCCTTACATCATTCTATGCTTTTTTCTGCGATAACCCTGCAATTAAAATGCGCTAACAAGTCATGTAAATCAAACTCTACGATTTCGTATTCTGGTTTCAAGTCGCTGCTATGCACTAGGATTTCTCCATCCATTTCCGCACACTTAACTAACGACTCAAAAAGTGATAAAATGTTTTTTGTAGCATACTCAAAACCATCTAAATTTTCTTGAGTCATATCTTCTTTTGCCATATTTTTTATATCTTCTATTTTTTCTTTCAAAAATTTTAAAATATTACAACATTGAAACATTACTTCACTATTCATATTTTTCACCTTTCCGTTCCCTACGAGTCATCAGCTTGCAGGAAACTTAACTCGTAACTCAATTACTCAACTCACATTATATCGTTTATCGTGACCAGTCAATTTGTTGCTCGCAACGCAAACAAAATGGTTCTCCTAAAACAATATAGTCACCGCACCTAGTATAGAATAAATTAAATTTCTGCTATATATTTTTGAGATGATGTATGGTAAAATAGTGTTATCAAAGAAAGGATGATCGCTATGAGAAAAACATATCTTCCTCTGTCAGATGAAGACAGGAATTACCTTAAATCATTATCAAAAAAGAGAACCATTCAGGCACAAGTCGTGGATCGTGCCAGGATTCTTTTATATAAAGCCGATGGAATGACATTCCAGGAAATTGCTGATAAACTTGCAATCAGCACTGCCACGGTACGCCTTTGTGTTTCGAAGTTTCATAAAGGCGGTGTGGATGCTGCACTGTTTGATGTTCAGCGTCCTGGACGTCCATCCGAAATCACCGACGATGCGAAGGCATGGATGATCAGTATTGCGTGTCAGAGACCGGCAGAACTCGGTTATGCGCAGGAACTGTGGACATTGGCTTCTCTCCATAAATACATTCAGAAACATGCAGAGGAGGCGGGATATCCAAGACTTTCAACAGTTACGAAACCTTATATCCAGAAATTCCTCAGGGAACAGGATATGAAACCCTTTAAAATCAAATATTACTGCGAAAAGCGGGATCCTGATTTTGAATCAAAAATGCATGAAGTCCTGCTGGTCTACAAACAGATTGAAATGCAGTTTGATGAGAATGGTGATCTCATTGTTCCAGACGATTATAAATTGACGATTACGGTGTCCTATGATGAGAAACCGGGTATTCAGGCAATCTCCAATACGGCACCGGATTTACGCCCGACACCGGAACACGGAGAGGTATATCGTGATGCAGAATACAAACGTCTTGGAACGCTCTCTTTGCTGGCAGGCATTGATCTGCTTACAGGAGAAGCCATCCCGTTAGTAAGTGAGACTCACAAGAGTTCTGATTTTATTGAGTTTTTAAAGATACTGGACAAAAAATATCCATCACAGGATACCATTCGGATCATCCTGGATAATCATTCTGCACATACTTCCAAAGAAACACGGCGCTTTCTGGATACGCTGCCAAAGGGACGTTTTAAATTTGTGTTTACTCCGAAACATGGCTCATGGTTAAACATGATTGAAAGTTTTTTCAGTAAGATGACCCGGCAGATGCTTCGTGGAATCCGTGTCAATACCAAAGAGGAATTGGAAGAGCGAATTTACAGGTATTTTGATGAAGTAAATCGTGAACCTGTGATTTATCACTGGAAATATAAAATGGATGAAATCAGTGAAGAGGAAGCGGCATCCGTTTGATATAGCAATTATTTAATATTCGTTATACTAGGGCACCGATAATTGTTGTAAAGAGTATTGTTAATAACTACTGGTTTCTTCGGCAGCTGCTTTTCCAGTGCTTCGATCGCTATATTGCAATGTTCAACAGCAGGACTTTCTTTATTTTGGAATAGCTCTGCTAAATTTTTTAAGTCTTCTATTGTTTCTCTAACTTTCTTCTCGTCCATCTAATTCTCTCCTACCTATCATCCATGACATCTTTTCTTTTATACCCAAAAATTCTTTTTCTTTCCTTTTTAATATAACTACACCCCGAACAACCATTCTTATTTTTACACCTCCAACAATTTATCTAACCAAAACCAACGAGGCATTTCTGGAGGTTTTCGTATCTTACTTTCCCTATTTTTGTAACGCTTTTAATCTATAAAATTTGCAACAAATATTTTTTCATGTTCAGAATTGTATAAGCTATTAGTCGTAAATAAAGTTTCAACAGTACCATCATTGAGTAACCTAATTAACGTTCCATTTTTAGGATCCAGTACACTGTTCTCAGTGTGCGTTGCGTATGCGTATATATGTTTTGGCCTTTTATCATTTAATGCTAATGCACTGTAATATAATGATCCACCATATGAAATAATATCGTCAATCATCAGCACCGTTTTGTCCTCTAATAAATTAATATTATTTAGTCTTATATTAAGTCTTTTAATTTTGCCAGTATCCCAGTCTCTTTCTTTTTCTCCATAACAATATTTATATTTTGGAAACATATCTGCATATCTTTTTGCTGCGCCTGCATCTGGAAAATATAAAACCAATTCACTATCGTCTCTCTCAATCTGATTAATAACATTTTGAATAATATGTTTTACATCTATTTTACGACACCGATCTATTAATGATTCGCTAACATTGCTATGTGGATCTAATATAAACACTTCGTCAAATTGCAGCCAATTAATTACATCTGCAAATGATTTTAATGTAAATACTTCTCCTCTATCATGAATACGATCCATTCTAGCATTGGGAATATACGGAATATGTAAAGACATAAAAGAAGTCCGTGGTATATTTCTTAAATGTCTAGTGATATAAATCAAAGTAGACATTTCTTCTTCTTTTTCATATCGCCATGCTATATGATATTTATAATTCATCGACCATGCATCATCTATAATTTCTTTTATATTTAATCTCTGTGTTCCATCAGGAAAATGTTCTATTTTAACTTCTCTTCCATTAATTGAAATCATATTAATACTCCTTATTCAATCACTTCAATTTGACAACTTTTCATCACTTCCAATGCAGCCTCATGTTTTTCCGGCGTAGTCCCTGCACAGTGATATGCATCAACAAAAATTGTCGCATTCGGGTAAATTGCCCTTAAAATAAGAGCATTACTAATTACGCAAATATCTGTACATACTCCACACAATTCAATCTCAAGACTCGTATCTTTATAAGGCAACTGTTCATACCAGTTTGTATATCCAAATGTATTTTTGTTGATATTTTCAACCTGATCACAGTGTAGTAAATCTATTTTTCGTAATTCTGGGACGATTTCCCATCCTTCTGTCTTATAAATACAATGTTTAACCGGCAACATTTGACCCTCTAATGTATCTAAATAATTTCCATAATGAGTGTCATATGTAAAAAATACTTCATCGCCACGTTTAAGATATTCATCAATTTTACGTTTAATGTTTGGAACAATTTCTTGAGCTTCTTTTGTTCCTAATGAGCCTGTTATAAAATCATTCTGCATGTCTACTACAATTAATACTTTTTTCATTATATTAATTCTCCTTTTTTATATTCATTCTCTTCAATTTTCATACGCTCAACCTGCTGGTAATCATGTCTTTTATAATTATCAGTTTTACCATATGCTCCTTTATGCCTGTATGACGCATGTCCTTTTCTTGTGTTAGTTTTTACATTTGTTCCTCCCCTACCTAGATATCCATAGTGACCTTTATGAATTTTTCCAGGGACAAAATCATCATCCTCAACAGGTTTCCATCTCCACCATGGCGGAGTATTATGTTTTATTTTATTCTTTCTTTTATTAATGTTTCTAATTCTTTGCTCCCTATAATAACCTCTGTCTCGTACCTTCATAAAATCACCTATAATATCTAAATTTTATCTATTACATTCTGAACAGCTTCTTTTGCTGCTTTAGTACGAGATAACTTTTCACACAACATTTTGGATGCATTTTCAATAATTTGATCTTTATGACTATCCACGATTTTACCAACCTCATTTTTAATCATCGCATCGAGTGGATCGTCTTGATAATAATTATGCGAAAACATTTTCTTTCTTACTTCTTCGGTAATCGTTTTTACTACCTGCCGCTCTACATTACCGCCAATCTCTTCCGCGATCCTTTCCTCATCTACGCCAATTGTTACTGGTACGCTAAATACACTCATATTCTTTATCCTCCATTCCTCTTATTCACAAAATTCAACCATATACCAAGCATCCGTTTTTTGTACTATCTGAAATTTTTCTTCGTATTTATCTTTTAATATATTGATCAGTTTCTTCTTTGCTTCTGATAAATTCGTAAACCATTTTTCATTATATGCGTCATAGCTCCATTCCCAACTATCCGGTTCTGTTTCTTCTCCAAAACTATTAATAATAAAACTATCCTGGCCTATGAATTTAACAGTATCAACTAAAATCCCTTCATCGTAAATACAATAAACTTTTCTTCCTAATCCTGGTTTCATATTATATTTTCTCCATCCATTCAATACTTTAAGTCAAAATGATTCTTGCACCGTTTTGACCTACGCTGCTTTCAACAATTTCCTCTAAAGTTTTTGGAGTATAATTCATATATCCCAACATTGCTCCAACATTGTACATTTTACATGGAACATCATATAATTCTTCCATCAGATATCTGTTCCGTTTCATCATATTCCACTCGAAACTATTATGTACATGTCCATATAAGTGATACCATCCATAGTAATGATGATTAAAACAAGGAATCGGATAATGACACAATACAATTCTACATTTCCCTCTATCATCTAATGTTATTTCTTTGTAATCAGCCACTTCTACAAATTGATCTCTAAAATCTTTATTTCTTAAAAATTTTAATAGTTTAAAGCACTTAGCACCTGTTTATATTGATGAAACAGGATTCAATACTTATTTTTATCGAGAATATGGTCGCTCTTTAAAAGGTCAGTTAATAAGAGGTAAAATATCTGGAAGAAGATATCAGAGTATCTCAC
>ERZ894251.426-NODE-426-length-23124-cov-7.860722_pt1 | contig 23124 bp, 26 predicted proteins | sample MGYA00380301_ERZ894251 | MGnify/ENA primary metagenome ERZ894251 (study PRJEB32331, sample SAMN06328418) | human gut metagenome | biome: human gut microbiome; feature: stool | host: Homo sapiens | collected 2014-02-13 ... | reverse complement strand
GCAATGCGCTGTAAAGGTGTTTCGCTTGCCGGACGGCGCGTGCCCGTCTGGGCCTGCAAAAGCAGGTAAAGCGCGCGGCACACCGCATATTCTTCCTCTTTCGGGCCCGCGCCGTCCGGCAAGCGAAACACCTTTACAGCGCATTGCCCGGCCGTGCGCACGCCGCACAGCACCCGGGCGCCCGCTTTGCGCACGCGCACACAGGGCTGGCCGGGCGCACAGCGCCTTTGCGCCAGCTTGGCGCCGGGGAAGAACATGCGCGCAATGTGTTCGGCCTCGTAGGTGCTGGCAAGGCCGCAGAAAAACAGCTGCACGCCCGTCACCCCTCGCGGCAGGCCGCGGCCAGCCAGCGGTTGTTCGCAAGCTGGGCAGCCATGGTGGTAAAGCTTTCGTGCCCGGGCAGCACCTGCGCCTCGGGCGGCACCTCCCGCCCCAGTTTTGCCAGGCTGGGGGCCATCTGCGCGGGCACCGATTCGGCAAGGTCTGTGCGGCCCACGTCGCCGTCAAACAGCGTGTCGCCGGAAAACAGCGTGCCGCCGCACAAATAGCACACGCTGCCCTGCGTGTGGCCGGGCGTGGCAAGCACGCGCAGCGAAAGCCCGCCAAAGGAAAGGGCCATGCCGTCCTGCACAAACACGTCCACATCCTGCGGGGCAAGGGGCAGCATGCGGCTGGCCCCGGCGTCCGCCCTTGCCAGGTGCACCGGCGCGCCGGTGGCCTGCTTCAGGGCGCGCACGGCGCCCACATGGTCGAAATGGCCGTGCGTCAGCAAAATGGCCGCCAGCTTTGCGCCGTGCTTTTCCAGCTGGGCCAGGTAGGCCTGGGCGTCTGCGGCCGGGTCTACGGCAACGGCCGTGCCCGCGCCGTCCAGCACAAGGAAAGTGTTGGTGTAAAGGGGCGCAGGGCCCGTGAGATGCAAAATTTCCATAGCGTGTGTTCCTTTCTGTGCGCGGGCCTACTCGCCCTTTGCGGCCCATTCATCCGTGTCGATGACAATGGTGATGGGCCCCTCGTTCACAAGGCTGATGTGCATTTCGGCGCCGAACTCGCCCGTCTGCACGCCGGCAAGGCTCGTGCGTTTCATCTGCGCCACAAACTCGTTGTAGCAATCTACCGAGACGGGCGGCTTTGCCGCGCGTGTAAAGCCCGGGCGCTTGCCCTTTTTGGTATCGGCATACAGCGTAAAATTCGAAACCACCAGCGCCTCATAGCCAAGGTCTTCGGCCGAGAGGTTCAGCGCGCCGTTCTCGTCGTCAAAAATGCGCAGGCCCGCGCACTTCTGCGCCAGTTTGGCGCACATGGCGGGGGTGTCGGTGTCCTTCACGCCCAGCAAAATGACAAGGCCGGGGCCAATGGCCCGCTCGCCCACGCCGTCTATGGTGATGTGCGCGCGGGACACGCGCTGGATGACTGCCTTCATTGCATGCATCCGCCTTTCTGTGTTCTGCGTGCGCGCCGCGCCTTTACAGGCGCTGGATGCTGAGCACGCTTTTGATTTTTTTCAGGCGCTGAATGACGCCCGTAAGGTGTTCTTTGGAAGAGATGGCAATGGTGAGGTTCAGCGAGGCGCGCCCGTCTGAAAGCTGGCGCGCCGAAAAGGCATAGCACGTCAGGCGCATCTCGGCAATCAGGCCCGCCACGTCGGCCACCAGGCCGTCGCGGTCCATGGCAGAGATCTCCAGCGAAGATTTGAACGTCTCTTTCTCCGACGCCTTTTCCGCCCACCAGGCGCGCAGCCAGCGGGCCGAATCCTCCCCCGCCATGCCGGCCCGGGCGTTGGCGCAGTCCTTTTTATGAATGGACACGCCGAACCCGCGGGTGATGAAGCCCACAATTTCGTCGCCCGGCAGCGGGTTGCAGCACTTGGCAAACTTGATGGGGCAGTTGTCCAGCCCTTCCACAATGACGCCCTCGGTGGCCTTCTGCTTGCGGATGGGCACGGTGGTGACGGCCGGCGGCGCGGCCTCGCGGGCCTGCTTGGCCACCTCGTCCTTAATGCGAATCATCAGCCGCGAAAGCTGAATGCCGCCGTAGCCGATGGCGGCGTACAGCTCTTCGGGCGTGTTCAGGCGCATGCGGCGCGCCATATCCGTCATGAAGGCGTCGTATTCCTCGGCCGGGATGGTGATGAGGTTGCGGCGCAGCTCGCGCTCCAGCGCGGCGCGGCCCTCGGCAATGTTCTCTTCCTTGCGCTCTTTTTTAAACCAGTTGCGTATTTTGTTGCGCGCCTCGCTGGTTACCACAATGTTCAGCCAGTCGCGGCTGGGGCCCTTATCCTGCGGGCCGGTAAGCACTTCAATAATTTCGCCCGTGTTCACCTTGTGGTCAATGGGCACAATGCGCCCGTCCACCTTGGCGCCCACCATGCGGTTGCCCACCGCCGAATGGATGGCATAGGCAAAGTCGATGGCCGTGGCGCCCGCGGGCAGGTTGATGACGTCGCCCTTGGGCGTAAAGGCAAACACCTCTTCGGGCAGAAGCTCAGATTTTATCTCGCGCAGCAAATCGCCCGCATCGTCGCTGTCGCGCTGGCTCTCCAGCAGCTGGCGCACCCAGGCCACGCGGTCGTCCAGCTTTTCGGCCTTGCCGCCCAGCCCCGCCTTGTATTTCCAGTGCGCGGCCACGCCGTATTCGGCCGTCTGGTCCATCTCCCAGGTGCGAATCTGCACCTCGAAGGGGATGCCCTCGTGCCCGATGACGGTGGTGTGCAGCGATTGATACATGTTTGGCTTTGGGGTAGAGATATAATCTTTGAACCGGCTGGGAATGGGGTGGTACATGTCGTGGATGACGCCCAGCGCGTTGTAGCATTCGGCCACGGTGTCCAGAATGATGCGCACGGCGTACACGTCGTAAATTTCGGCAAACGTGCGGTTCTGGATATACATTTTGCGGTAGATGCCGTACACGCTTTTCACGCGCTTTTTGATGGTGCAGCCCGCCATGCCGTTCTCGGCCAGGCGCTCTTTGATTTTATCGGCAATGTTGGCAATAAAATCTTCCGCCGCGCCGTTTTTGGCAAGGTAAGCGCGTATCTCGTCATAGCCCACGGGGTCCAGATACTGCAGGCTGCGGTCCTCCAGCTCTTCCTTCACATTGGCCATGCCCAAACGGTGCGCAATGGGGGCGTACACCTCCATCGTCTCCAGCGCCTTGTCGCGCCGCTTCTGCTCGGGCCAGGAATCGCCCGTGCGCATGTTGTGCAGCCTGTCGCACAGCTTAATCAGCATCACGCGCACATCGTGGCTCATGGCCATCAGCATCTTGCGCAGGTTCTCGGCCTGCTGCTCTTCCACAGAAGAAAACTTGATGCGCCCCAGCTTGGTCACGCCGTCCACCAGCAGGGCCACGTCCGCGCCGAACTGCGCTTTCACATCGTCCAGGGTGGTGTCGGTGTCCTCCACGCTGTCGTGCAGCAGGGCCGCCACCACGCTGTCGGTGTCAAGGCCCAGGTCTACCACAAGGCAGGCCACGGCCAGCGGGTGGCTGATATAGCTCTCGCCCGAAAGGCGCAGCTGCCCCTTGTGGGCCCGCTCGGCCAGGGCATAGGCGCGCTGTATTTTCTCTTCGTCATACGCGCGGCCGGAATCGGCAATGGTGGCGCGCAGGTCCTCATACGTTTTCACCGGGCCGCGGGCCATGCCCTCGTTTGTCAGTGCCATATCAGCTCCCCCCTCTCAGCCGCTGCAAAATGGGCGCAGCGGCAAGGTCTTTTTTGCCCTGTGTGGGCACAATGTGCAAAAATTCGCCGCGCGCGTCCTGCCGCTGCTGCACAAGGCCCAGCTCGCACAAAGCGCGCAGCGACACCAGCACCTTGCCCGCGCGCTGTGCGCCGCAGCGGGCAAACATGCCGCGCAAATCTTCGGCGCACATGCCGCCCGGGTGCGCCGCCAAAAGGCGGTATACGGCCGCGGTGTCCTCGCGCTGGGGGTACACCTGCTGCACCTCGTGCGGGCCCAGCACAGCCCCGGCCAGCGCCGCCTGCGCGGGCAGCAGGGTGTCCAGGTAATCGTCCTTCAGGCCCGCGGGGCGCATGTCCTTCACGCGGGCAGACACCGTGGGCCCCGCCTTGCCCTCAAAAATGCTCAAAGCCAGCACCACATCCACCTGGGCGCCGGGCGCATAGCACAGGGTGTCCGGCCCTTTGCCGAAATACACGGCGTTCAGCACAGCGCTGCCCTGGCGCAGGCGCAGGCGCACATGCTTGCCCTCGCTCAGGGGGTACACCCCCTCCAGCAGGGCGTCTTCTACAAGAAACAGGGGCGCAGGGTTGCCCGCGCCAAAGGGCGCCAGCTTTTCCAGGCCTGCCACGGCCTCGCAGCTCAGCGCCGCAAGCTGCACGCGCGTGTCCACCTCAATGGGCGGCGCGGCGGGCACGGGGTACTGCTGCGCGGCCCACGCGTTGATGGCGCGGCGCAGCGCGCCAAGGTTTTCTTTTTTCACCGAAAGGCCGGCCGCCTGCGCGTGCCCGCCATAGCGCACCAGCAGCGGCGCGCACGCCGCAATGGCGTCGTACAGCGAAACGCCCGGCACGCTGCGGCCCGAGCCCTTGCCCTCGCCCGCCTCGTCCACGGCAATGACAATGGCCGGCTTGCCAAATTTTTCCACCATGCGCGAGGCCACAATGCCAATGACGCCCTGGTGGTAACCCTCGCCCCACACCACCAGGATGCGGTCTGTCTCGTAAGAGGGGTCGGCCGCAAGGGTGTCCAGCACGCTTTGGGCAATGTGCTGTTCGGTTTTCTGGCGCTCGGCGTTCTTTTCCTCCAGGGCGGCGGCAAGGCCCGCGGCCTGCGCCTCGTCCTCGCAAAGCAGCAGCTCCAGCGCGGCGGTGGCGTCGTCCATGCGGCCCGCGGCGTTCAGGCGCGGCGCCAGCGCAAACGAGATGTTCTCGGCCGTCAGGCGCTTGCCCTCCAGCCCGCACTGGCGAATCAGCGCGGCAAGGCCGGGGCGGTCTGTCTCCTGCAGCAGGGCCAGGCCCGCCTTTACCATGCGGCGGTTTTCGCCCACCAGGGGCATAATATCCGCCACAGTGCCAATGGCCGCAAGGTCGCCATACACGGGCAGCAGCTCTTCCGCGTCGCAGCCCTCCAGCGCGCACACCAGCTTAAAGGCCACCCCGGCCCCGGCCAGCATGCCGCAGCCGCTCTCGTCGCCGGGCTGCTGCGGGTCCACCACGGCGGCGGCCTCGGGCAGCTGCGCGGGGGCCAGGTGATGGTCTGTCACCACCACGTCCATGCCCAGCTCTTTGGCGCGGCGCACGGCCGCGGCGGCCGAAATGCCGCTGTCCACCGTGATGATAAGCGTGACGTCCTTTTCGTCCATCAGCTCCACCGCCGCCTCGGAAAGGCCGTAGCCGTCCTCGCCGCGGCTGGGCAGCTTGTAATAGACGTCGGCGCCCGCGCTGTCCAGGTAGGCATACAACAGCGCGGTGGCTGTCACGCCGTCCACGTCATAATCGCCGAACACCACAATGCGCTCGCCGTTGTCGATGGCCTGCTGGATGCGCGCCACCGCCTGCGGCATGCCCGAAAGGCGCATGGGGTCGCCCAAACGGCCGCCGGGCCCGCACAGGGCCTGGGCCGCCTCGGGTGTGCCGCACCCGCGCGCGGCCAAAACGCCGCACACAAGCTGCGGCATGCCGGTTTCGGCGGCAAGGCGCCGGGCTGCATCTTCATCTTGCGGCGCAAGGCGCCATGGGCAATACGTCATGGGGGTTCATCGTTCCTTTTCCTCAGTCTTGGGCGCCGCATGCATGGCCAGGCCGCCCTCTACAAGGCCCTCCTGCGAAAGCACGGCCTTCAGGGCGTCGGCCTCGGCGCTCACATCCAGCGCGGCGGCCTGCAAAAGGCTGTCCAGCAGGTTGGCAAAGGCGTCGTTCACCGGGGCCAGCACATCGCGCACCTCGCTGCGCACATTGGCCGCGGCCTCGCTGGAGGCCGTGTGCGGCTCCACCTCGTTGTACACCTTCAAAAGGCGCAGCGTGGTGGGCATATAGTAATCGCAAAAGCGGCGCACGTCGTCCTGCGCGCCGGGGTGGCTTTGCACCCATTCAAAAATATCCTGCGCCTTTTCGCGGATGCCGCGCGCGCTTTTGGCAATTTCTTCGTCGTCAATCTCTTTAATCTGTGCGTCCAGCTCACGCAAAAAGTTCTGGCTTTGCGCGGCAAAGGCGCTTTGCGGCTGTGCCGCCGCAGGCTTTTTGGCCTTTTTGCGGCGCGGCTTTGCACGGGCCTGTTCGTCCTGCTGCTTGGCGCGCTGGGGGTTTTTCAGCCGCCACACGGCGTTGTTGGCCCAAAAGCAGCCCGTCTCGTCATCTACAAAGCCAAAGGGGAAATAGCCCCGGCGCACCAGGTCTTTCAAATCTTTTTCCACGACAGCCACGCTGCGCCCCGAGGCGCGGGCAATGTCCGCCAGCGGGCAGGCCTCCTGCAAATTGATGATGTCGCGGTACCTTCGAAAGTTTTTCACGCGCGTGAACAGGCGGAAACCCAGTTGGGAAAGCTTGCCGAACGCAAGGCTCAGCAGGCCATACTGCGCCACATCGGCGGCCACCGTCACAGCCGAGCTCAGCGAATAGATAAAAAAGGCGTTTTCGGCCAGCTGGCTCAACCCCACGCAGGCAAACAGCACGCACAGCGCCGCACAGCCCACGCCCACGGCCCCGCCCAGCAGCTGCTTTGCCAGCGTGCCGCCGTCCGCCGGCGCGGGGCGGCGCGCCCGGGCCGCGCCGTTTGCGTTCAGGTTGGGCGCATAGAATTTTGCGCCGGAATCGGTAAATTTTTTCGGCATGCTCATTTCCTTCAGCCGCGGCATCACCACGGTGAGAAAGAGAATAAGAACAATAATCTCCAACCGCGTTTCCCCCTTTTTGCGGCGCAGGCAGCGTCACTGCCCGGCCATGCCGTCCTGCACAAGGCCGTCCTGCGCCAGCACGGTCTCTAAAGCGCTGATCTCGGCCGAGACATTCAGCGCCGTATCCTCCAAAAGGCCGTCGTGCAGGGTGACAAAAGCCTTGTCGATGGTTTCCAGAATATCGCCAATCTCCTGCTGAATGCCGCTGGCCACGCTGCTGTCACCGGCGTGCTGCTCCACCTCGTTGTAGGTGCGCAGCAGTTTCAGCACCGTGGGCAGGTAATAGCCCGAAAAGCGGCGCACACTGGCCTCTTTGTCCGGGTGCTGCTTCAGCCAGGCGGCAATCTGCCGGGTGTGGCGCTCCAGCTTTTCCACTTTAGCGCACACCTCTTTGTCGCGGATGCACGCCTTTTCGGCGCCCAGCTCCTGCAAAAAGCTCTCGTACACTTCGCTCACCGTGGGCGCGGCTGCCTCCGCGGCAGGTTCTTCCGGCTGCTGCGCCCGGCCGGCCGCCTCCTGCTGGGCCAGATAGGCAAGGTATGCGGTGCGGCCCGTGAACAGGCGGGCGCCGTCTGGCGAGAGGTACATGCCCTCCATCTCGCCCATCTGCAAAAAGCGGCGCACATCTGCCAGCACGGCCTTTTCCGTGCGGCTGGTGGCCGCCGCCAGCTCGCTGACGCGGCAGTACGAGCGGTCTTCCAGCACCGTCATATAGCCCACCAGCAGGCGCAGGCGCCTGGCCTTGCGCACCTTGAAAACACCGCTGACAAAGCCCCACACCGCAAACACGGCCAGCACCGGCACGCCCGCCCAGCCGTCCTCGATGGCGGTGGTAACGGCCAGCGCCGTAAACAAAGCGCCCATGGCCAGGTGGCCGCCCGCGGCAATGGCCGCGCTTTCGCGGCGGCCGCGCAGCTTTTTTAGGCGGCGCTTTTTTTCGGCCGCACGGCGGGCCGGCTGCGCCGCAGCGCGAAAGCCCTGTGCCGCCGCCCCGGCCGCGCTGCCAAAGGCCTGGCCCGCGCGGCGCGCGGCGCCGCCCAGCGCCCCGGCCACATCGCCCGCGGCGTCTTTGCCAAAGGCGCTTTGCGCGCCGCTGGCCACACCGCGCAGGGCTGCGCCCACGGCCTCCACCGCCTGGCGCACGTCCCGCTCTATTTCACGGCTCAGCTCGTCGTAATCGTTTTTTGGTTTCTGCTGCGGCATAACTCTGCCTCTCCTCCGCCTTGTATCTGCCTGATAGCCTGCTGCTGCCCGCCCGGCGGCCTCACTGCCCGGCGGGGTGGTATTTTTCTGCAATGGCAAGGGCCACGCGCACGCCGTCCACCGCGGCGGACATAATGCCCCCCGCATAGCCCGCGCCCTCGCCGCACGGGTATACGCCCAAAAGCTCGGGGCTCTGCAGCCCATCACCGCGCGCCAGGCGCACGGGGCTGGACGTGCGCGTCTCAAGCCCTGTCAGCACGGCGCCCGGGGCCGCATAGCCCGGCAGCTTGCGCCCAAAGGCGCGCAGCCCGGCGCGCAAAGCGCCCGCAAGCTCTTCGCCCAAAAGGCCGCCCAGCTCTGCCGGGCGCACGCCGCGCGGGTAGGTGGGCTGCACGGCGCCGTGCGCCAGCGCCGCGCGGCCGGAAAGAAAGCCCTCCATGCTTTGCGCGGGCGCGGCATACCCGCCGCCGCCCGCGGCATAGGCCCGCTGTTCCAGCGCGCGCTGGAAGGCGATGGCCTTTTTGGCGTCGCCGTCAAAATCCTGCGGGCCCACGCTTACCACCACGGCGGCGTTGGCGTTTTTGCCCGCGCGCGCGTGGAAGCTCATGCCATTGGTAACCACGCGCCCCTCTTCGCTGGCCGCAGCCACCACCTGCCCGCCCGGGCACATGCAAAAGGTGTATACGCAGCGCGCCCCCACATGCTGGCTCAGCTGGTATTCCCCGCGCGGCAGGGCCGGGTGGCCCGCCGCCTCGTGGTACAGCCCGCGCTCAATATCCGCCTGCAAATGTTCGGCCCGAAAGCCCACCGAAAACGGCTTTGCCTGCAGGGCAAAGCCCGCGTCTGCCAGCATGAAAAAGGTGTCGCGCGCGGAATGGCCCGGCGCCAGCACCAGCGCGCCGCACGGGACATCGCCCGCCGAAGTGCGCACCGCCGCAAGGCGGCCGCGCGCTGTGCAAAGCCCGGTGAGCTTTGTTTCAAAGCGCACCTCGCCGCCCAGGCGCTCTATTTCACGCCGGATGCTTTGAATGACGCCGCGCAGCTTATCGGTGCCCACATGGGGCTTTTGCTGCCACGCCACCTCGGGCGGCGCGCCGTGCGAAAGCAGCGTCTGTTTCACAAAAGCGCACAAGGGGTCGTGGATGCGCGTGGTAAGCTTGCCGTCCGAAAACGTGCCCGCGCCGCCCTCGCCGAACTGGATGTTCGCCTCTGGCTGCAAAACGCCCGTCTGTTCAAAGGCCTTCACCGCCGCGGCGCGCTTTTCCATGGCGGGGCCGCGCTCCAGCACAAGGGGGGCAAAGCCCGCCTGCGCCAGCACCAGCGCCGCAAACAGCCCCGCGGGCCCAAGCCCGCACACCACCGGCCTTTCGGCCAGCGGCGCGGCGCCGCGCGGGATGGTGAACGGCAGGGGCCTTGCCAACGAGACCGAGGGCGCAAAGCCCTCGTAGGAAAGCTCGGCGCCCTCGTCCCACAGCTCTACGGCCACCGTGTACACCAGGCTGGGCCTGCCACGCCTGGCGTCCACGCTTACTTTCGAAACCTCGGCCCGGCGCACCTCGCTGTGCTTTGCCCCCAGCACGCGCAGCGCCTGGGCCAGCGCCGCATCGCGCGGGGCTGAAAGCGGAAGGCGTATCTGCTTGACAAACAGCATATCAGCCCGCCCCTTCAGAGGTGTCGATGTCGCACAGCACCTCATAGCTGCCCGTGGCAAACACCGTGGACGAGCCCGGCACCACAATGGTAACCGGCATGCTCTGCTGGCCCTTCGAGACGTTGATGTTAGAGGCGGACGCATCCACCTGCGCCACCACGTTCGCTTCGCTCAGGGCGTCCAGCTCGTCTTCGGGGCCTACCAGCGTCACATCGCTCAGGCGGCGGGTAGTCACTGTCACCGTTGTGTCGCTGGGGGCGTTCACCACGGTAATTTGCGACACCGTCACCGTGCGCGTGGCGAAGCCGTAGGTGTCAAACGTCACGTCCACGCTTTGCAGCGCGTCCAGGTTCCGGATGCCCTCGGGCAGGGTGATGGAAAGCGTCACCGTCTCGCCCAGCTTGAACTTGGTCAGGTCTACAAAGCCGGCGCTCACGCTTTCCAGCGCGTCCACGCGCTCGGCCGGGCCGGCAATCAGGATGGTCTCCTGCGAAAGCTGGGCGTCCAGCACGCTGGTGTCGTAGCCCTGCGGCACGCCGGTGTATTCAAAGGTGATGGGCACCTCTTTCATTTTCAGCACCGGAATGGTCACTTCCACCTGCTCGGTGTCGGTGGTGATGTGCGTGTCGGTAAGCACGTTGCCGTCCTTATCCCAAAATTCCAGCTGCGCGGTGGCCAGGGCGCTTTCGGTGCGCTGGCCGCTCAGGGCCACGTTGGCCACCACTTTGTCCACCTGGCTCATCTGGCTTTCGGGCCCGCGCAGCGTCACCTCGGCGGGGGAGGCCACAGGGGTATCCACAAAATAGCCCTCGGCGGGCTCTACGCCAATGACATTCACCGTCACCGGGAAGGTTTTGGTGGCCATCTCATCGAACGTGAGGGTGATATAGTTGTTGGACACAATGCCCTCAATTTCATACTGCTGGGCGGCAATGGAGGTGTCGGCCCGGCGCACAATCAGGCGCAGCGTGTAGGTGCCCACGCCCGTGACGCTGGAATAATCCGGGTACACCAGCAAATCGCCCGCCTCCAGGCCGCCCACCACGCTGCCATCGCCCGTGACGCGCACATTCACCGTCATGTTCGGCTTTTCCACAATGCCAAGGCCATAGCTTTCATACGCGGCCGAGTTATACTCCAAATTCACCGGCACATAGCGCACGGTTACCGTCTGGTTCGGGTCTACCACCGAAATCACCACAAACCACATGAAAAATGCCACCAGCAGGGAAAACAGGGCCAGCACGCGCTTGTCGCCCGCAAGCCGGGCCAGGGCCTGGCGGAATGCCTCGCGGCCCTCTTTTTTGTGCGGGGGCTTGCCCGGCCCGGGCACCGGGTTGCCCGGGGCGTTGTTGCGTTCCTGTTCACTCATGTTTCTTCCTCCAGAAGCTCCAGAAGGGCTGCTTTTTCTCCTCTTCCGCGGGGGGCACCACATCCCCCTCCAGCAGGCTGAACAGCGTCTGCCTGTCCAGCCTGCGAATCAGCACGCCGTTTTTGGCCAGCGAGATGATGCCCGTCTCTTCGCTCACCACCACCACCACGGCGTCCGAGTTTTCGCTCATGCCAAGGGCGGCGCGGTGGCGCGTGCCCATGTCCTTGCCCATTTCCAGGTTGTCGGAAAGCGGCAGCACGCAGCCCGCGGCCGCCAGGCGGCCGTCTCGCAAAATGGCCGCGCCGTCGTGCAGGGGCGTGCCCACATAGAAAATGGTGCCCAGCATCTCCTGCGTCACTTCCGCGTCCAGAATGGTGCCGGTTTTGATAACCTCGGAAAGGTTCGAGCGCTTTTCAAACACCATCAGCGCGCCGGTGCGCGTGTCGGAAAACCGCTCGGCCGCGTCGCACACGGCCAGCGCCGCCTTGCGCCACTCTTCGCGCAGGGTGGCGCCGCGCGCCCTGGGCCGCAGAAATGCCGCCGAAAGGATATTGGTGTTGCCCACCTGCTCCAGCGCGCGGCGCAGCTCTGGCTGGAACACAATCACCAGCGCAATCAGCCCCCAGCTCATCAAATTATCTAAAATGAACTGCAGCGTGCGCAGGTGCGCAAAGCTTGCCACCGCCCACACCAGCAGCAGGGCAAGGATGCCCTTTGCAAGCTGTGCGGTGCGCGTTTTGCGCACCAGAATGATGGCCTCGTACACCAGAAACGCCACCACCAGGATATCCACCACGTCTGCTAGGCCGAAGCTTGCCTTCAGCCTGTTGATGAACGAATACCACATGGTGCCTCTCCTGCCTTCCTGCAAATGCGCGCGGGCCCTACTGCCCTAATAATTTAGTATATCATGTTTTCCTTTCGGAAAAAAGGGAAAATCGCCCCGCGGGGCCATATTTTCACCGCCCGCCGCCGGTGCGCCGCAAAAGGCACACACAGTGCGCGGCAATGCCCAGGCCCTCGCCCGTAAAGCCAAGGCCCTCCTCGGTGGTGGCCTTCACCGAGACATCGCCTGCGTCCATGCCGCAGGCCGCGGCCAGCTTTTCGCGCATGGCCGGAATGTGCGCCGCCAGCTTCGGGCGCTGGCACAGCACGGTGGCGTCGATATTCTCCACCGCAAAGCCCGCCTGCCGCACGCGCGCGGCCACATGGCCCAGCAGCACCAGGCTGTCGGCGCCCTTGTACCTCTCGTCCGTGTCCGGAAACAGCTTGCCAATGTCGCCCAGCGCCGCCGCGCCCAGCAGAGCGTCCGCCACGGCGTGCGCCAGCACGTCCGCGTCCGAATGGCCCAAAAGCCCCTTTTCGTACGGAATTTCCACCCCGCCCAAAATCAGCTTGCGCCCCTCTACCAGGCGGTGCACGTCATAGCCGTGGCCCACGCGCATGGCCGTCTCCTCCTTTGCATGTGCGGGCAGGTCTTCCCGCGTGGTAATCTTCCGGTTGGCATACTCGCCCTCCACCAGCCGCACGGGCAGGCCCGCCAGCTCGAAAATGCTGCAGTCGTCCGTCACATCGCGCATGCGCTGCCGGCCCACCGCGGCCAGCGCCCGGCGGTACAGCGCCGTCTGGAAGCACTGGGGCGTCTGCACGGCAAACAGCGTCTCGCGCGCAGGCGTCTCCAGCACAAGGCCGTTTTGCGCGGCGCGTTTTACGGTGTCCTTTACGGGCACCGCGGGCGCCGCCGCGCCCATCTGCCCGGCGGCCTCCAGCGCGCGGCTTATCAGCTGCGGCGTCACAAAGGGGCGCGCTGCGTCGTGAATGGCCACCAGCGCCGCGTCCGTGGCGGCAAGGCAGTTTGCCACGCTTTGCGCGCGCGTTTCGCCGCCGCGCACCACGCGCCAGGGCTTGGCCTGCGCCGCCAGGGCGGCCTGCACGGCCGCTTCGTTGGCCGCGCTGGCGGCCGCCACCACCTCGTCCACATGCGGGTGCCCGGCCAGCGCCTGCACGCTGTGCTGCAACACGGTCTTGCCGTCAAAGGCATAGCTCAGTTTGTCAAACCCCATGCGGCGCGAAGCGCCCGCCGCCACCAAAATGGCTGCCACCCGCTGCCCATTCAGCATACGGCCTTCCCCTTTCCGCTTACGGCTCTTTTTTCTCCAGCGCCAGGCGCACGGCCAGCACCGGCAGGCAGAACAGCTGCGGCACCAGCACGCCCAGCGCGTCTGCAAACGGCACAAACAATGCCAGCACTACGGCGCCAAACACGATGCCCAACCGCAGAAGGTACCAGCACACCACGCCCGATGCGTTCGGCGCCGCGCCCCAGGCGCGAAACAGGCAGGCGTGCGCCGCCAGCGCCACCGCAAGGCCCGCGCCGCCCCCAAGGGCGAAGGCTGCCGTGCCGCGCCCGCCAAAGGCCGCCACAGCGCCCAGCACCGCCGCAGCCAGCGCCGCGCCTGTCAGATACGTCTGCCAGAACAGTTTTTTCCGTTCGTTCTTTTCCATGCCGCGCCCTCTTTTGAAAGGGCCCCCGTGCAGGGGGCGCCTGTTGAAATTTTGCTGATAGATGCTGGTATATTATATCATATCCTTCTATGGCGGGGCAACTGATACCGCCCTGCCGCGAAAATTGCGCAGGCAGCCGTTTTCGCAAAAGGCCCCGGCCCCGGTTTTTTAACCGGGGCCGGGGCTTTTGCCGTTTTTTCTGTTATATGCCCGTTTTGGGGTTTGGCTTCTGCGCCGGGGCCGTGCCGCCCGTGCCGCCGCCCTGCTGGCCCGCCATAGTTTTCACATCGGTGTATGCCTTGCCCTCAAATGTGGCCACAGCGGTATAAACCGTGCTGCCGCCGCGCGTTTCGCTTGTCACCGTGGCCTGCACGGTGCGCGTGTGGGCCGCATCGTTTCCGCACGCAAATGTGGCAGCGGCTGCAGAATAATCCCCGGCCCAGGCCCAAACCGGGGCGCCCCATACATGGCGGCACACCGTCACCTTGCCCGGCACCTGCCCGCCATCTGCCGGCACAAACCAAGAGCGCACGCCCGGCGTAGTGGTTGCCGGAGCCTCTGGCACGGTGTGCACCTTCACGCCCACCGCCTCGCAGTTTGCACCCAGCGTGATGGCATCGCTTACGCCTTCCGTTTTGTCCACGCCTTCAAAGGGCCTGCCGCCCGCCGTGTTTTCCGCGCTGACGCCGGCATCCAGGAAGATGCCGCCGGTGCCATAGCTGTATACGGTGGGCCTTTTTGCGTTTTCCGACACGGCCGTTACACGGGTGCCCGCCCCCGTAATGGAAAGCGTACCGTCTGTTGTGCACAGCGCGCGGCCCGTGGCGGAATAGGCCTGCACCTGCCCGCCCGAAATCTGCATGGCCGCCGCTTGAAACGCATCGCCATCGTACGCGGAAACATCCAGTGTACCCGCCTCTACTGTCATATTCTGAACTGCGCTGATGCCATATGTGCTGGCCGCCGTGAGCTGGGTGCCCGCGCCGTGAATGGCAATATCTCCATCGCTGTACAGGGCAAGCCCGCCGTTTGCATCCTTCCGGCCCTGGATTTCGACGACGCTGTCCTCCACCACAATGCCGCCCTGCGCAGCCCAGACAGCGTCATACCCCTGCGTGACGTCCAGGGTTACGGTGCTGCCGCGCAGCACGGTGCCGGCCGCCAGCACAATGGCGGCAGCCACACCCGGCCCCGGCCCTTTTCTGCACGGCATGCGCCACGCCCCCTTCCGGCGCCGCGCGGGCGGGATAACGCACGGCCCCACAGGAGATTATAGTAAATATATTTACTAAAATCAATAGTAAATATCTTTATTATGCTACGCTGGGGCCAAGGCGGTGTTGGCAATGGGTCAAATGGAATATGTGCGCATCATACGCAACCTGCGCGAGGACGCAGACAAAACACAAACGCAGATAGCCCAGGTGCTGGGCACATCGCAAACCATGTATGCCCGCTACGAGCGCGGGGCAAGCGAAATGCCCATCCGGCATCTGATTACCCTGTGCCGCTATTACGGCGTTTCGGCCGATTATGTGCTGGGCCTGAAACCGGCAAAATAGTAAAAGCAGGCGCATGCGGCGCACAGCCGCAGGCACCTGCCTTTTCTTTTTAGAAGGGCGGCGTGCAGGGCGCCCTTCAGCCGGTGAGGCCAAACCACACCAGCAGCGCCGCGCCCACGGCCCCAAGGCCCGCGGCCACCGCCAGGTATGGCTTTTCTTCGTAGGTTTCATATTTATAAACCAGCGCGGCCGCACAGCCAAAAAACAAAAGCGAAAGGCTGCCCTTCCACGCAGGGTTGCCTTTTACCAGGCACATCACTGTAAGCACCTGTGTGGCGGCTGTCATAAAATCCAGCGCATGGCTGCGCGCGCGGGTGTCTATCTGTTCATCGCGCTCGTCCCGGCGCGGCATCGGGCGGCGTGTTTGCATGGGCATTGCGGTTTCCTCCTTCCCATTGTGTGCAGGCGGCGCCGTCAGGTGCGCTTTTCGTAATAGTAAAAGGCGCCCAGCTCTGCCAGCATGCTGGCAGAAAGCGCAGCCGCCAGCCCCGTGCCGATGGCCGTCAGCGCCTGGGTGCCCGTCACCTTGCCCGCCACCAGCAGGGCCAGCATCAGCCCAAAGCACACGGCCTGCGTCAGCCGGAAGGCCGCGCTTTTGCTTTTCAGTTCCACCAGGCGGTTGCGCTCGTCGCGCTCTTCCAGCTTATCTTCGCGCGCCATCTTCTGGGAAAGGCCGCGCATCATGGCCCCTGCGCCCACAAACAGCAGCACCGCAACCAGCACAATGCCCGCCGCATCTATGCCCCGCAGCGCGGCGGTAACGGCGTTTAAAACGCCCAGCGCGGCAGAAAACACGCCGAAAGCGAAGGTTTTTTGTTATAAATCTTCATACTGCACTTCCTCCCTTTGCAGGTTTTCTTCCAGGCAGCAAAGCTGTTCCACCGTCACCCCAAACACGCGCGCCATGCGGTAAGCCAGCATCAGCGATGGGCTGTACTGCCCTTTTTCGATGGAGATGATGGTGCGCGCCGAAACGTGCACGCGTTCTGCCAGCTGCTGCTGCGTCAGCCCAGCCGCCACCCGCAGCTGGCGCACTTTTGTTATCATAGGCGGCCTCCCCCCTATATGAAGTTCACTTCATATGAAGTTGACTTCATATTATCAAATACCCCGCGGGCTGTCAAGCGTGTTTTTTCAAAAAAGCCGCCCGCGCTGGAAGCCGTTGCGCGCGAGCTGGAAAAGCTGAACGAGCAGCTTGCCGCCAGGCAGGCGCGGCGGCAGGCGTTTTTCAGAAAAGCAGCCGCAGCGGCGGCGGTTTTTTTGCTGGTGTTGTTCCTGGCTGCTGTTTTCCCCCAATGGACCGTGCTGTTTTACAAGTTTGGGCAAAACCTGTATGAATGGCTGCATTGAATTGCAGGCAAAAGGGCGCGTGCGGCCTTGAAAGGCTGCACGCGCCCTTGGTGCGTTTTCTGGCTCTTCCTGCCTTGGCTGCCGCCCGCCGGGCAGGCAGGGCGGCAGGCGGCGGCGCATGAAATGCGCCGTTCATCTTGCCCGTTGACTGGCCCGGCCGGCTTTGCTATCTCTTCAATAAACGGGAGGTTAATGCTGTTTAACAATGGCACATAATTCTTTTACATAGAGATCGGTGTGGTTCATGGAAAACTCTCCGTGGTACATAGTTGGGATGATATGTAAGTTGCTTTTTCTCAGCGTTTCATGTAGCTTTCTTGCAGAAAACAAGATACGTTTATTTTCCCGTTCCCCGACAAACAAATGGATTTCTGCCACACACTCTCCAAGAGACTTCTTTATGAAATACATAGAACTTTCTTGTAAGAACGCAATCATATTTTTCTTAGTAATACCGCAAGTATCTTGATAATAGTCATTGAACAATTCCGGCTTTATTCGGAGTGAACGAAATTGCAATTTAGAAAACCATTTTTGCCGAATCAATCCATAACAACCCCCAAACACTGGTTTAATCAACGAACAAGTTAGTTTGGATGGAATAACCGCTGCACTCTCGACCATTGCAAAACGACAGATGCTTTTCCGCTGGGATAACATTTCAAGTAATATTTGACCGCCAAGAGATAACCCGCCAATTAGCAGTACCGAACCTCCAAAGTTCATATCAATAAAAGAAATGATTTCACCAGCATTGTCTTTGATTGTTGTGAAATTTTTATCGCTTCCTGCGTGACCATCCAATATCGGAATAATTATCTGAAAGTCATTTTGAAGTCGTTCAGATACTTCTCGGTAATTCCACCATGACAAGCCGCCGCCATGCAGAAGAATAATCACATCTCGATTTTGTTTTCCGTATATTTTATATTGCAACTTGCCTCACCTCACTGCAAGTTTCCGATTTGTCGCTCTCTTGCTTTCTCCCCCGCTGTGGGTTTGGATTTTTCAGCAACTCCGACTTCTGTGCAATCTTTTTCAGCCACTTCTTTTCTTCCTCAGACAGCTTCTTGTAATTCAGTTTAAGCCGCTTACAGATAAACGCCACAGCCACCTGTTCCGGGCCGCTGCCCGGGCCGGTAGTTTCCTCTGTGGCCTGCAAGAAATCTTCCAGCGGGTTGCCCTCGAAAAATTCCCTCATTCGTTCATTTTCATTTGGTCTGCACACCACCATTCGGGAGTTAAAGATTTCAGGCGCATCACCTTTTTCGTTTCATAGTCGCACAAAATTTCTATTTCGCCTGCTGTTTGATTCAACTGCATCATAAATTCCCGGCAGGCTCCGCACGGCATACCTGCTTTTCCATCCGGCATGACAGCGACTATTTTTATAATTTGGCTTTCTCCGTTTGTTATCATATTTGCAATCGCATTTCTTTCCGCACACATTCCCAATGAACAGGCCGTATCCAAGCAAACCCCGGTATAGACATTCCCTTTTGCCGAAAGAACTGCGGCAGAAACACGCCCCGCCTCAATCAGCGGCGAGAGTTTTCTCTCATACTGTACTTTCCGTGCGGCAATATACAATTTGTCCCACGCCCCATCGTATTGGGCAAGCGCACGCTCTTCCATTTCACGAACAAAATGTTCTTTTCCATCACAATATCCATCTATATCGTAGGGAAACTTTTGCGCAAGGTCTTTCTTGATTTTTGCGTATTCGTTCCGCTCTTTTTCATGGGTACGCATATAGTCCCGGAATGCAAGGTGTCGCCCGATATTGTGCCAATCGTCTGCTTGAAAAATATGAATTTGATGGGTTCGCTCGTCACCGCCTTTGCGAAGATAGCGTCTGCCCGTTATTCCAAATTCACCGAGATATTCATAACCCAGGTCTGAAAACTTTTCCGCAACCGCATCTACTCTCTCAAGGCTTCTAACGGCTGCCATAATATCGATAATTGGTTTGGCGGCCAGCCCCGGAACGGATGTGCTTCCAATATGGTAGATAGAAATGCAGTTATCTTTCAGTATTTCGGTAATACAGGCCCGCTCTTGTACATATTTTGACGGCCATTCGGGGTTATAATTTGCAACGGTTATATGCTGCGGCATCACACATCGCTCCTTATCCAGTTCTTGCAAGCTATTTTTTCCTGTCTGCACAATCACTTTCCTTATCAGCTGTTGAAACAAGCCCGCATTTTCTTCGGCCACCGGCGCGGGCTGTTTCAGCGTCAAGTCACGCTCTGCACGCAGGCCTTTTCGGCGTTCCTGTGCGGGCAGCCCCACACGCCCCTTCCGCGCCTGCCTCGCCAGGCGGAAATTCGTCATTTCCCCTTTCGGAAACTTCCGCTTCCGCGGTATGTAAGCGCAGTGCAAGCAAAGCACTGCCCGCAATTTTTACATTTAATTACGTGCCTGATCACATCATTTGCCCAGCAGCCGTTTTCATCTTTTACTTTATCTGTGTCACAACTCTTAAATTCAAATTGAAAGCTTCCGCTATCCACCAAAAACTGTATGTATGCCAGGCAGTCAAGATATGCTTTCGGGGTAGGGAAAGCCTCCCTTAGCTTTACTTTTTCGCATCTTTCACACATCGGCGTTTCCTCATCCGTTTCTGATTGACTCTTTTTTCATTCTAGCACAACTTTAAAAGCATGGAAACGGCATATTTCCCCCTTTTCCGCCACCCGGCGCGTGCAGCCGCTTTTGGCCGGTTCTGTTCCCGGCCGCCGGTTTTTGCTCAATGGAACATGCGGCTTTGCAGGTTTTGGCAAAACCTGCCCGGGCGGCTGCACGGAATTGCAGGCAGAAAAAGGGCGCGTGCCGCCTTTCCAGGCCGCACGCGCCCTTGGTGCGTTTTTTGCCTCCATCGCCCAGCCTTGGCTGCCGCCCGCCGGGCGGGCAGGGCTGCCGGCGGCGGCACATGAAATGCGCCGTTCATCTTAACCGTTGTTTGGCCCGGTCGGCTTTGCTGTTTTTCCAACAAACGAGAAGCTGTCATTCTCGCTTGATTTCCAGGCAATAGAATGACGGCCTGTTCGGATACATTTTGTCGGGAGTATTCCAAATTTCCGCATCGTCAATTTCCTTGATGTGTTTTGTGGTAAGTTCATTTATGGAAACTGTTTGCCTATGAATTACAGGCCTGTCCTCAAATTCATAATAGTCTATGAACCACACATGCCAAAGTTCTATGGACGGCGTATTCCGCAAGGCATTTTTCATATATTCAATCACTTGTTTTGCTTTTTCCTCTGTATAGTGCCATTCCAGATAGACTCCATTTTTCTTTCCGGTATAGTTCTGAATATCCTGAAAGAAATGCAGAAAGCAGTTGCCATCTGTGCCGCCGTCATACATGGTGTCATGAGCAAGGTTTCTTTCAAGTGGAGAAGCCCCAACGGGTAAAACTTCCGTCAGGGGAAAATCCGAAGCAATCAATGTACATGCGCTCATAGAATTTCTCTGCCAACTTTCAATTTGTCTTTTTCTTACGTTCTCTCACACTGCGGCTTTGGGGTTTTCGGTAAATCCGGCTTTTGTGCAATTCTTTTCAGCCGCTTTCTTCCGGGCAGCGCCCGAATTTGCATTGGCAAATCACCCAACGCCCTGCATGCCGCCATAAATGTCCTGCAACCTGTCTATTCCCTGAAAAACCGGCGGCAAGCACGTCTGGTCTGTTTCCATTTCAAACTCGAACACATTATTGACATCAGGGCGTTCCTGAAATTTGCCTTTCACAAGCGCATGCCCGTTTGACGTCATGGATGCCGCAAAAGACAAATCATCTTCCAAACGCAGACGATACTCTGCGCTTCCGAAAAGGTTTGTATAGCATTCTTTCAATTTCTCGGAAAAACGGTATAATGCGCCTGTTGCAGAAAAGTATCTATCACATTTTACACAATAACAGCCAATGTCAATTTGAAGCGTGCAAATGATATCATAGCCTCCCTCATAACTGGTTCTGTTGGGGAAGTCTATCACTTCATTGAGCTCCAGCCGTATTTTTTCATTTTGGTTGATTCCATAAAGGCAAAAAATCTCCATCTCTTTCCCCCGCTTGCGCCTGTTTTCTTTTATTTTACCACGATTCCGAGCGCATAAAAACAGCAAGTTTCCGGCCCTGTTTCCCGCATTTTGGCCATACGGTGCGTGCGGCATTTTTTGCCGGTTCTGTTCCCGGCCGCCGGTTTTTGCTCAATGGAACATGCGGCTTTGCAGGTTTTGGCAAAACCTGCCCGGGCGGCTGCACGGAATTGCAGGCAGAAAAAGGGCGCGTGCAGCCTTCCCAGGCCGCACGCGCCCTTGGTGCGTTTTTTGCCTTTCTCACCCGGCCGCAAGCCGGGCAAACACGCGCTTCAGGGGGTGATACAGCGCCAGCACAATGACAAAATTGCCCGCGCAGTGCGCCACGCTGAACGGGATGCCCGAAACAAGGCGCGCCAGCGCGCCCAGCAGGCCAAACTCCACCAAATAAACCGGCAGGAACAGCGCCTCGAACAGAAGGCCGAAAAAGCCCGCCGCCACGGCCCATAAAAGCGCCGAATCGTTTTTGCGCAGGGCGTGCACGGCCAGCACCCACAGCGGCCATGCCCAGCAATAGGCCAGCCACCAATCGCCAAAGCCGTAAAACAGCCCCTCCAGCATCACATACACCGCCGTGGCCGCCAGCGCGCTGCGCGCGCCCAGGCACACGGTGTAAAGAAGCAAAAGCAGCGCCACGGGGTGGATGTTCGGCAGGCCGGAAAGCACCCATTTGCCCGCGAATATAAACGCCCCCAGCAGCGCCGAGCGCACAAGCTGTTTTGTGGTGGCCAAAGCCCCGCCCCCTTTCCTTTTTTCGTGTTTCGCTGCGCGGTGCGGGCCTTATGCCGCGCCCGCACCGCGCTGCGCCATGGCTCAATAGCCCTGCGTCAGCGTAATTTCAAACGTGTCCCCGTCTGCAATGGGGGTAGAATCCACGCCTGTTTCCAGCGTTTCGCCGCCCTTGGTAAAGCACCACCACTCCTGGTTGGCGTCGTTGGCCGTCACGCCATCCACCGTTTTCACAAACAGGCCGTATTCACCCTCTTCGCCCGCAATCAGCGCCGCCTGTTCCAGCGCGCCGCGCAGGTATTCCTCGCTGGTGGAAATGGTGTGGCTGTTCTGTGTGCCGTCGGCGAACACTACGTTCACGGTGATGGTTTTTTCGCCCTGCGCGGCCTGCGGCTTCAGGGCAACCCACAGCCCCAGCGCAATGGCCACCACGGCCACCAGCGCCACCACGGCCAGCACAATTTTTTTGTTGTTTTTCATGTTACGCTTCTACCTCTCTTTTTTGCAGCCCCGGCCCAAAGCATGTGCCGGGGCGTTTTTTGCAAAACAAAACACCCTTTTGCCAAAGCCGGGGCGGCGCAGAAAGCTCCCCTTAAACAGCGGGCCCGCCCGTGGCCGCAGGCGCTTTTGAAAAGCGCCCCGCGAAAAAAGGCGGCCGCTGTGCACAAATTTCCTGTGCGGCACCGGGCGGCCCTGCCCCACTGGCGGCGCAGGGAACAAAAAAGCCCCCGTGGCAGGCCTGACGGCTGCCGTGGGGGGCTTGGTTTGCACGCTGCGAAATGGCGGGCAAATGTTTCCCTGCCGCCCCGGCTGAAAGCGAAAGGGCGGCACAAAGCGGCGCCGCACGGCACGCGGCGGCGCGCGGTGCCATGCTGCACTTTTTTGTACGCAGCCCATTGCCCCGTGAGCATTGTACGCAAGCTGGGCACGGTAACCCGACTGGGCGCCCGGCGGCAAAACGGCGCAAAGGCCGCTTTGCCGGGCAGGCGCGTCACGGTGGCGGAACCGCGCGGGATTTGCACCCGCTTCCCCGTATCCGCCCAGCTGCACGAGAGTTTTGTTTTCCGGCCAAAGCATACCACAGAAAACGGCGCAAGGCAAGTGGTTTGGCACGTTTGCGCTTGTATTTTGGCGCGCAATGCGGTATCTTAAGAAGAAAAGAAGCAACAAAGGAGAGGTGCGCTATGCAGCGTCAGGACGCAGTAAAACTGGTACAAAAATATAACAAAGAGCCTTTTCACATGCAGCACGCCTTCACGGTAGAGGCCGTGATGCGCTGGTTTGCAAACGAGCTTGGCTATGGCAGCGAGGCCGATTTTTGGGCCCTTGCGGGCCTGCTTCACGATGTGGATTTTGAGATGTGGCCCGACGAACACTGCAAAAAAGCGCCCGAGCTGCTGGCCGAAATTGGCGCAGATGAAGCGCTGGTGCACGCTGTATGCAGCCACGGCTGGGGCGAGTGCAGCGACGTAGAGCCCGTGCACCAGATGGAAAAGGTGCTGTTTGCCACAGACGAATTGACGGGCCTGATTGGCGCGGCTGCGCGCATGCGCCCGTCGAAAAGCTGTAAAGATATGGAGCTTTCCAGCCTGAAAAAGAAATTTAAGGATAAACGGTTTGCCGCCGGCTGTTCCAGGGATGTGATCCAGCAGGGGGCCGATATGCTCGGCTGGAGCCTGGATGATCTGATTTCAGAAACCATTCTTGCGATGAGAAGCTTTGAACTGGAATAAAAACAGCGCCCTGTTGTCAGGCCAGAATGATCTGGCCAGACAGCAGGGCGCTGTTTTTATTCC
>ERZ894251.422-NODE-422-length-23189-cov-18.787845_pt1 | contig 23189 bp, 23 predicted proteins | sample MGYA00380301_ERZ894251 | MGnify/ENA primary metagenome ERZ894251 (study PRJEB32331, sample SAMN06328418) | human gut metagenome | biome: human gut microbiome; feature: stool | host: Homo sapiens | collected 2014-02-13 ... | reverse complement strand
GAGAAAGCCGGACTGGCTGCCCGGCTTTCCTGTCCAAATTTATTGTAATAGGAGGTTTCCACTTGGCGTATGTACCCGTACCGAAAGATTTATCTAAAGTCAAAACAAAAGTCGCTTTCAATCTTACGAAACGACAGCTCATTTGTCTTGCGGGAGCCTTAGGCGTAGGCTTGCCGCTTTTCTTTTTGCTCAAGGACAGCGCAGGGACGAGCCTTGCGGCTATGGCGATGATTGTCGTCATGCTGCCCTGTTTCCTCTTTGCCATGTATGAGAAACACGGGCAGCCCCTTGAAGTGATTGCAAAGAACATCATACAGACCCGGTTTATCCGTCCAAAGGAACGCCCCTACCGGACGGAAAACCTTTACGCCGTCCTGGAACGGCAGAGAAATTTAGAAAAGGAGGTATCAGCGATTGTCAAAAAGACAGGCAGCACAGGCGCGGGCAGCCGCCCCCGTAAAGGGAAAACGCAAGCTGACCCGCGCCGAAAAGAAACAGATTGAAGCCCTGATACGGCAGGCAAAGGGCGACGGGAAAGCCCACACCGCGCAGCAGACCATTCCCTACTTGCAGATGTACCCGGACGGTATCTGCCGGGTAACGGATAAGAAGTATTCCAAAAGTATCGCCTTTGAGGACATTAACTATCAGCTTGCGGGCAGCGACGACAAGACCGCCATTTTTGAAAACTGGTGCGATTTCCTCAACTACTTTGACGCTTCCGTATCGGTGCAGCTTTCCTTTATCAATCAGGGGACGCAGCGGGAGGAAGCGGAAAAAGCCATTGACATACCCCCGCAGGACGACGCTTTCAATTCTATCCGCAGCGAGTACGCGGGTATGCTGAAAAATCAGCTTAGTAAAGGAAATAACGGGCTTGTGAAGCACAAGTACATCACGTTTTCCGTGGAAGCCGACAACCCGGCGGCGGCAAAATCCCGCCTTGCCCGCATTGAAACCGACATACTCAATAACTTCAAGGTGCTTGGCGTGACCGCCCGCCCTCTTAACGGGCAGGAACGCTTAAAGGTGCTGCATGGGGTATTCCACCCGGACGGGGAGCCGTTTTCGTTCTCCTATGACTGGCTTGCCCCGGCAGGGCTTACCACAAAGGACTTTATCGCCCCGTCCTCTTTCCGGTTCGGGGAGGGCAGATATTTCCGCATGGGGCGAAAAATCGGCGCGGTGTCTTTCCTTGAAATCCTTGCGCCGGAACTCAACGACCGTATGCTTGCCGACATTCTGGACTTGGAAACGGGTGTGATTGTAAACTTACATATCCGCAGTATCGACCAGACGGAAGCCATAAAGACCATTAAGCGGAAAATCACAGACCTTGACAAGATGAAGATTGAGGAACAGAAAAAAGCGGTACGCAGCGGCTATGACATGGATATAATCCCGTCCGACCTTGCCACGTTCGGCAGCGAAGCGAAAAATCTCTTGCAGGATTTACAGAGCAGGAATGAAAGAATGTTCCTCTTGACGTTCCTTGTGGTAAACATGGCAGACACGAAGCGGAAACTGGAAAATGACATTTTCGCGGCGGCGGGTATCGCACAGAAATATAACTGCGCCCTTACCCGGCTTGACTATCAGCAGGAAGCGGGCTTGATGAGCAGCGTTCCACTGGGCGAAAATCTTGTCCCTATCCAGAGGGGATTGACGACGAGCAGCACCGCGATTTTCATTCCCTTTATCACGCAGGAGCTTTTTCAGACCGGGGAAGCCCTCTACTACGGGCTGAACGCGCTTTCTAACAACATGATACTCTGCGACCGCAAGCAGCTTAAAAACCCGAACGGGCTTATCCTTGGGACGCCGGGAAGCGGGAAATCCTTTGCGGCAAAGCGGGAAATGACAAATGCGTTCCTCATTACGGACGACGACATTATCATCTGCGACCCGGAAGCCGAGTATTTTTCCCTTGTGCAGCGGCTGAACGGACAGGTGGTGCGGCTCTCCCCGGCAGGGAAAGGCATGGACGGCAAGCCCCAGTATGTGAACCCTATGGATATAAACCTCAATTACAGCGAGGACGACAATCCGCTTGCACTGAAATCCGACTTTATCCTTTCCCTCTGCGAGCTTGTCATTGGCGGCAAGGAGGGCTTGCAGCCTGTCGATAAGACCGTCATTGACCGGGCGGTACGGAACGTGTACCGACCATTTTTAGCTGACCCCGACCCGGCGAAAATGCCTGTCCTTGGCGACCTTTACGACGAGCTTCTAAGGCAGCCGGAGCCGGAAGCGGCGCGGATTGCAGCAGCGTTGGAGCTGTATGTTTCCGGCTCTCTGAACGTCTTTAACCACCGTACCAACGTGGAGCTGAATAACCGCCTTGTCTGCTTTGATATTAAGCAGCTTGGGAAGCAGCTCAAAAAGTTAGGTATGCTCATTGTGCAAGACCAGGTATGGAACCGCGTAACGGTCAACCGGGCAGAGAAAAAGGCGACGCGCTACTACATGGACGAATTTCACTTACTTTTGAAAGAGGAACAGACCGCCGCGTACAGCGTGGAGATTTGGAAGCGGTTCCGTAAATGGGGCGGCATACCCACCGCAATCACGCAGAACGTCAAGGATTTGCTTGCTTCCCGCGAAGTGGAGAACATCTTTGAGAACAGCGATTTTGTCCTCATGCTCAATCAGGCGCAGGGCGACCGGGCTATCCTTGCAGGGCAGTTAGGCATTTCCCCACAGCAGATGAAGTATGTGACCCATACCGAAGCGGGCGAGGGGCTTATCTTCTATGGGAACGTGGTGCTGCCCTTTGTAGACCGCTTCCCGAAGGACACGGAACTTTACCGGGTAATGACGACGAAGCCGGAGGAAGTGGGCGAAGCATGAACGGGCTGAAAACAGACACCATTATCAACCGGGACGCGCTGTATGCCCTGCGGGAGCTTCCCTCTGAAAGCGTCCATTGTGCCGTGACAAGCCCGCCCTATTACGCGCTGCGTGATTACGGGCTTGATGCACAAATCGGGCGTGAAGATACGCCGGAACAGTACATTGAAAAGCTGACCGACGTTTTCCAGGAGCTGCGGCGGGTGCTGCGCCCGGACGGGACGCTCTGGCTGAATATCGCAGACACCTACTGCGGCACAGGCAGCAAGGGCGGCTGTACCGACCCGAAATACCCGCAGGGCAGGAACGGGCAAAGCGTGTCCGTCGCAAGGAAAGCGGCGGGCTGCAAGCAAAAGGACTTAATCGGTATCCCGTGGCTCTTAGCCTTTTCCCTGCGCTCTGACGGGTGGTACCTGCGGAGCGATATTATCTGGCAGAAAGAAAACCCCATGCCGGAAAGCTGCAAAGACCGCCCGACCCGCTGCTATGAACATATCTTCCTGCTGACGAAAGAAAAGAAATACTACTATGACGCGGCAGCCATAGCCGAACCCATTTCCCCGAAAACGGCGGCGAGGTACCGCATGGGGCGCAGCGCGAACAGCAAATACGCCGCTGAAATCCCCGGACAGGGAAAAGTGCAGGGGCTGAACAAGGCAAGAAACGGCGGCTACTATGACGACGCGCTCATGCCGACCACAAGGAACCGCCGGGACGTTTGGACTATCAACACGGTTCCCTATAAGGGCGGGCATTTCGCCGCGTTTCCCCCGAAGTTAGCGGAAACGTGCATACTGGCGGGCTGTCCGAGGGGCGGCGTTGTGATAGACCCGTTCTTTGGGAGCGGAACCACCGGGCTTGCAGCGAAAAGCCTTGACCGCCGCTATATCGGCATTGAGATTAACGCAGAATATTGCGCCCTTGCAAGGGCGCGGATTGGAGGTGGAAAGACATAGAACAGTATAAGCCCCGCGATAAAATCACGCAGAAAATGACCCGTGACGGGCTGACCGAGCAGAACCAGACCACGGGCGAAAGCGAACGTATCAGCAAGCGCATACAGGAAGCGGATTTCCAGAAAACGCCGGAGCAGCAAGCCGCACAGGACGTGGCGCAGCTTCAAGGGGCGGCTTCCCCGCCCTCTCCCTTACCTCATGCGCCGGGAGCTGCCCCGAAGCAGGACACCAGAACCGCCGAGCGCGTCATGGAGCATATCGACGCAGCCCACACCCGCAAGGCAAGCAAAAAGGCGGCAAGGAAAGCACAGGAGGAAGCGTCGGCACAAACGAAGTCGTCCCGTTTGCAGTTTACCGAAGAAGAACTTTCCACCCCGGAACTGGAAAAGTACATTGAAAAATCCAACCGGGCAGCCGACCGTCTGGACGCGGCAAAAGCAGCTATCCCGAAGCAGAAAAAACTTGTCAAGGAGCGCACTTTTGACGAAGCCACCGGAAAGGCAAAGACCCGCTTACGCTTTGAGGAACGGGAAAAACCCATGCCCGGAAGCAAAAGCCATAAAAACCCGCTGTCCCGCCCCGCGCAGGAAGCGGGTATTTTCGTCCACAACAAGGTACATTCCGTAGAAAAGGACAATTCCGGCGTGGAGGGCGCACACAAATCCGAAGAACTGGCGGAAAAAGGCGCAAAATACGGGGCGCGGAAAGTCAAACAGGGCTACCGCAGCCACAAGCTCAAACCCTACTGGAAAGCGGCAAAGGCAGAGAACGCGGCGGCAAAGGCGAATGTCAACTTCCAGTACCACAAGACGCTGCACGAAAACCCGCAGCTTACAAGCAATCCCCTTTCCCGCTTCTGGCAGAAACAGCAGATTAAAAAGCAGTATGCAAAAGCGGCAGGGGCAGGCGGCGCAAAGGGTATCAAAGCCGCAGCGGAGAACACCCGGAAAGCGGCAGCCAAAGCCGCCGAGAAAACAAGGCAGACCGTAGCGTTTGTGGCAAGGCACCCGGCAGGCGTTTGTATCGCCATAGCCGCGCTGCTCCTGATTATCCTTGTCTTTGCGGGGCTGTCGTCCTGTTCGGCTATGTTTTCCGGGACGATAAACGGCGTTGTGGGGACTTCCTACACATCAGAGGACAGCGACCTTGTGGCGGTGGAAAACAATTATGCCGCTATGGAAAATGAGCTGCAAGCAGAGATTGACAATATCGAGCGCACCCACCCCGGCTATGATGAATACCGTTACGACCTTGACACAATCGGGCATAACCCCCATGAATTAGCGTCCTATCTGACCGCCCTTTTGCAGAGCTATACCCCACAAAGCGCACAGGCAGAAATTGAGCGTATTTTTGGCTTACAGTACACCTTGACGCTGACCGAGGAAGTGGAAATCCGCTACCGGGAGGAAGAACGCACTAACACATGGACGGACGAGGACGGCAACGAGCATGAGGAAACCTATACGGTTCAAGTGCCGTATGAGTACCATATCCTCAATGTGGAGCTGACAAACAAGCCCATTTCCTCACTTGCGGAAGAACTTCTGACCCCGGAGCAGTTTGAAATGTTCCGCGTCTACATGGAAACAAGCGGAAACAAGCCGCTGATTTTCGGCGGCGGTTCCCCGGACACTTCCGCGTCGGAGGATTTAAGCGGCGTACAGTTTGTAAACGGCACACGCCCCGGAAACACCGCCCTTGTAGACCTTGCTAAACAGCAAGTCGGGAACGTGGGCGGCTATCCCTATTGGAGCTGGTACGGCTTTAATTCCCGCGTTGAGTGGTGCGCCTGCTTTGTGAGCTGGTGCTACAATCAGGCGGGTGTGAGCGAACCGAAGTTTGCCGCCTGCCAGTCGCAGGGCGTCCCGTGGTTCCAGTCACGGGGACAATGGGGCGCAAGGGACTATGAGAATATCGCCCCCGGCGACGCTATCTTTTTTGACTGGGACTTAGACGGCAGCGCAGACCATGTAGGCATTGTCATAGGCACAGACGGAAGCCGCGTTTATACCGTGGAGGGCAATTCCGGCGACGCCTGCAAGATAAAAAGCTACGACCTGAATTATCAGTGTATCAAAGGGTACGGGCTGATGAACTGGTAAACCGACCAAAAAAATGAAAGGAGAAATTTTATATGGCTATGAACAAGATTGAACGTATCGACCGGGAAATCCAGAAAACCCGTGAGAAAATCACAGAGTACCAGAACAAGTTAAAAGGCTTGGAAGCACAGAAAACCGAAGCGGAAAACCTGCAAATCGTACAGCTTGTGCGGGCTATGAAGCTGACCCCGCAGGAGCTTAACGCCATGCTTTCGGGCGGCGGTATTCCGGGCATGGAACCCGCGCCGGATTATGGCGCAGGGGAAGCCGCTGACTATGACGAGGGACAGGAGGACACCGAAGATGAAGAATAAAATCACACGGACACTGACCGCCTTTTGCGCCGCCCTGCTCCTTATGGGCGGCGTTTCCGTTCCCGCTTTTGCACAGACCCCGGAGGACACGCCCGACGCGACCGATGACAGCGGCGTTGTTGTGGAGGAACCGCAGGAAGCCGAACCCCTCACGCCGGAGGGGAACGCCACCCTTGTAGACGATTTCGGCGGGAACAAGCAACTTATCACAGTAACGACCAAAGCCGGGAATTACTTTTATATCCTCATTGACCGGGACGACGAGGGGGAAAACACCGTCCATTTCCTCAATCAAGTAGACGACGCAGACCTTTCCGCACTTTTGGAGGACGGGGAAACGGAGGAAACGCCCGCTGTCTGCACCTGTACGGAGAAATGTGAAGCCGGAGCTGTCAATATCAACTGCCCCGTATGCTCTACCGACCGTACCCAGTGTGCGGGCGTGGAAGCTGAACCGGAGCCGGAGGAACCGGAAGAACCGCAGGAGGAAGAAAGCGGCGGCAACATGGGCTTGCTGCTTATCGTTCTTGTGCTTGCCGGGGCAGGCGGCGCGGCGTTCTATTATTTCAAAGTGTTGAAACCCAAAAAGGACGCGGCAAAGGGAAATGACGACCTGAGCGATTATGACTTTGACGACTACGACGAGGACGAGGAAGAACAGCCGGAGGAACCAGACGACGGGGAGGAAGCCGACGAGGGACAGGAGGATAAAGAAGTATGACCCTGTTCACGGACAGCCCCTATGAAAAAATGATGATACAGAAACCGGAGGACGGGAAGCGGGACAAATCCCCGCCCGCTTCCGTTCCCCCGCGCTCCGCGGGCTGCCCCTATCGGGGGCAGTCCCCTTGTATCGGATATTGTATCAGAAAGTTGGAAAAGCATAAAAATGTAAAAAGTGTAGCTATAGAGAAATGAACCATGATATTATAAAATAAATATCATGTAAAGGAGCTAATAATATGTCAAATAAACTGACTGATGTTTTGATAGCTACTGGCAAAGGGGCTGTATCACTATTCCCGGGCGGAAGTTTTTTGGCTGAATACATCAGCTTAGCGCAAAATTATGTTGCTGATAAGCGTATGAATGAATGGAAAGCAAGGGTTGATGATGTCTTAGATAAAATTCCACGGTCAATAGAGGATTTGGCAAAAGATGAAGCATTTTATTCTTGTATTCAAGTTGCAACTATGGGCGCAATGCGAGCGTATCAAGTAGAAAAACAAGAATTTTTCGCAAATGCTCTTTATTCGTCTGCAAATGATTTCGATATTCCTACGGATAAAAAACTCTTTTACTTATCGTTATTGGATAGATATACATTAAGCCATATTCTACTATTGAAATATTTTTCTGAAAGCCGTTATAGTGGTAATGTGGTAAGAAATGGTATGGTTACAACTCAGTATATCGGTGGAACAGAAAGTCCTATGACGGGAATTATTGAAAATATACCTAGTTTTAAAAACGATACACTTTTTGTTAAGCATATCGTGGGGCAACTTTGTTCTGATAGTTTATTGAGCATTATTGATTTTGAAACACCTGTTTCCAAAGAACGTGCAAGGAGTAAAAAAACCACAAAATACGGAGACGAATTTCTATCTTTCATTAAAGATTATCGGCAAAATTAAATTTACTTTTAAGGTACGGAGCAATCGAGAAATCGGTTGCTCTTTTCTTTTACCCGAAAGGAGGATTTTTTATTGACTTCACATATCTTAGTAATCGCTGAAAAGCCCAGTGTGGCGCAGTCTATCGCCGCCGTCCTTGGAGCAGGGGAGAAAAAGGACGGCTTTATCGAGGGGAACGGCTACCTTGTTTCCTGGTGTGTCGGTCATTTGGTAGGGCTTGCGGAAGCTGCCGCCTATGGGGAACAGTACAGGAAATGGAGTTATGACAGCTTACCCATTCTGCCGCAGGAATGGAAATACACTGTTGCTGCCGATAAGAAAGCGCAGTTTGACACCCTCAAAGACCTTATGCGCCGGGAGGACGTTTCCGAAGTCGTCAACGCCTGCGACGCAGGGCGCGAGGGGGAATTGATTTTCCGTTTTGTCTATGAAGTTACCGGGTGTAAAAAGCCCATGCGCCGCCTTTGGATTTCCTCAATGGAGGACGAAGCTATCCGGGACGGCTTTTCCCACTTGAAAGACGGACAGGACTACGACCCTCTCTTTGCTTCTGCCCTTTGCAGGGCAAAGGCTGACTGGATTATCGGTATCAACGCCACCCGCCTTTTTTCCTGCCTTTATAACCATACTCTGAACGTGGGGCGCGTCCAGACCCCGACCTTAAAAATGCTTGTTGACCGGGACGCTGCCATTACCACGTTCAAGAAAGAAAAATACTACCATGTGCGGCTCATGCTTCCCGGCGCGGAAGCCATAAGCGAACGGCTCCCTACCGCTGATGAAGCGCGGGAACTGAAAACAGCCTGCGAAGCAGCGCAGGCAGTTTGTGCTTCCCTTTCCAGAGAACAGAAAACCGCAGCCCCGCCGAAGCTCTTTGACCTCACTTCCTTACAACGGGAAGCGAACCGGATTTTCGGCTATACCGCAAAGCAGACCCTTGACCTTGCACAAGCCCTTTATGAAAAGCGGCTCCTTACTTATCCGAGGACGGACAGCAGCTACCTGACCGACGACATGGGCGACACGGCGGCGGGTATCCTCACAATGCTATGTAAAAAGCTCCCCTTTATGGAGGGCGTCGCCCTTACGCCGGAAGTTTCCCGGCTCTTAAACAGCAAAAAAGTGTCCGACCACCACGCAATCATTCCTACTATGGAGCTTGCAAAAACCGACCTTTCCGGGCTGCCGGAAACGGAACGGAATATCCTTACCCTTGCCGGAGCAAGGCTTCTCATGGCTGCCGCCGAACCGCACACCTTTGAAGCGGTCACGGCGGTTTTTGAATGTGCGGGGCAGACCTTTACTGCAAAGGCAAAGGCGGTACTTTCCGACGGGTGGAAAGGCTTGGAACGCCGCTACCGGGCGACCCTCAAAACAAAACCAGACCCGGAGGACGACGGGGAAAGCGGGCTTCTCCCCGGTACGCTCTCCTTTACCGAAGGGCAGACATTTGACCGCCCCACGGTAAAGGTAACGGAGCATGACACCACGCCGCCGAAGCCACACAATGAAGCGTCCCTGCTCTCTGCTATGGAACGCGCCGGGAATGAGGAAACCGACCCGGACGCGGAACGCCGGGGGCTTGGAACGCCTGCGACCCGTGCCGCTGTCATTGAGAAGTTAGTCAAGGGCGGTTTTGTGGAGCGTAAAGGGAAGCAGCTTATCCCCACAAAGGACGGTATCAACCTTGTATGCGTCCTGCCGGAAACCCTCACTTCCCCGAAGCTGACCGCCGAATGGGAAAACAACCTGACCCAGATAGCAAAGGGAAAGGCAGACCCGGACGCATTTATGGGCGGTATCGAGGAAATGGCAAAGGGGCTTGTGAAATCCTATCCATTCCTTTCCGACGAGAAAAAAGACCTGTTCAAGCCGGAACGTGCCGCGCTTGGCAAATGCCCCCGCTGCGGCTCCCCGGTCTATGAGGGGAAAAAGAACTATTATTGCAGCAGCCGGGAATGTGCTTTTACCATGTGGAAGAACGACCGTTTCTTTGAGGAACGGAAAGTCAATTTCTCTCCGAAAATCGCCGCCGCGCTCCTAAAGGACGGCAGGGCAGCCGTGAAAAAGCTCTATTCCCCGAAAACAGGCAAGACCTATGAGGGAACCGTCCTTTTGGCTGATACGGGCGGGAAGTACGTCAATTACCGGGTGGAACTTCCGAAGAAACGAAAGTAACGCAGCAAGCATAGGAAAGGGGTACCCTTTCCGTAAAATCCCCGCTTCCCCTTACCGGGAACGACGGGGATTTTTGCTTGTTGGGAAGTGTCCCAAACCCTCTGAAAAAATGAAAAACACTTTGGCAAAAGCGCGGCAGCTCCGTAGTAGGAAGTGAAACCGGGAAACGGCAGCTTCCGCGCTGCCACTTGCGAAAGGAGGTTATACATGGCAAGTTTGCGCGACGCGATAAAGGAACAACAGGAAGAATTACAGGGCGGTAACGCATGGGTGGCGTTCTGGAAAGAGGGACGTTCCTGGCACAGCGAAGCGTTCCACCTTGATATGGGCGCGACCCTTTACCCGGAGGACGAATGGCGGCTGCGGGAAATCGAAGCAGCAGACCCCGCCGCTATCGTACTGAACGGATATTTGAGCGAGGACATGACCCTTGACGAGCTGACGACCTCTATCCGTTACCACTATGAACACCGCATGAACGGGATTACCGGGTTTCTCACAGAGTACAGCGACCGCCTATCCCCGGAAGAAATCGAGAAAGGGCGGGCAACCGCCCGCGCCGCAGGGCTTCCCTTTTCCGAAAAGCCGTTCCGGGACGGGGAAGATTTTGACCCTTATGTATATGACGGCAGCATGAGCGTGGAGGACTACGAGCTTATGCAGCGCATGATTGAGAAAGAAAGGAGTGAACGAATGGACGAACCGATTTTAAGCGGGTATCTCTCCAACCTTGGCGCATACGCCGGGGGCAGACCCGCCGGGGAATGGGTAACATTCCCCACCACCGCCGGACACATGAAAGAAGTCTTTGACCGTATCGGCATTGACGTTCAGAACCGGGAAGCATGGCACTTTACCGAATTTCAGTCCCCTATCCCTCATCTGGCAGAGAAGTTAGGGGAACACGAACACCCGGACGAGCTGAACTATTTAGGGAAGCTCCTTTCCATGCAGTTTGACGATGACCGTGAAAAATTCGCGGCGGCTATCGCCCTTGGCGACCACGCTTCCAGTGTGGAGGAACTTATCAACCTTGCACAGAACCTTGACTGCTACTGGATTTACCCGTCCGTCCACAATGAGGAAGAATACGGGCATTACCTTGTTGATGAACTGGAAGAACCGGAGCTGCCGGAGGAAGCAAAAAAATATTTCATGTATGAGGAATACGGGCGGGACGCGGCTATCAATGACGGGGGACTGTTTACCGAACAGGGCTATATCTACAACAACCAGAACACATTTACAAGGTGGTATGACGGACGGGACGTGCCGGAGGAATACCGGGTAACGCCTGCCCCGCCGGAGCCGGGACGCCCAGACCCTAAAAAGGTGGAAATGGACGCTGCCCCCGCAGGGCAGACCACAGCGCAGCCAAAGGAGCAGGCGCAGGAGCCGCGCCCGGTTATCCCCATTGTCCTTACGTCCGAAAAGCCCGCCGACAAGCTCAAAGAGATTACCGACCGTCTGGAACAGGGGATAACGGAGCTGTTTGAAAGCGAGCGTTACAAGGAATATCTGCGCGTCATGTCGAAATTCCACAATTACAGCTTTAACAATACGCTGCTTATCGCCATGCAGAAGCCTGACGCTTCCCTTGTGGCAGGCTTTTCCTCTTGGAAAAATAACTTTGGACGAAACGTGATGAAAGGCGAAAAGGGAATAAAAATCATAGCCCCGTCACCGTTTACGATAAAGCAGGAAGTAGAGAAAACCGACCCGCAGACCGGGAAGCCTGTTATCGGGAAGGACGGGAAGCCCGTTACCGAGGAAAAGGAAATCAAGGTACCCGCCTACAAGGTGGTGTCCGTCTTTGATGTGTCCCAGACCGAGGGGCGGGAGCTGCCGGATATAGCCGTGAACGAGCTGACCGGGGACGTTGACCGCTTCAAGGATTTTTTCGCCGCACTGGAACAGGCTTCCCCTGTCCCTGTCGGCTTTGAGAAAATCGAGGGCGGCGCACATGGCTACTACCACTTGGAGGAAAAGCGGATTGCCATTGACGAGGGCATGAGCGACTTGCAGACCCTTAAAACCGCTATCCACGAAATCGCCCATGCGAAGCTCCACGATATAGACTTGAACGCCCCGAAAGAGGAACAAAAGCCCCGCGTTGACCGCCGCACCCGTGAGGTGGAAGCGGAAAGCGTCGCCTATACTGTCTGCCAACACTACGGGCTTGACACGTCGGACTATTCGTTCGGGTATGTCGCCGGGTGGAGCAGCGGAAAGGAGCTTGCGGAGCTTAAAGGCTCCCTTGAAACAATCCGCAGTACCGCCGCAGAAATGATAAACGCCATTGACGGGCATTTTGCGGAACTGCAAAAGGCACAGGAGAAAGAAAAGGCGCAGCCGCAGCATGAGGGCAACGCCCCGGAGCAGCCGGAAGCTGCCCCGCAGGAGAAAGCCGCCTTTACCCCCGAAACAATTTACCGGGTACGCCGCAACCCTTACAGTGACAGGGAAGAAAACGCCTATCTGCTGCAAGCCTATGTCACGCAGGAGAACGGGCGGGCAAAAATGGGCGAAGTGCTTTTCCGGGGGACACCGGAGAAATGCCAGGAGCTTCTGGGACAGCTCAATGCAGGGGAGCTGACCGAAGGGCAGGTAAAGGAGCTGTACGCAAAGGCACAGGAGCAGCCGGAAACCGGGCAGGACGATACCTTTTCCATTTACCAGTTAAAGGACGGGGACGAAACACGGGACTACCGTTTTGAGCCTTACGACCGCCTGCAGGCGGCAGGGCTTGCCGTTGACCGGGCGAACTATGAGCTTGTCTATACCGCGCCCTTTGTGCCGGGAACGTCCCTTGACGACATTTTTACCCGGTTCAATATCGACCACCCGAAAGATTTTAAAGGACACAGCCTTTCCGTTTCTGATGTGGTGGTGCTTCATCAGGACGGGCAGGACACCGCCCACTATGTAGACCGTGGGGATTTTAAGCAGATACCGGAGTTTTTGCAGGAGAAACAGCCGCAGCGGGAAAATCCCTTAAAAGCCGCCGAGCAGACCACCGAGCAAAACTACAACATGATTGACGGGCGGATAAATAACACCCCGACCGTGGACGAACTGGAAGCAAAGGTCAAGGCGGGGGAAACCATTTCCCTTGTTGACCTGGCGAACGCGGTCAAAGCGGATAAGGAGCGCGGCAAGGCGGCGAAGCCGGAAAAGAAGCCCTCTATCCGGGCGCAGCTCAAAGCCGATAAGGAACGGGCGGCACAGAAGAAACCCGCAAAGCAGAAATCACAGGGCTTGGAAAGGAGCTGAACCATTGAATAAGTTTGAGAACGTGGACGTTATCGCGTCCCTTGACGCTATCATGCGGCAGAACACCGCATTTTATCAAGATGATTTTGACATAGACAAACGGATTTTACAGGAAGCGGCGGCAAGACCCGGCGCGGAGGACAGGAAAATCCTCTGGTTTTCCCGCCCGTCCGGGACTTGCTGCGTCCGGGAGCGCGACGTGTTCCTAAAGGACACAAGGCAGCACAACACATGGCGGTTTTACGGGGAGCAGACCCGCGATACTGTCCTTGCCTATCTGGTGGAGCTGACCGGGAAAGAGGACGGGAAGCTCAAAGGCAACCTCTATGAGCTTGACTATGAGCAGCACTTCCGGCGCGTGATAGAAAAGTCCGTCCCTACCGATAATTACACGCTTGTTTATGAGCATGGGGAGCGCAGCATACCCGCCAGACAGTATTTTGACGGCAACCCCGACCCGCAGCTTGGGAAGTTTGAACGCTTTGAAGCGCAGCCGAACGACCCGGAAGCCCTGCGGGGCGTACTCATGGAGGAACAGCGCAGCCGGGAAAAGCTGCGTCCGGGGGATTTCAAAGCCCATGTAACCATGCTGCACGATAACCGGATAGAACGGGAAGCCCGCCGCGTGGTGGAGAAAATGAAGTCCTTGCAGGAGCCGAACAGCCCGGACAAGACCCGTTTCATGGTGGAGCTGTCCCCGTATTTTGTCCGGCTTGCCACAGATAAGGACGCTGACCGCCTGTTTTCCATGCTTCCCTATAAAACCCTTTCCTTTTCCAAAAGCAAAGACCGTTTCGGAACCTATGCGCTGATTGACAAAGGCGAGGACAGGAGCAAAGGAATACGCAAGATACGCCCCTCTGTCCAGGCGCAGCTTGCCGCAGGCAAAGAGAAAGTCGCCCCGAAAAAGGCGGCGGCAAAGACCAGACAGAAAGAAATGGAGGTATGAGCATGACACAGTTTACCGTGGAAGAAATGAACCTTTTGAGCATTTACCATGAGGGGAGCCGGGAGCAGCTTAGGGAGAACATGAACGCTGCGCTTCCCTACATGGACGCGGATATGCGGGAGCTTGCAAAGCGCACCCTTTCCAAAGTGGACGCGCTGACGGAAACGGAATATGCGGAGCTTGCCGTCTACGCCGCTGATGAAGCATGAGCGCGGTCAAGCGGCTCACGCCGCCGCAAAGCCGGAAAGTCAATGCCCTTGTAAAACGGGAGTGCTGTAACTGCGATAACGGACACTGTATCTTGCTTGACGACGGGGAGGAATGTGTCTGCCCGCAGCTCATTTCCTATTCTCTGCTCTGCAAGTGGTTCCGTATCGCCGTACTTCCCGGCGACAAGCTGCTCTATGCGGAGCTTTATAAGACCGAGGACAGGAAAAAGTGTACCGTGTGCGGCGCGTTCTTTGCTTCAAGGTCAAATCATGTCAAATACTGCCCGGACTGCCGGAAACGAATTACCCGCAGACAGGCAGCCGAGCGCATGAGGAAACGCCGCGCCCTTGTTACGCAGTAAGGGCGAAAACAGCCTTGATTTATGCGGCTCTCCGGGCAGGAAAACAGCGCAGCCGATACAGATTACCTTTTCCCTCAAAAATAGGGTTCTACTGCGTAACAAAACCATAGCAGCACCCACAGACGCGGGGCGCGGTTAGCCTTTTCTGGCTTTCCGCGCCCCGTTCTTTTTTTGCCTATACGATTTCTATATCTGCTATTCTGGCTGCTATTACAGCGTAAAGCCTGCCGTCGTCTACCTCTATGATAATCATATCATTTTCTTTTGGAATATCCCCATATTCGACACATAAAACGCGACCTGCGAGAGTTTCCCCGTTGTCGAACGTAATCCTGACTTTACAACCCGTGTCAAGATACATTTCCATGCCGCACATTTCATTTTCCATTGTTATTTTGTAAGATGTTCTAATCTCTGTTATTTTCATACTATTCCCGTTCCTTTCCTTTTTCCCGTTCCGGCTCCCTTGGCTGCCGTAAAATGCTGTCTATGTTCTGCCTGATAACGCCGTATTCCCTAACCTGTTTTTTCAACTTCCCGTAGTCGGCGCGGAGGGCTTCTTTCTGCTCTTGCAGCTTTTCATATTCCGCTTGCAGGGCGGCAAGGTTCGGCAGCTTGGAAATGCCCGCCGCCTTTAGTGCCTTTGCCGCCGCTTCATGGAGAATGACAGTCCCCTCATGGGCTGCCCGGTATCGCTCCTTGTTCCTTGCTTTCCGGTAGGTATCATAGGCGGGCTTTGTCTTTTGGAACGTGGAAATATTCTTGATAAGTACCGCCATATCCGCAAGCCGTTTTTCCACTTCTTTTAGTGCGTCGCCTGCCTTGTCGCTTTCTGTCTGGATTTCCGTTATCTTTGCAGTCAAATCCTCATACCGGCTTATCTGGTGTTCCGTAAGGAAATTGAGCGTCTTTGCTGCCTGCTTCAGATTATGGATTTTCGCCCATTGTTCATAGCCCCGGCTCTGCGCCGCCTTGATACTGTTCTCAATGTCAATGAGTAAGGAAACGCCGCGCTCTGTCTTTGGAGCTTTGGCGGTTCTGGTACGTCTGCCCTCTATCCGTTCCCTTATGGCTTCTTCTGTATAGTCTGCTCCGAGGGTTTTCAAACGGGTAAACCGTTCCTGTCCTGGAGCGCGGCAGGAAACGTATTTCCCCGGCTTTATCTCATAGCCCGCTGCTTGCAGCCGGGAAAGCAATTCTTCAAAACTGGATACCTGGGGGATAAGCCCGTCCACGGCAATTTTCAGCTTGCCTTTCCAACTGGTTCCGGTTTTCTCTGCAAGATATTCCGCATAGCTTTTTCCCTTGCCGCCCTTTTGCGGTACGACGACGGACAAACCGTTTTCCCTGCACAGCCTGTCGCTCATGTTCCGTATGCCGTAATAGCTGCGCTTATTGGAATTGTACTTGTGGTGGTCTACAAAATTGACCGCGCAGAAAATGATATGGTTATGAACGTGTCCCTTATCTATGTGGGTGGTAAGGACGTATTCATATTGCCCCTTTGTTACCGCGTCGGCAAGCTGCTTCCCGATTTCATGGGCTTTCTGATAGTCCACTTCCCCCGGCTCAAAGGACTGTATCAAATGGTGGGCGAGGTTGTTTCCCCGGTTTAACGCCTGCGCTATGGTAAATTCAAATTCAATGTCTGCCGTTTCCGGCGAGCAGCCAAAGGAGGACACAAGCATTTTCCCGTCCGTCTTGTCCGGGTTCTGGATATAGTCAAGGGCTTTTTTCAACGTGCTTTTAATAGGCTTAATCTTTGTAACCGCCATATCTCCGCAAGCACCCCCTTTATTTCCTCTATGTCCTCTTGGTAGACGCTGCCCGTGGCATTGACGCGCCGCGCTATCTGGTTGATGTTGACACCGATTTTCTGTATCTCCGCTGTCATGGCTTTTATGTCGGCGTGGTCTATCTGAATGATGTACCCGTCGATTGCCATTTTCCGAAGATAGGCTTCCATGTTCCGGGTGGGGACGAGCTTCATTTTCTGTTCAATCAACGCCCGTTCTTCCTCTGTTACCCTGAATTTGATTTGCACCGTCCGTTTCCTGCCGTCCATGCGTTCATGCTCCTTTCCGTTTTTTAGAGGGTTTGGGACACTTCCCAACAAGCAATTTTCAACCGACGCGCCGCAGCGCAGGAGGGCGAAAATACGGAAAGGGTACCCCTTTCCTATGCTTGCTAAGAAACTTTCTCTCTTTATCCCTACTACGGAAGAAGCCTTGATTTTGCCAAACTTACACAAAAGAAAAACGCTGCAATCTGCAAAGATTACAACGCTTCCTAAAATCCATATTCAATTTTGCCGGACATTCTCATTCGTCCTCTTTTTCGACTTCCGCTATTTCTTTCGCGGTGGCTGTTACAATCCGAAGCCCCGTATCGCTTATCCCGTCGAGCAGCGCGTCAAGCTGCCGCCGCTGCGTGTTCTTTTCGGCGGGCTTATCTGAAAGGAACTGGTCTACGGATATATTGTAACGGAGCATAAGCTCAAAGAAAATCTGCAAACTGGGGTGTTGCCCGTTATTCTCTATATTCGCAAGGTAACGAGGGGAAATGTACATTTCGTCGCTTACTTTCTTGCGGCTCTCTTTCCTGCCCGTTCGTGCTGCCTTTATCGCTGCTCCAAAAGCCTTGAAGTCGTATTTTGGTACTGGTCTTTTCGCCATATTCATTCACCCAGTTACATTTTACTGTTCCTCTTTTCTATTGGATATGTCTACATACTTCCTACTATGCACCAAAATAATTCTTATTATTCATGGCTTGTTTATTGCTTTTATTCGGCTCCCCGCATATAATATAGATTGATAGATTATGAAGAAAGGACGATTTGAGTATGGAATATATGTCATGCCCCGAAGCAGCCCGGAAATGGGGAATTTCAGAGAGACGGGTTCAAAAACTATGTGAAGAAAAACGCATACCCGGCGTTTCAAAAATCGGCTATATGTGGCTGATACCAAAAGGGGCAGACAAGCCCGTTGATATGAGAACTAAAAAAGGAAGGGAACTGAAACATGAATAAAATTTTGATTATTGATGATGATAAAGAACTTTGCACTTTAATTCAGCGCAGCGTTCTATCAGAAGATATAGAAGCAGATTTCTGTAATAACGGGAAAGCAGGCTTGGCAAAGTTAAAGGAACAGGACTATCAGCTTGTAATACTTGACATTATGATGCCGGGAATGGACGGTTTTGAAACACTGGAACAAATCAGAAAAGAAAGCAGCCTTCCGATTCTGATGTTCACATCAAAAAATGATAGTGCTTCTAAAGTACACGGTCTGCGGGCGGGAGCAGATGATTACTTAACAAAGCCGTTCGATATGGACGAATTGATTGCCCGCATTATTTCCCTCATTCGCCGATATACCCGGTTTAATCAGACGGAGGGAATACCGCAGCAGCTTGATTTTGACGGATTGAAAATTGATATTGACAACCGCACGATTATCACAGGAAATGGAACTTTTGAGCTTCCACCAAAGGAGTTTGATGTACTTTTGCTTCTTGCAAAATATCAGGGAAAGATTTTAACGAAGCAAAGGATTTATGAAGAAGTTTGGGGAGAAGAATACTGCTATGACGATAGCAATATTATGGCAATTATCAGCCGCTTGCGGAAGAAATTAGAAGAAAATCCCGGAACCCCGAAATACATTCAGACAATCAAGGGTATCGGCTACCGTTTTAACAAGGGGGTATAATTTTTATGGAATTAGCTGTTGCTGTATCTGTTATCATTGCCATAATTTCTGTTTTTACTTCCTGCCTTATTGTCAAACGGGTAAAGAAACAAATTTCCGAAATGTATGACGTATTGGCTGATATTAAAAATGGAAACGGAAACAGGCGCATTTTATCTGATACAAATGAGCTTGTCGCGCCGCTTGCCTATGAAATCAATGATATTATCGTTTCTTACGAAAACAGGCTTTCCGCATTTCGTCAAACAGACGAAACAAATCGGCAACTTATGACAAGCCTTTCGCATGATGTAAGAACGCCCCTTACTACTTTGATTGGGTATTTAGACGCAGCGCAAAAAGGGATTGTTACCGGGAAAGACAAGGACGATTACATTGAAACTGCCCGCCGGAAAGCCCATGACTTAAAAGAGTATATTGATGTTCTTTTTGACTGGTTCAAACTGAACTCAAATGAATTTATTATGGCAATAAACACAGTTGAAGCCGTTGAACTGACAAGAAATATTTTAATTGATTGGATACCAATATTTGAAGATAAGGAGATAGATTACTGCATTGATATTCCCGAACAGCCTTTTCGTGTAAATCTTGACCCAGACGCATATATGCGAATATTGAATAATCTTATACAAAACGTGATTGCTCATAGCCATGCAGATAAAATAGAAATATCTTTATCGAAGCAGAATGGAGATATTAAAATTCTTGTGTCTGATAACGGAGTAGGCATTGGGAAAGAAGATTTGAAGCATATTTTTGAACGACTTTACAAATGCGATAAAGGACGGTCTGAAAAAGGAAGCGGTCTTGGACTGGCTATCGCACATCAGCTTGTCGAAAAAATGAATGGAACCATAACAGCAGAAAGCGTACAGGGAAAAGGAACAGCTTTCACGTTGATTTTTCCTCTTGCAGATTAAGGTACTCCCGCCCTCTATGGCGGGAGCCTTATTTGCTTTAGTGGAATTTTGACCGAAACGGCGGTTCTAAATTGCAAGGTTAATACAAGGTTCCGGCAAGGTTAATGCAAGATTGACGTGATAAAATAATTTCAGAACAGAACAGGAGGTTTGAAAATGAGCAAGTACATCATTGAAACAAAAAATCTTACAAAAAAATACGGTACACAAAGAAGTGTTGCTGACCTCAATATTCATATAGAAAAGGGGAAAATCTACGGTCTGCTTGGAAGAAACGGAGCCGGAAAAACAACGACTATGAAAATGTTGCTTGGGCTGACACAGCCTACGTCCGGCGAAGTCAAGATATGGGGAAAGCCTTTGCAGGGAAACGAAAAGAAAATACTCCCGCGTATCGGCAGCCTAATTGAATCCCCCGGCTTTTATCCGAACTTGACCGCAACGGAAAATCTGCGTATCTTTGCTACGTTGCGAGGAGTACCGAGCCGCCATGCGATCAAAGACTCTCTGGATTTAGTCGGCTTGCCCTATAAGGATAAGAAGTTGTATTCGCAATATTCACTTGGTATGAAGCAGCGGTTAGCGATTGCCCTTGCAATCATGCACGACCCTGAGCTTTTAATTCTCGACGAGCCAATCAATGGGCTTGACCCTATCGGCATTGCAGAGGTACGTTCTTTTATCCGGCAACTTTGCGACGAAAGAGGAAAGACGATTTTAATTTCCAGTCATATCCTTTCGGAAATCTCTTTACTGGCTGATGATATAGGGATTATCGACCACGGCGCATTGCTGGAAGAAGAAAGCCTTGCGGAACTAGAACAAAAAAGTAGTAAACATATCCATTTTATGGTTTCCGATACGGCACAAGCTGCAAGAATTTTAGAACGCAATTTCCATGAGAGCCATTTTTCTATACAGAACGACCACAATCTACGCTTGCACAATCTGGATTTGCCTGTCGGGGCGATTGTTACTGCCTTTGTGGAAAACGGACTGGTGGTATCGGAAGCGCATACCTGTGAGGAAAGTCTTGAAGATTATTTCAAGCGTGTGACGGGAGGCGAGGGAATTGCTTAAACTGATAAAATGCGAATTTATGAAATTAAAGAGAAAGAAATTTGTTTCATTCGTGGTATTTGCCGCACTATTATTTCCGTTTCCTTTCTCTGCACTCATATTAAGGGGCAATGTTGGAGATTTAAACGCTTTTGACAGTCTGTATGATATGCTTTTTTGTATGGCTGTACCCATTATGCTTCCCTGTATACTTGGTATTATCGCTGCCATGCTCTTTTATATGGAAAGAGATAATGCAACACTAAAAAATTTAGTGGTTATTCCTATACAGAAATGGAAAATCGCCACTTCTAAGATTATCGTGTTGTATTTTATCGGATTGTTATTTGCTTGCGTAACATTACTATCTTCTATGGTAGGCGGGCTTATTGCCGGAGCTGACTTGGGGAATATAGGAAACAAAATAATAATTGCTGCTGTTACCGCTATTTTATATACAACCGGAACACTGCCGATTGTAATTGCCATTGTGAAATTAAACCGTTCCTACATTTTTGCAGTTATATTGACGTTTTTCTATACAATGTTTGGATTTTCACTTGCTTTTACAGGGCAATTTACATCGGATAATCAGATAATGAAAGTGCTTACCAGTATTTTACCAACGCCGATTATTTATCGTTGGCAGGCTTCAAGAATGATTGAACCGGGAACTACCGCCTTTGAAGTATGGCAGCCATATTTCTTAAAATTGTGGATAGTAGCACTTACTATTTTTATTCTTGGGGGCATATCTTATTTCGTAATTATAAGGATTTATCAAAGGCAGGAAAGGCAGGTGTAAAAAAATGATAAGATTGATACAATCTGAAATCTGGAAATTAAAACGCTATTCTGTTATATGGATTGGAATTGCTACAATGCTGTCTGTTGTGTTGCTGACCTGCTTTATGGAAATCGGAACTCCGGGAACGCCTACATTTTCCAGTTTTTCGGATAATGTGATATGGAATAACTTTTCTCTTATTTTTCCGGCAACGATTGTTCTGATTGCAGGTTATATCATTGAACGGGAAAGAACAGATGATACACTAAAAAATCTGGCAGCTATTCCGGTGTCTTTTAGACGTTTGCTTGTCGGAAAGATAATTGTTTGTGGAATGATTGCGGTGTTTTTGGCAATAGTTGAATTACTGTTTACTGCAATTATTTCTTTTATTCTTAGTTATGACGGGTTTACATTTTTCATTATGATAAAGGCACTTTTGCAGATGGTAGGAATGAACTGTTTCGTATTTCTTGCGGTACTCCCTATTATTATATTTACAGGGCAACGAGCAGGCGCATTTATGTCAGGTGTAGCTTTTGCATTTTTCTATGGATTTATAGGAACTTTTGCGTCTGGTCATGGTCTTACGTCTCTTTATCCTATTACGATTGGGCTTGGTTTCATCAATTATCAAAATGGAAATGGCACCGGGATATATAATCTTCCTTTATGCTTTACTGTACTATTGATACTTGTTGTTATCATTGTCATTATGCTGTTTTTAGCACATGACAGAGCAAAAATACAAAAAGTGAAACGAGGGACTGCGTAATGATAAAGAAAAAAGCCTTTTATATCATTTTGTTGTGTATGTGCATTTTTACACTCTCCGGCTGTAACAGCATTTATAAAGCACTGTCAAATGGAACAGAAAAGGTACTTGAGGTAGCTTCTGACACCGTAGGGGACGCTCCTAAAAATGCTGCTTTAGATGTAATGGATACAATCAATGAAATGGGCGGAAATAGCGTTTTGACTTCTGAAAATTCTTTACAAGGAGAGCGCATAGCAGGAGTTGATAATTATGTGGGGACTTATTCCGCTGAATACAATGACTTCTCAAATACAGAATATCTTTTTGGTGGTACTGATATTGAAAGGGAAAACGGAAGTGATTTATCCGTTACCTGTACTTTACAAATTGATAGCGGAACGGCTAAAGTATTCTGGCTTTCCGGAAGTGAAGAACCAGTTATCTTAATTGAAACAAACGGAACATACAATGAAACAATTACCTTGCCTAGTGGCGGTAATTACATTGGTATTGAATGTGAAAATTTCACAGGTAGTATTGAAATGAATATCGAATAGTTTTCTGCCGGACGACGGCAAAAGAAAAAAAGCCGTCGCAGAGCAGAGACATTTTCACGCGCCATTTCACATTTTACGGCGGCTTTGATTTTCAGAGCCGCCGTTTCTTTTTGCTTGTCATAAACTTACGACGACCCTTAGCCATGTAGAAATGGCGGCTTTAGGAGGTAGCCGCCATGATACATAGAGCGTATCGACAAAATCCCACAAACTTCTACACATCAAAAAAAGCCCGGTCACCGCCGGGGAATATTCCACCCTTAAATATGAACTGTCAAATCATCTAAAGACTTTTATTATTTCATTTGCGCCTGTCTGCGCCTTGCAGACGGGCGCATTTTGTCTGCTCAAAAATTTTTTCAAGAAATTTTTGAGAACGTTCGGCGTTTCTCAAAAAAGCCAGTATTACCCGGCGAAAAGGGGGACACCACCAACCTTTCATTCGAGAAAGGAGGTGATAATGTGGAACCTAATCGCAGGGAATTTCAGAAACAATGTGTGAGTATTCCGGGCGATTCTGAACCGCCATTCCGGTGACACAGTACCGCAAATCC
>ERZ894251.398-NODE-398-length-24131-cov-8.590547_pt1 | contig 24131 bp, 29 predicted proteins | sample MGYA00380301_ERZ894251 | MGnify/ENA primary metagenome ERZ894251 (study PRJEB32331, sample SAMN06328418) | human gut metagenome | biome: human gut microbiome; feature: stool | host: Homo sapiens | collected 2014-02-13 ... | reverse complement strand
GCTTGTTTCATTGCTTGAAAAACAGTAAATCACCAAATCGTTGGTAAAGCGTTTTGATTAAGCAGTTTGAATACCTAAGATACCAAAATAAGCACCAACTAGCGAAACTACCACAAGTAAAAGAATTACCTTAACAGGTGTCCACCATTTTTTACCCAACAACCAATAAACTAGAGCTGTTAGTAAAACTGGAAGTAATGCAGGCATGATTTTATCAATTACATCCGTTTGTAAAGATAAGCTTACTTCACCAGCTTTAAAAGTAAATGGAACATAAATTTTAATGACTGTCGCAATTAAAGTTCCTACTACCATCAAACCCATAACAGATGCAGCATCTGTCAAAAGATTAATTTTATCTCCAAGAGTTGTTATTAATTTAGTTCCAGATGAATAACCTAAATTCGATAACGCCATCTTCACAAAATACAAAGCTACTGAAACTATGATCCATATAATGGCTCCAATTGGATTACCTTGTAAAGCCATATATCCTGAAATACCACCAATAATTGTTGGCCATAATACCCAAAATAATGAATCACCAACACCTGATAATGGACCCATCAATGAAACCTTTAAGTTTTGAACAGCATCCTTGGCCTTAAGACCATCCTGTTCTTCTATCGCAAGTGTAGCTCCCAAGACTAAATTTCCCATCTGAGGTGTAATATTAAAATATTTAAAATGATTATCCATTGCTTCAATATAATCTTCATCGTTTGGATAGATTTTTCTCAAAGCTTTTGACATTGCGAATGCAACAGAAGGAGCTTGTTGAGTTTCATAGTTCCAACCTAAACCAGCTACAAATGTCCAACGTCTAAATGCCGCTTTACGTTCCTTTTCTGTTAATCTGTTAACTGTTCCTCTTTCGAATTGATTATTCATCAAAATCATCTCCTTCCATATCATTTTCTAAACAATATGATGCATTCTTTGTTTTTTCTGTTTCATTTCTGTAAATAATGTATCCTGCTGCAGCACCTAATAATGCAACTCCTAAAATTGGAAGATTAAGATATGCAGATAGCACAAAACCAGCAATCAAAAATGATAAATGTTTTTTAACAGGCATATAGTGTAAAAGTAAACCAACGCCAAGTACTGGCAACATATTACCGGCTACCTCAAGTCCTGTTGTAAACCATGTTGGAATTGCTTTTGTCACAAGATTTACAAGAGGGGCACCAAAGATAACTACTGCAGTAACAGGAATCACATACTTTAAACTCCAAATGAATACCGATAAGATATAAACTCCCTGCATTTGAGAGAATTTTTTCTCATGCAATAATTTTTGTTCCCAATGAGCAAAAAAAGTATTTACATATTTTACAAATACATCCAATTGTAGTGTTAACATACCTACAGGTAATCCAACAGCTACAGCTTCACCTGTACTTACACCGGTTCTTGTAGCAATGAAAATAGAAACAATTGTTGCTACTCCATATTCAGGAATAGAAGCTCCACCAAGTGCGGTAACACCTAAAGACATTAATTGTAAAGTACCACCGATGACTAGAGAAGTATTCCAATCCCCGGTAATCAACCCCATAACAAATCCTGTACATGCTGGCCAAGAACCAATCACTTGAACACCTGAACCATTATCCCAAGTCATATAACCAGCTATAAAATAATCAAAATATCTTGTAAAATTTCTAGCATAATAGTCTCCTAATCTAATTTTGAAAGTATTACATCTAAACTTAGTTCCTCATCACTTGGACGATATTGGAACGTTACATTTTTGCCTCTTTTTGACAATTCTTTTAAGTCTTCGATTTCTTTATCATTTAAAGAAATACGATTTGTAATTGGCTTTCTATCACCTTCTGCAAAAAGGAATCCAACGTTGACATCAGAAAATTCAATTCCTGCTTCTTCTAACTTCAATAAAGTTTCAGGTTCTTTAACAATGACAAACACACCATGATTATCATATTTTCCCATTTTAAAGTTGTTGATAGCGGTTTCAGTTGAAATAATTGACATCCCTGTGCCTGATGGTTTACTCATACGCATACTACCTTTAACAACTTCATCATCACAAATCTGATCATCAATCACCATGAATCTTTTAGGTTTCAAACGCGTATTCCAATCATTTACCGTGATACCATGGATTAGTCGTTGATCAATTCTCGCAAGTACAATAGACATAATTTTTTCCTCCTTTTGGAACGTTCCATTTTGTTTACGCTTACATGATATCAGTATTTTTTTTGATTGTCAATAAAAATCGATCGTATTTTTCAATTTTATTTAGCTTAACCATCATAATGGTGACTCAACAGTTTGAACAATGTATTCGGCATCAAAATTATGATACTTTATTGACTTTGTAAGCTTGTTTCATTGTTTGAAAAGCATTAAGTCACCAAACTGTTGGTTAAGCCTTTTATTTCAATCACTTTTTACTTTCGCTTAACCTTCAATTTGTTGATATGCGATATAACTGACATAAATGATGTCAAATTAGGTGGTACCTTATAGATAAAGATAAGAAACGAGGTATCCTTTATGTCAATTAACTTTGAATCCAACTATCTTCTTCCTAGCATCTCCGATCAGCTCTGTGCTTACCAGAAAGACCGTGTTTCTCAGATGATCCGTGATTTTATCGAGACCAACAGGCAGATGAACCAGTTCCATTTTGAATACTGTCCAAAATGCGGACAGTTTCATCCCGTGCTCGTGAAAGCTGGAAAGACCAAAGCCGGTAAACAAATGTTGAAATGCTCTTCCTGTCATAAGCGGTTTGTATGTGATCATGGGCAGTTGACATATTACTCTCATCAGCCACAGTCCAAATGGAATGATCTGATCATTGAAACGCAGAAAGGAAATTCTCTTCTGCATACAGCGGCCAAGATCAATGTTCATGAATCAACTGTTTTTCGTATGCGTCATAAATACCTTCATTTTATCGAAGATATGGAGTCTGACATATATGGTCGGTCATGAAGTGGAAATGGATGAAACATATGTAACGCACTGTAGAAAAGGAAGAGTCGTTGAAGGACATCCGGGAAAGAAGCGCGGAACACCGGCCACAAAACGAGGATTGTCGGATGAAAAGATCTGTATCCTCACGGCGGTCCAGAGACTGGGAAAATGCATAGCCAGGTCGCTCAATGTGGCAAAGCCATCTTCCATGGATGCGGAAACTTTCTGTGAATGTATAACCGATGAAAGCTATGTGTGGACAGACGGTCTGAGGAGTTATGTCAAGCCGCTTAAAGAAAAGAACTGTTCCAACAAGGTGTTGGAGTCATATCAGGAATATGATGCGGTCAACCATCTGAACAATGTGAACTCGTTCCATTCCCAGATACAGGAGCAGTATCGTGTTTACCGGGGTGTATCGAGCAAATATATAAACCGGTACAATGCACTTTTCATGTTGCAGAGAGAATATATGGGAATGGACAGCCAGGAGATCCTGCTTTTGATCATGAAGAGACTGCGAAAAAGAGTGTGTTATTTTTTCATACGCCAGATACGGAAGGAAGATCTTTTTAAGCTGGCGATTGCCTAATATGGCCTATGTCAACAAATTGGAGGTTAAGCGATGTATTTTATATCGCAAAGAAAAAGTAGTAGTTAAGTTTAACCCTAGGGTTAAATGATGAATATGTTGAGGGCATTTTTGTTTCTGGTGAAATGCAATCGCAGGGTATAGGTAAAATTCTGCTGAATTATGCAAAGGATAAAAGGAATAAGTTGTACTTGAACGTATACCAAAAGAACGCACGGGCAATGTCTTTTTATAAGAGAGAAGGATTTGAGATTCAGCATAGTGGCTTAGATGTAGAACGTCAAATTGCATGATATAGCTTCAAAGAAAAATGTGCAAATTAATTTAAACAGGCCAGTAGATATTTTGAAGGGAAACACTTTAAATTATCTGCTGGTTTTATTATGATCTTTTTGAAAGGAGATAATAAAGGCTTAACCATCATAATGGTGACTCAACAGTTTGAACAATGTATTCGACATCAAAATTATGACATTTTATTGATTTTGTAAGCTTGTTTCATTGCTTGAAAAACAGTAAATCACCAAATCATTGGTAAAGCGATAATAAAAGGAGAGAACCATAACTTCCACGTCCGTTCCTCTCCTCCTGCTGTAAACGATGGAGAGTGTAATATAAACCGTGTAAGTTGAGCTGCATGTTCTCAACTTACACGGTTTATATTACACTCTCAAAGGGAGCAGGCAAAGCTCCCTTTAAATTCCCTTCCTGACATCAAATAAATTGAATATCAGCCTCAAATAATACGAGTAATTCTTTAATGTCTTAATCAATTTGATAAAATTTATAGCATATAACTTGAATTTTTCCTTAGTAAATTATTTGAAAATCGACAATATATCAGCTAAACCAAGTGACAAGAGGATGGGCGGAGTATCATCATTCAGTATGTGCCAAAGAAATCTTTGCAAAAATTGACCATACTACATGGGAAATGCTATGGAGATGGGCAAAAAGAAGACATCCAAACAAGCCTAAAGGCTGGATTGTTAATAAGTATTGGAAATATCACAAAGGAAGAAACTGGAGTTTCAAAACAGACAAGAACATACTTTTCTGCATGAATGATATGCCGATTGTTCGATACCTACAAGTTAAACTGGACGCAAATCCGTTTCTGGACAGTGAATATTTTATAAACAGAAAGAAAAATAGAGACCGCAAGAGACGGAAAGCTATACGTTCCAATAAAGCCGCGCAAATAGGTTATTATGCGTTATAAATGCGTGAGCGGAGTGCGGTGAAAGTCGCACGCTCCGTTCTTAGGAGGGAGAGGTGCTGCAAAGTACCTTTTCTATCCGACAGCGAAGAAGTCCCTGTAATGGGGATGGAGCAAAGGACCGAACAAATCTATCAGTTATTAAAGTGGCATTTGATTCTGACATGCGAAATCAAGGACAACGAGTAAACTACACGCTCAGGCAGTTAGGGATGGAGAAAGAAACAGCATGGAAATGGGTGAACAGCCGAAAAGGATATGCACGTGTGGCATCTTCACCGATACTGACGTACACGGTCACGAATAAGAGACTAGCAAAAAGAGGTCTGGCGTCAATGACAGACCTTTATCAGAAAATCAATAAAACATGTTTAGCATAGATTTGAACCGCCGTATACGGTCCCGTATGTACGGTGGTGTTATCCAGAATTCGGGATAAGTAAAGGAAGAAGTCCTGCAAGGGGCAATCGTTACAGCAGTCAATGATGCCCACGCAAGAAGAATCGCCATCATCTCTCTACTGAAAGTGAACATCCAGGAAACGGTCTTTGATGATCTGCAGGCACGAATAAATGACATGATTGCTTTTCTGAAAGAAATGCCCGCAGCCGTTGCGGAGCACAGTGAAGCACTCGTCAGAAGGCTGGTCGATAGAATTATCATTTTCGATGAGAAGATTGTGATGAAACTGAAATCCAGCTTGACAATGGAAGAGTAAAGAGAATATGGACATAAAACGTAACCTGGAGCCGACTTTAAGGTCAGTTCCGAGTTTTACTGTCATCTTATGCGACATATTGACTATCTGTAAGACAAATGTTTTAATGTTATAAAACCATTTCATTTAGACACATAATATGGAGGAAAAATGAATATTAGTTCTATTTCGGATATTAAAAGAGAAAGTTATTGTGAAATACTAAGAGAGGAACTTCCTGTTCTGCGAGCAAAGGCACGTATTACATAAGATGAACTATCTAGTGCTATAGGTATATCTCGGCAAACGTACTGTGCTATAGAGAACGGAAAACGCAAAATGGCGTGGACAATATTTTTGGCACTGCTTGCTTTCTTTGATTCAAAAAACACAAAGCCAATGGTTGATATCATAATTAGAGTGCCAGAGGATACCAATGATCGTTTTCTGGAATAGTGTACAACTTGTGTGATCAAGTGCGTAATCAAGAAAAGTAATTGTTTGTTGAATTGATATGGTTATGTATAGCTAATAACATGGAGGAGTAAGTCATGAATGATTCTGTTTTTAAAGAAAGCAATTATAGTTTTGATGATGAGTTAGAGGAAAAGTTTGAAGAACTATTCGGAAATAATTCTTCTGAAGCGGATACCTCTGTAGCGGCGACATCTATGCTTATTGAAACTATACATAAGAAACGTGAACAGTCAGTTATATCTTCTTTCTTCTCTCATAATGGAGAAGTGCCTAGTGCTGAGGAGGTCATACAGTATACTGAAATTAAATCGCTTATGCCTATTGAATTGATGCAAAATAGTGGAAAACATTTTTCAATAATTGATAGCCCTGGCAACAAAACATTAGTTTATGCGATTTATATATGCGTGGATAGTTCAACAGATACAAGCTATTATTCATTGAAACGTTTAGAATCGGATGAAGTGGTAGACGAGGATGGAAACACAAGTAGGACTTTTTATATTGATGATCCACAAGAAAACGGAAACCAGTTAGTTATTACTACAATGTGTAACGATTGTGCATTAATAAACATGGGTATTCTAATGGGTAATGAAGTACGGGTAGCAAATAATCCATATGTATTTTACTTTAAAGGACATTATAAAAATGCTTCTTTGATTCATGTTAATAACAGTTGCTGTGATATCAGCAACTTGTCAGATGGTGAAGTATTTAGTATAGAGTCTTCCGAGAATCCTCGTAAATATGAAGCTCGAATTGATGCAGATAGTATTATTATAGATACTGTTACACAAGAACCAGTTCTTAGAAAGCTGTATTATGATAACAATTTAATGAAATGGCGAGCTAATATAACCATAATTCCATACAGGACGTACTATGCTTTTAGGGCTGGATACGATGCTGGAGAACTACGCAAACCATTAGCGCAGTCTACCATTGGAAGATATCTTCTAAATGGTACTAAAGGGTATAAAAAAGATATTGAGCAAGGTATTGAGTATCTGGAGGAAGATGGATCGCCATACTCGCTTTTTTTGATTGCACAAGCTTTTTTTGATGATGATTCCATTCAAGACGAAGCAATAGCTAAGGAATATCTCTTTGCGTCGGCAGAAAAAGGTTGCTTAGACGCTGTTACAGAGTGTTTTTCAATTACTATCCCACAGAGTAGTGGTTATGAAGAATATATGCAGTTTCTAGATGCTGTCGTAGATAAAGAATCAGCTGCATACTTGTTCATTAAAGCTGCTATGAGTGAATATTTCTGCAGAAACAGCGCAGATGAAATTTTACGCTTATATTATGCTTCAGCACAAAAAGGGTTCAAACCTGCGCAATACAGATTAAGTGAATACACAAGTCATGTAGGGGACGCTTGGAGACAGTATATATCAATAACAAATGCTTCAGAGTATTACGATCATTCGAAATCCAGTGATAGTGGAGATTTTGAATATTGTCTTGGTGCAGTTTTACTATACGGAATTGGTATTGATTGTACTGCAAGAACAAAACAAGCCGGTGTATTCTTAATGGAAAAATCTATTGAAAAAGGTAATTTAAGCGCTCTTTATGAACTGTTTAACTACTATATTAATTGTGCAAATGACTTGATAATTGATTATCTTTCAAAATATGTGGAATTACTTATAGCTATCGAGCGTGATTCGGAGAGATTGATTAGAATATCGAATGATTTGTTTGATTGTGAACCCCATGGTAATGAGTGTGACAAAGTAGCGTTAATTGCGCTTGAAAAGGCGTATTCTCTGGATAAATCCAATCCAACTATCCTCAATAACTTGGGGTGGGCGTACCTAAACGGAAGAGGTTGCGAGTGTGATTATCAACGAGCCATCAAGTTTAGCAATCAAGCAGCATCTTTGGGTAGTAGCAAATCTTATTATCGGTTGGGAACAATATATGAGCAAGGGTTTGGCTTGCATTCTCCAAATTTGGACTTGGCTCTTGAATACTACCAGAAAGCCGCTAATATGGGTCATGAAAAAAGCACTAAGAAGTTGGATGAATTAAGAAAAAAAACTGAAACTGAAGCTTCTGGCTCATTGGAACAGGTTATTACAAATCAGCGAAGAATGCAAGCAACCTTAGATGCTATTGACGAACGCACCGTTCAAATGCAAAATCAATTATTTGAAATTGTCCACTTTACAGCAAATGACCTTCAAAAATGGTTGCAGCATGAAAAACTTCGACTTGAGAACTTGATAACCGGTGCTGACGATGAACTGAGTATAACTGAATCTATTTCTCGCTCCAACCAGTATATCAACCAACAAGTAGGAAGTGCTGATGGTTTGGTAGATGAAGAAACAGCAGAGCTAAAAGCTTTGTTTGGAGATGTTTGGGATAGGCTGTTAACTGCTACACAAGCATCGTTAGTATCTGCGGGGGTTCTCTGGAAAAGCTGTTTTGGGATTACCAGAGATGACTTCGATTACAGCGGCATATGCATCAGTAGTACCAGCGCATTGGAATGTGAGCTTCGACGTTGGTTTTATACTGGATATCAAGAGTTTTTGTTGAAAACAGTCGGGAATCCTGCAGAAATGGACCCCGATGAAGTGTGGCAAAAATGGCCGGAAGAATTATTGGATACTGATATGAAAAAGTATAAGCGAATTATTGATAACGGTGGAAAAAAACCAACGATTGGGTTGAGTGCTTCTAAAGATTTTACAATGGGTATGTTGCCGTATCTCTTCTATAAGAAGGGTTCTTCCAATCAATCTATGATAAAGCCATATCTGCAGTCTATAGTAAAACAAAGGTATCGTTATAATCCAGGTAAAGCTATGAACGATTATAAAAATCCAAACAGCTTTGTGAATCAATGTGAAAAAGTACGCGTATTCTATCGAAATCCTGCTGCACACACTGAAATCATACCAAGGGATGTTGCCAGTGCCTGTTATCAGCAAATCATAGGAAAAACTGATGCATATTTGCATAATACAAAAGTATTGGGACTAATTATGTTGCTGTATGAGTATATTGCATGAAATGTGGTGATGAATTTGAACAAAATGTGGAAATGTATATATCGTAATGGGGATATCATTTATTTCGCTAAAGTTATCCAGAACGAGGTGATTATTTCCGATTGGCATAGGGTGGTTCGCCAGTATTCCATGTTAGGAATTAGCGGTTGTTCATATAACGGAGAATGGTTAAGGATTAGTTCTGAGGGAAGCAATTTGTTGACAGTGATTGATAATGCAGATAGAAAATCAAGTGTTCAGTTACAAATAGAAGGGGATGTTCGAATACTGTGGGCTGTCTTTGGCAGGATAGTTGCATAGTTGTGGTTATACCTGGAGAGGAGAACACTTATGTTGTGCTTGACTGTAAAAGGAAGGAAATTATTATTATTAGGCTACCTATTATTGTAAATTGTAAGCCAGAATCTGACACTCTGGATGAATTGTTTGTCTAGGATGGGAAAAATGGGAGAATACTATGTGAATATGCGACATGGATGCCATTTTCTTACATGGACGAGATGGACGATAGAGATACTTTGTTTTATGCAGATTTGACTTAGGGTGAATGCGATACTGTTGCGACAATCCAGAAAAGAACTCACTTAAATATTGATTATGAGAATAGCGATTCTGCTGATGATAAAGAAACGCTTTTAGCTGATCCAGGATTAAAATTTCCACTATTTGATTACAACTTTCGTCATTGGTTTGTGCAGAAGTCTTTTTCTAGTAGTGGTAAGTATATAGTCTATTATCGCCAAGACATCTCCGGGATTGTTATTGGAACATCCGATGGCGCCGATGTAAATCGAATTTTTAAATTGTCTAGTGAAGTTGCAAGGGATGATAATCAATTTGGCTATGACGATTTCAAAGACATTTTCTTGTTTAGTCAATTTTTTCACTTGAATTTATCCTTTCTGCTTGTGAAAGTTCTTATTTTTTATACTTTGCGAATTGAAGACGCCGAATTGAAGACTGTTTAAAACTCAGGAAGGAAGTGTTATAATATAAAACGGTTTTCTCGATTAAGCCATGTACTTTGAGACTATTTGGGTAGTATTTGTAACCTCGGAACTCAAAATTTTGTAAACGTTAAGGAGAAAGTAGCTATGGCATATTTCAATATCAATCGAGTAGAAACCGGCAACCGAATTGTTAAGCGCCGTAAGGCGATGAACCTTTCCAGAGATGGACTGGCTGATTGTCTTTGGAACATTGGTGTCGAGGTATCAATCACTTCCATCGGTAAGTGGGAGAGAGGAGAATGCGACATTTCCGAAGAACATGCGCGAGCATTGTGTCGGATTTTCGGTTGTAAACTTTGTGAGCTGATTGTTGCCCGACTGAGTTTTTACGATGACGAGCGCGATCAGCTCTCTCCTTTAATAATTACATATTTATGTTATAGACGAGCATTTTTTACGCAGGTGCTCGTCTTTTTTCTAACGAAAATCCCCAGATACTCTGAACCACCGGCTAAGCCGGTGGATATTTATTGTTTGTCTGGCATGGGCGTTTTCTAACGGGTGAAAGTCCAGATTGCGCGTAGATAACGACGAAGCACAAAGCCGAACAGCAAGGGTGTCCATTGTGAGGCGAAATCTGAAAAAAAGCTGTAAGCAAACCTCTGACCTGACGAACAGGAACCGCATATAAGGCTCGGAAATGCGAATAAGGTGGCAAAAGACGCTGAAGTCCAAAAGTTGTCAGAAGTACGAGTAGATGCGGCAGGTGCATGGAGGAAAAGAGAGTGCACCTTAATCGGTGAGGTCTCACAGGCGGTCGCATCAGCTGTAGTAACAACGAACTGTGAGAAGTCAGCAGAGGCCATAGTGTGTGACTTGGAAGTTGTTACTTTAATTGCAGAAATGCTACTACTTCTTTCTCGTAGTATTCCTATTGATAAGTGCTTAGTATCACGCACAAGGCATTGGCGGAATAGTCTGGAAAATGGACAAAGAAAAGAGGAAGCAATCAGAATATTAGAGACCAAGAGATACAGAGTATCAGCACTGCGAAGAATCTATATAGAGAAGTTTAGGAAAAACGCCCAATTGGAATACCTACAATAACGAAGAAATGGAGATGACAGACTTGAAAACTGAGAAAAGTTTGCTGGATGATATGCTCAGCAAAGAAAACCTGAACCGGGCATATCAGCAGGTCGTGAGAAATAAGGGGGTCGAAGGAGTGGATAGTATGAAATATACCGAACTCAAGGACTATTTGAAGGAACACGGCGATGAGATCAAAGAACAGATATGGAGCTGGAAGTATAAGCCAAGTCCGGTGCGAAGTGTAGAGATATCTAAAGAAAGCGGTGAGGCAAGGTATATAGAATTTTACGCCAACGCTGATACTGAAATGAAAAGCTATTAATGCAGCTTCGTCAGTTATTGAGATAATTGATATTAACACTAATGAATATAATTTCGATGATGAAAGAGATTTTTTTAAAGAGGCTGTATTCACTTAAGTAAAAAAAATTATCCCTAATTTCTCTAGATTTTTCTCGGGTAATCAATGTTTTCGGGATAAGTGGTGTGAGAGGACGGAGATAAAGCTATCTCCTCCTACTCGATTGTCAATAAACCTGGGGTTAATGGAAAATCCCCTTTTTTCATTTAAGATAATAGATGTATAGGTCAAGGAGGCGTATAGGATGAGAAAAAGAAGAAAGAACGTGCTGAGAGTGCGGGGATTACGGACGCCGCGCATCTTGTTATGGATACGTGGGTTTATTCATGGCAAGATCTTGCATTCCGGGGGCTTGGATGCTGAAACTGAACAGCTTGCGTCAGGGTATATCAGCGGACAGACAGCCCGGTTCCGACACGCTTGCACTGTATGTGAGAAAAAGGTTGAACTGCGGCTTGCACAGGCATGGCGCGAAGCAGATCAGATCTTGCTTACGCTTTCTGCTCTCTCTTACCCGCAGGATGATCTGGCATCTGCTTCTCCTGTAGCGAACAGTGCTCAGGCACGTCAGCGCGAAGCACAAAGAAACCATCGGGCGGCGAATGCCTCTCAGCGCTTGATCACGCTGAAAAGATTATCTGATATTGCCAATACCATTCAGTTGGAAATGAATCAAACGCATGATCAGATGGAAGCGACTGCTCAACTATTGTTAAGCGCATTTTCTGCGTATGGGCATGGCATGTTGATGCGGCCAGTCTGTACACGCAATCTTCCGGTTCTGCGATATGAAGATTGTGCCGACAGGCTGCTGGCTACCCATGAGGATACATGGAAAGACGTATGTACAGTGTTAAGGGAGGAGAAAAAAGATGAGTCGCTTTAAAAGAAAAAAAGGTAGTTATAAGATGCTCAGTGATCATTATGTTCCGGCGGCTTTGCCTACATGTGGGGAGAGCCTGGAAAACTATGTGACCAGTGAATACGCTGTAACGGATCCCAGTGTAATCAAAAAGATTTACGATGACGCCAAGATGGCATTTCAGAGTGTGATCAATACGTGTGACCATCATTGTGCCGGAACGGAGTGTGATCATTATATCGATAACGCGATCGGTCATTTACAAGGCAGTCTGCAAGCTGAAATTGCGGATCATAAGAATCAGATCGCGCGAATTCGTTCAGCGATGAAGATGCGTAAAGCTGCGCTTACACAGCGCATCACCTCGTTGACAGAGCGTATGGCTCAATTAAAGACGGAAATTGAACCGTTGGAAAATTTGCGTGCGCAGTTTCAGCTTCACATCGGCAGTCATGCAATTTCGCTTGGATTGCCGATCACTATTCTGGCGATGATCGTAGATGCCGCTGTAAATTATAACTTTTTGGAGTCGATATTGCTCAGTGATCGTTACTTGCTCTGGATCACTGTGATCTGTATGTCGATCATGTCTGATTTTTCTATGTGGGCCTTGGGTACTTTTATTTCACATCGCGCTGAAAACTTTACTCATCGTGTACTGTATCGAGGTATCTGCGCCATGTTGTTTGGGATGTTCATCCTTTCTGTCATCGCGTCGGTCGCGATTCGCTTTGGCTCGATGGATGCTACTTTTGGCACAGTGAACGCAGCGGGAAGATACGTAGGCAAGACCAGCTATAATCTCGCTGAATATGGCGTAACGCTTGTCACTGCTTTTCTGACCACTGCTACCGGTATCCTCTCATTTGCTTTCTCCTTAGACAAGAACGCCTTTGCCGTTTCAGTGCGGGAGAGAAAGAGAAAAGAGCTGATGAAGTATCAGGAAGAGCTTGAGCCGCTGGAAAAGGAACTGGCATTGCTGGAAAACGCGCCAGACCCTCAGGAACGAGATGATGACAAACTTGTTTCAGCTCGGCAACAGATCGAAACGACGCGTACCGGACTTAAGCTGCTCTGCCGAAAGATGATGAGCGAGAATATTCAGGAACCTGGTTTTACGGAAAAGATGGCTGTATCTGGTGAACAGCTGGCCAATGTTCAGCCAAGTATCCCGTTATTGAAAGGAGAATGACGATGAAAAAGTTATTGATGATTGCTTTGCTTATTGCCTTGATTGCTTCTTGTACCGGGTGCGACAGCCCCTCGGATACGAAAGAAGCAGTCAATATCGCTTTTGTGAGCGGGATCGCAGATGATGAGACAAAGTTCGATCCAGAGATTGAGGAGCTGGTTTCCCTCAGTGAACAGCCGGGCAGTGACTATGCGTTCATCTCTGTGGAAGGTGATCCGGTTTGTATCGGAGAACCGGATACCATCGCTGATCTCTCTGATCGGAATTATACCGATACCATGATCAACCGGATCAGAGAAGGGATACAGGCAGAATTCGATGACACGTTGAACAACTATACACCTGCTTCATCTGAGATTGATATGGCTGAGGCTCTTCAGCTTGCGGTGCGCCAGCTGAATGCATGTGCCGATGGTCAGCGCCCAAATGTGCTTGTCTTGTACTGTTCTGGAAGGAGCACGAGTGGTCTGATCAATATGGTTCAGACGCCTTTGTATCGGATCGATATCGATCGATCTGTTGCCGCGATTGCTGCTGAGATGGATTTGGATCTTTCTTCGATCGATCAGGTCATCTGGTATTGCTGCGGAGAATGCGGCGGTGATCAGCCACCTCTTTCTGCAAATGAAAAATCCAAGCTTAAAACATTTTATCAGCGCCTATTTATCACTTTGGGAATGGATGAGTCACAGATTGTGTTCAAGGATGATCTGCCTTTAAGCGAGAGCTATCATTTTGCGGAGGCATCCGTTACTCCGATCGAAACGCAAGGAGATACCTCTGCTTTACATGAACTTTCTGAGGAGACGCTGGCGGAAAATGCTTTTGCGGATCCGATTGTCATTCCTGAAACACAAGTGCGTTATCAGCCAGATTCTGCGGATTTTCTGGATCCGCAAGCTGCGGCCGCGGCAATTGATCCGGTCGCGCAGTATTTATTGAAATACCCAGATTTAAATATCTTGCTTTACGCAACATGCGCAGGCGACAGTGACAGCGAAGAGACAGTAAAGCTCAGTATCGATCGCGCTCAGCGCGTGAAAGATCTGCTTGTGGAGGAAGGGGTAGAATCCCAGCGTATCACGGTCATTTCGTTGAAGGCCAGTGATGACCCTTATTATCAATTCGGCTTAGGGACAGGGGAAGCTGCCAGTGTAAATCGTAAGACCGTTATGATGGACAGGAGCAGTCCGCTGGCAATGCAGCTTTTATCTGAAGAGCGATAAGGAGGAGAAATATGCGTAATTCATCTTATAGCACCGTAGATCCGGAAAATGGAAACATTACTTATAGTGGCCCGCTGGAAGTGATGAAAAGCGATCACAGTCATATGCCAGCGCGCACCGAAGCATATTTGCCTGGTGACGAACGCGGACATATCAATGCCTCGTCACTTGGTGGAGTGAATGATGAGAGCAATGTGGCACCGCAGCATCGTGATCTCAACCATGGCGCGTATTATTCGATGGAGCGAGGAGAACGTACTGCTTTACAGAATGGCGCCGCTATAGACAGTACCAAGACCGCTGTCGTCAATGGTCAGCCTGGCGATCGCCCTGAGGCTTTTATGGTTACCGACACGATCACTTATGCGGATGATCATACTGAAACGATACATCACTCGTTTACCAATGCCTCGAATGCTGAGCAAGAAGCGTGGAATGACGCATCTGTAGCATTGCCTGATACCTTTGATGCGCCCAATCCTGGCGATGCTCTTCGTTCTTCGATGAGCAGCGAGGAATATGCCAGCCTGATGGAAAGTACAGATGCACAGCTGCCCGGCATTGCCGATGATTACGCACCTGCACAGTCCAGTCAAGCTGCAGCAGCAGGTAATGCGGTTTCTACAAGCAGTGCGGGTGCCAGCGCAAGCGCCAGCAGCAGTGGCGATTAGGAGAGATGACCATGCTTTATGAGCTTCCTTCTTCTGCGTCTGCATCTGCCTGGTCGGAGGGCATCGGATACATTTGCGCACAAAGCGAGAATAGGCTGAGCATGCCCGTTCCTGTTTTGTCTGGCATCAATGTGTTAACACTTGGCGTAGTCGGTACGGGAAAAACGAGTTCATACACTTTGCCAGCTGCAGATATCCTGTTGAAGAGACAGCCAGAGACCAAAGCGGTTTTCTTTGAGATCAAGCATTCTTTCATCGATCACTTTATGGGGCCGAAAGATAAAGTGATCACGCATCATGCCAGTGGATTTTCTCATCATCAGCTGTTTATCCCCTGTCTGATCAAAGAAATTAGACAAGCTGTTGATCATGAAGGAGAGATGCGGCAATTGTCTGAGTTCCTGTTTGCTGAATTGTTGGATGGCGCAGATCAGAATCGTGGATGGATCGAAGCCGCACGCAATGCTTTTATCGGAATCTTGCGTGTGATCGTTGACGGTTATCCTGATGCTGATACTGGCAATGGGACCCTGGTCCATGCGCTGCGTAATATGACTACCAGCGAGTTGCTTCATTACCTGGTCAAGCATCCGCGCAACCACTCTTTGCTCCGTAAAGATTTTGGGTTTGATCCGGCACATCCAGATCGTTACCAGAATAACCGCCGCAGTGAAGACATCATGTTTTTCTTTAATCAAGTATTGGAAAAATTCAGCGGTGTCTTTGAGATGAATGGAGAAGATACGATCCATGATTTTCTGCATGATCACTATGGACGAAACTTGTTTCTTCTCTACGATCTGGCCGCTGCGGAAAGCTGTCGTCCCTTTATGCTGTATTATCTCAAAAAACTTAAAGATGAGCAAATGTCTGCTCAGCGTTCGGCGCATCGCCCGATGCTTTGGGTCATGGATGAGATAGACAAAATGGCAGACGGAACGAAGACCGCTGATTTTGGCTTATTTCAAGCAGCAAACCTGGGCAGAGAATATGGCCTGCAGATCCTGCTGACGACACAAAGCATCGAAAACTTGTATGGGTTAAGCAAAGATTACAATGCGCATACCACGATCGGCGGACTGGCAGGATTTCCGATGATGCTGGCCTTTCGGACCAACGATCCATCTACTGTTTCTGCGTTACAGACTTTATTTGGTTCCGGGTATCATCGGCGCATGATCCTCCCCGCATCTCGCTTGGACAGCATTGTGATCAAGGAGGATCGAGAGCCTCTGGTCAGTGACAGCGCCTTTGCTTCATTGGATATCGGAGAGTGCTATGTGAAGATCATGTCTGATCATCCTCGAAAAGTAAAGATCCTATACGATGAGCGAAAAGGAGGTGGATATGCATTATGAATTATTTGCAATATATCAAAAAGCAACAAGGCATCGAGCCCACCCGTTTCTTGCTCAGCGGCATGGATATAGGAGTGAGACAATTGCTGAGCCAGCATATGATTCATTTTTGCCAGGAGCAAGAATTGACTTTGTTTATCGTTGATCATACACAAGAAGATCGTTTTTTCACAATACCTGATCTTGATTTTCACGTTATCCGTGTTCCGAATGACAAAGTAATGCTTTGCAGTGACCTTTTGGAAGCAGTCTCACTATATGATGTCAGCCGGATCCGTGTTTTATTGAGCGGTCTTGGCTTTCAAGAGAGCCGCATCATGAAAGTGATCACTTATTTGCGGTTTGTCAAGGAGACACAGTATCGTCTTGGCGATCACGGGCCATTGCGCATTGCTACTCTTGAAACATATGGCAGCATGCATCTGGTGGAGGAAAAGCTGCGGCAGCTTGAACGAAAGGGGGCATTGAGTGCTGAAAATGTTGATTATTTGATGGGACGGTACAGTGAGATCAGCAGAGAAGCAGCGGAATTTGAAACCTTTTTGATCATGCTGGAACCTTTTTTAGAAGGAAAGATCCCAGACTTGCATACGATCATTCATCTGCCTTTTGGCTCATTTGATGCTGATGCGGGCATGCAAAAGCTGATCAGTCGTCTGACGATTTCTTACATGAAAGAACATCCAGGACAATGTGCCATGCTCATATTAGATGATGGCATGGGAGAGCGTGATTTTTTGACTGACATCTTGTCACATGTGCCTGGCAGCATGCCTGTCTATCTGTTGTCTGATGATGCGTTCTCGCTGGATGATCAACAGATCAATATCGTGATGAACGCTTTTCCGATACGCATATACACGCGACATGCGGATATGCGTTCATGCGCTAAGGTCGCGGAATGCTGTGGACAGATTGATGTGATCCATAAAGCCTACACGGTCACCGTTGATCATCATCTGAAAGCAAATTCAGCATGGGATATGTTGCTGGGGACCAATCACAGCGAAAGCGAGATCCGCAATGCGCCAGTAAAGGAATATCGGTTTCCGAAAGAAACTATTCATGCGATGGCTGAGGGAACAGGCATCATCGATTGCAATGGCAGCAAAGTGTGGTTTGCTTTTGACCATAACGCATAAGGGAGGAATATTTATGATCAGAATATCCGGTTATCTGAAGGTGATCACGATTATCTTCATCGATTTTATCGTCTTTTATTCCCTGAGTGGCTCAATGGCAGCCGCCTTGGGCATCAGCGGGCTGATTGCGCTTTATGTCTGGTTAGGTGGGTATTTGGCTTTACGGAAAGAGGGTGCGATCAATATGTCGAAATTGCCTTATGGTGATCGCAGCCGTCTTGAAACGGCCAAAACGCAATTATGTGCGGATATCAAACGAGAAAGCAATGTGGAACTATCCAGTCTCAGGCTTTATTTGGTTCCTCATGATGAGGATCTGCAGGCAACCGCATATGGAGCAAACTGCATCAGTGTTTCCCAAGGCACTTTGCATTTTGCTGATCCTCTGCAGTTGAACGCTGTATTGGCCCATGAAGCCAGTCACTTGCTACATTGTGATCCTGCGTTTAATCGCGCGGTGTTCTGCTCGATTACTTTGCTGATCGGCGCATTGTCCTTGTTTTCAACAGTGACTTTGTTTATCGTCTTTCTGCTGTTTGCATTATTCAACTGCTTTCGTTCCTGGCTTGGTGTCTTGGTTTATCAAGGCACAAGCAAAGTGGTGAGCGGTATGTTTGCGATGTTGCAGCGCGCAATCGTAAGCATGTATCGACTGCTGTTTATGTGCATCAGCCGCCATGCGGAATACCGCAGTGATGGATATGCCTGTGACTTAGGCTATGGCTTGCAGCTGGCCCATTTTCTATCGATAGCGGCACCAGAAGCTCAAGGATGTCAAAGCTTGCGCGAGGCATTGTATCGGAGCCATCCGCCGACACCGCAGCGAATTGCTCGTTTAGAAGCGCGCATGCAGCGCGCACTGATCATATGAGCGACATCGTGGAAATCATCCTGGCAAAACTTGGGATTTGTTATCGTAAGATACAGCTGACACAGGATACGCTCTATTTCTGTATGATGAATGATACGATCAGCTTTGATCTGCTTATCCGCAGCGATCATTCTGTCAGGCTGTGGCGGTTGATCGCCCCGGCCCCTGCAGGCGTTCATCATTGTATTTGCCGATTGTCCGCACACGCCGCACTTGGCTATGCGCGCAGCGAAGCAGACGAACTGGTTTTTTATGCCGAGAGGACGATTGCTGCACGAAAGGCAGAAAGCTGTCGGCAGCTGTGGCGGATGATCAAAGGGTTTTGCCACATTCTTGATCAAGATGGAAAAATGTGAAAGATTGAAAGGAGTGAATCTGATGCAAGTGATCAAAAAAAGCAGTCAGGGCATGCAGTGCCTTCCCCTGGATGCCATGCTGCTGGCACAACGTATAGTTTTTTTGAATGAAGAAATTGATGATCGATCGGTATTGCTCGCATTTCAACAGTTGTTATATCTGGAAAATGAAGATGAACATACGCCTGTTACCATGATCATTGATTCCCCTGGAGGAAAAGTCGATGCAGGGCTGAAGCTTTATGATCAGATGAAAGGCATGCGTATTCCAATCATTACATATTGCACAGGGATGGCGGCTAGCACAGCGGCCATTATCTTAGCTGGCGGTACAAAAGGACATCGTTTTATTTTGCCTCATAGCAAAGTGATGGTCCATGAACCATTTTTGCTTTCATCAGGGATACCGGAACGGTTAAATATGCACGAAGCGCAAAAATGTGCGGATGCGGCAGCGACCGCCAGAACGATATTTGCTGAATTGCTGGCTCAAGACTGTGGCCGCAGCAAACAAGAGGTAGAAGAAGCCATGTCCGATGATCGCTATATGACAGCCGAAGAAGCGGTAGCATTTGGCATTTGTGACGCTGTTGTGGAACGAGTAAGCATATGACGTTAAAAAGAGATCCGATCGTATTAGGAGCATCTTGTATTCTCTCAGGTGATGATGTGGGTAAGACACGCCCAAATGCCAACGCACTGATCGTAGGTACCAGCGGATGCGGCAAAAGCACTAGTGTGATCTTGCCAACAGTATGTCGGATGCATTACAGCAATCCGATCATGAGCTATGCTAAAGAGCGCGATGCGTATGCGATGGCATCTTATCTTAAGGCTAAAGGATATATGGTTCATGTGCTGAATATCGTGCATCCTCAGCAAAGTACAATCAGTTTTGATCCATTGTTGTCCTTAGAAAGCATTGAAGATATCGATGCACTGGCGTCATCCATAGTAGACTCAGCCATTCGTCAGTCAGCAGATGATTATTGGCAGGCTAAAGCCAAACCATTATTAGCCAGCCTGATCACTGCGGCGATCTTAAACGGAGATGATGCATGTTCTGTGGGAATGGTTGATGTACTGAAGCTTTTCGACAGGCTGATTCCTAAAGAAAGTGGGTATGGCGTAGAAACAGAGCTGGATGAAATGTTTCAGAGGTTGGCAGAAGCTGATCCTGATGGTTATGCAGTACGCGAATACCGAAGCTGGCATGCTTTGCCGTATCGAACGGCATCATGCGTACGAGATACGGTGGCTGCCGCGCTAAGTATTGTCTTTCCTGAAGCAATTCGAAAAATGATGCAGGAAAAGCCGCAGCTTGATGTTGAGCGCTTTGTCTGGCATCAAGAAGCATTGATCGTAATTACCAGTGCTGTAGATACGGCACAGCAGGAATATGCCAATTTGTTTTATCGTGATACAGAGCGACAGCTTCTTCGTTATGCTGCGGGTTGTCCAGGAGGACAGCTGCCACGAGAGATTCGTTATATTTTTGATGATTTTGCCTGCTCAGCGCCTATTCAAGGGTTTGTCAATGATATTTCTTTGTTCCGTTCTGCGGGGATATCGGCCATTATGTTGTTGCAATCGGAGCAGCAATTAGAGACGATCTACAAGGAAGGAGCGGCGATCATTCGCCAGAATTGTGCAGTATATGCTTATTTTCCTGGAGGCTTTGATGATCGTTCTTGCGAAATTGTCTCACGGCGTATGGGATTGCTATATGAAGATGTGCTTTACGCCCCGATGGGAAAAGTATTCATCATGCAATCTGGACATAAACCTTTGCACATTGATCGCTACGATACTTTACACGCACAAGAATATCAGGATTATCTGCGTGTGATCAAAGATCAGTTTCATCAAAAGGGTGGTGATGTAAATGAAAAAATCTGCGCATGAGCAATTCGTGTATCAATTGTGCCAGCCAATTCGAGAATATGAAGCCAAGAGAACGCGGCAGCGATCCGTAAACCATGCTGAACTAGTAGAAGAAGAGGATTTGATGCGTATACTGGAAGAAAAGTATCATGAATTATTTGACGATGATGAGGATCCAAAATAAGCTGGTTTTGCCATTTTGTTCTTCCGCATTATTTCATTAAGCACTTTTGATCGCGAAATGATTTGCTGTCTATTCAAGGAAGCATGTGTTTTGGATGTGTTTCGCTATTCAATCGTTCTAATGGATATAAAATCAGTGCACCCATCTGGAAACCAGGCTCAGGATGACCCCGCACCAAAGCAATGCTGTCGCGATGAACGCCGCATGAATAGAGGCGGTAAAGAAATAGATGATGAACACGATGGCAGCCAGAAGGTATAATATGCCGGAACATATTCTGAGACGGTACGCACGCGGGCTCATGAGCATCCCTCCTGAGATTAGTATGGCAGGTTTGCTGAGGATGATTCTTCACTTTATTGAAAATAATTTTCATTTGCTGAAACTGTTTTCAAGTTTTTGTTGACATCAGTTTTCCGGCATAGTAATATAATGGTATACGAATAACAAAGACGGGGAAAAGGAGCAGTAACAGTCCGGATCATGACAGAGACTTCTCGGCTGGTGGAAGAGAAGATGGGAAGGCTGCGAACACACCTTGGAGTCCTGAAGGTGAACTATGCAGTAGCCTTCAGCGGAAACGGCGTCCGTTACCGTGCCGGAGTATGCAGATACTCACAGAGGCCGGTTTCGTGAGGAGCCGGTGAAAAAAGGTGGCACCACGATCAGACTTTCGTCCTTTGGATGAGAGTCTTTTTTGTTAGAAGGAGGAGAAGCGATGAAACAATTCACGATTCCTGAGGGCATGCGCGATCTGATCCCGGAAGAATGCCGGATCAGAACAAAGCTGAGAAATGATATCGAAGCCAGACTGGACAGCTGGGGCTATGAAGAAGTCATCACACCGACCGTGGAATTCTACAAGACATACGAGGCCGGGTTTGACAACATCAATGAACAAGACATGTATAAATTCTTTGACGCACAAGGCCGCATCCTGATGCTCAGGGCCGATATGACCATCCCGATCGCCCGGCTGACCGCGACCAAATACAAAGATGCGCCGGTACCGCTGCGGTTTCGCTATTGCGCCAACGTCTTCAAGGTCCATGAAGAACTGAGCGGGCTGAAGAACGAAATCAGCGACTGCGGAGTGGAATTGATCGGACTGGAAGAAGTTCCTGGCGATCTGGAGATCCTGATGACAGCGCTCGATGCCCTGGAAGTCGTCAATGACCGCAAATGGGTATTGGAGATCGGCAATATCAATTTCTTTAGGGAAGCATGCCGGTATGCGCAGATCAGTGAGCAAGATGCAGAAGAGCTGGCAGAGCTGATCGACGAAAAAAGCCTGCGTTCATTGGAAGAAAAGCTGACACAGCTGCAGCTGAAGCCGGAGTATCAGCGCTTTTTCAACCGCTTGCCCTGGCTGAGCGGACGAGAGGAAATGCTGGAAGAAGCGAGACAGTACTGTTTTTGCAAAGAGCTGACCGTCATCCTGGATCGGCTGGAGGATCTTGCGGAAGATCTGGAGGCGCTGGGCTGCGCGCGCGTGCAGTTTGATCTGGGCAAGACCAAAAACCTGAACTACTATACCGGCATCGTGTTTGAAGCTTATGTGGACGGCGTAGGCAAACGCGTGCTCAGCGGCGGTCGCTATGATACGCTGATCGGCAAATATGGCAGGATGCTTCCGGCTGTCGGCTTTTCCATCAAGCTCGATGCGCTGGCTGAAGTGGCTCAGGCCCCAGAAGAAACAAAGCCATTGGTGATCCGTTTCCATCCCAATGCGCGTGTGGAAGCGCTCCGCGCTGCCGCAAGATATCGGAAAGAACACAGAAAGATCAGACTGATGCCCGATCAGCACGCATTGGCCATCAGCGTCGAGGAGGAATGATCATGCTTTCGATCGCATTGACCAAAGGCCGCCTGGAAAAAGAGAGCGTACGCATGTTCGAGCGCTGCGGCTATGGCGTAGAAGAACTGAAAAACAAAGGCCGTCAGCTGGTGTTTCACGATACGGTCAAGGACAACCGCTACTTTCTTGTCAAAGCGGCGGACAGCGTGACCTATGTCGAACATGGCGTGGCAGATATCGGCTTTGTCGGGAAAGATACCCTGATGGAAGCAAATGGAAAATATTATGAGATGATGGATCTGGGAATCGGCAAATGCGGCTTTATCGTGGCTGCCTTGCCGGGATGCAGCCCCTTTGAGAAGATCGGTCACATCAAGATCGGCAGCAAATACCCCAACGTGGCCCGCAGCTATTTCCGCAGCCGCGGCATGGATGTGGAAGTCATCAAGATCGAAGGCAGCGTGGAGCTTGCCCCGATCCTGGGACTGTGTGACGCCATCGTCGATATCATGGAGACCGGAACGACATTAAAGGAAAACGGGCTCATCGTCTATGAACGGATCTGTGACATCAGCGCCAGAGTGATCGTTAACCGCGCCAGCTTCAAGCTGAAGCGTGATGAGATCATGGAGCTGCTTGATGATCTGAAGAAAGTGAGGGATGAAGATGCGGTTAAATAAGATTGACAGTAAAGATGTCCAGGCGCTTTCCGCCTATCTGGAAAGCCGCGAGGCCGGCGTCGATCAGCAGATGAATGCGAAAGTGCTCGATATCATCGAACAGGTGCGGACCCGCAAAGATGACGCGCTGCTGGAGTATACCGAAAAGTTCGACCATGTGAAGCTGGATTCACTGATCATGAGCGAAGAGGAGATCGAGGCAGTGATGAGCAAAGTGGATGCGTCGCTGATCGCTGACTTGAAAGAAGCGGCAGAAAACATCGCTTGTTATCATGAGAAACAGCTGCAGGAAGGATATGAGATCCAGAAAGAAGACGGCGTTTACCTGGGACAGCGCGTCATCCCGCTGGAGCGTGTCGGCGTCTATGTGCCAGGCGGACGCGCCGCTTATCCCAGCACCGTGCTCATGAATGTCATTCCGGCCAAGATCGCCGGCGTCAAGGAGATCGTGATGGTCACGCCGCCCTCAGCGGATGGCAGCGTAGATCCGGTCATTGCGGCCGCCGCGCATATCGCCGGCGTGACCCGCATC
>ERZ894251.390-NODE-390-length-24601-cov-11.859081_pt1 | contig 24601 bp, 22 predicted proteins | sample MGYA00380301_ERZ894251 | MGnify/ENA primary metagenome ERZ894251 (study PRJEB32331, sample SAMN06328418) | human gut metagenome | biome: human gut microbiome; feature: stool | host: Homo sapiens | collected 2014-02-13 ... | reverse complement strand
ACTCTTCTCTTTGTATTTATATATATTCCTTTTTCTTATTAGCTTTCCCGTTTCATGGTGACAAGGGGGGTGTGTCAAAAAAATAAAGGAAAATGCCATGTTAGGTATTTATATTTTCAATTTACAGCTTTTAAAGTAATCACTTTCATTAGTTTAACTAGTTATTGCGTTTTTTTCTTACCAAGTAAAAAATAAAAACAGATGCTCCAATTATTACACATGATGACAAGCCAATAATCCACAGCCAAAAGTATCCAACATAAACATTGCTTATTTCCTGAATATTATTTATATTTCCTGCGACGTCCTCCAGCTTAATTCCTACATTATGCCAACCCTTTTCAAGTGTAAACGTAAGACTTTTATCTTGACTTGAATAATTAAAGTCAATTTCCATGCCATTATCATATACCTTGCATTTTGTTTCGTCAAGCAGTTCATTTATATTCAATACGGAAATTGTACGCTGATCTTCACCAAAATACCAATGCCATGATTCAAATTCATCCGGTAATTCACAGGAAGGCGCGATATTATCAATATGCATTTTGCCTAAATCTATTCTTCGACCTTCATTTTTTACTGATAAATACAGTTCTATATCTGTGTCGTTCTGAAAATTATCTTTGAAATAATCTGATTTTAACGTATACCTGTTTACGCTTATACCATATAACTGATCTTCCGTTTCAGCCTGTAGATTGGTATTTTTTTCTTCGCCATTATAATCTCTCAAAACAATATCCGTATTTGAATTGCTTTTAGCAATAACAATAATTTCTATATCGCTGAAATTATCAGGTTTCATACTAATAGGATCACCGTTTTCATATTGGAATGAATACCATCCTGTTTTTGCAGTTAAATTACTGTTTGGAATGTAAGCCAGAACATCATTATTTACAATTCTCATATATGTATTTGAATTTAATACGCTTTCGTTTCCTGCCTTATCTACAGCCGTTAATTCTACCGAATAAACTCCGTCCTTATTAAAATCAGGTAGTGTGAATAAGCTTTTGCCGATAGTTCCTGACTTATTCTTATCTTCATCCATATAAACGTTAACTGGCCTTACATCTGCTAATTCTTTTCCGTTTATATATTCCGGAGTATATTCCGTAATAACATATTTTATATGATCGAAATTCAAATCTGTAAACTCAACTGTCGGAGCCGACTCATCCTTTCTTTCGTAGGTATATACATCCAAAAATTCGATATCATTATCTTTTGTAACACTGTTTCCGTTTTTAAAAGCGACAACTGGTATGGTCGTGTCAATTTCAAATATCTCCGATATTCTGAATTCTGAACGATTTCCTGAAGGGTCTGAAGGGAATATTTCAATCATATATACTGCATCGACATCAAACGTAATTGATAAAGTATGTTTATCATCTTCGCTGATCCAATCCGCCATACTAACCATCGAATAAGTAACATCTTCAAAACCGTTTTCATTGTGTATGCTGCCGGCCTCTTTTCTTGTAATTTTAAGCCCCATTAAATTAGGATCAAAATTATGTTCTATAATCTTTATTACAGCGGTTCTTTTCGTATTCAAATAATTTCCGGTATCTTCATTTATAAACTCGCTGAAATTTTCTTCAATAGCCGGGGGCGTTTCATCAACAAAAAATCTCCTGATTTTCTCATAATCCATATTTATTTCTGCCGAATTACCGCCCAAATCAGTTCCTCTGATATCAAACGTATAGTCGCCCTCTGAAAACGCTATAACCGCCTTATGCTCTGTCAAAGACAAACTTTCAAAATAAAGATTGGGTATTCTGCCGTTATATGTATTTTCTATAACTGTCTTTATTAGATTTTCGTCAAAATTTCTTTCTATAACAGTTATAGTGATAAAAGCCTTTTTTTCAGAATTATAATAATTTGTATTATTAATTCCGCTGCTGATTTCGGCATTTATAATAGGAGCCGTTTTATCTATAGTAAACATATCACATTGAACGCCCGCATTTACATTACCCGAATTATCAATTGAATCAAATGACAGTATTATATCATTATCATCACTGCTGAATGTGAATGTCTTAGTAACCTCGGTAACAAGATTTTCATCTACCTTTGAAACTATCCAGCCTTCTCCTATATCATCGCCAACAGAATATCTATTATCGCCTATAATAACTGATACTCTGTCAAAACTATTTTTTTCAGAACTTTGCGAGTATCCGATTTCCTTTATACCTGACTTTTCGTCTGATACGGTAACTGTAAAAGTAACATCAGACGTATAGAGCATATGACTCATCGCATCTCGACGGCTGGTTTTGTCCATACCTACTATATTTATTTCCGGCGGGACGTTATCTGAAACAAAAGCCTTAGGCGTTTCCTCTTCAGAATAATTTCCGACTTTATCATAAGCCCTGACGAATATCTGCCCTTTAAATCCAGCCGGAATTTCCAAAGCTGCCACGCCGTCCGAAATTATCTTATATCCGATATCTTCATTTTTTATTTTTCCATTCTCATACGATACTAAGCGATATTCAATTTTATTAAGTCCGGAAGAAGGCAAAACATCTGATATATATATATTTGCTATAAAATCTTTTTTAAAATAAAAACCATACTCCAGATATTCTATATATTCGTCGGTTTGACTAATGCTGTCCGACGCATGAGGAACAAATTCAAACTTCTCGATAACAGGGTTGCTTTTATCGATATAATAGGTATGAGCCTGTGAATTTACGTTTCCTGCATTATCTGTAACTTCAATATATATAGTGTATTTACCATCTTCAGATTCTCCGGCTATAGAGGTTAAATAGTCTGTATCAAAGGTATAAACATATTTAGAATTATCTCTATTTCCAGCCGACATAGTATCGGATATTTTAGGAATAATAAAATTGTTTTTATCTTCTGTTATATCAATTCCGTTAACATTTATATTTACGTTGCGTATACCCGAATCCTCATCCTGGACATATGCAGCAATTGTTTTATTAGTATTGTACCATACCTGACCGTCTGTTCTTTTAATACCGTCGCCTTTAGGTTTACTTATATTTACATAAGGTTTGTTTGTTTCTATCATTGCGAAAACGTTATTTGAAACGCCTTTTCCCTGTTCTGTATTTTCAAGGTTAGGACAATTAGGACTTGTTTTTCCATATCTATCATAAGCGGTAACTATAATATCGCTCTGAAAAACTTCTGTTCCAGCCGGAATTTCAATAGAATAAATACCGTTGCCCTCGTTGTGCATAATTATCGGCTTATTCAAACCGTCGTACTCAACAGTTACAAAATCTATTCCGCTGTCAAACTCCGGATCGGAAACATAAGCCTTAAAAATTAGAGTATCGTTTGAAAATACGCCAAAAGGAAGAACGTTTAATACTTTTTCAATTACATTGTTTTTTTTCTCAACTGTAAATCTGTCAATCGATGGTTGGTAACAGTCGATGTAAACGGTAAGAGGCTTTAAATTAAACGTATTTTGAGCAACGTCAATTAATGAACCCGATATCTGATATTTATGTTCGTCGTTATAAATCAGATCATTTGTGTTTACTTTAACATAATAACCGTTTTTGTCTTTTATAATCTGATCGCCTTTAAAGATGAATTCCTTATTATTTATGTAAATTATAACTTCATCAAGACCGGAAAGATCTTGATCAGCGTTTACACGAACTGTAATTATATCATTTTTATCAAACCAAAGCTCTCCATTAATTTCTTTACCATCAGGACTTTCAATTGAAATATTTCCATTAGGTTTTTCTTTATCAACGTATATAAATTGTTCATAAATTTTTTCATTACCTGCATTATCCGTAACTTCAATTATATAGTGATGTTCTCCATTATCCAGCTCTGACGATTTTACTGAAAAATTGTATTCGGTTTTTATTTCTTCTAAATTATCAAATGTATTATCAACTAGATTCTTACCAGACTCCGAAATTACAACCTTGCAAATTCCGCTGTAAAAATCATTTACAGAAATAATAAAATTACCGTTGTATTTTTCGCATGATATTTCGCTGTCATTTTCATTATACCAAATGTTCCCATCGGAATTTAATTGCAAATCGTTAGAATCTGAAACCTTCACTTCATTATTCAATGTGTTCTTAACGATAAAGTCTACATTAGGCGCGTCGTTTTCAATGATAAGCAGATTGGAATCTAACCCCATTTTATCGTTTACATTTATACAAGATTCCATACCGTTTTTGTCTGTAAGCTTTATAACCATATTTTCTATCTTTGTATTCAAAGGAAGTTCAAATATGTATTGACCATTCATTTCATACTGCTCATAATTTTTACAGCTATAACCGTCGTATAACTTAACAGATTCAATTCCGGATTTATACTTTGTTTCAGATACGTCCTCAGCGTCAACAACAAGTTCAATTTCTTCTTTAGCAAAATTTCCGTTTTCGGTTATATTCATAAATTCAGATAAATCCGTATCGTCCTGACTTCCTACGCTTTTACGGAAATAAATGTCGTTTATAATGGGAGGCTCTGTATCGCGTCCATTCTCACTGTTTTTTATAGTAACGATTGATATATTTCCGGCGTTATCGGTAATTTTTAAATACAGGCTATATAAATCAACATAGTCATCATTAAAATTGCCATAAGCTGTGTTTATATTAAAATTAACATTTCTTACTGGATTTTCGTTGCCTTTGATGTCAAATTCGTAAATAGTATATCCATCTTCCTTGTCATCGTTCCATTGATACTCAATTTTATTTATACCGGAATCGGCGTCATATATTTCTCCTTTAACTTCTACATAACGTTCGTTATTGTTATAGTAAATACTCATGTTTTCATCAACTGACGGTTTTATCTTATCAAAAATAATACGATTTTGATTATATTGAGCAGTATTACTGTACTCATCTGTCAGTATAAGCTGTTTCTCATTTTCCAAACCGGATTCATTAAGTGAATGTGCGGTTAAATAGCAATCATCGGCTTCTTTATCGGTCAAATTTATTATGAATTCAGCAGAATAATACCATATTCCGTCTTCGCCAAGCGTGCCTTCCGCTTCTTTTTCTTCTTCAAATCCATTATTATTCAGAGATATAGATGTTCTCTGATCAATTTCCGTACCCTTTGCCGTAATTTCTACAGCCACACTGCCGCTGCTTACCCATCCAAATGAAAACGGATTTAAATTGTCCTCTGAACTTAACGGCTTTATTTGCGATCTTATAATTTCAGGTATATCGCAGCTACAATAATACTCGTATTTCATTTCTTTGCTTACAGCATTTATAGCCGGAGAAGATGCGTCAATATTTTTTAGGTAATATGTAATTTCATTAGGAACATTATTATGCGTTGCATATAAGTCCACGTCAATAGAATCACTGAAACTGATACCGTCGTTGCTTATTAAAAAACCTTCCGGTGAATGAAGAACCGCTTTATTAGTATAGTATATATTGCTTTCATTATCAGGAATAGCCGTAATTTCAGGATCATATTCCTTGATTTCGAATTTGATATTGTCTGCAATTGAAGCTATATAATTCTTATTATCCGAATCACAAGTATAGTTATATTTTCCGATTCCGGCTAAACCGTTCTGTAAATCAACTTTTACAGTAAATTTTACAGAATCCTCTGCAATTATGTTTGTTTGATCAATACTATATTCGATCTCGGGTATATTTTGCCCGTTGAATATAGAATTCGCTTCAGGCGTAACTGTTATTATTTTAGGCGTTATATATGCATATTTTTCAATGCTGTTTATATTATTTATAATTTTATATTTACTTTTATCCGCGCCTTCCAACCGAATATTATTAATAGTTACTTTAATAGGACCTTCAGAAGCGTTCTTGTTGGCAAATTCAGCTGAAGCGGCAAAGTAAACCTCGTCTTCCGGATTCTTATTATTAATTTCTACGTCAGAAAAATCGACTTCGGCTGTTACAGTACCGTCGTACTGCTTATTTATAACTTTTATTTTTTCTGTAAAATCGTCGTCTAGAGATACTTCGATTAAGTTAATTTCCTCGGCTATAGCGGTTAATATTGAAAGGGGAAAACTATTTACAGTAAATAAAATTATCATAAATACAGCCATAATTCTTTTTTTCATTTTAAACACTCCGTTCTGTTTATATTCAATATGTTTCAGCTGAAAAAAAGCCGAATGTTTTTATGCAGTTAATTATAATCACCATTAAATCAATGCTTATTATTTAAAACCTCCGTACAGATAGCTTTTAAATTATCTTCAATTTTCCTTTTCATCCATTACGCCGGACAGCGCCTTATAAAATTCGCCTTTTGATATGTTTCTTTTATATTTATAAAGGTACATAATAAGTCCAAAGATAAACGATGCCGCCGCTAATACTGCCGCTATAACTAATGGCCCCAATATCCAAGGAGAATTATATTTCAAGTCAAGTCTGTTTTCAATTTCAGTATATGCGCCCGTCAGAATAAGTACTGTAAAAAGCACGCCTATAGTCAGCAATGAAATTAATAATGTTTTTACAAACGAGTATACTATGTATTTTAGCAGCAAATATTTTTGTAATATTTTTTTCATATCTAATCCTCATTTCCCTGTGTCAACGTCTTTTAAGAATTGCTGGATTTCGGCTCTGCTTACATTTTTATTTTTAGCTATTAGCTCAATAGACTCATCGTTGTCAAGTACATTTTTTAGCTTGACAACAGCATTTTTAAACCGTCCGTTATCCTTAAGTTTTTCCAGTAGGCCATAAGCGTCCAATATACCTGATTTTCCTACCTCTACATTGTATATTGCTTCAGCCAGTTCGTAACCTATGCCTTTCTTTTTAACATCAAGTTTTATAATTTCTGTTGAAATTTCCTTGAAATTTTTAGAGTTGGCATATTGCATTATCTCGTCGATGTATTCGTTCAATAAGTCTGTTTTTTTGATTTCAAGAATACTTACAAGCAGAGCGGCCTCCTGATAATCAATATCTCCGTTTTTATAAGTAAATTCTGCAATCATAGAGTATGTTTCGTCAAATCTTCCGTTAGGGGCAGTTTTGATAAGATCGTCTGCAACTATTTCTAATTTATGAAATTGAGTTGCGTTATAATTTGAAGTAAGATTAGACCACTTTTGTTCAGCAACACTAAATCCCACTATACGATAAACGCCTGATATTATTAAAAAAGTCATACATAACGCAATCATTCCTCCAAACATACTAAAAGCGTTTCTTACCTTTATATTTTCTGATCTGACAATTGTGGGCGATGAGTTCTTCGCCTCTTCTATATCCCTTCTTAAATCCTTATATGAATGATAGAAACTGTCATTGTCCTGATTCAAATAATCCATGCTGCGTTTCCTCGTGCATTTTTTAATAACGTCTTCAAGCTTCTTATGATAATGTATTGAAGTAAGGGATAAATCTCTGCTGCAATAAGCTTTATCGTTTAAAAAGTTATCTTTATAAAAATCATGAACATCTTCTGAAAATTTCCGGCTTTTCGTTACTAACTCAAAAATGTTAAGACACTCCCAGAAGGTTGCTCCAAATGAAAATATATCGCTCTCGATAGACAATTTACCTTGAGTAAAATTGAGTTCAAAAGGAAACTCAGATCCATCGGCCGGCTTTGCATAGCATTCGGGAGCCGCATAACCCAACGTACCGTGCTGAAACATTTTTTCAACAGTTTCATTATCTCTGTAATCAACCTTAGATAGTTTGCTCAAAGCAAATCCTTCAGACTTGTTAATTCTTTTTGATCTGCCGAAATCTATTAAAACCAATTCCTTGCCGTATTTTGTTACCATAATATTTTCCGGCTTGATATCCATATGTAAAATTTGTTTTTTTTCGGTTACAAACTCAAGGATATCGCAGAGATTTATCATAAACTGAAAAATTTCATTTTGGTATTTTAGAACGTTATCATAATTCTTATAATAGCTTAGATTGATACGGTATTTTTCTTCTTCGGTGAATTCATGGTAATTCACTATTTTATTTAATCCGTTTTCCAGCTGCTCGACTTTTTTCAGTTTCCATCGTTCTTCACGGCAATATTCTTCGAGCGACCAGCCGTCAATGAATTCCTCAACAACGCAGAAATAACCTGTATTATTTATTATTCCTATTTTAATTTTGTCACACGGAAGACTGAACATTCCTAAATCTTCAATAACATCATATATACGTACAATAGATCTGCATTCCTGAAGTTCCTCAAAAATTTTCAGTTCTTCATTTTTAAAAATTTCGAGTCTGTCTACAATTTCTCCGTTGACAGGAACCGTCTTCGGCTTAAACTTTAATACGCATGAAAATTGCAGTCCGCCTTTTAATGCTGTTTTAAGTCCTTTATATACGATACTTTCAGTACCTATAGCTATAAATCCGTCTTTATTTATACCGTAAGAGGAGTCTATGGTATATTTAAAATCAGTTCCGAAAATCTCATTGCTCATTGTTTACTGTTTCCTTACCTTTATGTTCAGTAAAAATCAATTTATAAATGCTTTCTGGAGAATTTTTTTCAAGCTCGGAAAGCTTTGTCTGTTCTTTTTTTATTCTTATATTTTCTTTTTGCGGAGCAATCTCGCCTACGGTCGGTTTACCCATACGAATTATGCTCCTTCCTCAGTTTTAGGATTTTTATTAAAATCGCCGAGCTCTTCGTCAAGCTTCAGATAAGCGTCTTTTGTATCTTTAACTACGCATTCGTTTATAGAATCCAAAATATCTTTTATTCCGCCTATGTTTTCAAGTATATGGTCCGATACTTGCTGATAAGCTTCTTTTCCATCACCCTTCCAATTATCCAGCAGCGTTTTATTAATGTCATTGAATTTTTTCTTAATAGCACTGAATTCGTCAATTGCGTTTCTGCTTCTGCTTTCAAACCTTACAAGCTTTTCAATATCCGCTGATACAAAAGCTGATCCTGACATAGTCAACATCCTTTCAATATTTAATAAATTTTAGCTTTGATAATTTATCCGCTTCCACGTCATAAAAATACCCGTCGCCTAACTCGCATCTTGCATAATCCTCTTTTAATGTTTTTACATCCATATTTCCGAAAATGGTTTTCTGACCTCTTTCTCCTGCAAATTCTGCAATATTATCCAATAAAAATGCAGTTGAAATATTGTTATTAAAAAAAGAATTCTGTTCACTGTCGCTGATTTTCTGAACATCAGTAAAGATAAACAAAAAACCGCGTTCTTCCGCGACGGCAGATAGCTGTGGAAGTATTGAATTTATAAAGCGTTTGCCGTCAGGTGTGTTTAAATAAATCAATTTACTCTGAATTACAAATGCAGTAAAAGGCGTTTCTACGGCATTGCAGTCGGGAATATTTTCATATTCTTTTTTGAGATTCTCGCTTACGCCATATATACCGGCAAGAAACCTTTTATCCAATTCAATATAGTTTTCATTGAGATATATATAGAATTGCTGCAGAGGTGAAATTTTTCGGCTAATTGTCGTCCCGTCTTTCAAAGGCAGATCTTTTTTATCAAATTTATTTATCAGCACACAATTCCGGCTATTTTTATATTCATCATACAAGCAGCTTAACTGATTGCGCCCATCGTCAAAAAATACCAATCGTACATTATTTTTCTGACTTACCAAACCATTAAGCAGCAGTTTTAGTAAATTTGTTTTGCCGAATTCCTTTTTTCCGTAAATTGCGATAATATGAGATTTGCCCAAATCCACAGTCACAGGATAAAAATCAACATAATCGAGGCCAACGCTCACAGGAATTACGGAGTGGCCTTTAGTATGCGGAATTTGCTTAATCTTTTCATATTCAGAATTTGTAAGCTCCTTTGGAAACGTAAGATATTTTTTTACATGCTTTTTATACTCTCCAGTATCACTGTTATAACCAAATTTTTTCCCAAGCGCAGATCTAAACGATAAAGTTTCATTTCTTTTATCGCGGCTTTCAATTTCGTCCAAATCCTGAGCTTTAAAGCACTGTATTTCGTAAGGAAGATTCATTCGAAAGGTTCCTGTAACTCCCGATGGTTTTATTGTGACGTTTGCAAAACCGTGTCCGGGATTATTACCTATCTGATCCGCCTTACCGCTAAATATTTCTATATATTTATCGGCCGGCATATCCAGTGCAATTTTCTGCTTGAAGCTTCCGAGATAAGAAGTAATACCTTTCGTTTCACTTGCTGTTACTGTAATTGTAATTCCCTTAGACAATCCGTCACGGCACAGTTTGGACAGCTTCTCATGATATGACGTATACCTCGGTTCATCTATAAAGGCATTAAGGTTATCAATTATGAACGTAGTATGCAAGGGCTGATCAGATACTTCCCGAAAATTTTTTCCGTTAAGCGCTTGGATGTTTTCTTTAAGAATATTATCCATTATCTTGAATACCCGCTTAACGTATTCTTCATTAGAATTATCAAAATATGCAGATACCAAAGGCATATTCCTATAATCAGATAATCCGCCTCCGAAATCAAGTATAAAAATCTGTTCATCGTGCTCGTCAAACTGTTTATGCAGAATATTAATTAGAGTTTTAAGAAAAGTTGTTTTACCGCTCATTGCAGAACCGAATAAAATCAGATTTGAATCAAGAAGATCGACAGTAAACGGCGGTTGAAGCTGAATTATGGGTATATCAAATCTGCCAAGCGTACACAGCATATTCTCACGGCTCAATCTAACCCCTCCCATTCTGTTTTATCTAAAATTATCGCAGGCAGCGGCGGCAGAAATATCTGACGCGGTTTTTCCGATTCTTTGCCTATATCTATTATCGTATTGACTATATACGCAAGCTGCGTATCATGTTCGCTGACATTTTCACTTTTTTTCTTTTTAATTATATTATCTTTTTTAGAAGAATAAAATTCACTGTTGAACTTTCCTGAATTCGTAACCTGAGTAACGATAACAGGCTGTTCAATATTCAGGTTCTTATTAGCTCCGGTATAAGCGGACTGAAAATATTCAAATCTTGTACCTGTTCCGACAAGCAGATAGGCTCGTCCGTTAAGCGGCATTGTCGGCGCTGCAGCGGCAGTGTTTCCTATCATTTCTTTAGACGCCTGCTTTGTCGCTACCTTTAGGCATATTCTTGCTTTGGAGTTAACTCTGATATCGTCTGTAATTGCTCCTTCTATATTCTGAGATACAAGAATTATATGAAATCCCAAAGTACGGCCGACACGCGCGATGGTGGTTATTTCCGCAATAAAATCAACATCGCTGCTTTCATTAGAAAAGCGTTTCAACTCAGTAAACTCGTCAACAACAAGTACAAGATGAGATAATTGTGAAAGCTCTTTCAGATCCCTATCTAAAAGCTTTGTCTGCTTTTCATTCAGCTTCTTTTTTAATTTCAAAATTATTTCAGTATTTTCCGGTTCGCTCTCAAGTTCTTTAATTTGTCTTATAATTCTAAGAGCTCTGATATATGAGTCTACATTATCAACTCCAAAGCTTGAAAGCAGTAATTTGCGTCTTTTAATCTCAGCGTTCAGAGATTCCAGAAAACGCTTGAGCATATACGCCGCAGAAGTTCCTTCGTCTTCTCCGGCAGTATCCGTTACCACGCCTACACAGTGAGGTAAGTTCCCCAATCGGTCTGAAAATCCTCCGCCTTTCATATCTACAAGCATAAGGTTAAGATCCATAGGAGAAAATTTCATACACAATCCTATTAAATAAGTGATTATTGATTCTGATTTACCCGATCCTGTTGTTCCGGCAACAAGCATATGAGGACCGTCCGCTTTTTCATACAAATCAAGATACATAGATCCGTGTTCATTTTTGCCTATCGGAACGCATAGATTTCTGGTCACGTCATTTTTTTCTGTATTTTTCCAGCTTTCAGCTATGCTTCGCCTTACTTCTCCGTTCTCAATCTTCTCTGAGTTATAACCATAAAGTTCAAACAAAGTAACCATAGACGGAACGTTACCGTTTTCCGCAACTCGCGTATAATAAATTGCGCTAAGCTGCTTAAAAGCAAGAGCATATTTGTCTCTGTATTTTTCATGATCGAAAATGTATTCATTCCGGAAATATTTATATTCAATAAGCTTATCTGTATCGTTTGCCTTAGTTTTATCATCCTTATCCTCGCTTAAAACGTTCAAAGTTTCTCTGCTGAGAATATTGTATCTAAGACTTACTTTTCTCTCCTTTTCATTTTCTTTATCAATATTAACAATATTACCGCAGTATTTCGGCAGCATATCCTTTACCGCCTGAATAAAAATGAAAGTCAATCCAAGCGAGTTTACATATGGTTCTCCTTCTTTCGGAACTTCGGGCAGATATTTTGAAAAACCTGTTTCCTTAATATCATAATCATAAAAAACCACGCATACAACCTGAGTTTGCTTCTGATCCGAAATTCCATCCTCAATGTCTTCTCTTTTATTTGAAGAACGATTATTCATAATACTCAGAAGCTGTCCAAAAACTATACCGGAGCTTTCTTTATCAAAAACAAATTGTGAAATACCGTCAAACAGTTCGTTGGTATGCGGTAAATATCTGTAATCTTCTATAAGCGCATTCTGCCTTTCAAGATTCTTTTCTTCATCAAAGAAAAAAACAAACTGAATATCTTCAGGCGAATGATAATATGACAATTCAAATATAATATGACGAATAAAACTATGAGACGTTTGAATATCGTTTGAAATTACGCCCAAAGCTCCGCAGTTTTTCAGGTCAAGCAGCAGGGGAGGGTTTTTTCCGCTTACGTTTCTCAGGTAATTAAAGCCTATAATTTCATCGTTTTTCTCATCTACTCCTTTATTAGCAAAATTATATGCCAGATCCGTAAGTAAAAATTTGTTTCTTTCCTTTTCAGAAATTTCTTCGGGCGTTAGCTTTTTCAGTTTTTTATCCGCTTTTTTTGAAGGAACTATTATATCAATTCCATCATTGCTTTTGCGCATCTTATAATATATATCATAAAAAATATTATCCTTCTTCTCAGATTTGATTTCAAACAGCGGTTTGACTTCATTGGATGTTCCAAGAGATATCTTCATAAAGTCATTATCATTTTGAGAACGAGAAAAAATAATATTGTTAATTTCGGACGTATTGTTAAAAAGGGTATCCATATTTGGATATACGCTGTTCAGATATACTATGTCGCTTTCTTGCCATTCTTTAATTGTTTTGATGATTCTTGAAATATAATTTTCATAATTGGTTTTCCACTCTTCTACGTTTTTCTTATAATCAGTTCTTTTTTTCATATAGCTGTAAAATGAAGTTACCAAAGATACTACGCCCATTGCTCCTGACATCAAAAGCATTGTATTTCCCATAGACGATGCGCCGGGCGCCAGCCTCATTATCAAAAATCGTGCGGCAAGCATACCTCCTGTTGAAAGTACCGTAGGAATAACTACATCAAGAAGCGTTGATTTATCCCTTTGAGGCATATCGTTCGGAGATATAATATCAATCACAGAAGATTCGATAACATTTAGTCTGCGGGTACTTATATTATATTCAAGAGAATCCTTTTCCTTCAAAATATAACTGTTTTCAACCTTCGTAAATAAAGCAGAATTCTTCACTTCGGTATTTAGTGTAACTAAAATACAGCTTGACGTAACAAATCCAAGCTTAAAAAGTTCCATGTCATAAATTCTTTTACTTTCTTCTCCGTCTTTTACCTTTTGTGTAAAATCAATAATACTATGACTGCCCTTTGACGTATATAGTACTTGAAGTTCCTTGCGTGTACGGATATATTCATCAAAAAGCTCGGAACAATCTCCATATTCCTTTGATTTTTTTAATCCATAATATATAGCTTCAATCAAAGCGCTGAGCGTAATGTCCTTAAGCACGAGAAAAGACAAAATTTGAGTTTTATGATTATTAAATTCAAATTTTGTTGAAATCATTATTTCGTTATTCTTCATATCACAGTTCCTTGAATTGTTTAATTATTTCGCCGACGTCTAATTCTGCATATTTTTTGGGAATTATAATATCGGCAAACGTTGGTTTAGCAATTTTAAATGAATTAATGGTTCTTACCGCTGCTGCCGGTTTAACTTGTGCAGAAATTTTAACATCAGTATTTTGAATCTTTAAAAAATTTTTCATTTTAATTTCCGGTTTGGATATTTCAGACATTTGGGGTTTAACTGTCTGAAGCTTTTCAAAGGTTTTTATATTGACGTTATTAGCTATATTCGTATTAACGCTAAACTTGCATATATCCGGTTTGCTGAATCTGTGGTGTTTGAATCTTATTTTCTTTATTTCAGGCAGTTTTGCTTCAGCAAGCTCAGGCATACTAAACGGTTTAATATTTGCAGCTCCGGCATTTACCGTAATGCTGGGGGCAGGCTTCGCAGGAGGCTGAAAACCTTTGATTTCAACTTTAGGAATAAACACACCGGACATATTCTCCAATACGGTTTCCGGCATTTTAAATGACCTGAAATTAATATTACTTGTAACATTGATTTCAAATTCAGGTTTATTAATTTTTATAGGTTTAAAATCGTCAATTTTTATATTTGGTTTATATATATCTGAATAAGCTTTCAATTTGAATTCAGGCATTTTAAAGTTTTTTATATGAATATCATGTCTGTTATTTATTTTATTATTAAACTTAGGCTTATCGGGTTTAACAAAAGACCTCTCAATTTTACAAGGTTTTGATATGTTGGATAAGACCACTTTAGTTTGAACAGAAGTATTGAAAGGCTTAAAGTTTATATTTAAAGGAGTTTTAAATTTTACGTGTTCCTGAAGTACGGTATATACCTGAATAAAATTTCTATTAGGTACGGTTGGTTTAGAAAATTTTGTGACATTATATCGCCTCGGCTCGTATTTAATGAAACCGCTCGTTTTAGTAGTTAAGGAAGATATATTGTTCAATTTACTGCCGCCTTTAGTTACATCTGCTTTATTAATAATTTCAGATAAATCAATTTTAATATCTGATTTGCCATAAAGTTTAAGAGGAAGCTCAGGTTTAACCAAACGCTTAAAATTAAAGTTCGTAGGTTCGGGTTTTGTGAAAAATGCCGACGGACGCTCTTTAATAACGAAGACAGAGTGCAATGACGGTTTATACTCTTTGATTTCAGCTTTTTCAATTTCGGTAAGCTTTTCTACAAAAGCTGCTCTCTGACAATGGACTTCAAGTTCGTTTTCATAATTCTCACGCTGTTTATCGGTAAGCAATAAAATTTCTTCTTCATTAAGTATTCTAAAAGCCATGTATGCACCTCCGAAAAAAGGCGCAGCCTAAATTATTAATCAAAAAAATATCAGGCTGCGCTTTTTTTATGTATTTAACTGCCGCTTATATTATCCGCTATTTTCTGATCAACTTCTTCGAAGTTCCTTCTGTTTTCCTCAAGAAGAGTATGCATACCTTTGATTGCTTCAGGCAAATCGGTTTCTGCAAATTTTTTTATATCTTTATCAATTAAAGCTTGAAAAGCGTCCTTTGCCGCTCCCTCCATATCGGCAATTGCACTGGTTAATGAGCTGATCAATGTTTGTCCCGCTTCTGCATAAGAAGCACGACACGATTCAATTGACTGAAGAGCCGTAAGTACGCCCTGATTTACTATTCTGCATCCTGCCATAATTAATTACCTCCCATAGCTTTTGTGTTTTGCTCTGCAAGCTGATCGTCAAGACCGTCATTATCCTTCGGAATTGCGTCAGAGATTCCGTTTACTATTTCTTTTAAAAGCTTGATTATTTGTGCTACTGCTGTGCTTTCATCATTTGCGTCAGCAAGTTTAGTAATATTTTCATCGAAAAACTGTTTAAAACCTTGCGCCGCACTTCCACTGAAATTGCCCGGTATCAATTCGCTCATCGTGCTTTCTAGATTTGAATACAGTGATTTTACTGTAGTTTCATACTCTTCAATCGCACTTATTGCGCTATTGATCATTTCCGGCGTCACATTTACTGTTCCGGTACTTCCCATTGCCATAGTCTTTTCCTCCTGTTAATTACATTAAAGATTCTGAACCAAGCTTGCATATTTGTCAAATACGCCTTTATAATAATCTGAACTAATTATATCTTCCAGCGTTTCTGACATCTGCTTGATTACAAGTATAAGATCATCAATTGGTTTTATAAGGACATTTTTAGCGGTTATTTGAATTTCTTTTCCTGCCGGTGTGTCCAGCGCCGTTGTGAGATCTTCATACATACTATTCAATTCCGCCTTAAGCTTTTCTGCTCTGTCTTTAAGCGCTTTCATATCCGCAGAGGCGGTTGTAAAAGCTGTATCTTTAAGCTTAATGTCCTTTTCTAAGCTCATTTATTATCACCCCCCGCAGCCTTTGCTTCCTGTATTTTTTCAAGCAGCGGCTTCCTTATTTCTGATGACAGCAAATCACAAAGCTGTTCAGCTTGGATGTAATTTCCAATATCCATATAACACTGAATACGGAATGTTACTGCTGCAATATCACTCGGATCCTTAATCATAGCATTTCTGAAGAACTTTATTGTTTCTTCATATTTCTGATCGGAATCCGGACTGCCAAGTTCTTTAAAAGCGTTTACTTCACTGTATTTACCAATATACATACTATGAACGCTCTCGCTGGTCTGCAATTTTCTTGCATAATTAATTACTTTATTAAATTCCTTTTTCAGCGTATAAGCTCCGACATACAGACGATTAATCTGATCGATATTTTCAGGAGTCAATTCAGTTTCTTCAGCTTCGTCAAGTTTGTATGCCGTTTCTTCTACCTGAGATTCGTCGTCAATGATAGTAAGATATTCTCTTGCGCCGTTTTCATCGGGCTCAATATTTTCAGCAAGTTCTTCCAGACCATAATCGCCGTATTCTTCGGCAATACGTTCCTTATCAGCTTCAATCATTTCTTCCACGTCGTACTCAGTCAACTTGACAGGCTCAAATTCTTTATCAATAATGTCAAATCCTAGATTATATGACTCGGCAGGATTTTGTGCTGCGTTAAGACAGTCTATCGTCTTATCAGGATTTTCAAGCTGCAAATATATTTCTGCGGCATTTATGTAGCTTTCAATTACCTCATCAGATGTTGGTTTTAACGTTTTCAGGGCTTCTTCAATAAATGTAAGCGCCTTATTATAGTGCTGCTTGTCCTGATCGGTCTGATAATTCTGGATTTCAAAGGTCACACAGTCAAAATAATAATCCATGGTTAGTTCGGCATATTTCTTTGCCATTTCAAGCTCCCGTTCTGCGGCTTCCAGACGCTTCGCCTGACAAAGCAGTTTAAACGCAAGCTGATAGCCTGTGTAGTCGGACGGAGCGACAAGCTTCATCTGATTGGTAGTCAGAAGTCCGTTTTTGATATCGTTCTTCATTCCGTAAATAATGACCTTGCGCTTCATTATATCCATGTCTACGCCGATTATCTGCTCTGCCTTTTCGAGATTTACAAGGGCGTCCTTATATCTTCCGATATCGAAACAGATAATTCCGAGCAGATTATACAGCTGCACCGTATTCTCGGGCGAACAGCCTAATTCTTCGGCTTTTGCAAGATTTTTTATAGCGTCCGAAGCTTTTTCGTTAGTGGCGAGGGAATATCCTAAATTAAAATACCTGTTGCCGTTATTTGAATCAAGCTTGACCGCTTTTTTATAGCTCTCAACCGCCTTTTCGTACTGTCCCAAAGACATATATGCGTTTCCAGCACACTGATATGCGTCGGGATTTTTTGGAGCAAGTCTCATTGCTTCGTTCGCAAGATGCAGAGCTTCGCTGTTTTGGCTGTTTATGAAAGCAAATTGCGAATCGGCTAAAAGCTGTGCTGTTTTTTCTTGATTGGTTTGCATTTTTGCACCTCCGTTTTTTATATTTTACAAATCTAATGTTCAATTGTGCAATTTTCAACGTTTGTATAAACTTGAAATATTTTATCATGTGTATTTAATTATAGCCTCTGTATCCTATCTCAAAGAATTTTAATTAAGCAAATTTACGTTAATACAATTTCCCAAAACAATTAAATCATATTTCTCATCATTACCCTTTTCAAAAAATCTCCAACACTCTGTATCATTTGTAACCTCCAAATATACAGTCAATGTGATGCTTTTATCAAATATAATCACCAAATCTCCAAATTCTGTGATTTTTACTTTTTGAACAGTAAGACTATTAAGTAAATCGTTTTTGTTAGAGGCAACCCATTTGTCAAATATATTTGCACCATGAACATCCCATTCAAATAAATCATTATTACTTTCTGATTCAAAATTTTTATACTTATCTGTGTCTGTAATCAAAATTTTTTCATTGTCACACAACCTAAATAAAGTCTGCATTAATAGTATATAACATTTACCGTGTTCATCAGCGAAATCAATCCAAATATCCCCATGATTTCTATTAATATCAGAAATCTTAGTTCCAATAAGTATTTGAAGTTTTTCTGAAATATAATTCCTCTCTTTTTTATTCATTAACATTATCCTCCTGACACTGAATTCCCTTGCCAGTTATAACAAGGTGTCTTTCTTTTCCATGCCATACAAAGAATCGCCAGCACTCGTCACTTGAGGTTGTATCCACAAAAACAGTTAATGTTAAAGAATTGCTAAAATTAATTTTTAGGTCGCCGAAATGGTTTATTTCTATAGACATAATTATAGTATTATCTGATAATTTTTTGTTAAATTTATCACACCATTTATCAAATAAATTGTTACCTTTTATATCCCAATTAAAGTTTTCATTTTCAACTATTGGTGATATTGGCTGATATTTATCCATATCAGTAATTAATACTTCTTCATTATTACAAAATCTAAAAAAAGTCTGCATATGAAGTGCATAATCTTTACCATCAATGCCTCTCATGGCAATCCAAATTAAATCGGCTGCTCTTCCTATTTTTATATTTTTCGCACCTTTAATTTTATTGATGCATTTCGTTATCATATTTTTTTCTGATAAAGTCATATATACTTCCTACCTATACTCCAAAATAATCCAAAGCCTCTTTTAGTGCTTCTTGATAATCCATACCTTCATCATGTAATATATCATGTATATTGTCTTTTATCTTATTTTCTGGTACACCACGTTTTTTCAACTCACGTGTTATTGCTTTAACTTGTTCTTTTTGTTTTTGCTGATCCCTTGGAGATTTACCTTTTTGTCTACCCATACGTTCGCGTCTAGAATAATCTTTTCCAGCATTATGCACCAACACGCCCAATGTGCCAACATGATAAGTATGGAAATCCTCCACCTGAAAATTATATACTTTAGTCGGTTTTTCTGTCAATTCAACATCAAACTTTTCAACAAAAAGTATGTTGCCGCTTGAATCAAGGAGTTCATTTCCAATGGCAAGTTCACCAGCATTAACAAAACCCTTGCCTTTTACATAATACGGGTGGTCTACAGTTGTAATAATTTCTTCACCGTTAACAGTCAGATGAACGAGAGTTGTTACCGCTCTTATATATGTTTCAAGAACAATTTTCTCAGCGGTTTCAAATGTTTCAGGGGCTGTTGAAATAACATATCCGTTACCGACATATAAATCACTTTATTCAAAAAATTTTTTTCTGTAATCCATATTAAGATTAAATAATTCATTAAATGAAACTATTTTTTTCTCAGCGGTGTTTATGTTATGTTCCTTAGACCATAAAAAAGGGTAGATTAATATCCCATCATTAAATTTTACCTCTTTAGCCATCTGTCGCCAATCATTCCATTTAAACGATTGATAAAATTTAGAAATATTCCCCAACACGCACCATTGAAGGAATTCAGAATAATTCATTTCAATTGATTCCCATTCTAATGTATCAGGTGCAAAGTAATAAATAACACCTATCTCATCATTGATAGCTCCCATATTCATTGCAAAAAGACCGCCGAAAATATCGAATGCTACTAAAAGCATTCCCATAACTCTATTTGCAGAACCATTTTCAATTAAATTTACTTCGTAAATCCCATGAACATTAACATCACCTTGACCAAGAATACGTATACAATCATCTACAATAACTCCTGCACAATTGGCAATTATAGTTGATAAAGTTGTGGTATTATTCAACCCTATCTCTTTTATAATATTTATTCCTCTCACTTCGTCGCATTGAAACAATTCGATCTTTCGGTCTGATGACTGAAGCATTTTATTTATTTTTTTCCATAAATCAACATTAATCATATTGCTACTCCTTAATCCACAATTTTTATTTTAAATGTTTTTCCGTCAGAGATTTTATCCAATTGCCATCTCAAATATGAACCTGAACCTCGATTGTCAGAATATGGTATATGACGAATATCCGCACCTGCGCCACCCTCTTTAGTCATTGCAAAAGGATATTCATCTCTATCCATTCCAGGAACCGTTTTCGTTCCTTTTAAGCTTTCTTTTCTATTAGCATAAGCACTTTTTCTATCTAAAGTAAGCTCATCAGGTTGACCTTTTTTTATTGCATCTTCAATATGCTTAGCAGATTCAGGATACTCACTTCTTGACAATTCAATTTCATAATCCGCATTATGAACCCAAACCTCATTCTCACCAACATGATAAGTATGATAGTCCTCCACCTGAAAATTATATACTTTAGTCGGTTTTTCTGTCAATTCAACATCAAACTTTTCAACAAAAAGTATGTTGCCGCTTGAATCAAGGAGTTCATCTCCGATTTTTAATTCGCCAGCATTAACAAATCCTCGCATATTTACATAAAAAGGATGGGTTTCAGTTGTAATAATTTCTTCACCATTAACAGTCAGATGAAGGAGAGTTGTTACCTCTCTTACATATGTTTCAAGAACAGTTTATTCGCCGGTTTCCGTTATCAGATTCACATTCAACAGCCTTCTGATAATACTCAATAGTATCTTCAATTCTGTTAAGAGACATACAAACATTTGCAGCACACTGATATGCATCTGAACATTTGTCATCAAGATTGATTGCTTCTTTGGCAAGATTGAATGCTTCTTGATATTAGCCATTCAAGAATGCTATTTGAGAATTCGATATAAAATCAGAAACTTGTTCGGTATAAGATATCATTATTTTACTTCATCTCCAATTCTAATATTCATTATTTATTCAAACTCACTATCATCAATATCATATTCATATTGAATGAAATCCTCAAATGAAGATGCAATTATTTCTATTTCTTCTAAATCTATTGTATCATCTTGTAATTCAACTATTGTGAATAAATCATTATCCTTTTTAAACGCAAAAATTGTACCACCTCGATCCGAAGAAAAAAACAATATATCATCTGAGAGAACAGGCCCATTCTTTTCATAATTATAAGAAAAAACCTCCTCGACATTCCAAACCGCCAAATAACCATACTTACCAATTGGACCTTCTCCACCATCATGTTTTTTCATAAATTCAACATAATCATTAGGTAAATTAAAATTGAATTCATTTTCAATTTTAATAAGCTTATCATAATTGCATGGAGCATTAAGTTTCATGTCTGACATCAAAGTTAATAGTTTATCCATTATATACCACTCCTAAAGTTGTTTTAATTGATTTTCTGCTTGTCGTTGTATACTGTTCCAAAAATTTGTATACTCTTGGTGTTTAGATGGTGGCAACGGAATTTTGTTATTAACATCTGTAGGGCTTCCACCAAATTTAACAGGGTGAACTTCATGTATATCCATTCCATCACATTCAGGATGATTTCTATGATATTTTCTGTTTGCTGCATTTTTTTGTTTCTTAGCTAATTGATAATCATCCCCATCTACCAATTTTAATTTTCCATCAGGTTTAGGACCCCCTTCAGGATAGCCTTCCCAATCTGTAATTTCGATTTCACCATTTTCATGTACCTTACAATTTGCATTATGTACCCAAACCCCACACTCACCAACAAAGTAAGTATGAAAATCCTCCACCTGAAAATTATAAACCTTAGTTGGCTCAGCTGTCAACTCTATTTCAGTGCTTTCAAGTAGCAAGATACTACCGTTTGAATCCAACAGTTCATCTCCGACTTTGAGTTCTCCTGCATTGATAAAACCTTTACCTTTTACATAAAATGGGTGAGTTTCGGTAGTTATGATCTCTTCGCCATTTATAACTAAATGAATAAGCTTGGAATCTTCCATTATGTAAGTTTCGAGTACAGTTTTCTCAGCGGTTTCAAATGTTTCGGGATTTGTAGAGATAACTTTATCTCCTGCTTTGATATTTTCAATTGCAACCAAACCTGTAGCCGTCAGAATCATTGTTCCCGCTACAAAACAAGTTAATGTTTCTCTATGTTTACCCATTGCCCTGTATGTAGTGCTGCTAAAGACCGCCAATGCACTAACGGTAAACTGAAAACCGTTATATAATTTACTTGTATGCAGTTTCTGATTAAATTGAACAAATGCATTTTCCGGGTCAAAAAGACCAACAACCAATGCAGTAGTGTCAAATAATCCCATTCCGCCTGAAATAACACCGGTGATTCTTGATGTCCACTTCATTACATCAAACAGCTTACATGAATTGGACATGGTGCCGAGCATAGAACCAGCCCCGCCAATACCTCCAAAAATTGCTCCGGTTATTGCGCCTGAGAATGCGCCTTCTTCAACGCCTTCCCAGAATGAACCGCCTGCGGCAAGACTTGTAATCCCTCCGGCTACTCCACCTATTACTGCTCCGGATATTGCTCCCCAGCAAGCTCCCGCTATTAAAGCTCCGCATGCCGGACAGGCCACAAGAATTACTACAGCGGCAATAACAATTACAATTGTAACAATCGCTTTCCAATGCTCCTTACACCACTCGCCGACCTTTTTACAGCCATCCTTGAACTTTTCCCAATTACTCTTTTCACATTCGGGCTTCAGATAATAATATTCATCGTAAAAATCGTCTTTACTTTTATTGATTGCCTCGGCCGCGTCGCCGTCTATACGCACGACATCCGAAATAAAATCATTTACCTTATCTTTCAGCTTATCAAGGGATTCTATCTTATCTTCCTGTGTTTCCGTAGACGTTTTTACTGAGTTTATTAAATCGTCCACATTGCATATACTGCTGTCGATTTTCATAACCTTTGATTTGAGCCGGTTTAATTCGGTCTTGTAATCCTTTACGGATTTTTTTGCTTCGTTTATCAGACTTGGCATCTGATTAATTTTGCTTGCGTATAACGTAATGGTTGACATATGTTCACTTCCTAATATATTGCCATATTAAAGACAAGTCTGATCAGTTTATTTTATATATTTTTCATGACCTCTTATTTTTCTTTTTTTCTAAAAACTCTTGATTTTTATATCGGTATAGTTCTTTTTGGCAGTTCTCGGATATTGCTTGTTTATTAATCTCACCGTTTTGGTATTTTTCAAGAATATATCCTACCATTTCTGCAGCAACCGTTGTATGATGTCCTTCTACTACATATCTACACATTCCATCAGAATAAATTGAACTATTTAAAGTCAAATCAATCAGGAACTTCATCCCCATAAGACATACTTAATACTCGCAGCCAGTATGCGTCATCTTCTGAATATTCTTTAACGGTCTCTTCAATCAACTGATTTTGTAATTCTTTCACTATTAAATCAGGTGATCCGCTTGGCAGATACCTTGTCCCCACATGATCGCTTATCCAATCAATTGTTGCAACAGTAATGCAATATTTATTTCCGTTTTCCAGTTTGACAAAAATATCAATATTATCATTTGTTATGTTGCAGTCTTTCAGCGAAGTTGGATATTCGATTGATATTACTTTCATAACTGTGTATGATTTAAAATTCTAAAGTCATTTTTTTATGACTTACTAAAAAAACAAAATCCGTCAAAGTGAAAATAATCTCGCTATTATCAATTAATCCATGTTCAATTCCAACATAATCAATAATTTTTACTTCATTATCATTACTTGAAATCAAATATTGATTTCCTTCTAGAAAAATTCCAGTATATTTATTCCCTTCATAAAGAATATCACTAAAAATTTCCCTTTTCTTTTTATCATCTGAATTTACAAAATCTATAGTTTCATTTAGATTTTCATCATCAATTTCAGAAATTAAGAAATCCTTAATTTTATTTCTTTGAGATAAGCTGTATTTATTCATTATATCATTAATTTTCCAATTCATAAAATTACCTCCTATGGCGTTGGAACAGGGTATGTTGTCCAAACATTGTTTAATTCATCATATACTATTTTTAAAAAGGTTTCTCCCTTAGTTCCTATTACTTTTCCCGTATCAATTAATGCAGAAAAAGACTTTTGTCCCTGAGATCCCAGTCCATTATCAATTATTGTATATAACTTACCGTTTTCTAAAGCATCTTGTACTATTAAATTTGCTTCTTCAGGTGTATCAACATTAAATTTTCTTGTTCGTTTAGCTGAAGAATTTTTTAGATGTTTATCTTTAATTTCAAAATTCTTGATGTTTGCTTCTTTATAATTTGCATTATGAACCAAAATAGAATTCTGACCAGCATGATAAGTATGAAAATCCTCCACCTGAAAATTATATACTTTAGTCGGCTCATCTGTCAACTCAACGTCAAAACTTTCAA
>ERZ894251.388-NODE-388-length-24625-cov-7.077534_pt1 | contig 24625 bp, 13 predicted proteins | sample MGYA00380301_ERZ894251 | MGnify/ENA primary metagenome ERZ894251 (study PRJEB32331, sample SAMN06328418) | human gut metagenome | biome: human gut microbiome; feature: stool | host: Homo sapiens | collected 2014-02-13 ... | reverse complement strand
TTCTAAAACTGTTCCTTGCCATCGTGTTCCTGGAAACTTTCCCTTCGGCGTCCGCACAGACCTGTGAGGTGGACCTTTCGGGAGAGTGGCGGTTCCAGACGGACGTGATGGATTTCCGCCGAGGATCGCTTTCGCCCAGGTACAACCACAAACTCCAGGAGACGATCACGCTTCCCGGCATCACCGACGACTACAAGATCGGGTATGAATCTCCCTACCGGCATGTCGACCGCCTGACGCGTGTCTACGAATATATGGGTCCGGCGTGGTACCAGCGCGACATCGAGTTTCCCGCCGACTGGAAAGGCAAAGAGATTTTTGCGCATTTCGGCTCGGTAACTTCCAACATGTACCTTTGGGTGAACGGACGTTACGTAGGATATAGCGAAGACAGCAAACTGGAAGCCGAGTTCAACCTGACCAACTACCTGAAACCGGGTAAAAACGTGATTGCCTTCCAGGTATTCCGCTGGTGCGACGGCAGTTATCTGGAAGATCAGGACTTCTTCCGCTACTCTAGCGTAGGACGTGACTGCTATCTTTACGCACGTGACAAGAAATACATCCAGGATATTCGCCTCACTCCAGATTTGGATAGCCAATATAAAGACGGTACGCTGAACATAGCCGTTGATCTGAAAGGAAGCGGCACAGTTGCCTTGGACTTGACAGATACTCAAGGTAACAGTGTAGCAACTGCCGACCTGAAAGGCTCTGGCAAATTAAACACTACCCTATCCATCTCCAACCCGGCCAAATGGACTGCCGAAACGCCTAATCTCTACACGCTGACCGCTACACTGAAAAACGGCAACAACGTAGTAGAAGTAATCCCCGTTAAAGTAGGATTCCGCAAGATTGAGCTGAAAGGCGGACAGATACTCGTCAACGGGCAACCGGTACTCTTCAAAGGAGCCGACCGTCACGAAATGGACCCGGACGGCGGTTATGTCGTTTCTCTCGAACGTATGTTGCAGGATATCAAAGTGATGAAAGAATTGAATATCAACGCTGTACGTACTTGTCATTATCCGGACGACAACCGTTGGTATGACCTTTGTGACCAATATGGTCTGTATGTAGTGGCCGAAGCCAACGTAGAATCTCACGGAATGGGTTACGGCGATCAGACACTGGCAAAGAACCCGAGTTACGCTAAAGCTCACATGGAGCGTAACCAACGCAATGTACAACGCGGATACAACCATCCGTCCATCATCTTCTGGTCACTGGGCAACGAAGCCGGCATGGGACCGAACTTTGAGGAATGCTACACTTGGATTAAGAACGAAGACAAGACACGTGCCGTACAGTATGAACAAGCAGGAACCAGCGAATTCACCGATATTTTCTGCCCGATGTATTATGACTACGACGCTTGTATCAAATATAGCGAAGGCGACATCCAAAAGCCGTTAATCCAATGCGAATACGCGCACGCAATGGGTAATTCACAGGGAGGATTCAAAGAATACTGGGACATCATCCGCAAATATCCGAAATATCAGGGTGGATTTATCTGGGACTTTGTAGATCAGTCCTGCCACTGGAAAAACAAAGACGGAGTAAATATCTATGGTTATGGCGGTGATTTCAACAAATACGACGCTTCGGACAACAACTTCAACGATAACGGTTTAATCAGCCCCGACCGCGTGCCTAATCCGCATGCTTATGAAGTAGCTTATTTCTATCAGGACATATGGACTACTCCTGCTGATCTTGCCAAAGGTGAAATCAACATCTTCAACGAGTATTTCTTCCGCGACCTGTCCGCATATTATATGGAATGGCAATTACTGGCAAACGGAGAAGTTGTACAAACGGGCATCGTATCCGACCTGAAAGTAGCACCCCAGCAAACTGTCAAAGTGCAAATTCCATTCGACACAAAGAATATCTGTCCTTGCAAAGAACTGCTACTCAATGTGAGCTATAAACTGAAAGCTGCCGAAACGCTACTGCCAGCAGGAGCTACCATTGCCTACGACCAGCTTAGTATCCGTGACTACAAAGCACCGGAACTGAAACTGGAAAACGGACAGGCCTCTAATATTCCGGTCATCGTACCCAACATTCTGGACAACGACCGCAATTATCTGATTGTGAAAGGCGAGAACTTCTCCATGGATTTCAACAAACACAATGGTTACCTCTGTCGTTACGACGTCAACGGTATGCAAATGATGGAAGATGGTAGCGCACTGACTCCTAACTTCTGGCGTGCACCGACCGACAATGATTTCGGAGCCGGACTGCAACATAAATATGCTGCATGGAAGAATCCGGAGCTGAAACTGACTTCTCTAAAACATGCTATTGAAAACGATCAGGCAGTGGTTCGTGCTGAATATGATATGAAATCGATAGGTGGAACATTGTCACTGACTTATACTATTAATAATAAAGGTGCAGTGAAGGTTACGCAGAAGATGGTGGCAGACAAGAGCAAGAAGGTTTCTGAAATGTTCCGCTTCGGTATGCAAATGCGTATGCCTGTCAACTTCAATGAGGTGGAGTACTACGGCCGTGGTCCGGGAGAAAACTATGCTGACCGTAACCACGGAGCCATGCTAGGCAAATACCGCCAGACAATAGAAGAACAATTCTATCCTTACATCCGCCCGCAGGAAACCGGAACCAAAACGGATATCCGCTGGTGGAGACTTCTGAACATTAGTGGTAACGGATTGCAATTCATATCGGATGCTCCTTTCTCTGCTTCTGCCCTGAATTATACCATCGAGTCATTGGATGACGGTGACGGTAAAGATCAACGTCACTCACCGGAAGTAGAAAAGGCAGACTTCACCAATTTCTGTATCGATAAGGCACAAGCAGGGCTTGCTTGTGTGAACAGTTGGGGAGCTATACCACTGGAAAAATACCGTCTTCCTTACCAAGATTATGAGTTAAGTTTTATTATGACTCCTGTATATCATAAAATAAAGTAAAAAACATAGTTAAAAAACACGGTATCAGAGAACAAGAATACCGAATTTAAAGTATTTTTGCAGCCGGAAACTAATTTAACCGAATTAGTTTCCGGCTTTTTCTTCCTTAACCCCCTTAATCTATATGGACGAACAGCACACTGGCAACAAACGCATTAAATTAAAAAACAGATATTTATTAAGTATGAAAAGTAGAATTGTTTTATTTGCATTTTGCGTAGCCCTCTTGTCTAGTTGTGGCAATAAGGGCAATGACACAGGAAAGGCTCCTGAATATGCAGTACAAGAGTTACAAAAAACAACTGCCAATTTAACAACCGCTTATCCGGCTACAATCAAAGGTAAACAAGATGTAGAAATCCGCCCCCAAGTATCGGGCTTCATCACGAAACTGTGTGTAGACGAAGGAGCAACTGTACGTAAGGGACAAGTGTTGTTCATTGTTGACCCGACTCAATATGAAGCAGCCGTACGCACTGCCAAAGCAGCAGTTGCTACAGCCGAAGCAGCAGTGAGCACTCAACAAATGACGTATGACAATAAGAAAGAGTTGAACAAGAAGCAAATTATCAGTGACTATGACCTGGCAATGGCAGAAAACTCTCTGGCACAAACCAAAGCACAGTTGGCACAGGCAAAAGCACAACTGACCACTGCTCAACAGAACTTGTCATTCACACAAGTTAAAAGCCCGTCAGATGGTGTTATCAACGATATTCCTTATCGTATAGGGGCACTAGTAAGCCCTTCTATCGCTACACCGATGACTACCGTATCCGAAATTGACGAAGTATACGTATACTTCTCAATGACAGAAAAGGAATTGCTGGCAATGACCAAGTCCGGTAGCACAATCAAAGAAGAAATCAGCAAGATACCGACTATCAAACTGCAACTAATCGACGGTTCCACATACGATGTAGATGGAAAAGTAGACGCTATCACAGGCGTTATCGACCAATCTACCGGTTCGGTAAGCATTCGTGCTATCTTCCCGAATAAGGAACATGTATTGCGTAGTGGAGGCACGGCAAACGCTCTGATTCCTTATACCATGGAGAATGTAATCACTATACCGCAGTCTGCAACAGTAGAAATCCAGGATAAGAAGTTCGTTTATGTTCTGCAACCGGACAACACAGTGAAATATACAGAAATCAAAATCTTTAATCTGGATAACGGGAAAGAGTACTTGGTTACTTCCGGTTTGAATTCAGGAGATAAAATTGTAATCGAAGGAGTACAAAACCTGAAAGATGGCCAGAAGGTTCAACCTATCACACCAGCGCAGAAAGAAGCAAACTATCAACAACATTTGAAAGACCAACGCGACGGTAATTTAGCCACAGCCTTCAACTAATAATCAGATAATCATATGAAATTAGATAGATTTATTAACCGTCCGGTACTATCAACCGTTATTTCTATCCTGATAGTCATCCTGGGGGCTATCGGATTGGCGACACTGCCTATCACGCAGTATCCGGACATCGCGCCTCCTACCGTTTCGGTAAGAGCCACCTATACGGGAGCCAGTGCATCGACCGTATTGAATTCCGTGATTGCTCCATTGGAGGAACAGATCAACGGTGTAGAAAACATGATGTATATGACCTCAACTGCGTCAAACACAGGTTCCGGTGAGATATCCATATATTTTAAACAAGGAACAGACCCGGACATGGCCGCTGTCAATGTACAAAACCGTGTCTCTATGGCACAAGGTCTGTTGCCTGCCGAAGTAACTAAAGTCGGTGTAACCACCCAAAAACGCCAGACTTCCATGCTGGTAGTATTCTCTCTATATGACGAGACAGATACATATAGCGAATCATTTATTGAAAACTATGCTAAAATCAACCTAATCCCACAAGTACAACGTGTTCAAGGTGTAGGTGATGCTAACGTTTTGGGTCAGGATTATTCTATGCGTATCTGGTTACGACCGGACGTCATGGCACAATACAAGCTCGTACCTAGTGATGTTTCCACTGCTCTGGCAGAACAAAATGTCGAAGCAGCTCCAGGACAGTTCGGTGAACGAAGTAACCAAACTTTCCAATATACTATCCGCTATAAAGGACGTTTGCAACAGCCTGAAGAGTTTGAAAATATCGTTATCAAATCTCTTCCTGACGGTGAAGTACTCCGTCTGAAAGATATAGCAGAAATTCAGCTGGACCGTTTGGGATATAACTTTACCAACCGGGTAGACGGCCACAAATCTGTGACTTGTATCGTATACCAGATGGCAGGAACCAATGCGACACAGACCATCAGTGATATTGAAGCATTGTTGGATGAAGCATCAAAAACGTTACCTACCGGATTGAAACTGAACATCTCCATGAATGCCAACGACTTCCTCTTCGCTTCTATCCATGAAGTATTGAAGACGTTGATCGAAGCATTTATCCTGGTGTTTATCGTAGTGTATATCTTCTTGCAGGATTTACGTTCGACATTGATTCCGACTATTGCCATTCCGGTAGCTCTGATCGGTACTTTCTTCATCCTGTCCCTGGTAGGATTCAGTTTGAACTTGTTGACGTTATGTGCGCTCGTGCTTGCTATTGCGATTGTGGTCGACGATGCGATTGTGGTCGTCGAGGGTGTGCATGCCAAGCTTGACCAAGGTTATACATCTGCCCGTCTGGCTTCTATCGATGCCATGAATGAATTGGGTGGTGCTATCGTATCTATTACGTTGGTCATGATGGCTGTATTCGTTCCGGTAAGTTTCATGGGAGGTACAGCAGGAACATTCTATCGTCAGTTCGGTATGACTATGGCTATCGCTATCGGTCTGTCTGCATTGAACGCATTGACTTTGAGTCCGGCTTTGTGCGCCGTTCTTCTGAAACCTCACAAAAAAGAAGATGGAACAACGGAAGACTCCACATTGAAAGAACGTATGAAAGTAGCCTATACGGCAGCCCATACAACTATGATCAACAGATATACCGAAGCTATCGGGAAGATGTTGCATCCGGGAATTACACTTACTTTCACGCTTATTGCCATTCTCGGCATGATCTTTGGTTTGTTCAGTATCAATCCGATAGTTACTGCTATTTTCGTAGTGCTTAGTGTTCTGGCACTGATTGGAATGAGTACGAAGAAGTTTAAAAACAGATTCAACGATACATACGAATCAATCCTGAAACGTTATAAGAAACGAGTACTGTTCTTTATCCAGAAGAAATGGTTGTCTATGGGATTAGTTGTCGCTTCCATTGCGATACTTGTATTCTTCATGAACACCACCCCGACAGGTATGGTACCTAATGAAGATACCGGAACACTGATGGGAGCAGTAACATTACCTCCGGGTACTTCTCAAGACCGTTCCGAAGAGATTTTGGCACGTGTAGACAGTCTGATCGCTTCCGATCCTGCGGTATTGTCACGTACTATGATTTCCGGATTCAGCTTTATCGGTGGTCAGGGACCTTCCTATGGTTCTTTCATTATCAAACTGAAAGACTGGGACGAACGTTCCATGATACAGAATTCAGACGTTGTGGTCGGCTCCTTATATATGCGTGCACAGAAGATTATCAAAGAAGCACAAGTATTGTTCTTCGCTCCTCCTATGATCCCGGGTTACTCGGCATCTACGGATATTGAAGTGAATATGCAGGATAAGACCGGTGGTGATCTGAACAAATTCTTCGATGTGGTTAATGATTATACGGCAGCATTGGAAGCACGTCCGGAAATTAATTCAGCAAAGACTTCCTTCAACCCGAATTTTCCGCAATACATGATTGACATTGATGCGGCAGCTTGTAAAAAAGCTGGCATCAGCCCGAGCGATATCCTCACTACTATGCAAGGATATTACGGAGGTTTGTACGCATCCAACTTCAATCGTTTCGGTAAGATGTATCGTGTTATGATTCAGTCAGATCCGTTATCACGCAAAAACCTGGAATCTTTAAAAAATATCAAGGTGCGTAATAGTGCAGGCGAGATGGCCCCGATTGCCCAGTTCATTTCTGTGGAGAAAGTATATGGTCCGGATATTATTAGTCGTTTCAACCTTTATACCTCTATGAAAGTAATGGTAGCTCCGGCAAGTGGTTATACATCCGGTCAGGCATTGACGGCTCTTGCCGAAGTTGCTCAAGAAAACCTGCCTACCGGTTATACGTATGAACTAGGAGGTATGGCGCGTGAAGAGGCTCAAAGTAGCGGAAGTGCTACCGGACTGATTTTTGTACTCTGTTTTGTATTCGTTTACTTATTGTTGAGTGCACAGTACGAAAGTTACATTCTTCCATTGGCCGTATTATTATCCATTCCGTTCGGTCTGTTAGGCAGTTTCCTGTTTGTGAATGGTGTAAGTGCTATCGGTAATATTTCGGCATTGAAGATGATTCTGGGTACGATGTCAAACAATATCTATATGCAGATCGCGTTAATCATGTTGATGGGTCTGTTGGCGAAGAATGCCATCTTGATCGTAGAGTTCGCCCTAGATCGTCGCAAGATGGGTATGAGTATCACTTGGGCAGCTGTATTGGGTGCCGGTGCTCGTCTCCGCCCGATTCTGATGACATCATTGGCGATGGTAGTCGGTTTGCTTCCGTTGATGTTTGCCTTCGGTGTAGGTGCCCACGGTAACCGTACACTAGGTACTGCCTCTATCGGTGGTATGTTAATCGGTATGATTTGCCAAATTTTCATCGTTCCTGCCTTGTTTGTTATCTTCCAGTATCTGCAAGAGAAAGTTAAACCGATGGAATGGGAAGATATTGACAATGCAGATGCCGTAACAGAGATTGAACAATACGCTAAATAATGAAATTCGATATGAAGAAACAGATTCTATATATGTTGTGCGCAACTGCTCTCTTGAGCAGCTGCCACATCTATAAGTCGTATGACAGACCCGAAGATATCACTACTTCCGGCCTGTATCGCGATCCGGTAGCGGATAATGATACACTGGCTTCGGATACAGCTAATTTCGGAAATCTGCCGTGGAGAGAAGTCTTCACCGACCCGCAACTCCAGTCACTCATCGAAGCGGGACTGAAACAAAATACGGACCTCTTATCTGCTGCACAGAATGTGAAAGCGGCAGAAGCATCCCTGATGTCGGCACGTTTGGCTTATGCTCCGTCACTGGGATTGTCTCCGCAAGGAACGATTAGCAGCTTCGACAAGAACGCAGCTACAAAAACTTATTCATTACCTGTCACAGCTAGTTGGCAAATTGATTTGTTTGGTCAGCTACTGAATGCTAAACGGAGTGCCCAGGTTACTCTGAAGCAAACTAAGGCTTACCGCCAGGCAGTACAGACACAGGTTATCTCTAACGTCGCCAATATGTATTATACATTAATGATGTTGGACCGCCAGTTGGAAATAACCAAGGCTACAGCAGAAATTCTGAAAAAGAATGCAGAAACGATGGAAGCCATGAAAGATGCGGCCATGTATAGCATCAATTCAGCTGGTGTAGAACAAAGTAAAGCCGCTTACGCACAGGTACTTGCCAGTATTCCTGATATCGAGCAGAGTATCCGCGAAACGGAAAATGCACTGTCTACTCTTTTGGGAGAGGCTCCCCATGCCATCAAGCGTGGTGAATTGGAGGCACAAGTACTTCCAACCGAACTTTCCGCCGGTGTGCCTATCCAGCTATTATCCAATCGTCCGGACGTAAAAGCAGCCGAAATGTCATTGGCTAGTTGCTATTATAATACCAACTCGGCTCGTGCCGCTTTCTATCCGCAAATCACACTTAGCGGTTCAGCAGGATGGACAAATAATTCAGGAGCCGGAATCGTTAATCCCGGCAAATTGTTGGCCTCTGTTGTCGGTTCACTGACACAGCCATTGTTCTACCGCGGACAGAACATCGCTCGCCTGAAAGCTGCTAAAGCGCAGGAAGAACAAGCGAAATTATCTTTCCAACAAGCCTTATTGAATGCTGGTAGTGAGGTTAGCAATGCGCTAAGTTTATACCAAAAGACCAGTGAAAAGGTAGAATCTCGCCAAATGCAGGTAGAATCGGCTAAAAAAGCTTCGGAAGATACAAAAGAATTGTTTAACTTAGGGACCTCAACCTACCTGGAAGTATTGTCTGCACAACAGTCTTACCTGAGCGCACAAATCTCTCAGGTTTCTGATTGCTTTGATCGAATGCAGGCAGTAGTAAGCCTTTACCAGGCACTGGGTGGTGGAAGAGAAGAATAACTTTAAACATATACTATTATGATTAGTCCGTTAGCTTACGTAGATCCCGAAGCAAAGCTAGGCAAGAATGTAACTGTTCTGCCTTTTGCCTACATCGAAAAGAATGTAGAGATCGGAGATGACTGCGTCATCATGTCTTACGCTAGTATCTTGCAAGGTACTAAAATGGGAAAAGGAAATAAGGTACATCAGAATGCCGTCCTCGGAGCGGAACCGCAAGATTTCCACTACACAGGAGAAGAAAGTAGCCTGATTATTGGAGATAACAACGATATTCGTGAGAATGTGGTAATCAGCCGCGCTACATTTGCCGGCAATGCTACCAAAATCGGAAATGGAAACTACCTAATGGATAAGGTACACCTTTGCCATGATGTACAAATCAGCAATAACTGTGTAGTAGGCATAGGTACTACCATTGCAGGAGAGTGTATGCTGGATGACTGCGCTATCCTAAGTGGCAATGCCACCTTACACCAATATTGTCATATAGGTAGCTGGACACTGGTACAAAGTGGATGCCGTATATCTAAGGATGTGCCTCCATACGTTATCATGTCAGGAAATCCGGTGGCATATCACGGTGTAAATGCTGTGGTTCTCTCGCAACATCGCAATACATCGGAAAGAGTCCTCCGTCACATCGCCAACGCATACCGTTTGATTTATCAGGGTAATTTTAGCGTTCAGGATGCTGTACAGAAGATCATCGATCAGGTTCCTATGAGTGAGGAGATCGAGAATATTGTAGATTTCGTGAAGAACTCGGAAAGAGGGATTGTGAAATAAATAAAGTGAGTCCATATAAAGAAGGTTGATACTTGAAAAAGTATCAACCTTCTTTTTTATCTTCAAATTCAAAGATTCAATTCACTATTCAAACTCCAACGTTCCGAAGAAATCAGGGCGGTGGAAATCCGGCTGTTCAATCTGTATCGGATTCCATGAAAGGAAATGAGGGGTCTGCAATTCATCGCCACATTTATAGAAATTAGCTTTTATCTCCTTTCCGTCGAGCGAATCAATCTGGTGCTTAAAGAACACAGAATACGGAATAATAAGGGCCACTTCCCAGTCCGTTTCACCGATGCGTTCAGCAAAAGGCTGATTACCCAGACTAGACCAGCGTTGTACAAGAGCAGTCACCTCTTTCGGTGCATGTTCGCGGTTGTTACGCACAGGTCCGGCACCCACCAGAATAGTTCCGATGCAATTGCATTCTATATTATAATAGATCCCGTCGCCTGCAGGTATGGAAAAGAATTCCACGCAGGAGTCAGTCCATACAGAACCGTTATCTTCTCCATACTTGGCACGTACACTCTCCTCTTTCACTTTAAAATGTAGCAAAATCGAGTTCTGTGTGTGAGCAATTCGAAAATTCACTTTAGGTTTGTAAGGATATTCAGCCCAATTGACACACTGAATCGACTGAAAATCTATTTTTTCTTCATCGAATAGTTTAGGAAGCGAACAAGCCTCCACGTTAGCCGCACTAATTTTCTTTACTTTCATATATCTTTCGTTTGAATGATACAAATATAGTTACTTTCTTCTAATAAGGTTCACAGAAATCGAATAAAAACAATATATTTGCATAGATGTAAACACCTTAAAAAATAAATTAGTGAGAAAAGTAATTCTTTTATTTCTGCTATTTTTAAGCGTAGCTGGAGTCCGCACACAAGGTCAAAACATCACTTTTAGCCACTTGACCACGGACGACGGACTCTCCCAATTTTCTGTCAATAGCCTTTATATTGATGAACGGGGAATTATATGGATCGGCACTCGTGAAGGACTGAACCGGTATAACGGTAACGATATCAAAAGTTTCAAACTTAATAAAAACGATCCGAACAGCTTGTTCAGCAATACAGTGCTGCGCATCACCGGAAACAAAAACGGAAAGGTATACCTGCTCTGTACGGACGGGGTGGCAGAATTCGATCTGACCACACAAAGATTCAAAACGTTGCTGCAAGGCAATGTGGATGCTATTTATTTCAATGAGAAATTATATATCGGGAAAAGAGAAGAAGTATTTGTATATAATGAAAGTACGGGAAACTTCGATCTCTACTATCATCTTGCCGGAAAAGATATCACCCTCTCCTGCCTCCACTTGGACGAAAAGAAAAATCTGTGGATGGGAACTACCAGTAACGGACTTTACTGCCTGTCCGACGATAAGAAAATTTCCCAACCTGTCACAAGAGGTAATATTGCCAGCATCTACGAAGATTCTTCCAAAGAATTATGGATAGGCAGTTGGGAAGAAGGACTTTACCACGTAAAGAAAGACGGAAGCATCGAAAACCTCCACCACGAACCCGGAAACCCGAACAGCCTTTGCTCCAACTTCGTAAGAAGTTGTAGCGAGGACAACGCAGGCAACTTATGGATAGGAACCTTTCACGGGTTAAATCGCTATGAAAAGAGCACAGGCAAATTCCAACTTTACACTGCCAACGCGAACAAACCCGACGGTCTCACCCACTCCTCTATCTGGTGCATCGTCAAAGATGAACAAGGAACAATTTGGCTGGGCACTTATTTCGGAGGAGTCAACTATTTCAATCCGGAATATGAAATCTATACCCGCTACAAGACGGGAGATACAGAAAAAGAAGGTTTAAGTAGCCCGATTGTTGGCAGAATGACTGAAGATAAAGACGGAAACTTATGGATTTGTACTGAAGGCGGTGGCGTGAATGTGTACGACCGGAAAAACAACACCTATCGGTGGTATCCCCACGAAGAGGGCAAAAATAGCATTTCCCATAACAATGTCAAAGCAATCTACTACGACCGGACTAATGAAATCATGTGGATAGGTACACACTTGGGAGGATTGAACAAACTCGACCTGCGTACCAACCGTTTCACAGTCTACCGGATGAAAGCCGGAGACCCAACCTCACTACCTTCGGATATCGTCCGAGACATTGTACCTTATAAGGACAAGCTGGTTGTCGCCACACAAAACGGTGTTTGTCTTTTCAATCCGGCAACAGGCACTTGCCAACAACTCTTCAAAGAGACTAAAGAAGGAAGAGGTATTGGCATGGTAGCCAGTCTTTGCATTGATAAAGACGGTACATTGTGGATTGCGGCTACCGGAGAGGGTGTTTATTCTTACCGGTTCGACAGCGGTAAACTTACTAATTATCCGCACAATCCCGCTAATCCGAACAGTCTTAGCAACAATAATATCAACAGTATCATGCAGGACAGTAACGGTAATCTGTGGTTCTGCACCTCCGGAAGCGGTCTCGACCGTTACCGTAAGGCAAGTGATGACTTTGAAAACTTCGATGTACAGACAGATGGTCTATCCAGTGACTGTATCTACGAAGTATGCGAATCGTCCATACAGAAAGGTGACTTATTGCTGATTACCAATCAAGGCTTCTCACAGTTCGACTATCCAAGCAAGAAATTCTATAATTACGGTACGGAAAACGGATTCCCGTTGACTGCCGTCAATGAAAACGCACTATTTGTGACACATGACGGAGAAGTATTCCTTGGCGGTATTCAGGGAATGATTTCTTTCTGGGAGAAAAAATTACATTTCACTCCCAAATCATATAATATCATTCTTTCCCGCCTGTTTGTCAACGGAAAAGAAGTAGTTCCGGGAGATGAAAGCGGCATCCTGGAACAGTCGATCTGTCATACTCCGGAAATCAGTCTGAAAGCGAATCAATCGATGTTTAGCATCGAATATGCCACTTCCAACTTCATCCCTGCCAACAGAGATGAAATTCTCTATCGCCTGGAGGGTTTCTCAGACGAATGGAACCATACTTACCGGAAGCAAACGCTGATTACTTATACAAACCTGAATCCGGGTAAATATACCCTTGTCATCAAATCACAGAGGGAAGGAATAAAAGAGGCCAGACTGCTGATTATCGTACTCCCTTCATGGTATGAGACATGGTGGGCTTACCTGATTTATACCATTGTCACTATCAGCCTGTTATGGTATCTTATTCAGAACTATAATTCGCGCATCAAACTCCGTGAGTCTTTGAAGTACGAAAAGAAGCATATTGAAGACCTCGAAGCATTGAACCAGTCGAAACTCCGTTTCTTCACTAACATCTCGCACGAATTCCGCACACCGTTAACGCTGATCGTGGGACAAGTGGAAACTTTGTTGCAGGTGCAGACATTTACGCCTAATATATATAATAAGGTGTTGGGAATATACAAGAACAGTCTCCAATTACGGGAACTGATTACGGAACTACTTGATTTCCGTAAACAGGAACAGGGTCACATGAAGATCAAAGTTAGCCAGCACAATCTGGTTAACTTCCTGTATGAGAATTATCTGCTCTTCCTCGAATATGCGAGCAGTAAACAAATCAATTTCAAGTTCAACAAACAGAAGGATGACATTGAAGTATGGTATGACCAAAAACAGATGCAGAAAGTGATAAACAACCTGCTGTCTAATGCAGTGAAGCATACCAAGGCCGAAGATACGATTTCGATTAATGTATCGCAGGAGAAAGACCATGTCATCATTGAAATAAAAGATACAGGTACAGGTATCGCCGCTGCTGAAATTGATAAGATATTCGACCGTTTCTATCAGACCGAACATCTCAACTCGCTGAATACCGGAGCCGGTACAGGCATCGGACTGGCACTGACGAAAGGTATTGTGGAACTTCATCACGGCACCATCCGGGTGGAAAGCGAACCGGGCAAAGGAAGCAGTTTCATTATCACCCTCAAACCAGGCAAGGAACACTTCACAGAAGAGCAAATAGCGAAAGATGATACGGAAACCATCCAGCAAACAGAGACTATTGTTCCTTCAGTAGAAATAATCCCTGATTCGGAATGGAAAGAAGAAGATAACAAGCGCATCGAAGACGCCAAAATGCTGATAGTGGAAGACAATGAATCTATCAAGCAGATGTTAGTCGGTATTTTCGAAACATTCTATCAAGTCAGTACGGCTTCCGACGGAGTAGAAGCATTAGAAATGATACAGAAGGATATGCCGAGCATCATTTTAAGTGATGTCGTAATGCCACGCATGTCGGGTACGGAACTTTGCAAACAGATCAAGACGGACTTTAACACTTGCCATATTCCGGTGGTATTATTAACCGCACGTACTGCTATAGAGCACAATATCGAAGGTTTGAAGATTGGTGCGGATGATTATATCACGAAACCGTTTAATACCAATCTTCTGATTTCCCGCTGCAATAACCTGGTTAACTCCCGCCGGCTATTGCAAGAGAAGTTCAGCAAACAACCACAGGCTTTTGCCCAAATGTTGGCTACCAACCCGATGGATAAGGAGATGCTCGACCGCGCGATGGCCATTATCGAACGTCATCTGGACAATACGGATTTCAACGTTAATATCTTCGCCCGCGAAATGGGTATGGCACGTACGAACCTATTCACTAAACTGAAAGCAGTTACAGGCCAGACCCCGAATGATTTCATCCTAAGCATACGTCTCAAAAAAGGCGCTGTCATGTTAAGGAATAACCCGGAGCTGAATATCACGGAGATCTCTGACCGGATTGGGTTCTCCTCCTCCCGCTATTTCAGTAAATGTTTCAAGGAGATTTATCACGTCAGTCCGCTGGCTTATCGTAAAGGAGAAGAGAGCGAAGAAGAAGGAGACGGAGAAGAAACAGACTAGCAGGTAACTATACAAGCACTCTTGCAAAATAATCTTATATTATTAGGCACGGATCACACGGATTTCACGGATTAAAAAAACGATGAGTATGAAAACGACAGCGTTAATCCGTGTGATCCGTGCCTAAATTTATGATATAAACGGTTTCTTAGTCCGGACATCTTCGCCCGAATAAAGAAGGTAACTTCTTAAGTGTACTATTTTGTACTTCACTTGTACATTCCTACTCATTCTTTTTCCTCCAATCGCTTATCTTTGTGTTCATTACATTATTTCCTAAAACATTCAGCATTATGAAAAACGTTTCGCGTCTACTTCCCCTATTGTCCGGCATCGTCACGCTGTCAGGATGCAGTCATGCACCCCAAAAGAGCAATGGGCAGAATAACCAAAAGCCTAACATTATTTATATATTTGCAGATGATCTCGGCATTGGTGATTTAAGCTGTTATGGAGCAACGAAAGTGAGTACCCCCAACATCGACCGGCTGGCAGGACAAGGAGTACAATTCACCAATGCGTATGCAACTTCCGCCACCAGCACTCCTTCCCGTTTCGGACTCCTGACAGGTATGTACCCCTGGAGACAGGAAAACACAGGAATCGCTCCCGGCAACTCTGAACTCATTATCGACACTACCTGCATCACCATGGCAGATATGCTGAAAGATGCAGGATACGCAACCGGTGCAGTAGGCAAATGGCATCTGGGACTCGGTCCGAAAGGTGGAACCGACTTTAACAACAGGATTACCCCTAATGCACAAAGCATCGGTTTTGACTACGAATTTATTATTCCGGCTACCGTAGACCGTGTACCTTGTGTATTTGTAGAAAACGGACATGTCGTAGGACTGGACCCCAATGATCCTATCACCGTAAGTTACGACCACAAAGTCGGCGACTGGCCTACGGGAGAAGAGAATCCGGAGCTCGTCACTTTAAAGCCCAGTCAGGGACACAACAATACAATTATCAACGGCATTCCCCGTATCGGCTGGATGACCGGAGGAAAATCCGCCCTTTGGAAAGATGAAGACATAGCCGATATCATCACCAACAAGGCCAAGAATTTCATTGCATCCCATCAGGAAGAACCCTTCTTTTTATATATGGGTACGCAAGACGTACATGTACCGCGCATCCCTCACCCACGTTTCGCAGGCAAAAGCGGACTCGGCACTCGTGGCGACGTCATCCTGCAACTGGACTGGACCATCGGTGAAATCATGCACACACTGGATAGCCTCCACATCGCAGACAACACTATCCTGATCTTTACCAGCGATAACGGTCCTGTTATCGACGACGGCTATCAAGACCAAGCTTACGAATTTCTCAACGGACATACTCCGATGGGTATCTACCGTGGTGGGAAATACAGTGCTTACGAAGCGGGTACACGCGTTCCATTTATTGTCCGTTGGCCTGCCCGGGTGAAGCCGAACAAGCAACAAGCTCTTTTCTCTCAAATAGATGTGTATGCATCGCTCGCCTCACTTTTGGACCAACCTTTACGCAAAGGAGCTGCCCCCGACAGTCAGGAACATCTGAACGCTCTCCTCGGCAAAAATAATACAAACCGTGAGTATGTCGTTCAACAGAATCTCAATAACACACTTGCCATCATAAAAGGTCAATGGAAATACATCGAACCGAGCGACGGCCCCGCCATCGAACATTGGACGAAAATGGAGTTAGGCAACGACAAACAGCCTCAACTTTACGATTTATCCTCCGATCCATCAGAGAAAACGAATGTATCAAAACAACATCCCGACATCGTGAAAGAGTTATCCGAATTACTAGAATCCATAAAAGAGAAATAGTTTATGAGAACAGAAAAATTGTATGATTTTGCACCAATCTTGAATAATTCTATCCATATTAGAATATTCAATCCGTCTATCTTTGCAAGCGTAGATTCAATAAAATCACTTAATTTTTAATATATGAAAAAACATTTATCCACTCAAACTAGAAAAAGGATGCTCTCCTCCATCGGACTGATCTTGTTTTCTGTTTCTTTTGTACTTGCACAGGTACTTGTTAAAGGTACAGTGAAGGACAACTTAGGAGAAGGAGTGCCGGGAGCCAGTGTTCAGGTAAAAGGTACTTCACAAGGAACAATCACTGACCTTGATGGTAAATTTGCTTTTAACGTACCCAATAAGAATTCGATATTGGTTATTTCTTTCATTGGTTATGTCACTGTAGAAATAAAGGCGGACACTCAAAAGCCAATGGTTATCACATTGAAAGAAGATACAAAGACATTGGACGAAGTGGTAGTAGTCGGCTATCAGGAAGTACGCAAACGAGATTTGACAGGTTCAGTAGCTAAAGCAAATATATCCGACCTGCTTAGTGCTCCTACTGCATCGTTCGATCAATCACTGGGTGGACGTATTGCCGGAGTAAATGTCAGCTCCGCAGAAGGTATGCCTGGCGGACAAATGAACATCGTCATTCGCGGTAACAACTCTCTGACACAAGACAACTCGCCACTTTATGTCATCGATGGTTTTCCCATAGAAGATCCAATGATTGCATCTTCTATCAATCAAAATGATATTGAGTCGATAGATGTTTTGAAAGATGCATCCGCTTCTGCCATTTATGGAGCACGTGGTGCAAATGGCGTTATCGTTATTACTACTAAAAAAGGGAAAATCGGTCAACCCAAGCTCTCTTACGATGGAAGTTTCGGTATCCAGCATATCACAAAAACAATCCCAATGATGGATGCTTATGAATTTGTGAAACTACAATATGAGATTCAACCGGACTTGGTGCAGAAGAGTACCTATCTACAACTTTACAATGGGAAGCAGTGGACTTTGGACGACTATCGAAATATACCACAATATAACTGGCAGGATGAAATATTCCGTTCCGCTTGGATGCAAAGTCACAACTTTAGCCTTACAGGAGGTTCGGAAGGAATACGTTATAACGCCTCTCTATCTTATTATGACCAAGATGGTATTGTCATCAACTCTAACTACAAACGTATGCAGGGGCGAATGAATACCACTATTAATAGAAAAAGCTAAGAGCAAGCATGACTGTGAACTACTCGCGCTCTATCACAACAGGTAATTCGCCTTCCCAGAACTCATATAGCGGTATGAACAACACTTTTTACAGCGTATGGGGATACCGTCCGGTCACCTCCCCCGACACACCGCTTTCTTACCTGAAAGACAATTTGATTGACGAATCTATTAATATCTCCAACGACTATCGTTTCAACCCTTATATGGATTTGAAAAATGCCTATCGGAAAAACTATATTAATAATCTTCAGTTCAACGGTTATGTAGAATATGAATTCATCAAAGGTCTGAAACTAAAAGTATCCGGCGGTTACACATACGATGCACGTAAGAACGATACATTCAATAACTCCAAGACACGTTATGGCAACCCCACATCAGCCGATAAAATCAATTCAGAAATACTTCGTACCGAACGTCTTACTTGGTTGAATGAGAATATTCTGACCTACCAGACCAATATTAAGAAGAAACATTACTTCAATATGTTGGCTGGTATCAGTTTCCAGAATTCCGATTCGGAAACCTATTCGTTCCGCACGGTAAAAATCCCTCAAGAATACGAATCAATAGGTATCGCCGGAATGGGTAACGGAACGCCTACCACCACTACTTCACTCAAAACGTCATGGTCGATGATGTCATTTCCGATGCGTTTCGGTTATAACTTCAAGTCCAAATATTATGCAACAGCTTCTTTCCGTGCCGATGGCTCGTCAAAGTTCAGCGGAAGCAATCGTTTCGGTTATTTCCCTTCGGGTTCAGTAGCATGGGCATTTATGGAAGAAAATTTTATGGAATCGCTGAAATCGATAATCTCGTCGGGCAAACTACGTGTAAGTTGGGGATTGACGGGTAACAACCGTGTAGGTGACTATGACACGTATGCAATCTATCAACGATTGAAAGAAAAACGGGGAGATTACATATCTTTGGGCAGTGTTCCAAGCGGTGTATATCCTTTCGAAAACGATTTAACCAGCGTAGGCGTAGTGCCCCTTTCGCTCCGCAACCGCAATCTGAAATGGGAAACGACCGAACAATGGAACGTTGGTCTCGACTTAGGTCTGTTTGACGAACGTATAGGTATTACAATGGACTGGTATCATAAGGTTACTCGTGATCTGCTACTAGACACTCCCCTTGCTCCTTCTTCCGGCTACTTTAGTGCCATGAAGAACATAGGCAAAATTCGTAATCAAGGCTTCGAGTTCACATTGAATACAACGAACATCAAAAACAAAAAATTCACGTGGACTAGTAACTTCAATATTGCTCTGAATAAGAATAAAGTACTGGAACTTGCTGAGAACCAAACCGCCATGCTAAGTTCTGCCAAGTTCGACCAGAACTACAATTCACAATCCAGCTATATCGCAAAAGTGGGTTATTCTATGGGAACCATGTATGGATTCATCTATGAAGGAACTTATAAGTATGACGATTTTGACAAAGTAGGTAACAATTATGTTTTGAAACGCAATATACCTCATTATACCTCTGAAAACAACACACAACCGGGTATGCCGAAATATGCCGACCTGAACAATGATGGAGTGATAGATGACAATGATCGAACCATGATTGGAAACGGATTGCCGAAACATACGGGTGGCTTCACTAACAATTTCACCTACAAAGGCTTTGATATGAATGTCTTCCTCCAATGGTCTTATGGCAATGACGTGCTAAACGCTAACCGACTGATGTTCGAAAGCTCTAATAATCTGGCACGCGACTTAAATCAGTTTGCAAGCTATGCCGACCGTTGGACACCCGAAAATCCGGAAAGTAACATTCCGCGTGCAACGAACTCCGGTTCAAACCGAGTATTCTCCAGTCGTATCATTGAAGATGGTTCATTTCTTCGCCTGAAAACTGTAACACTGGGCTATTCTCTTCCACAATTGCTGATTAAAAGATGGGGAATCGACAAAGCACGTGTTTATGTAGCCGCACAGAATATACTGACATTAAGCGGATATTCCGGATATGATCCTGAAGTTTCCATCCGCGAAGGAGCTTTGACACCGGGATTAGACTTCTCGGCATACCCAAGAGCTTTCTCTGTCAGTTTAGGTATTAATTTAGGTTTCTAATCGATTAAACAAAGACTATCATGAAAACAATCAAAATATTCATCCTCACCCTTATTGCCAGCATGAGCATTACTTCCTGCGAGTTCCTTGAGAAAGAGCCCAATCAGATTACGCCGGGGAACTATTTCAAGAATGCAGAAGAAGCTACGTCGTTTCTGACGGGAGTTTATGCAACGTTGCAACAAAGTACATTTTACGGTAACGCCTATCTATTTCTAGTTGGCGGAGACGATTTGGGTCACTACGGTGGTGTGGGACGTACTCCTAACAAGACCGGGCTGATTTGCAACAATGCTACCAGCAGCGACCCTGACGTACTCGGTCTCTGGTACACTCTTTATACAGGCATCAATCGCGCCAATGTCTTCCTGGAGAACGTTGATGCCGTACCCGATATGGACGACAACTTACGTCTCCAATACAAAGCGGAAGCTCGTTTTCTGCGCGCATTCTTCTATTTCAATCTTGTAGAATGCTGGGGAGATGTTCCATTCACCACCGAATCGACTATTGATCCGGAGAATCTGGCTCGCCCACGCACAGACAAACAAGAAATTTATGACTTCATCATCCGTGAGATGTCGGGAGCTGCCAATAACTTGAAATCCGCTTCAGACCTGAACTATCTTCCCGGCCGCGTTTCCAAATCGGCCGCTTGGGGAATATTGGCAAGAGTTTACATGTTCAGAGCAGGCGAACACTTCCGCGACAAAAAAACGTCTGACCCGGTAACAGAGAAAGAATATTTCAAGAAAGCCAGCTACTATGCACAACAAGTATTGAAAGAAGGTCACGATCTGGATGATAAGTACTGGAATCTATTTATAGATATTTGCTCAAACAAATATAACAGCTCAGGCAAGAATGAAAGTATCTGGGAAGTTGAATTTGCCGGAAACCGCTCAACAGACGTACGTGCCGAAGGACGTATCGGTAATATTATCGGAATTGTAGGACCGGATTTGTCCGCTACCTCTTATAAAGGACAAGACGACCCAGGCTTTGGTTATGGATTCGTCTATGCAACTCCCAAATTACTCGATTTATATGAAGCAAATAACGATATTGATCGTTGTAACTGGAACATTGCACCTTTCACCTACACCCAATCTAAAAAAGGCGGTCCGGTAGACGGACGTTATTTTGAGTTTCAGAAGATGAATGAAGTCCGGGAACAATACTGGGACATCTCTTTTAGCTACGGTCCAGAAGGTTCTTTTATCATTACCGACCCTGAAACCGGAAAAACCGAGACTAAAAGATATGGTGATTATGAAAAAACGAAATCCAGTAGCGACAATAACCGCAACCGTGCCTGTGCCAAATATCGTCGCGAATATGAAGCTGACAAGAAAAGTAAGAATGACACTTCAATCAACTTTCCTATCCTACGCTTCTCTGATATTTTGCTGATGATTGCCGAAGCTGAAAACGAAGTAAATAGAGCTCCTAACAGTCTGGCTTACGACTGCATCAATCGGGTAAGAAAACGTGCCGGCATCGAAGAATTAAAAGATCTGGATTATACCCAATTCCAGAGTAAACTCAAGGATGAACGCGCAATGGAGCTGTGCTTTGAATACACCCGCCGTTTCGATCTTATCCGCTGGGGAGAGTACGTCGAAAAGATGAATGAATTGGTCAGTGTCGCTCAGGCAGGTGGCTCCTGGACACAAGGCGCAACCAATGTATTCAACTATTTCAATATATCATCAGCTTACAATTATTTCCCAATCCCGGCTCAAGAAATAGCAATGAATCCACTCATTACCAAGAATAACCAAGGTTGGTAATTGAACATAAACCATTAAAGAGACTTATATATGAAAGCATATAAATTACTCGCAGCAATAGTCTGCCTCGGTCTAGGACTGACAGCTTGTGACAAGGAGCTGAAAGAAAACACGAAACTGAATGTAGGTGTGGCTACAAGCCAGGATGTCAGCTTCGACGGAAAGACAGTAACGGTAAAGAAAGGAACTCCCATCACATTTACTTTGGACGGAGATCCCGATTTTATCACTTTCTTCAGTGGAGAATCATTGAAAGAATATAAATACAAAGACCGTACAATGATGCAACTCGAAGACTTGGATGTCTGCGAATTGACTCTCGGAATTAGTGCAATGACCGGCAAGATTGATAATGCGGATATAACACTATACATTTCCGACAAATTTCCCGGTCTTGCAAAAAACAACTTTGAAGCAGACAGTCGCCTGCTGGATAAGGAATTTACAGATTGGGATATATTGGTAGATAAAAATGATAAAACGGAAGGTGCTTATCCCGAAAAAGTATGGGGAAGCGAAGCCGATGCATTGAAAACGGAGAATATCAAATGGGTAACGAGAAACCTAGAAAATTATTTAGGCAAAACAACGACATTTGCCATCTGTTATAGAGGTGTATCGAATGCAACAGCCCAACCGAAATTCTTCTTTGTAAAACTGCAGATGAAAAAGGTATTTAAGAATGGGATAGGGACAACCATAGTCGCCAAAGACTTTGGCTTCACACCGGTCAATATGCTTTGCAACGAAAATCTGCCCGACCAGGCAGCTGCTTCCTATAAGCCTGACGCCAGCAACAAAGAATATGGATATGTAACAAACAATATATCCGGTATCTGGAAATTAGCCGACTGGAATCAGTTTGCTATCCACTCTTCAGCGGCAGGCAGTACTTTAAAATATAGCTGGCTGGTATCCGATCCTATTTCTATTGATGCAAGTTGTTCGCCTGATACCGGCATAAATATAAAAAATATCACCCAATCTTTAAATAGCTATGCACATACCTATGAAGAGGCCGGTACATATACCGCTACCTTCGTAGCCAACAATGCAAACTACGTCCATCAAGGTGGTCAAGTAGTACGTGAACTGACTATAAACGTTGTAGAATAAAAATATATCCCCCAATTTTTCTAACCTTCAATCATAGAAAACGTTTATAAAAATCAGACTTTAATCAATTTAACATCAGAAAGAGAGGGACCGAGAGGTTCCTCTCTTTTACTTTTTCTGTATCTTTGCACAAAAATAAAAACAATGCCAAAGACTCTTCCTATTCATTTTGCCCCATTACAAGGTTACACCGAAGTGTTTTACCGTAATGCTCATACTGCCTGCTTCGGAGGTATAGATACTTATTATACCCCCTTTGTACGACTTGAAAAAGGCGGATTCCGCCATAGAGATGTTCGCGGAATCGAGCCCGGGAATAATCAGGTGCCCCATCTGATTCCCCAACTGATAGCTCCCTCTTTTGAGAAAGCAGAAAAAATCTTATCCCTATTCATTGAAAAGGGATATAAGGAAGTCGACATCAATATGGGATGTCCTTTTCCTATGCTGGCTAAACGTCACAATGGTTCCGGCATTCTTCCTTATCCCGAAGAAGTTCAGGCGTTACTTAGCCTGATTACAGAATATCCGCAAATAAGTTTCTCCATCAAAATGAGGTTGGGCTGGGAAGATCCGGAAGAATGTCTGAAACTAGCTCCGATTATCAATGAGCTACCCTTGCGACAAGTGGTTATGCATCCCCGCTTGGGAAAACAACAATACAAAGGAGAAGTTGACCTTAAAGCGTTTGAGGCTTTTCAGAGTGCCTGCAAACATCCACTCATCTATAATGGAGATATCAATAGTGTAGAAGATATTCACCGCATTCAGGAACAGTTTCCCGGACTAGCCGGAATTATGATAGGACGGGGATTACTTGCCAACCCGGCATTAGCTTTGGAGTATAGACAAAACCGTGCACTCGAGTTCGATGAAAAGAGAGAAAAATTGCAATCTATGCATAAATGCGTATACAATCAATATGCAGAACAGTTGGAAGGAGGAGACGAACAACTGCTGAACAAAATGAAAACTTTCTGGGAATATTTAATGCCGCAAGCAGACAGAAAATTACTGAAAGCAATTCATAAAAGCACAAGTCTCAACAAATATAATCAGGCAATCCTTGCCTTTTTTAATCAACGATGAACTGATAACCAGTAATTTTACGTAATTTTGCGCCCGTTTACAAACATGCACATTATGAAAAAATACATTCTAATCTTTCTTTGTCTGATAACCGTATCAGGCAGTTTCGCACAAATGCAGGATTTCAAGTTCAAATTCTATGGACAGATTCGTACTGACTTCTATTATAATAGTCGTGCTAACGAAGAAACCGTAGACGGATTGTTTTATATGTATCCAAAAGACAAAGTGCGTGATCCGGAGGGGAACGATTTGAACTCAACACCCAACAGTAACTTCTATACTTTATATTCGCGCCTTGGAGTAGACGTTGCCGGTCCAAAACTGGGAACAGCCAAGACATCTGCCAAAGTAGAAGTCGACTTCCGCGGCACAGGCACTTCTTATTCGGTCATTCGCCTTCGTCATGCTTATTTGAATCTGGATTGGGGTAAATCGGCTTTATTACTCGGACAGAACTGGCATCCCTTATTCGGAGATGTGTCTCCGCAGATTCTTAATCTCTCCGTAGGAGCACCGTTTCAGCCCTTCAGCCGTGCGCCACAAATTCGTTATCGCTATACAAACAAGAATTTCCAACTTACCGGAGCCGCAGTGTGGCAATCACAATATACTTCAC
>ERZ894251.379-NODE-379-length-25370-cov-15.168477_pt1 | contig 25370 bp, 29 predicted proteins | sample MGYA00380301_ERZ894251 | MGnify/ENA primary metagenome ERZ894251 (study PRJEB32331, sample SAMN06328418) | human gut metagenome | biome: human gut microbiome; feature: stool | host: Homo sapiens | collected 2014-02-13 ... | reverse complement strand
GTACAGCACGATTGAAGAGCATATGCCGGAAGACCACCAGAAGTATCTGGAGTGGAACGGCGACCGCTTTCGCAAGTGGGCTGCCGACATTGGCAGGAGCGCTCGTCTGGTTGTGGATGTAATGCTTACCTCCTCCCGCGTGGAACAGCAGGCTTACCGTGGCTGTATGGGCCTTTTGAAGCTGGCTGACAAGTATTCTGCAGAACGCTTGGAAGCCGCCTGTACAAAGGCTCTGAGCTATACGGCGACGCCGAGCTACAAGAGTATAAAGAATATTCTTGCAGCCGGCCAGGACAAGGCCAACCAGGATGAGCAGGCTGAATCTACGCATAACCAGTTCGGCATTACCCGTGGTGCCGACTACTACAGGAGGTAATGCAAATGCTGAACAAGGTAACTATGGACAAGTTGATGGAGATGAAGCTGACTGCAATGGCTGACGCCTACTATAACCAGGAGAACGACTCCAAGATAGCAGGTGTCTCCTTTGAGGACCGTTTTGGAATGCTGGTTGATATTGAGTTTTGCAGCCGGAAGAGCAACCGCTTGAAGGCGCTGATTAAGAAGGTGGATTTCGACCAGCCGGATGCCCACGTTGCAGACATTGACTATACATCTGGACGGAAGCTGAACAAGTCTCTGATTCAGCGGCTGAGCACCTGCGACTACATCTCTGAGTTCCGGAACATCTTCATTACCGGGGCCACCGGAAGCGGCAAGACCTATATGGCCTGTGCCTTTGGTATGGAGGCCTGCAAGCAGTATTACACGGTCCGGTATATCCGGTTGCCCGATTTGCTCATTGAGCTCGATATGGCGCGTGGAGAGGGCAACTACAAGAAGGTTCTTGCCAAGTACGCTGCCCCGATGCTGCTCATTCTGGACGAGTGGCTTCTCTTGAAGCCCACCATGCAGGAGCAGAAGGATATCTTTGAGCTCCTGCACCGCAGGCGGAAGAAATCCTCCACGATTTTCTGCTCTCAATTCCATACTGAAGGCTGGTACGAGCAGCTCGGAGGGGATGACAGCCCTTTGGCCGACGCCATCCTTGACCGCATTATCCACGACGGCTACCGGATTAACATTGAGAGCACCGACCCGACCCGTGACATCTCTATGCGAGAGGTCTATGGTCTGGACAAAAATCTCCGCGAGTAATTTATATGGCGGGTGGGGCCTCACGGCCCCACCTGGCCACCTAAGGGTGGCTCAACCTACGCCGGACAGGCGGCTCCGCCGCACCGGAATATCCACCCGGAGAAATATTTGTCGTATCAACTCCGCAAAAACACGGATTACTTTCATATGAAAAATAATCACTGTCGAAAAAATTAGCGTTTTCCAAATTAAACATTTTTTCCTCCTACTACTAAAAGCTTTTGTGCTGAATTATATATGTGTGTTCATAGTAATCGATAACGTAAGCGCATATATATTATACACCCAAAAGATAATTATTACAATAATTGCTACAATTTAAAACTGCATTTCCGTAATCGGAAATGGCAGAAATTTACTTACTAATCCGGTGCAGGTACAATATAAGCAGAAGGCAGAAGCTTTCTTGTATTATCCTGCATCGCCCGATCAACGATGGCTCAACAGTATAATGCACCAACTTAATATCAACAGCTGCCTTGTGAGCAGGCCGCTGCAATCCGGAACGGAGTAATTCCGTCAGGACTGCGGTTCTTTCATTGCGCCTTTTTGCAGCTGTACCAGAGTTCCTCCGTTTCGAGACAACGACAAACGGAGGAACTTATTATGTCAAACAAAGAAAACCAGAGTAAAACAGAAACCCGTCGTATCTACATCCGCAGCCAGCGTCGCTGGCAGGAAGTACCCGAAGAAGTCTATCAGGAACATATCCGCTTCCATGACACCTACCGTCATAGAATGCAGGACCGTGGCCTCTGCTGCTGTCCTCGCAATAAATGGTGGGTCTGCGATGCCGACTGCCTGACCTGCGAATACCGCAACGCCGACGTCATCGCTTCATTGGACGCACCGATTGGTGAGGAAGATGATGACCTGATTCTGATGGATACCATTGCAGATGAAAGTGTAGCCTTTTCCGAGCTTGCTTCCGACCGCATCGTGTTGGAGCAGCTGTTCAAGCGTCTCGCCGACCTGATGCCGGAGGCTGAAAACATCGGCAAGCTGCGTATGCAGGGCCTTTCCGATGAAGCTATCGCCAAGGCAATCGGTATCCCTCGCACCACTTTCCTGTCCCGTATCAAAGCAGCAAAGAAGCTGCTGGCACAGGAATACCCGGACTTCTTTTAATAGGTAGACAAGCACTCTGGCCGCTGGCAAAACCGGCGGTCAGAAACTTTTTCAAAAAAATTCTTCCTTCCCTTCGTCAAAAGCCATCGCTCATCTCCAAAAGGGAGTGTAAGGAGCAGAAAACAAGCTGCTCCACCACGAACAGGAGGTGAACGACATGACTCAGGCCCACAGCCGTACCGTGGATACCGATGCCGAGGTGATTGAAATCCTTGTTGCTATTAGTCAGGTATCCGCACGAATGGCAAGAAATCTCAGCATACTTGCCGCAAGACAATCCGAGGAAGGAGGAAAACATCATGAGCAAAATGAGCGAAATAGCTATGACCATCGAAGAGTTACGCACTGCTGCCGCTGCTATTACTGATGCTGCCAACTATCTGGCCCAGCTGTTTTCCGGTAATGACGCAGAGGAACAGCCTGAAGAAAAAGCTCCGGTGCAGAAACCTGCATTGACGCTGGAACAGGTCCGTGCAGTTCTTTCTGAGAAATCCCGTGCCGGTTACACAGCAAACGTGCGTGAGCTGCTCCAGAAATACGGTGCCAGCAAGCTCTCTCAGGTGGACCCGTCCAATTATGAAGCGCTGCTTCGTGATGCGGAGGTGATCGGGAATGCCACCTAAAGCACACGCTATTTTATCAGCATCCTCATCCCATCGCTGGCTGAACTGTCCGCCTTCTGCAAGGTTATGTGAAACCTACGAAGACAAAGGCTCCGATTATGCCGCTGAAGGGACAGACGCACACAGCCTCTGTGAGTACAAGCTCCGCACGGCGCTTGGTATGGGGGCTACAGACCCGACCGAGCATTTGACTTGGTATAACGAAGAAATGCTGGACTGCGCCAACGGTTATGCCGCCTACATCTTAGAGCTGGTGGAAGCTGCCAAGGAAACCTGCGCTGATCCGGTGGTCCTCATCGAACAGCGAGTGGACTTCTCCCGCTGGGTAGAACAAGGCTTCGGTACATCAGATGCCATCATTATTTCTGACGGAACGCTCCATGTGGTGGATTACAAACATGGCCTTGGTGTTCTGGTGGAGGCAGATAACAATCCGCAGATGATGTGCTACGCCCTCGGTGCCTTGGAGCTGTTCGATGCTATTTACGACATCGACACCGTGGCAATGACCGTGTATCAGCCAAGACGCCAGAATGTGTCCACCTTCACGATGTCTAAGGATGACCTTTACCGCTGGGCTGATGAAGTCCTGAAACCGACTGCAGAGCTTGCCTTTGCCGGTGACGGAAACTTTCTCTGCGGCGAGTGGTGTGGCTTCTGTAAAGCCAAACATGAGTGCAGGGCCAGAGCCGAAAACCTGATGCTGGCGCAGTACGATTTCAAACTACCTCCGCTGTTGGAGGATACGGAAATCGAAGTCATTCTCTCCCGTGCAGACCAGCTGGTCTCATGGGTCAACGACATCAAGGAATACGCACTCCAGCAAGCCATCTCCGGTAAGGAATGGACAGGCTTCAAATTGGTCGAAGGTCGCAGCAATCGTCGCTATACCGATGAGATCGCTGTAACCCAGACCGTAGTCGACGCAGGCTTTGACCCGTATGAGCGCAAGCTCCTCGGTATCACTGCCATGCAGAAGCTGCTTGGAAAGAGCCGCTTTGACGAACTCCTGTCGGCTTATATCGAAAAGCCACAGGGCAAACCCAAACTTGTACCGGAAAGCGACAAACGCCCGGTCATAAATAATGCAAAAACTGATTTTATGGAGGAAAACGATTATGAGTAAGAATGTAAAACCTGTAAATCCCATGAAGGTCATCACTGGCCCTGAAACCCGCTGGAGCTACGCAAATGTCTGGGAGCCTAAGTCCATTAACGGCGGCACTCCTAAGTACAGCGTGAGCCTCATCATCCCTAAATCCGACACTCGCACTATTGCCAAGATTAAGGCCGCTATCGAAGCTGCCTACAAGGAAGGCGAAGCGAAGCTCAAGGGCAACGGCAAGACCGTACCTGCGCTCTCCATTTTGAAGACTCCTCTTCGTGATGGCGACCTTGAGAGACCTGACGATGCTGCCTACGCCAATGCGTACTTCATCAACGCCAACGCCACCAATGCTCCCGGCATTGTGGACGCAGACCGCAATCCTATCATGAGCCGTTCCGAGGTTTATTCCGGTGTCTACGGTCGTGCCAGCATTACCTTCTACGCTTTCAATAGCTCCGGTAATAAGGGCATCGCCTGCGGCCTCAACAATCTCCAGAAGATTCGTGACGGTGAGCCTCTTGGCGGCAAGGCCAGCGCTGAGTCCGATTTCAACACGGACGAAGACGAGGATTTCCTCGACTAATGACCTGATTCCCCAGCAGGGCGGCGGAGCAATCTGTCGCCCTGTTTGGATATGGAAAGGATGTGACAACGCATGAAAACACTTAGTATTGATATAGAAACTTACAGCAGCACTCCATTACAAAAATCCGGTGTCTATCGTTATGTAGAGGCAGAGGATTTTGAAATTCTGCTGTTCGGATACAGCATGGATGCTGGCCCGGTGCAGGTGGTCGACCTTGCCTGCGGAGAACACATTCCAAAGGAAATCCTGCAGGCGCTGGAAGATGAAGAAGTCATCAAGTGGGCCTTCAACGCCACCTTTGAACTTATCTGCCTCTCTCGCTACTTGGGCTACCCGACAGGCGATTACTTAAATCCTGAAAGTTGGCGCTGTTCCATGATCTGGGCCGCTACCATGGGACTGCCTTTGTCACTGGAAGGTGTCGGTGCCGTTCTGGGCCTTGAAAAGCAAAAGCTCACAGAAGGCAAAGACCTCATCAAATACTTCTGCCAACCTTGCGCTCCTACCAAATCCAATGGCCAGCGCACCAGAAACAGACCATTCCATGCGCCCGACAAATGGGACACCTTCAAGAAATATAACCTTCGAGATGTAGAAACGGAAATGGGCATCCAGCAGCGCTTGGCAAAGTTCCCGGTGTCACCTGCAGTCTGGGAGGAATATCATCAAAGCGAGGAAATCAACGACACCGGTGTGCGTCTGGATATGGAGCTGGTGGCGCAGGCCATCGAAATGGATACACTCTCCCGTCAAAAGCTGACTGCCTCAATGAAGCACATGACCGCTTTGGAAAATCCCAACAGCGTCCAGCAGATGAAGCAGTGGCTTTCCGATAATGGTATGGAAACCGACAGTCTTGATAAAAAGGCTGTGAACGAGCTGCTGAAGAAGGCCCCACCGGAGCTTGCGGATGTACTGGTATTGCGACAGCAGCTGGCCAAGTCCTCCGTCAGAAAATATCAGGCGATGGAAAACACCGTATGCGCCGACGGTCGTGCCAGAGGCATGTTTCAGTTTTATGGAGCCAATCGAACCGGACGCTTCTCCGGTCGTAATATACAATTGCAGAATCTCCCACAAAACCACCTGCCGGATCTGGCCGAAGCTCGTGCGCTGGTCCACTGCGGTGACTTTGCTGCCGTGGAGCTGCTTTACGAAGATGTGCCGGACACGCTCTCCCAGCTGATCCGCACGGCCTTCATTCCAAGAGAAGGCGCACAATTCCTCGTGGCGGACTTTTCTGCAATCGAGGCCCGTGTCATCGCTTGGTATGCAGACGAAAGCTGGCGACAAAAGGTCTTTGAACAAGGCGGCGATATTTACTGCGCTTCCGCTTCTCAGATGTTTAAGGTCCCGGTGGAGAAACACGGTATCAACGGTCATTTGCGTCAAAAGGGCAAAATTGCGGAATTGGCCCTTGGCTACGGCGGCAGCGTCGGCGCTCTCAAGGCAATGGGCGCTATCGAAATGGGCCTTACCGAAGAGGAACTTCCTGCGCTGGTGGATGCGTGGCGACAGGCCAACCCGAAAATTGTCGAATTTTGGTGGGCCGTAGACCGTGCTGTTATGGAGGCCGTGAAGTACAAGCATACAACCAGTCTTTACGGACTGACCTTCTCTTGCAGAAGCGGCATGCTATTTATCACGCTCCCTTCCGGCAGAAAGCTGGCCTATGTGAAACCGAAGGTCGGAATCAACAAGTTTGGCGGCGAGTGCATCACTTATGAAGGCGTCGGCTCCACTAAGAAATGGGAACGCCTCGATTCCTACGGTCCCAAGTTCGTGGAGAACATCGTCCAAGCGATTGCGCGCGATATTTTATGCTATGCCATGCAGACGCTGCGGTGCTGTTCCATTGTGGCCCATGTGCATGATGAGATTATTATCGAGGCCGACCGGAGGATGTCCCCGGCGGCGGTGTGTGAACAGATGGGCAGGACGCCGCCTTGGGCGAAAGGGCTGCTGCTCCGGGCAGACGGCTATGAATGTGAGTTCTATAAAAAATCATGAATTCATGATTTTTGATATTATCCCCAAGAAAATATTATCCCCAGCCTTTGCGGTAACCTTTGAAAATAGTGGTCTACCATACAAATGCTGGGGATAATCTAATTGCTACTTCAAGCCACAGATCCTTGCCATTTCATCTTCATCGCCTTCCCATAAGGGTTTTTCAGCTGCATCAGTGGGCATATCAACCTTGTTCATTGCCTCGCGCATTTGCTCCATTGACGGGAGCGCATAAATTTTGGTGGTTTCAATACTGGAGTGACCAAGTATCTTGGAAATCATAATGGAATCTACACCATCCCGGTATAAATGTGTGGCTCTTTCAGCACGGAACAGATGCGGATAGACATGCTCCGGAATGTCAGGACATTCAATTCTGGCTTCATCAGCATATTTCTGGAGGATTCTCTCTACATTACTCATGGAAATGGAGCCAATCTTGCCCTTTATCACCGTATAGAACAGATAATCGTCAGGTTTGCTTCCGTCAGAGTGATAAATGGACATATACCGTTTCAGATGCACCGCAGTTTTTTCGCTGATTGCTACAGAACGTTCTTTGTTTCCTTTTCCATGGATATGTAGCGAAAGCATTTTGAGATCCACATCATTAATCCGCAATCCGGTAAGTTCACTTACTCTGACAGCAGAATCATACAGAAGAACCATTATAGTCTTGTCCCGTATACCAATCTTTGTATCCTTAGGCTGTGCAAGTATTGCTGCCAGGCCTTCGTTTGTTATCAACTTCTTCTCCCGCTTCAGGATCTTCATTCCCGGCACTTTGGAAATCTGAAGAGCTATTGATTGAAGCGAAATGTCATCTAGATACATACTGGACATATGTTTTGATGGCTGCAAGCCTCACATTGCATGTGGCTGCCGAGTTACCATGTTCTTTCAGATAAGCACAGTATTCCAGAAGCAGTTTTTTTGTGCAATCCTGAAAAGTAAATTTCGCTATGGAAATGCCCTTCTCATCATAAAGGTATTTCCTGAATCCGGAAAGCGAATCACGGTATGAGTGAACCGTTTCTGCACTACGACCCAACTGTCTGGGGAGATAGTTATCCAGATACTGCAAAGTTCTGGAGAAAAAGAGTTTGTCATTATGTGTCGTTTTGTTTTTATTCTTCACTTTCGTTTACCTCCGGAATTACGATGTTTGATGTTTTATCCTTCTCATGGATGATTTTGAATGCTTCTGACACCTGATGGTAATAATAAAGTGACTCGTGGATGCTGTTATGGCCAAGATATTTACTGAGATATGGCAGCTTATCTTCTATATTTTCGCCGTTTTCCATCCATGCGTTGAGTCTGTCCACCACAAATGTGTGACGAAACGACTTTATCGTCGGTGGATTGCTGATCGCAACGTAAGATGTCATCGCCAGAGTCCTCTGAAAATAGGCTCTCACTGTTACCTCGTTTATTGGCTTGCCCTTCTTAGTGCCAGGAAATACAAGCACTTCATCCGGGCATTCTGCTGATATGTATTCATTGTATTTTCTGATCATCTCTGCAACATCAGGTGTTACCCAGACCACCCTGTCTTTATAGCCTTTGGACTGTAGGATAGTGATTCTGCCGGAGTCACAGTCTATGTCATCCCAAGTAAGCCATAGGGGTTCGGACAACCTGAGACCACAGCAGTAATACAGACGGAAGATAACCCTGCATTCTTCAAGGAAGCGTTTGTTCTTCCTCTTGATTTTCAGCTTGTTGAGACATTCAAAAAACTCTTTGCGTTCTTCTGACGTAAATACATGAGCTATTTTCGTCTCTGTTGACTGGAGCATTTGTGGCATATAGCTTTCTACTCCGATGGAGATCAGATACTTTGACACTTGACGCAGATTGCTCACGCGTATATTTCGCGAACTGATTCCTTCCGTATCACGCTGAACAGCCCATGCATCAGACAGAGTTTTTGTAACCGTTTCCGAATCAAATCCTTTTTCAATGCAAAAGGTATCGAGTTCTTTAAGCACATCCGCATTAGAATTGTACATATATCCAGAGGATCTTTTTTCCCGGATCAGTCCCTCAATAGCGGGTGCAAGGGAACTGCTAAAAGTATAATTACGACACGGTTTCATAATTAATCACCGTCCTTTCCAGAGGGAGACAACAGGATCTGAGCATTTCCTCATCTACGGAGAGATATCTGTTAACTGTATCCATGGTTGAATGTCCCAAGGAATCTTTAATGGTATCTGTCTTAGTTCCGGCTGCAAGAAGTCTGGAGGCAAAAGTACGCCTCAAAATATGAAATGATCCAGTGGTATTGTTCAAGGCGTGTTTAACGGCAATCCCACAAGCCGATGGATCTGCTTTTTTGAACGGAGCAGCCATTGAAAGGAAAATAAAATCGTCTTCATCGCTCATCCTTGGGCGGCCATTCTTGATATATTTGTAAAGACTATTACCTACAGATATCGGCATCGGCAGTACAAGCGGCCTGTATGTCTTTTGCTGTGTTATGGAAATGGTCTGTGCTTTCCAGTCTATGTTTGAAAACCTTAAATTAACGACATCGATTCTTCTCAGCCCCATCAGCAGGCCGAGCATAAGAATCGCGGAATCCCGCAACTGGAGAGGTGTCGCCGCATTATCCCTGAACGCATAGATCATTTGTATTTCTTCGTCAGAGAGGACGTTGACGATTTTTCTCTGTTGATTAGATTGTGTTGGCAGGGCACGGGAAAGATCCTGCGTTACATAACCTTTTTCAAAGCAAAACATGAGAAACACTCTTAGGTCATATGAATAATTATTCTTGTGATTGACGGTCTTTTCAGAGATCCATGTACAGTATTCCTTTACGTTTATAAGAGAGATTTCGGACACTGCCGGGATTTCTTTTTCCTGCATATACAGCAAAAAAGATATCACACCGGATTTATGTACGTCTAAAGTGGCTGGTGCAATGTTTTCTTTTCTGCGGCATGATAAGAAATCATTCAACAGTTTTTTATACGTTGATGATAATTCAGTGATTTTCCCAGGATCACACAAGACGATTTCCAGGTCGTTCCCCGTAATCGTACCCGTACTGAGAAACACATCCAGAATGTAAAAACTGCGTTTGATGGATGGCTTGCGATGCGGCTCCTCCATAAATTCGACCATTCTATCTGCCCAAATCTGGACGTTCTCTTTGGTGTATGGGATGGAGAACTCCCGCATAAAGATGTAGAACATCTGATAATACACGAGATAGTTGTTTCTTGTGGCATCCTTATTGTGGTGAAATTCTTTACGGAGAATACTTATAAGAACGTTTGCTTTCTGCCAATACACATCAGAACTTATTCCACTTGTTTCAAAGGAAGAGACTTCTTTTGAAAACTTCCTAATGGCATAGCCGGCAACTCTTGCCTGTAATGGAGATGTAAGAACGATGGGTATATGTCCGGCGATAATTCCATGCTCCGCAAGGAACTGAAGAAAATATCTCACAGAGTAGAGACAGATGTATGTGTCCCCGATGACATCAGCGTAAGCGTGATATCTTGATATCAACTCTGTTGAAATATCCCGTGCATAAAGAATCCCTTCATTCATTAGAATGGCTGCAAAGCTAATACAGTGAACCAACTGGTCACGAGACGCACGAAACTGCAGGCGGGAAAGTAGATCATTCCTATAGAGTATCAGGTGACTTTTTAAATCCTCGGAAAGTGTGTCATATACAGTCGGCAGAAAATCATAGTCTGTTTTGACCGCACCATTGGTAACAGCATCGTTGAGCTCGTAAATAAGCTTACGATTCTGCTGGTATTTCTCATCATCCCAGGTTACCTGATTATCAGAAAGCCACTTTAATGCCACCTCATGAGAATAAGGTTCAGATTTGTTGGATAGAAAATATCCTCGAAATGATTTCATAGCAGCTTTTTCTTCATCTGTAATAACATGCCGCTGTTCCTTCCAGCATTGTTTCAGGCGTTTGATGCTTTCTTCGTATTTAGCATCCAATATAAATCCCCCTTTCGTTATAATGGTAATAACAAAATATTATCCCCAACTTTTTGTTCTCAAAGTGTATATTCGGAGAACTTTCAGTGAAAGTTGAGGATAATATTTTCTTGGGGATAATATAAAAAAGATTAACAAGTCTTCGTCAAAACGGAGCGTTCATCTCCAAAGGGTATTAGAGGTGGACGCTCTTTTTCTATGCCACCCGGAAAGGAGGATTCGTGCTTTGAGTATCAGCAAATTCAACAGCGAGGGATATTTTGACCCAACGGCCTACGGCGCACTCTCTGTCATTGAACGGGAGGAACGCTCCCTTCGTGCTTTCAGACCCATCGTCTATATCTGTTCTCCTTATGCCGGAGACATTGATGCGAATGTGGATGCTGCCAGACGCTACAGCCGCTTTGCCGTAGAACAGGGATACATCCCCATCGCACCTCACTTGCTATTTCCGCAGTTCTTGAATGATGCGGACCCGAAGGAACGCCAGCTTGGTCTGTTCTTCGGAAATGCCCTGATGAGCAAATGCTCCGAGGTCTGGGTATTCGGCAGCCGCATCTCAACGGGCATGGAAGCAGAAATCGAAAGAGCTAAGTGGAAGAACTATCGCTTATGCTATTTCACCGAAAATTTGAAGGAGGCTTAACCCTATGTATGAAGTAATCGAAAAAAGAAAAATGCTGCCGGATGGTACCGAGATTTCTACCTATACCCGTGAAGTAATCAGCGCCAACATCCTCGAAGTCGAAGCTGGCACTACCGGCTATATGGGCGGCGACAGCGGTCACGGCGGTCGCACCTATTTCCGTATTCAGGACAGCGCCAGCACCGATATGGAAATCCGCACCTTCGTGGATAAGCATGGCTGCAACGGCTTCGAAGTGTTCCTCGGCGGCGACTGTGAACTGGAAACCACCATCCGTGCATTGAAGTTCATCGCCAAGGTGCTGGAGGACGAGTCCAAGGAGGTGTACGACTAATGTTTACCATCTATTCTGCTGATGTCATCGGCAATCCCGGCAACTGCTCCTATCCGCACAAGCATGTGATTTTGGATGAGGCCAGTCTGAAATCTGCAATCAGCCATGACTATGTCTGCGCTGAATATCGCAACAGTTATCGTAACGGCGAAAACTTCATCGGCAGCGACTGTCTGCCGGTGGACTGCGATAACGACCATTCTGAAAATCCTGCTGACTGGATGACACCGGATGATGTGATGCAGGCCTTTCCGGGCGTTACCTTTGCCATCCATTTCAGCCGCTTCCATAACCGTGAGAAAAACGGTAAGGCTGCAAGACCTAAGTTCCACGTCCTGTTTCCGATTGAACACTGCACCGACGCTGCGCTCTATAGCGATATGAAGAAGCTGGTCAATTCCATCTTCCCGTACTTTGATACGCAGGCACTGGATGCGGCACGTTTCTTCTTTGGCACTGCTACTGCCGAGGTAGCGCTCTATCCCGGACGCATGAATCTGACGGAGTTTCTCAATGAGGACCTGTTCGACGAATACCTGCCACAGGGCGACTTTGACCACTCCGTTATCCCGGAAGGAAGCCGCAATGCGACCATGAGCCGCTTTGCCGGTCGTGTCATCAAGAAATATGGCGATACCGAAAAGGCCTACCAGACCTTCTTGGAGGAAGCTGCAAAATGTGTGCCGCCTTTGGATAATTGCGAGCTGTCCACCATCTGGCATTCGGCCCAGCGTTTTTACACAAAGCTTTCCCAGCAGGACGGATATGTGTCACTGGAAGCATATAACGACCCTTCCTGTTATAAGCCAGAGGATTACTCCGATGTGGGACAGGCCGAGGTGCTTGGAAAATACTTCTCCAGCGAATTGCACTATTCTCCCGCCACACACTTTATCCGCTACTCTGACCACTACTGGCAGGAATCCGAGCCGGGAGCGCAGGCAGTTGCCCACGAGCTGACCCGTCGCCAGCTGAAGGAAGCTGGAAACGACCTTGTGGAAGCACTCACTAAAATGAAGAACAACGGCGCTCAGACCATCCTTGATAGCACATCCAAGTCCAAGGCAGAACAGCTGATGAACGAACAGCAGCTGGAAGCCTATCAGGATTTTCTGGCTGCAAAGGCATATCAGGCTTTCGCCATCAAGCGCCTTGATTCCAAGAACATCACCTCCACGCGGAGAGAGTCCCATCCTATTTTGGAAATCTCGCCGAGGGATTTGGACGCCGACCCCTTTGCGCTGTGTACGCCCGAAGCGACCTACGACCTACGTAAAGGCATGGCCGGAGCAAGGGAACATTCGCCGGAGGACTTCATTACCAAAATCACCTCTGTGTCTCCGTGCCAGAAAGGTCAGCAGATTTGGCTGGATTGCCTCAACCTGATTTTCCAAGGTGACCAGTCCCTGATTGACTATGTACAGATGATTTGCGGTCTGGCTGCTATCGGCAAGGTTTATGTGGAAGCGCTGATCATTGCCTATGGCGATGGCCGCAACGGTAAGTCCACCTTCTGGAATGCAGTCTCCCGTGTGCTGGGCCTTTACAGCGGCAACATCTCTGCGGATACGCTTACAGTCGGTTGCCGCAGAAACATCAAACCGGAAATGGCCGAGGTCAAGGGCAAGCGTCTGCTTATCGCTGCAGAAATGCAGGAAGGCTCCCGCCTGAACGACTCCACCGTCAAGCAGCTCTGTTCTACCGATGATGTGTTTGCGGAGAAAAAGTATAAGGACCCGTTCTCCTTCAAGCCTTGCCACACGCTGGTGCTGTATACCAACCACCTGCCTCGTGTCTCCGCTTCCGATGACGGTATCTGGCGTCGCCTTATCGTTATCCCGTTCAACGCAAAGATTACCGGCAAGAGCGACATCAAGAATTACGGTGAGTACCTGTTTGACAATGCCGGTGAAAGCATTCTGGCTTGGTTCCTCGAAGGTTCCAAAAAGGTCATTGAGCTGGACTACCAGATTCCTGTTCCGGCTTGTGTCCAGAAGGCCATTGATGAATATCGCAGTCAAAATGACTGGTTTGGCCACTTCCTTGCCGACAAGTGCGAGGTGGATGATTCCTACAAGGAAAGCTCCTCGGCGCTTTATCAGGCCTACCGAAATTACTCTCTGGACTGCAACGAGTATATCCGCAGCACGGCAGACTTCTACTTTGCTTTGGAGAAGGCAGGCTTTGAGCGCATTAAGGTCCACAACAAGCGCTACTTTAAAGGCCTGCGCCTGAGAGCAGAAAACGATACTGAGGAAGATTTTCTGAACTGACAATACCGTAGGGGTAACTTCCATTAAGGTCATATACAAAAATTCTCTTAGGACTAAAAAAATCTGTACTATAAAAAGTTTAGTAAATGACATTCAGTGAGGTTACCCACTCTACGAAAATTAGCGCTGACGGAGGTAACCGATGTTAGAAAAAACAATAGAACGCAAATTAACCGTGGCGGTCAAAAAGGCCGGTGGCATCGCTGTAAAGTTCGTGTCTCCGAGTTTCGATGGAATGCCCGACCGCCTTGTATTACTACCTGATGGCCTTATCGCTTTTGTGGAACTGAAGACCCCTGGAAAACGCCCACGCCCTTTGCAGGAGGCACGACACCGGCTGCTACGCTCTTTGGGATTTAAGGTCTATGTGATAGATAAACCAGAACAGATTGGAGGGATGCTGGATGAACTTCAAACCACAATGGCCACTTCAATGGTTATAGAGGCACTTGGGAGAATGTAGACAAGACCAAGGAACTGGAAAAGGCGGTGAGAAAATATGCTGATTGAGAAGAAAAACACAGCCGACCTTCTGCCTGCCGACTATAATCCTCGTAAGGATTTGAAACCCGGCGACAAGGAATACGAAAAGCTGAAGCGCTCCATTGAGCAGTTCGGCTACGTGGAGCCGGTCATCTGGAACAAGACCACTGGCCGTGTCGTTGGTGGTCACCAGCGTTTGAAAGTTCTCATCGACATGGGCATGACCGAAGTGGACTGCGTGGTCGTGGAGCTTTCCGAAGAAAAGGAAAAAGCGCTGAATGTGGCCCTCAATAAAATCAGCGGCGAATGGGACAACGACAAGTTGGCTCTGTTAATCGCTGATCTGCAAGGCACCGACTTCGATGTTTCTCTCACCGGCTTCGAGCCAGCGGAGCTTGAGGCCCTGTTCCGTGAGGATACCAAGAAAGGCGTCCATGATGACGATTTTGATGTGGAGGCAGAACTTCAGAAGCCGACCTTCTCCAAAGCCGGTGACCTGTGGCAGCATGAGCCTGTGCTGTTCGGCTGGAAGAAAGCCGGAAAGCATCAATGGTACACAGGCCGCAAGGAAACCACCATCTGGGAATTTGACAAGCCTAAAAAGAACGGTGACCATCCTACTATGAAGCCGATTCCGCTGCTTGCCTATCCCATCATGAACTCCAGCATGGCAAACTCACTGGTGCTTGACCCATTTGGCGGCAGCGGCTCTACACTGATTGCCTGCGAACAGACCAACCGTATCTGCTACACCATAGAGCTGGATGAAAAGTTCTGCAATGTAATAGTGAAGCGCTACATTGAGCAGGTTGGCTCGGCTGCCGGTGTCACTGTAGTCCGTGATGGTTTGACCTATAACTATGAGGAAATCGCCTCGGCATAATTGGTAATCTACACAAGCTCTGAAGGCACAGAATTGGTACATTTATATCTCAAATATGACTTGCTATTTTGTGCCTTTAGAGTGATATATGTAGTACCAAAATTAAAGGAGGATTTCCACATGAACATTACTTTGAACGCAACCGAACGCAAGCCTCTGGTCAAGGCCATCAGTGAACTGACCGGCGAAAAGGCAGTCTATATGAAGACGCCTACCTACGCTTACAAAATTGGCGACTACACCGTTACCAGAGAAGGTAACCTTGAGATGCCGGATGGCTTGGACGCAGAAACCCTGCAGCAGCTTAAAGAGGCCATCGAGAGTGCAGGCTTCCAGATGGACGACATCGAGGTCCCGGAAACAACTGCCGAGGATTCCTCGGAAGATGAAATCACCGGCATCTGCATTTCCATGCCTCGCAGCCTTTTCACCGACGCCAACTTGGAAAACCTGAAAAACATCATCGCTGCCAAGCGCAGCCTGATCTGCAAGGCGCTGGGGACTGACGACCTGCCGATTGAGATTACCGACACGAAGGTTTCCTTTCCTTGGTTTCCCGGCCAGCCGGACCCTGACAGCGTAAAGGCCTACGACACCTTCATCTGCAAGCTCTGCGAGATGGCCCGAAACATGAAGCGCTCCAGCGCAACGGAAAAGCCGGTGGACAACGACAAGTACGCCTTCCGCTGCTTCCTCCTTCGCCTCGGCTTCATCGGTGCGGGGTACAAAACGGAACGCAAGATTCTTCTGAAGAATCTGACCGGATCTTCCGCTTTCAAAAGCGGCGCTAAAAAGGAGGTGTCCTGCGATGAAGTTTCCAAATAAAGCAGTGGTCGAAAGCCTCCGCAGCCAGTATCCTGCCGGAACTCGTGTGGAGCTTGTTCAGATGGACGATGCGCAGGCTCCTCCGGTGGGTACGCTTGGTACCGTTTGGGGCGTGGATGACACCGGCTCCATCATGGTGCATTGGGATAACGGCTCTGGCCTGAATGTGGTCTATGGCGTCGATGTTTGTCGAAAAGTGTCGAAATAATATACAAAAAATCACCGGCAAAACATCGTGCAGTATTCTACGATTTATATCGCAGAAATGACTTGCTATTATGTGCTTTTAGAGCGAATATGTGTACTACCGAAAGGGAAAACACATTTTACGGAGGAACAACACCATGAAGAAAATTGAACTTTTTGAAAGAGCCATCGCAGAACAGGCCGGAAGCCTGAAGGATTACGGAATCAACGGCACCATGTTCTGGGCTTATCGCAAGAGCATCGACGCAGGCAACGACCTGATTGATTTCAACGAGGTCATCTGGGACGAGGACATTGACGCCATCGCCGAGTGCCTGCAGGAAAACGGCATCACCGAGGTGAACGCCAACTACACCGATTGGCAGACCAACCAGAGAGCCAGAATCCCGGCGATCCGCATGACTCGCCAGTAAGGAGGAACGCAAGATGTGGAAAGAAGGCGCACTTAAGGTCTACGACAGCATTTTTCATTACTGGATGAAGGTTTACGACGGCCCATCGGAGTTCGGCATTAACGGCGGCAAGGTTAGCAAGCTGATGTTAAAGCGCAACGGCAGAATCGTATGCAATTACGACCGAGGCTGGGATGTGAAACCTGCGGACCCGGATACAGAGCTTGCCGTAGATAGAGCTTCTGCTTCATAGCAACAATTACTAAAAACCCAATATAGCAGGGATTGAGCCGGATGGCTCTTTCTCTCGTAGTGCAGCCGACAGGCTGTATTTTATGCCCTTTTGAAAGTAGGAAGCGGCAATTGCGAAAACTGGAAAATTACACACCGACGAAGTTTATGGCTGCGGACTCCGCCTACAATAAAGATTTGGCGGATTACGCAGTCAATTTTATAGAATGCCTCTGCCACACCAAAGGCACATGGGCCGGTAAGCCTTTTGAGCTGATTGACTGGCAGGAGCGCATCATCCGAGACATCTTCGGCACCATCAAACCCAACGGTTATCGACAATTTACGACAGCCTATGTGGAAATTCCTAAGAAGATGGGTAAGTCCGAGCTTGCCGCTGCGCCTTCTGCTTACCTGCGGCGACGGTGAGGAACGTGCCGAGGTCTATGGCTGTGCAGCTGACCGCCAGCAGGCAACCATCGTTTTTGACGTGGCTGCTGATATGGTGCGTATGTGTCCTGCGCTGAATCGCCGTGTGAAAATTCTGGCTTCTCAGAAGCGTATCGTCTACCAGCCGACCAACAGCTTCTATCAGGTGCTGTCGGCGGAGGCCTACAGTAAACACGGCTTCAATATCCACGGTGTGGTATTTGATGAGCTGCACACGCAGCCGAACAGAAAACTCTTTGATGTTATGACCAAAGGCTCCGGTGACGCCAGCATGCAGCCTCTGTATTTCCTGATCACCACTGCCGGTACCAACACCAACTCCATCTGCTACGAAACCCACCAGAAGGCAAAGGATATCCTCGAAGGTCGAAAAATTGACCCGACCTTCTATCCGGTTATCTATGGCGCTGCCGAGGAGGATGACTGGACAGACCCGGAGGTCTGGAAGAAAGCGAATCCCTCCCTTGGCATTACGGTTGGCATCGATAAAGTACAGGCCGCTTGCGAATCGGCCCAGCAAAACCCTGCCGAAGAAAACGCCTTCAGGCAGCTCAGACTCAATCAATGGGTCAAGCAGGCAATCCGCTGGATGCCAATGGACAAATGGGACGCCTGCGCTTTCAAAGTAACTGAAGAATCCCTACGAGGCCGTGTATGCTACGGTGGATTGGACTTGTCCTCCACCACAGACATCACGGCTTTTGTATTGGTGTTCCCGCCACTGGACGAGGATGACAAATATGTGGTCCTTCCGTACTTCTGGATACCGGAAGATACGCTGGAGCTGCGAGTGCGCCGTGACCATGTTCCTTACGATGTTTGGGAGCGACAAGGCTTCCTGCAAACCACCGAGGGCAATGTGGTCCATTACGGTTACATCGAAAAGTTCATCGAGCAGCTGGGCGAAAAATACAACATTCGTGAAATCGCCTTTGACCGCTGGGGCGCTGTACAAATGGTGCAGAACTTGGAGGGCATGGGCTTTACGGTGGTGCCTTTTGGTCAGGGCTTTAAGGATATGTCTCCTCCGACCAAAGAACTGATGAAGCTGACCTTGGAGCAGAAAATCGCTCACGGAGGACATCCGGTGCTGCGCTGGATGATGGACAACATCTTCATCCGTACAGACCCTGCCAGAAACATCAAGGCCGACAAAGAAAAATCCACAGAGAAAATCGACGGTGCCGTGGCCACGATTATGGGTCTTGACCGTGCGATCCGCTGTGGCATAAACACTGGCGCTTCTGTATATGATGAGCGAGGTATTCTGTTTATATGAGTATAATCTGTCCTGCTTCGGTTAAAAATGAAATAAAAGCATACTTTTTGCTTCTTTATTTCAAGTTCGTCCGCTAAAATGAAATATGGAATTTCTGAAATGAGGATATGAAAATGCATCGCCCTCCGATTTTTATGTCGTAACAAGTCGAAAATTTAAATTATTTTTGAAGTTTCGGACTTACAAGTTTGAAACTATTGACTTTTTCGGATTTTCGAGTATAATATAGATAAGAAAATTAGGAGGTGCATCATGGCTGAACTTATAAATCGCCCTGAGTATTTAAATCAGCTCATTCAGAATAGAGATGTGGATCTGGTCAAGATTGTAACCGGTATCCGCAGATGCGGAAAGTCATCACTGCTGGACTTGTTTCATCAACATCTGACCGACAATGGATTACCTAACGCTAACATCATCCACATGAATCTGGAGTCGCTGCGTTATCGTAATCTCTCTGACTATCTCGCTTTCTACGACTATGTCAGTGAGCGTATTCCAAAAAGTGGAAAGACCTACTTGATCTTCGATGAACTTCAGGCCGTAAAGCATTGGGAAAAAGCTATCGAGTCCTTCCGTCTTGATTTTGATGTGGATATCTACATCACCGGCTCCAATGCATATTTGCTTTCCACGGAATTTTCCACACTGCTTTCCGGCAGATATGTAGAAATCCGTATGCTGCCATTATCTTTCAAGGAATTCCTAACCTTCTACGAGTTTGCACCATCTGTTACAGTAGAAGAAAAGTTCCAAAGATACTTACAGTTTGGTGGTATGCCGATTCTGAGAGAATATCAGTTCAACGAAGCACGAAGCAATCAAGCACTGGAAGGTATCTATTCCACTGTTGTGCTGCGTGATATTCTTCAGCGAAACAATCAAGCAGATCAGGGAATGTTGCAGAAAATCATGCTGTTCCTTTGCTCCAATATCGGAAGTATCACCTCTCCAAATAGCATCGGAAACGTGCTGTCTAACGAGGGAGACATTCAGACCGGTAAAGGAAAGAATGTTGCAGGCAAAACGGTAGATAAATATATCGCTATGCTGCGCAGTGCATTTATCTTCTACTCTGTGGGAAGATACGATGTAAAAGGTAAACAGCTGCTGAAAACATTAGGAAAGAACTACATTATTGATATGGGCTTCCGTAACATGCTTCTCGGCTACCGTGATGCAGACCGAGGCCACATCATCGAAAACATCGTGTTCTTGGAACTCATCCGACGTGACTACCGTGTGTATATCGGTAAAGTCGGTGAAACAGAAATTGACTTTGTTGCAGAGAAACCAAATGATAAGCTGTATATCCAAGTAACAGAAAGCATGCAGTCGCCGGAGACTCGTGAGCGAGAACTTAGACCGCTGCGCATGATTCCCGACAACTACGAAAAAATCGTATTGTCAATGGACAGAAACTATATCAATTCCTACGATGGTATCAAATCCTTATACCTGATTGATTGGCTGCTGTCCTAAATATAAAAGGGACCGATTCCCTTACACCATCATCGTTTCCCTTAAAACAAACACCTGTTTAAGGGAAAGTACAACTCATTAAGGCTAAGCATCTATCGGAAACGGTAGGTGCTTTTCTTATACCCATTTTTAGAAGGGAGCGTGATTTCCTATGGGAATTTTATCTGGAATATTTAAGGCCAGAGACAAGCCTACCAATGCAACTGCCGGAAGCGCCTACCGTTTTCTGTTTGGCAATTCCACCTCCGGCAAAGCGGTGACTGAGCGCTCTGCTATGCAGATGACCGCAGTGTATTCCTGTGTGCGTATCTTGGCAGAGGCTGTGGCTGGTCTTCCGCTGCATCTGTATCGCTACACCGACACCGGTGGCAAAGAAAAAGCCATCGACCATCCGCTGTATGCGCTGCTTCATGATGAGCCGAATCCTGAAATGACCTCTTTCGTATTCAGGGAAACACTCATGACGCACCTGCTTTTGTGGGGCAACGCCTATGCGCAAATCATCCGCAACGGCAAAGGTGAAGTTGTGGCTCTGTACCCGCTGATGCCAAACTGTATGGTGGTTGACCGTGACGAACATGGCCAGCTCTACTACACCTACTACCGTGGTCAGGACGAAGCAATCCGAAATAAGGATACTGCCGTTATCCTGCAGCCTTCCGATGTGCTGCATATTCCGGGCCTCGGCTTTGACGGTCTCGTCGGCTACAGTCCCATTGCGATGGCAAAAAACGCTATCGGCATGGCAATCGCCTGTGAGGAATATGGTGCGAAGTTCTTCGCCAACGGTGCTACACCGGGCGGCATCTTGGAACATCCTGGCACCATCAAAGACCCACAGCGTGTGCGTGAAAGCTGGCAGTCCACCTTTGGCGGCAGCGGCAACGCAAATAAAGTAGCTGTTCTGGAAGAAGGCATGCCTATCTCCATTTCACCGGAACAGGCCCAATTCCTCGAAACGAGGAAATTCCAAATCAATGAAATTGCTCGAATTTTCCGTATCCCGCCTCACATGGTTGGCGATCTGGAGAAGTCGAACTTTTCTAATATTGAGCAGCAGTCTTTGGAATTTGTGAAATACACCTTGGAGCCTTGGCTCGTTAGGTGGGAGCAATCGATGATTCGAGCGCTGGTTTCCCATTCCGAGAAGGCTGCTTATTTTATCAAGTTCAATGTGGACGGACTGCTCCGTGGCGATTACCAAAGCCGTATGAACGGTTACGCCATCGGCAGACAGAACGGCTGGATGAGCACAAACGACATCCGTGAACTTGAGAACTTAGACCGTATCCCTGCCGAAGAAGGCGGTGCCGCAGTCAGCGCCATTATGACCATTGTGCAGACCCTGATTGATAACCTGCCGCTTCTGGTGGAGGCTGCTGTACAGCTTGTGGTTTCCTTGGTGGAAGGCATCGGCTCTGCTTTGCCTCAGCTCATTCCGGCTGCGGTGCAGGCAATTATCACCATAGTGCAGGGTCTGATTGATGTTGCCTGACGCACAAAATGCAAAAATGCGACACGCAAAATACAAAAAAAGACCGTTTTAAGGGTATTTTATTATCCTTAAAACGGTCTTTTTCTTATTTAATATTCTTTAATATATGAGTAATTACATCAACTGTCCAACCATTTCCAAGCTGCTTATATCTCTGAGTATTTGATACACCAAAAGTATAATTATCCGGTAATGTCTGCAACCGTTCACACTCAACTGGAGTTAATTTACGTATAATATATTCGCCGTCAGGCAAGTTTATTTTATATAAACCGGTTGAACCGCCCTGCCCACCTCCATTTGCTGAAAGTGTAACTGATTTGCCTTGAACAGAATAAACTCTATGACCTTGTGAATTGCTCCCGATATCTCCAATCCTTAAAGGATGTAGAACCATACTGTCCTTAGTAACTGTTGTCATGCAATTGACTTTACCGTCTTTACGAGTTTCAATGGAAGGGTAAGTTCCGCCATCGCACTTTACAGCCCTGTTGCCAGAATTAATATAACGGCTACGGATTGCGCAGCTGACTGGCTCGGCAATCATTGTTCTCTGACACCTTTCAAGTGTATTTTTTAAAGTTCCACTTCCATAATTAGCAGTTAAGCAATACGATTTCCCTTGCCATGGTATACCGATTTCAACAATATCTTTAAGGAATATACCTCTATCCTCCGGTTGGGTCACTCCAGAAATATTAGTCCAGTAACAGCGCTTGCGGCTTTGAGCAGATACCAAAGCAGAATTAATCATTATGGGTTCGACTCCAAGCAAACGGCTTATTTCCTCTTTTATATCCTTATGTATACTTTGATTATTTTCATAAAGGAAATATCGACAACTGCTTTCTCTCCATGCCCTGATGTACTGCATAAACAATTTAAAGCCCTCTCCGTCACAGGTAGTTTCACGGTTTCTTTTTGCGATGCTCCAATATGTACATGGTGAGCCGCCAATTAATAAATCAAAGCCTTTATATTGAGTATAATCCGCTGTTGTAACATCTCCGCAATGCTCTATTAGCGGATAATTTTTTTTAGAAGTTTTGATTGCATATTTGTCAATCTCATATGCAATATATCTCTCGACTGGGATTCCTGCACGTTCAAGTGCAACTCTTCCACATGATATTCCGTCAAATAAGCTTAATACTTTCATTATTATTAATCCTTTCAGATGAAGGAACAATTATAATCAAGTCCTCTATTTTGCAATTAAGCTTATTGCAGATTCTATCTATATTTTCGATTTTTAAAAATGAGCAGTTATTATTACATATATCGCACACGGTTGATTGTCTTATGCCTATTATGTCGGCAAACTCGGCCTGTGTCATGCCACGCTCTTTGAGCAGCTCAAGTAGATTTAATTTAATCATAATTGTCCTCCGATGATACTTTTGTTAATTCACAAATAACGTATTTTGTTATTTATGTCCTAAAAAAAATAACATCAATAGTTAGTTATAATAAGCTCTTTATAACTGCCTCTTGATAAATTGTTTTGTCTTTCCACCTCTGTGATTTTAAAATCCTTATACAAATTCCTAATAAAATCATCATCGTTATAAGATAGTACAAAACGCCCTTTAATGTTACTTAAACACGCTTTTAAACGTTCGTGGTCACTGCTTGTAAATTCGGCGTCATAATATTTTTCCGATTTATGATAAGGAGGATCACAGTAGAACAATGCATTTGAGCGATCGTAAACCTTAATAAGGTTTTCAAAATCTTTATGTTCAATAGTTACTCCTGCTCCGGATTTTAGTCTTTTTTCTATTTCTGTCAGATAAGACGGTGAAATATCCTTTTTGTTGCAGCCATAGGTTCTTCCGTCAGCTCCATAGCTAATTTTAACTTGTACGTAAAACATGGCCGCGCGTTGAATATCAGTAAAACCTCTCATATTTATCTGTGCCTTTATGTCATCAAATATTTCACGAGAATTTATATATCCGGAAATCTCACGCTGAAGTTCTTCTCTATGAAACCTAATGCACCTGAATAGGTTCACGAGCTGACCGTTTGCATCATTATACACTTCGAGCGGAGCGTGTTTATCTTTTGCAAATAAAACCGAACCACCACCACCGAATACTTCAATATACCTATCAAATTCATCCGGAAACATTGAGACTATTTTTTTAGCTAATTGGCTTTTGCCACCAATCCATGGAATAAAACTTTTCATAAATACCTCCTAAAATAATATAAAGGGGCAAAACTGCCCCTTATTTAGATTTTAATAAGATTATTCTTATGCATTGCCGCTGTAACAGCTCCGTTGATACCGATAACAACACGGTTTTCGCTGATTTCTTGTACTGTGTATGTAGTGTTGTATACAAAACTTGCAAGACTGTTTCCACTAAAATCCTTTGCTTTTGATTTAACTTTAACCTTGTCACCTTTTTTAAAAGTAACAGAGTCGGTACTATATATTACCTTGCCGTTATGGTCATAAACTGTATAACCGGACCTACAGGCTTTTTTAGCATTATCCAAATTTGCATATGCACCAATCTGCGATTTTACGTCCGACCATGACTTACGTATTCTATACAGCTTGTCTTTTGCCGCTGAAGACGTTGCTGAAGCAGGGACGTTAAGCTTTGCCTTTACATCAGCTTTGAATTTCTTCCATGCCGTATTGCTGTTATCGTCAGTACCGCCCTTTGATTTCGGCACAAAGCCTCTCGGGCAAACCTTTCTGGTAACATCATAATGACGGATGATATCGTTTTCATCAAGCTTATACTTCTTACAAAGATATGCGCAAAGCTCTACTAAGCTGTTATATGTCTTATCGCTAAATTTGCCTGTACTGTCCGAATGGCAGTTTTCAATTGATACACTGTATGAATTTGCTTCGCAGGTACACCATGCGACTTCATCGTCAGGAATACAGCAGATGATTTCGCCGTCAATACCAATTATATAATTGGCGGAAACATCATTGTTATTATTCTGAAAATAGTTCCTGTTGGCTTCAGCAGACGATCCCGGATTACCTACATAGTGAACCGCAATGGCTGTAGTTTTCGCTCTTTTGGTATACGGACGATTGTTTGTTATGTACATGTTTTTGATATTCATAAATTATACCTCCTTAAAATTCATGACTGCCGATATTCCGGCAGCTATCGCTGAAGTGACAAGTCCTAAAACGGCAGACTTGACGGTCAGGTCAGTAGCAACTATGTTTACACTGATGTATCCAATAGCCGTTTGAGCAAATGTTCTCAATCCTCTTTTAACCCATATTTTCATTTTTATCACCTCCGTTCAATGTTCTTAATTCCTCTCTTAATTCCTCCGCCTCCGCTTCAAGCTCTTTAAGCTTTTTAACATCGTAATCGTCGGCTGTTCCGGTAACAGCGGCTCTCAGCGGTCTGACTGATTCGCCGTCAATCTCTTCAAGCCTTATCTTGATTTCCTCTGCTCTCGCGGCGTTCTGCTTTGCCTGAATCTTTTCGGTATCAAGTAAAAGATTGCCGTTTTCGTCCATGCGGTAATCAGATAAATCAAGCTCCGTACCGTCCGGTATGCCTCCCATGCTTGCTACCTGTATTATGTTTCCGTTTTCATCTTTTCTGATCTGCATAAAAAATCCTCCTTTAAATTATTGAATATATCTGTATATTTCCTATAATTCCAACCGACTGTTCAAGCGTAAGGATTGATGGGGAATCGGAAGTCATAGAAGCCGTTATATAGCCTCCCATGCCTTTAGCAGCCTGCGGACCGCTTGATGTGATATACGAAGAGGACGGGATTCCGCCGTAAAGCC
>ERZ894251.368-NODE-368-length-26012-cov-7.126748_pt1 | contig 26012 bp, 13 predicted proteins | sample MGYA00380301_ERZ894251 | MGnify/ENA primary metagenome ERZ894251 (study PRJEB32331, sample SAMN06328418) | human gut metagenome | biome: human gut microbiome; feature: stool | host: Homo sapiens | collected 2014-02-13 ... | reverse complement strand
GTTCGATTGGTGGAATTATGGCGGCATCACAAGAGATGTGTTGCTGGTGAAAACTCCCCGCACATTTATAGAAGATTACTTCATCCAACTGGATAAAAATGCTCCCGACCGGATCATTGCCCGTGTACGTCTTTCTGATAAAAAGGCAGGTGAAAAGGTGACAGTCGCCATCCCCGAACTTAAAATCAATGCGGAACTTACCACTGATGCGGAAGGAAAAGCGGAAACCGTATTGAATGCAAAGAAACTGCAACGCTGGTCGCCCGAAGAACCGAAACTCTATGGTGTGGCCATTTCTTCAAGTACCGACCGCGTGGAGGAACAAATAGGCTTCCGTAACATCACAGTGAAAGGAACGGATATTTACCTGAACGGGAAACCGACATTTATGTGTTGCATCTCTTTCCATGAAGAGATTCCGCAGCGCATGGGACGTGCTTTCTCGGAAGCCGATGCAGCCATGTTGCTGAATGAAGCTAAGGCGCTTGGTGTGAACATGATTCGTCTGGCACATTATCCGCAGAATGAATACACGGTACGCTTGGCAGAAAAGATGGGTTTCCTTCTCTGGCAGGAAATTCCTATTTGGCAAGGCATTGACTTTACAGACAAAGATACCCGTAAGAAAGCACAGAAGATGCTTTCTGAAATGATAAAGCGCGATCAGAATCGTTGTGCAGTAGGTTACTGGGGTGTTGCCAATGAAACACAGCCTTCCAAAGAACGGAATGATTTTTTGACTTCCCTGCTTGAAACAGGCAAACAACTGGATACTACCCGTCTGTATGTCGCCGCTTTTGACCTTGTGCGCTTTAACAGTGAGAAACAGCGTTTTGTAATGGAAGATTCCTTTACTTCCCAATTGGATGTCGTAGCAATCAATAAATATATGGGCTGGTATCATCCATGGCCTGTTGAACCGAAAGATGCAATCTGGGAAGTAGTGACGGACAAACCGTTGATTATTTCTGAATTTGGTGGTGAAGCACTGTACGGTCAGTCCGGCGATGAGAATGTAGTCAGCTCCTGGAGTGAAGAGTATCAGGCACGTCTGTATAGAGACAATATCCGTATGTTCGACAATATCCCTAACCTGCGTGGAGTATCTCCCTGGATTCTGTTCGACTTCCGTTCTCCGTTCCGTTTCCACCCCACTAATCAGGATGGCTGGAACCGCAAAGGGTTAATATCCGATCAGGGAATGCGCAAGAAGGCATGGTATCTTATGAGAGATTATTACATGAAAAAAAGAAATAACTAATAGGTTTAGCTATATTTGATTGTGATGAAGAGATATAGAATTGTTGCGATTTGTATGTTCATATTGCTCCTTCTGACGGAGGGGGTATATGGACAACAAAAGGTAGTTAAGATATTGGCTATCGGCAATAGCTTTTCCCAAGATGCCGTGGAGCAATATCTGCATGAACTTGCGGAAGCCGAAGGCATTTCAACCATAATCGGCAATATGTTTATTGGTGGCTGTTCTCTGGAACGCCATGTGAAGAATGCACGTGAAAATGCTCCTGCCTATGCCTACCGGAAAATCGGTACGGATGGAAAGAAACGGGAAAAAGGCAAAATGTCTTTGGAAATGGTGTTGGCGGATGAAGACTGGGATTATGTCAGCCTGCAACAGGCAAGTACTTTTTCCGGAATGTATGAGACGTATGAAGCCTCTCTTCCCGAGCTCATAGAGTATGTAAAAGCCCGTCTTCCCAAGAAAACAAAGTTGATGCTGCACCAGACTTGGGCCTATGCATCCACTTCCAATCACGGTGGATTTAAAAACTACAACCGCAATCAGCTGACGATGTATCACGCAATTGTAGATGCAGTGAAAAAAGCAGGTAAGGCATATAAGATTAAGATGATTATCCCTACGGGCACTGCCATACAGAATGCCCGTACCTCTTTCATTGGCGATCATATGAACCGGGACGGACATCATCTAGATGTGAAAGTCGGACGTTATACTGCTGCCTGCACTTGGTTCGAACGTATCTTCAAACGCAATGTAATCGGAAATCCTTATGGCCCGGAGAGCTTGGATGAGGCTCGAAAAGCTGTTGCCCAGAAAGCTGCTCATGCAGCAGTGAAGCATCCGTATAAGGTGACTGATTTATCTGAAAGACAATAAAAAGAAGCCATATTGTGGCTGTCTGATAAAGCTATATTTATATACTAATTAACCGACGAAAACACCGATGAGAAAGAAAGTATTGGTTTACGGATTATGTTTGCTAGGTTCTATATGCACCCTTTCGGCAAAAGATAAAAAAGATGTTGCACTATATAAAGATCCGAAGGCTCCGATAGAGAAACGCGTAAATGATCTCCTATCCCGCATGACTTTGGAAGAGAAAGTGATGCAGCTTAATCAATATACCCTGGGACGGAATAACAATGTGAATAATGTAGGTGAAGAAGTGAAGAAAGTGCCCGCAGAAATCGGTTCTCTGATTTACTTCGAAACAAATCCCGCACTGCGTAATAGTATGCAGAAAAAAGCAATGGAAGAGTCTCGTCTGGGTATTCCTATTATTTTCGGCTACGATGCAATTCATGGTTTCCGTACCGTGTATCCTATTTCGTTGGCACAGGCTTGTTCCTGGAATCCGGATTTGGTAGAGCAGGCGTGTGCTGTATCTGCACAGGAAGCGCGTATGTCGGGAGTGGACTGGACTTTCTCACCGATGATTGATGTGGCTCGTGATCCCCGCTGGGGACGTGTGGCAGAGGGTTATGGTGAAGATCCTTATACAAACGGGGTATTCGGTGCAGCTTCCGTCAAAGGTTATCAAGGAGATGACTTGTCAGCAGAAAACCGTATGGCAGCTTGTCTGAAACATTATGTAGGTTACGGGGCATCCGAAGCCGGGCGTGACTATGTCTATACCGAGATCTCCAAACAAACTCTTTGGGATACTTATCTGCTCCCTTACGAGATGGGTGTGAAAGCAGGTGCGGCAACACTGATGAGTTCCTTTAATGATATCAGCGGTGTGCCGGGTTCGGCCAATCCTTACATAATGACCGAGATATTAAAGAAACGCTGGAAACATGACGGGTTCATTGTGTCTGACTGGGGGGCTGTGGAACAGTTAAAGAATCAGGGATTAGCCGCTACAAAGAAAGATGCTGCTCGGTATGCTTTTAATGCCGGGCTTGAAATGGATATGATGTCTCATGCCTACGATCGTCATCTGAAAGAGCTTGTAGAGGAAGGTAAGGTAACAATGGCACAAGTTGACGAATCAGTTCGTCGGGTATTGCGTGTAAAATTTCGTCTGGGTTTGTTCGAACGTCCTTATACTCCGGTTACTAATGAGAAGGATCGTTTTTTCCGTCCGCAAAGTATGGCTGTGGCCGCTCAACTGGCAGCAGAATCAATGGTGTTGTTGAAAAATGACAATCAGATATTACCACTTACAAACAAAAAAAAGATTGCCGTAGTAGGTCCAATGGCAAAAAATGGTTGGGACTTATTGGGTTCCTGGTGCGGACATGGAAAAGATACGGATGTGGAAATGCTCTATGATGGGTTGACTGCCGAGTTTGGAGGAGATGCCGAATTACGTTATGCAATGGGATGCAAACCGCAGGGCAATGACCGTTCAGGTTTTGCTGGCGCATTGGACGTTGCTCGTTGGTCTGATGTAGTCATTGTTTGTTTGGGCGAGATGCTTACCTGGAGTGGTGAGAATGCTTCCCGTTCTTCTATCGCATTACCGCAGATTCAGGAAGAGCTGGCCGCAGAACTGAAGAAAGCCGGAAAGCCTATCGTACTGGTATTGGTGAATGGACGTCCGTTGGAATTGAATCGTCTGGAACCGATTTCCGATGCTATACTGGAAATCTGGCAACCGGGTGTGAATGGTGCGCTACCGATGGCCGGTATATTATCAGGACGTATCAACCCATCCGGTAAACTTGCCATGACATTCCCTTATTCAACGGGACAAATTCCTATTTATTACAATCGCCGCAAGAGCGGACGTGGACATCAAGGATTCTATAAAGATATAACAAGCGATCCGTTATATCCGTTCGGGCATGGATTAAGTTATACCGAATTTAAGTATGGCACTGTTACCCCTTCTGCTACTAAGGTGAAGCGCGGCGATAAACTGTCGGCAGAAGTGACCGTCACCAACACCGGTGCCCGCGACGGAGCAGAGACTGTTCATTGGTTTATTTCCGATCCTTATTGCTCTATCACCCGTCCGGTGAAAGAACTGAAACACTTTGAAAAACAGTTGATTAAAGCCGGAGAAACGAAGACTTTCCGTTTTGACATAGACCTGGAACGTGATTTCGGTTTTGTCAATGAGGATGGTAAACGATTCCTTGAAGCCGGAGAATATCATATTTTGGTACAGGGACAGACCGTTAAAATAGAACTGATAGACTAAAAATGTAAAGAACAAAAGTGTGTCAAGAGCTGATAGCCAAGTTGGTTTTTGACATATGCTATATTAATACAAAATCACCATGAAAAAGAAAATAGGAGGCATAGGTTTATGTATGCTTGCATGGAGCATATTAACCTGTGCACAGACAATCACTCCCCAAGCCGAACAACGTGCGAAGGACATTGTAACAAAAATGACTTTGCAAGAGAAAATAGAGTATATCTCCGGATATACCAGTTTTTCTCTGCGTGCCATTCCCCGTTTGGGAATACCTGAAATCAAGTTGGCTGACGGGCCGCAGGGAATTCGTAATCATGCTCCCAAGAGCACTTTATATCCTTCCGGAATACTTTCCGCTTCTACTTGGAACCGGGAATTACTTTATAAATTAGGGCAAGGCTTGGGACAGGACGCCAAGGCAAGAGGAGTTAATATCCTGCTTGGTCCGGGCGTGAATATCTATCGTGCTCCGTTGTGCGGCCGTAACTTTGAATACTTCGGTGAAGACCCTTACTTGACAGGTGAAACGGCGAAACAATATATCCTGGGAGTACAATCGGAAGGAGTCATTGCTACAATCAAACACTTTGCTGCCAACAACCAGGAATGGAGCCGCCACCATGCCAGCTCTGACATAGACGAACGTACTTTGCAGGAAATCTATTTCCCGGCTTTCCGAAAAGCTGTACAGGAAGCCAATGTCGGCGCCGTAATGAACAGTTACAATCTGTTGAACGGTGTCCATGCCACCGAACATAAATGGCTGAATATTGATGTCTTGCGCAATCTTTGGGGCTTCAAAGGTATTCTGATGTCGGACTGGACTTCTGTATATTCCGCCGTAGGCGCTGCTAACGCCGGACTTGACCTCGAAATGCCGAAAGGACGTTTTATGAATTTGGAGAATCTGTTGCCTGCTATCAAAGCCGGCACAGTGACAGAAGAAACCATCAACCTGAAAGTACAACACATCCTGCAAACTCTGATTGCTTATGGTATGCTGGATAAGGAACAGAAAGACAGCAACATCGCAGAGGATAATCCTTTCTCCCGCCAGACAGCTTTAGAACTGGCGCGCGAGGGTGTAGTCCTGTTGAAGAATGAAGGAAACTTGCTCCCGCTGAAAGGAAAGACAGCCGTGATGGGGCCTAATGCAAATTTGATTCCTACCGGTGGCGGTAGTGGGTTTGTCACTCCTTTTTCTACCGTCTCAGTGGCTCAAGGCTTGAAGGAATTGAAGAAAAAGAATCTGTTACTATTGACGGATGATGTGATTTATGAAGATATTGTCCATGAGTTTTATACTGATGCTAATCGTCAGATGAAAGGCTTCAAGGCTGAATACTTTAAAAACAAGACCCTTTCGGGACAGCCTGAAGTAATACGCACGGAATCCTCTGTTGATTATGACTGGGGATATGGGGCACCTTTGGACGGCTTTCCGACAGATGGATTCTCTGTCCGTTGGACAGCCTGCTACATGCCACAAACTGACGGTCAGTTGAAACTTCATATCGGTGGTGATGACGGTTATCGTCTGTTTGTGAATGACAAGCATATTACAGGAGATTGGGGAAATCATTCCTACTCTAGCCGTGAAGTGGAACTGCCGGTTGAGGGTGGTAAGGAGTACCGTTTCCGGATTGAATTCTTTGATAATATTTCTTCGGCCATCATTCGTTTTAATGCTTATAGCCTTAATGAGGCGAAATTTCGTCAAGGATTGGCAAAGGTGGATAATGTTGTGTTCTGCACAGGTTTCAATAGTAATACCGAAGGCGAAGGCTTTGACCGTCCGTTTGCCTTGCTTCGCTATCAGGAATTGTTTATCAAGAAGATTGCGTCTATGCATCCCAATGTTGTGGTTGTACTGAATGCCGGTGGCGGTGTGGATTTCACCAACTGGTATGATGCCGCAAAAGCGATTCTTATGGCCTGGTATCCGGGGCAGGAAGGCGGCCAGGCGATAGCTGAAATCCTGACCGGTAAGATTTCTCCAAGCGGAAAGCTACCGATTTCTATCGAGCGGAAATGGGAAGATAATCCGGTGCACGGCAGTTATTACGAGAACTTAAAGGCGGAGATTAAGCGTGTAGACTATTCCGAAGGTGTCTTTGTCGGTTATCGTGGATACGACCGTTCGGGAAAAGAACCTTTCTATCCGTTTGGCTACGGTTTGTCCTATACTACTTTCGTTTATAGTAATATGGCTGCGAAGAAAACGGGTGAGCATCAGGTTACCGTTAGCTTTGATATAGAGAATACAGGTAAGATGGATGCTTCGGAAGTGGCACAGGTGTATGTGCATGATGTACAGTCTTCTGTTCCCCGTCCGTTGAAAGAACTGAAAGGATATGAAAAGGTATTCTTGAAGAAAGGGGAGAAGAAGCGGGTTTCTGTTGTGCTGGATGAGGATGCATTCTCTTTTTACGATATGAATCAACACCGCTTTGTAGTGGAAAAAGGAGACTTTGAGATCTTAGTCGGTCCTGCTTCCAGTCAATTGCCTTTAAAGGCTACAGTTGAACTGTAATGACCGAATGATAAACAAATAAATATATAATGAAAAAAACACTTTTATTGGGAGCGTCTCTGTTATGTTCCGTTTTTATAATGGCAACAGAGATTCCTTTTCAAAAAGCAGAAATAAAGTCTATCATGCGAAAGGTGGCGGATTGGCAGATTGCCAATCCACACCCCGCTCCTGAACATGACGACTTGAACTGGCCGCAAGGCGCTCTTTATGTCGGCATGGTGGATTGGGCGGAATTGGCTGAAAAAGAAGACAATGATGATACATATTATAAGTGGCTGACTCGTATCGGGCGGCGGAATTGTTGGCAGCCGGACAAACGGTTTTACCATGCTGATGACATCGCTGTATCACAGTCCTTTTTGGATTTATATCGCAAGTATAAAGATGAAGCGATGATTGTCCCCACACAGGCTCGTACAGAATGGATTATCAATCATCCTTCTAAAGGCAGTTTCAAATTGGTGGAGGGAGACTTGAAAACTTTGGAACGCTGGACTTGGTGTGACGCCCTCTTTATGGCTCCGCCTGTATATGCCAAGCTGTATATGTTGACTGGAGACAAGAAATACATCAAATTCATGAACCGTGAGTATAAAGCGACTTATGATTATTTGTTCGATAAAGAAGAAAATCTCTTCTACCGTGACTGGCGCTACTTTGATAAGCGTGAAGTTAATGGCAAGAAAGTCTTCTGGGGACGTGGTAACGGTTGGGTACTCGGTGGCTTGGTTGAAATATTGAAGGAGTTACCCAAGAAAGATAAGAACCGCAAATTCTATGAAGAACTGTTTGTCAAACTGGCTACACGGGTTGCCGGATTGCAGCATCCCGATGGCTTCTGGCACGCCAGCCTGTTAGACCCTGCTTCTTATCCGTCACCGGAAACCAGTTGTACGACTTTTATAGTGTATTCCATAGCTTATGGCATCAATGAAGGTTTATTGGATAAGGAAACTTATCTTCCTGTGATGATAGAGGGATGGAAGGCATTAGTATCGGCAGTGGGGCCGGATGGGAAACTAGGCTATGTACAGCAAATCGGTGCTGATCCGAAGAAAGTGACTCGTGATATGACGGAAGTTTATGGCGTCGGCGCTTTCTTGATGGCGGGTAATGAAATCTGCAAAATGGCAAAATAATTTGCGTCTTTATGGAGAGGATCTGTATCAAAACTAAAAAGCCTGTTCTGTAAAGTTCAGGTGGTAGCTGTTAAGTGTAGAAGAGCTATATCAAACTCCGTTTTCAGAGTGATGATGTAGCTTTTCTCATTCTTGGGGGGAATATGCTAATTGATAAAGAAAGTTAATATTATGTAGCTCAACCTATATAACATACAAGAATTCTGCGCCTGTAAATATATAAAATAGTAATCTAATTAAATGGAAGACTTGGAAAGAGAACTTTTGTTGATTTCCAAAGGGGATGAGCTAGCTTTTAATAGTTTCATGAACCGATATTCGAAGAGGTTATACTATCATGCCTTTGGTATTCTTAGTAATAAGGAAATGGCTGAAGAAGTGGTAGGCGATGTTTTCTTTGAAGTGTGGAAACTACGTAAGACGCTTTTGGAAATAGCCAGCATGTTGAGTTGGTTGAATACGATTGTCTATCGTAAATCAATTTCTTATTTGCGCAAAGAGGCAAAGGGCAATCAAGAGATATCTTTTGAGGAGCTTCAGGATTTCTCTTTCCCTGATATGCAAACTCCAATGGACGATATGCTTTCGCGTGAAGAAATACGGTGCTTGAATGAAGCAATCAATAGTTTGCCGCCCAAGTGCAAGCATGTATTCTTTTTGGCTAAATTGGAACAAATGCCTTATGCGGAAATTGCGCATATGTTGCAAATCTCACTTCCTACTGTGAATTACCATATAGGATATGCTATGAATGCTTTGAGAAAGAGACTTGTGAACGGATGATTAGAAAAAAATAGCACTAAAAGAAAAAAAATAGAATTTAAACCTATAGATAAATCTAACCTTTGCGTCTTTATAATTAGAAGGGAACTTCTCATGAGAAGATAATAAAAGGGAAAAAGATATTGAAAGGATAAAAAGAATTGAAGATGGATAAAGATATTAATGATTACACATATGGGGATTTGCAGGGCGACATTAAACTGAAGTCGCTTATAGAACATAGTACCCCGCCAGAGATAGATATCTCCGGCATTAAGAAAAAAGCTTTTCTGAAAATGCATCAACAAGAACGTAAATCCAGACAGCGACATGTTTTGATGTATATTGGCTCAGTAGCTGCCACGCTACTTCTTTTAATAGGTATAAAATATATAGTTACAGAGAATGCAATGGACGGTTTGTTCCGCATGGAAGTTACGGAATTGATGGCAGATGTATATGATGAAGAGGTAGAGGTGCCTGTCGGCGAAAAGATGACGCTGATGTTGGCTGATGGCACAAGGATCGTAGCCAACTCGCGTACAATTGTCCGTTATCCCAAACGTTTTGATGGCGAGTACCGTGAGGTATATGTGAAGGGTGAGGCTTACTTCAATGTGGCACACGATGCAGAGCATCCGTTTCTGGTTCATTCCGATAATTTTAGAGTGAAGGTACTTGGAACAAAATTTAATGTGAATAATTACGATACTTCGGATTCGCAAGTAGTGTTGGTTCAAGGAGCGGTAGAACTTAAAACGACAAACAATGATCGGGTTCGCATGAAACCGAATGAATTGGTGAGTTTGCAAGAGGGTAGTTTCGCCGAGAAACGGGCAGTGAATACGGACGAATACACTTGTTGGATGCAGGGTATGATTAACCTTGATGGTGAAAGCGTGGAGGCTGTAGCTCAACGGCTCAGCCATTATTATGGAGTGACTATTTTGTTTGACGATGGGATATCGGCAGATAAATTTTACGGCAAACTAATGCTTGGTGATCGTGTGAGTGAAGCTTTGCAGGCCATTGAAACCATGACGCAAACTCGTATGGAAATTCATGGTGATACGATCTATTTAGTGAAGAAGTAATTGATTTTTTTCGCAGTTGCTACTGACTGAAATAATTACATAAAAACTTATTGTCAACCAATTTGTAATGCCTTTATAGCAAGGTAGAGGAGACTTATATGCTTTCTCGTAAGGAGAAACAATGCTTTTTAATACCATTGGAAAATATGAAAAGATACACTTTGTTACGTACATTTATGCTTTTTATGCCCGTTTTAATACACTGTGGATGGGTTTCAGCGCATACGCAATCAGCTATGCTTAAAGAAGTGAAGGCACTTGGTCAAACAGTATATTTTGAGCCTGATACTACTTCTGTACTCAAAAATCCCCTAACAGGTTGGGTGATGTATTTGGGACGTGCATGGGATGAAAACTTTTGGCAAACTCACCATTATGATGCTATGCCCGTAAATGGTGGGGATTCCACTGTTCGCGTGAGCGATTACGCCGGTACATGTTACATTCGCATCAATTGGAATATGCTTGAGAGTAAAGAGGGAGATTATGTATGGAACGATCCGGACTCACGTATCTATAAATTGTTTGCTTCGGTGCGTGAACGTGGTATGCAACTGGCTTTCCGTATCAATGTAGACAGCCGCGACCAAGGACAGAACACACCTCTTTATGTGAAGGAAGCCGGTGCGAAAGGTTTTCAAGATCCTAATAATCCCCAAATATGGTCGCCTTATCCTGACGATGCTGTGTTTCAACAGAAATACGAAAAGTTTCTTCAAGCCTTTGCTGTTGCTTTTGACGATCCCGATAAAGTAGATTTTATTGATGCTTATGGGCTTGGTAAATGGGGAGAAGCACATGGCGTGAAGTATAATAACTACTCAAATAAAGTAGAAGTATTCGAATGGATTACCGATACCTATGCAAAAGCTTTCAAACGTGTGCCATTGGTGATAAACTACCATCGTTTGGTGGGAGATACCATCAGCTGGGCAGAACCACACCCTGATAGTAAAAGATTGCTCGAAAGAGCCATTGCCAAAGGATACACCATTCGTCACGACGCTTTTGGCATGACTGGTTACTACGAACAGTGGGAAAAAGATTTTGCCCGTGCTTACCGCTTTCGCTTGCCCATCATTATGGAGGGAGGATGGATTACCGGAGCGCACCACCGTTACTGGATTGATCCTAGTGGCAAGTATCGCCAGGGGCATTCGGAAGATGTGCGCTGGGGCGAGTACGAAGAAAGCCGTAATGCCCATGTCAATATGATGGATCTTCGCATTGGTGATGAAGTAGCCTCGTGGTTTAATAGCTCTTTCGATTTGGTGAAGCGTTTCGAACGTGAGGGAGGATACCGGCTCTATCCCACAGAGGTCAGTTTTGTAAATAAAGCCCGTTCAGGCGAGCGTGTGAGCGTGCAACACAATTGGCGCAATCTGGGTTGGGGATACTGTCCTACCAATATTCCTCAATGGAAAGGAAAATATAAAGTCTGCATCGCTTTGATGGATGACAATCATAACATTGTGAAAAAACAGCTTGCAGATGAGGCTGATCTTTCAACTTGGGTACAGGGGCGTGATGGTCATTATACCACAACTGTCAATTTGGATGGACTTCAAAAGGGAAACTACACTTGGCTTATTGGTTTGGTTGATACAACCAAAGCATGCCAGCCGGGCTTGAAAATGGCGGTCGACAAGAATCTTTTATTTGAGGGATGGTGCAAAGTCGGTAAACTTAAAATCAACAACTAACTGGTAGATTACTCATAAATCGTTATGCAATAAATATTAATTATTAATCTTATATTATGAATCGAAAAACAATCACAACTACGGTGGTAAGCTTAGCAAAAGCTTTCTGTTTGGCTGGACTACTGTCTGTGCCCGCTTATTCTAGTGCGTCGACTGTTTCGTTCGAAAAGGTAAATGGGATGTATATCCTTAAAGCCGAAGATTCGACAGTGAAACAAGTGTTCGACTACATTGAAAAACATAGTCAATATGTTTTTGTCTATGATCAACCTGTAAAAGATCGTCTCAACAACAAAGTGAACATCGAGTTGAAAGGAAAGTCGATCGATGCTATTTTGACGGAAGTATGTCGGCTAGCCGATTTGAAATATACCATTCAGAACCGTCAAGTAACCATCACTGCTAATCCTTCTAAAAAGGCTACTACTCAAGTGAAAAAGGCGAAGCGCATCTCTGGCCAGGTAGTCGATGCAACTGATCTTCCGATGATTGGTGCTACGGTTCGTGTGAAAGGTAGTGATGCAGCTACTATCACCGACCTTGATGGTAAGTTTCAGATAGACGTTCCCGAGGGTAGCGAATTACTCATTAGCTATGTGGGCTTTGTGGACAAAATCGTGCGGATAGATAGCAAAAATATGTATGCCATAGTAATGGAAGAAGCTAGCAGAGCGCTCAACGAAGTAGTTGTTATCGGTTACGGTGTGGTAAAGAAGAAAGACCTTACCGGTGCGGTGGCAGCTGTGAAGGGAGAAGAGCTGGTGAACAAGCGTACAGCCATGCTTTCCAATGCATTGCAAGGATCACTCTCAGGTGTGATGGTGACGCGTAATAGCTCTGCTCCCGGTGCAGGAGCCGCCTCTATTCGTGTGCGTGGTATTACCACTATGGGTGAATCGAGCCCGTTAGTGATTGTAGACGGTGTGCAGAGTTCGCTCGACTATGTGAATTCTAATGATGTAGAGAGCATATCTGTATTGAAAGATGCTGCGGCTGCCAGTATCTATGGTTCGAAAGCTGCTGCTGGTGTTATCTTAGTTACTACCAAGCGCGGTAACGATACCGGTAAAATCAATCTGAAATATAATGCTGAATTTGGTTGGGAAATTCCTACCAAACAACCTAGTATGGTGGGAGTCACTCGCTACTTGGAGATGAGCAACGAGTTGAAATACAACGATAACCCTACTGGTGGTTTTTTCCAAGAATATACGGCTGACAAAACCAAGAATTGGGTGAAGTATAATGCTACTGATCCGAACAACTACCCCATTACCGATTGGACTGATCTGATTTTGAAGTCAAGTGCTCCCCGTATGACTCATACTCTCTCTGTATCAGGCGGTAACAAAGCGGTAAAGTCGGTAGCTACCCTTTCGTATGACGAAGTAGACGGTCTTTATGACGGTCGTGGTTTCCAACGCTACATGTTCCGTTCGAACAACGACTTTAATATCAATGATAAACTTAGTGCTCAAATAGACGTAAATATCCGTCATGCTAAGAGTACTGCCACAAACTATGACCCCTTTGATACCATGCGTAAAATGCCCGCTATTTACCCCGCAACCTGGGATGATGGTCGTTTAGCTTCGGGTAAGAGTGGTGCAAATCCTTATGGATTGCTTGTAGCCGGTGGTAATTCGGTAGCTCACAGTACGCAGGTGGCAGGTAAAGGTTCGCTAACCTTCAAGCCTATCAAGGGACTAAGCATCTCGGGTATCGTATCTCCTTTTATCAACTATCAAAAGAAGAAAGCGTTTAAAAACTCATGTGGATACACCTTGCCCGATGATCCCGAAACCTTTGGCGGTTATTTCGACTCCGGGAGCACTTGGACTACCAATTCGCTCACAGAAACTCGTAACGATGATTATAATGTCACTAGCCAGGCAATTGCCAACTATATGGGAACCTTTGGCAGTCATAATCTCACAGTAATGGCCGGTTTCGAAAACTACTATATGAAGAGCGAAAGTCTCGGTGCTGCGCGCGATAAATATGAACTGACCGGTTATCCTTACCTCAATATCGGTTCGGAAGATTTCCAAACCAATAGCGGTACAGGTTCAGAGTATACTTCAAACTCTGTTTTTGGCCGTGTTATTTATTCGTATGCCGATCGTTACCTGTTCCAGGCTAACGTACGTCACGATGGTAGTTCACGTTTTGCCAAAGGTTATCGTTGGGGTACTTTCCCTTCATTTTCAGCTGGTTGGGTAGCGAGTGAAGAGAAGTTCATGAAGAACCTCAAGTGGGATTGGCTCTCATTCTTGAAGTTGCGTGGTTCGTGGGGTATGTTAGGTAACGAACGTATCGGCAGCAACTACTTCCCCTACATTGCTCTGATGAGTTTTGGTAATTCACTTTTCTATATGGCTGATGGAAGTGTAGTTTCTGATAAAACTGCTCGTCCTGCTGTGTTGGCTGTAGAAGATATTACTTGGGAAACGACTACCAGTACTGACTTAGGTCTGGATGTCAACTTTTTGAACAACCGTCTGCAGTTTCATTTCGATTACTATTGGAAAGAGACCAAGGACATGTTGCTGAATATTGAAATCCCTTACTTCATGGGATATAACAACCCTAGTACGAATGCAGGTAAGATGTCTACTCATGGTTATGATATTGAAGTGGCATGGAACGACCAGATAGGAGATTTTAAGTATGGTGTAAATGTGAATTTCTCCGACTTCCTTTCAAAGATTGATTATATGAATGATGGTGAGCAAATCAGCGGTGGTAAGATTAAACGTGCCGGCGTGCTCTTCAATGAATTCTATGGTTATGTGTGTGAGGGTATCTATCAAACTCAAGAAGAAGTGAACAACTCGGCTCGCACTAGTACTACCGTTACAGTTGGTGACTTGAAGTATCGTGACATCAGTGGTCCCGATGGTGTACCCGATGGTGTAATCAGTCCCGAATACGACCGTGTACCTTTGGGTAACTCACTGCCTCGTTTCCAGTATGGTGGTAGCCTTAACGCTTCGTACAAAGGCATTGACTTCAGTCTTGCTTTCCAAGGCATCGGCAAGCAAAATTCTTACCTCTCTACTTCTATGGTACAACCTTTGCGTGATAACTATGGTAACGTACCAGCCATTCTCGAGGGTAAATATTGGAGTCCTTTCAATACTACTGAAGAGAATTTAGCAGCCAAGTATCCCCGCCTTTCGAATGTGTCGAAGAGCAATAACTATGCTACCTCTAACTTCTGGATGTTCAACGGTTCATACTTCCGTTTGAAGAATATCACATTAGGCTATACCCTGCCTAAGAGTTGGACACAAAAAGCCGGTATAAACCGTGCCCGCTTCTATGTGAGTGGTAGTGACCTCTTCTGTTTGAGCAATTTCCCTAGTGGTTGGGATCCTGAAATGGGTACATCGGATTATCCTATTACCACCTCTTTAGTAATGGGTATACAAGTTAACTTTTAAATAAATAGGAATAGAATATGAAAACAAAGATATTATTAGCCGGAATGTGCCTGAGTCTTGCTGCTTGCGAGAGCATGGACTTGGTACCCAAATCGCAAGGTAATACCGGGTCTTGGTACACATCCGAAACAGAATTGCGTTTGGCTTCCAATGATTTCTATATTTTAGGTTATTGGCAAGAACCTCTTAGCTCATCCGAACAATGGTCGGACAACACAACCTATCGTCAGACGAACCGTAACCCGGGAAGTGGTGGAACCGTGCTTGATGGAACCCTGAACGGCCAGCAGTATGAAGTATATGCTTTGTGGCAGCAATCATTCAAACTTATTGCCCGCACCAACACAATGCTCGAAAATATTCACAAGGCAAAGGGTGCTGTGACCGAGGAAGTTTATAATCGTTATGCCGGTGAGGCTTATTTCTGTCGTGCCTGCAAATATGCTGAACTGATCTTCTTTTATGGTGATGTGCCCTATCAGGAAGAGACTATAACCATTTCCGAAGCTTTGCAACGTGGTCGCAGACCTAAAGCGGAAGTGATTCCTTTGGTGTATGCTGATTTCGATAAAGCCATTGCCGGTTTGCCTGAAAGCTATGGAAAAGACGAAAATATCCATCCTACCAAAGGAGCAGCCCTGGCTATGAAAGCGCGCTTTGCCCTCTATATGGGTGATTATGAGATAGCTGCACAAGCCGCCAAAGCTTGTATGGATCTTAAACTCTATTCTTTGGAACCTGACTATGCTAAACTTTTCAAGCAGAGCACCAAACTGAATGACGAGAAAGTGTTCGTGATACCTCGCTCCATTGAAAACGAAGTGATGCTCGATTCCTGGATTGTGAAGAACGGTCTTCCTCGTAATGCCGGAGGATATGGCTCATACAATCCCTCATGGGACCTCTTGGCCTCATATCTCTGTACTGACGGGCTACCTATTGACGAATCACCGTTGTTTGATCCTCGCAAGCCTTTCAAGAACCGTGACCCGCGTTGTACAATGACCATCGTTGAATTCAATACCGAGCACTGTGGTTTCGAATACGACCCCAGTCCTGCAGCTAAAACTGTAATGAACTATACCACAGGTAAGACACAAAGCAACCAAGATACCCGTATCGTGAATCAATATAGTTCATATACAGGATTGTTGTGGAAGAAAGGTGTTGATGCTACGTGGACAGTAGACCAAAAGGTAGAACAAGACTATATCATAATGCGCTATGCTGACGTACTGTTGATTTATGCTGAAGCCATGATAGAACAGAACCTGATTGACGACAGCGTGCTGAAAGCCATTAATATGGTACGTGCTCGTGCTTATGGTGTGAATGTAACAGCTACTGATAGTTATCCTGCCGTGACCACTACCAACCAAACCGAACTGCGACGTGCCCTGCGTATAGAGCGCCGCATGGAGTTTGCTATGGAGAACCAACGCCTGCAAGACTTGATGCGTTGGAAATTGGCAGGAAAAGCATTGAATGGTTACAATTACATCATGCTTATTGACCCCACAGAATTGCTGAACAATATCGTGAACAAGAACCTCTGGTTCTGGGGAATGACTCCGCAAATCGACGAAGATGGTTTAGCAGACTTTGCAGCTCTCTTTAATGCCGGTTATTGTTCGCAGGGTGCTAAACGCATCTTCCCCGAACGCGAATATTTGTGGCCGCTGCCTACACATGATGTGGAGTTGTGTCCCAACTTGTTACCCAACAATCCGGGTTATTAATCCTATAAACTATTACGAACATGAAAACAATGCATTTATATAGAAACCTTGGAATGGTGGCTGTGGGAATGATGAGCATGCTTGCCACCTCGTGCGAAGAGGAGATAGACAATACTGCCTCACGCAACCAGTCGGAGATTGAGTTGACTCCTTCGGGCGAATATATTAAGCTCGATGAAAGTAAACCCAACGAGACAGCTTTTACGCTGAAGTGGAGCACCGCTCACAATTTTGGTGAAGATTATATCACAACTTATAAATATGAGATGCAGCTTATCGGTAGCGATGTTGCAAATATCAAGGAATTTGATGATGATGGTGAATTTCTTCGCTCGTACACCAACAAAGAGATGCAGGATATATTGGTCGATTACTTCGGTCTAACCACCAGTACCATTGGCGAAGTCCTTTTTACTGTTACAGCCAACTTTGAAGGTCCCCGTCTTATGGTGCCCGATATTGCTACTGCAACGGTGAAGTTCAAAACTTATGGCCCCAAACAGTATAAAGCTGATAACCTTTATGTGGGAGGTACTGCCGTAGGCGATGATAATATTAAGATGACGTTGAAAGACGAGACAAACAGAATTTATAGTTACGAAGGAGCTTTGGTTGCCGGTAAGATAAACTTCCCCGTTGACTATGCCGACGAATTGAATGCCATTGGCCCGGAAACCGCCGATGCCCCTATCACCACAGGTGAAATGGCAGGCGTCATATCCGATCGCGCTGAAGCCAATTCGTGGTTAATTCCATCTGCAGCTACCTATCGTATCACTGTGAATATGAGTAAACAGACGGTGAAGATAGTAGAAGCTGGTGCTGTAGTTGAAGCCGACCAGATATTCCTGGCTGGTAGTGCCGTAGGTGGGGAACAGATTGAGATGGCTCAAGTCCTCGAAAATGACCAGATTTATGCTTGGCGTGGTGCACTGAAAGCTGGTAACCTTTACATCCCGCTCACCTTCGAAGGTGAACAAGCGATGGCCATTGTACCGGAAATAGCTGATAGTCATGACATCGAAGATGGTCAATTGTCAACATTCGGACAAGTACTCATTAGCAAAGTGGATAAACAATATTGGACAATTCCGGCCGATGGAACTTACCGCATTGTATTGAATAAGGAGGAGAAATCTATTACCATCTATTCGACCGCTACCGATCTGAAACCACTCACCGTATCGTTCAACAATACCGAATTGGGGAAAAACCCATGGAGTCAGGAAGTCAATGTACTGCACATGTATGGTGGTTTCAATAGTTTTGCTTACGATTCGGGTATTGATGAAGAAACCGGAAAAAGCTTCAAGTACTGTCAAGTGAAGTATAATCTTATTCAGAGTGTTGCCAATCCGAAAGTATTCGTTTATAAAGGTGATGTATTGCCACGTAATGAATATAAGGATGATTATGGGAAGACAAATGCCGGTTGGGTGAACTTCAGCACGCTGCGATATGCTAATAACGGATGGTTCGTTGGTTCTACTGCTGATGCTGTTCGTAATAGCTACAATGGATACACCACAGTAACAGCGGGTAAGATAGAAGGAGCCGTAACAGGTCAGGGCAATAACCGCTATGCTTATTTCCTCATCCCGGAGGGCTGTAACTATGTGGTAGTGGACCTGGAGAACAACACTGTACTCTTTGATATTAAATAAATCCAAAATGAAAGAATAAGAGGTGGAGCTTTTATCACTTCACTTCTTATTCTACCTTTAAATGATAACAATAAACGAGATATATTTTATGAACAAAATAATAAAAAACAGCATCAAGACCTTGTCGATGTGTCTGCTGGCTACTACGCCTTTCATTGGCACTGCTTGTTCAGACGATGATGCCCCTATAACCGATTATAGTTGGAACATTGAAGGCAACACGACCGTCAATATCATGCCCGAACGCTACCAACTGCAGCGTAACCCTATGAGTGGATGGGTCATTTACGCGGGTATTGGAAGTGGTATGATGATGGATTTCTGGGATCTTTATGATAACTTCGAGTCGTCAGAAGGTACTGTGAAGGTATCTGACTATGGCAATACGCTCTACGTACGTGGTCTTTGGAGTAACTTTAATCCTGAAAAAGGCAAATATGTATGGGATGAAAGTGTACAGACCGAACCTGCCAAGCGTTTTCGTATGCTGGTGGAAGGAGCTAAAGAACGAAACTTGAAGCTCGCCTTTACCTTTGTGTGTGATAGTCGTGACAAACATGAAGATGCCTGTCCCGATTATGTAAAAGAGGCCGGTGCTGAAGGATTTACCACTACTACCGGTAGTGTAAACGTATGGACACCTTATCCGGACGATCCCATTTTCCAGAGGGAGTATGAAGAGTTTCTTACTGCTTTTGCAGCCAAATACAATGATCCTGATGTCACTCAATTTGTGAGTGGTTTTGGATTAGGCAAATGGGGCGAGACTCACACCCTGAAATACTCTACAGGTGATGAAGCTCCTAGACAAGCAGTATTTGAATGGATTACAGACGTAATGTCACGCCTTTTCACTAAAGTGCCTATCATGATTAATTATCATCGCTGTTTGCTTAGTGGCAAAGAGTTTAGTGATACCGATACCGATGTAGCTGCCGATATGGTGAAACGTGCCGTAGCTAAAGGCTTCTGTTTGCGTCACGATGCTTTCGGCATGAAGCAATATTATAAGGATTGGGAGCGTGGCATCAGTACTACCTATCATGGTATCGTACCTATTACTATGGAAGGTGGTTGGGTAGAATCATCACACGGTGGTTCTATTGCCGGCGATGGTTACAAGAATTTTGCCGAGGTGCGCCAGGGAGAATATGATGAAGCCAAGGGTGGTTATGTCAACATGATGGACCTCCGCTTTGATACCAACGTGAACAAAGGTGAAACTCATTCTTGGTTCAATACAGCTTTCCATTTGGTGAAGGAGTTTATTGCCGAAGGTGGTTACCGTCTCTATCCCGACCGTCTGTCTATTCCTACTATAGCTCGTAGTGGCAGTAGTGTATCACTTACTCACCGCTGGTCGAACTTGGGTTGGGGTTACTGTCCTACCAATTTGCCGCAGTATGGTGACAAGTACAAACTTGCTATCGCTCTGCTCGATAAGAATACAGAGGAGCCCGTCCGCATCTATATAGAAGACAAAGCAAACATTGCCACTTGGATGAAGGGAGCTCCCAAGACTTACACTACTAATATCAAACTCACTGATGTAGCCGCAGGGAATTACATTTGGGCAGTAGGATTGGTAGATACTACCAAAGAGAATGCCATTGGTATCTTAATTTCAGCCCGCGATGAGTATCAAACCTCCAAAGGTTGGGTGAAAGTGGGTGATATAACTATTCAATAATTAAAAAACGCTGTGCTATGATGAAAAAAATCTTACTGACATGCATAGCCGTAGCCTGTAGCCTTGTGGCTGTAGCCGGAGAACTGCTCATCGAAGCAGAAAGCTTCAGCCAGCGAGGCGGCTGGGTGCTCGACCAGCAGTTCATGGATCAAATGGGTTCACCCTATCTCATGGCACATGGCATGGGTATTCCTGTGGCCGATGCTACGGCAGAAATCAATATTCCCCAGGCGGGCACTTACTATGTATATGCCCGCACCTACAACTGGACTTCACCTTGGACCGATGCCGAAGGACCCGGAAAGTTTCGTCTGGCTTTAGGTGGTAAGTTACTGAAAACTACGTTGGGACACACCGGTAATTCCTGGCAATGGCAGTCCGCCGGCAAGGTCGTATTGAAAGCGGGTACTATCACCCTTGCTTTGAAAGACCTTACAGGTTTTAATGGTCGTTGTGATGCTATCTATCTCACGACTGATATGAATGCGCAACCCACTGCATGGGGCGAGGCAGAGACAGCTGCACTTCGTGCCCGCTTGCAACAACAACAAACGGTGCCCACCCATCAGTACGACTTTGTGGTAGTGGGAGGAGGCGTAGCCGGCATGTGTGCCGCTACGGCTGCTGCCCGGTTAGGTTGTAGGGTGGCATTAGTGAACGATCGTCCTGTACTGGGTGGTAATAACTCGTCGGAGATACGTGTACACCTGGGTGGTATTATCGAAAAGGGACCCAACGAGGGGTTAGGTCGTATGATACGCGAATTCGGTCATGAACGTTCCGGTAATGCCCAACCGGGTGACTATTATGAAGATCAGAAAAAGGAAGACTTTATAGCTGCCGAAAAGAATATCACCCTTTATGCTTCGCAACGTGCTGTGGCCGTAAAGATGCAGGGTGATCGCATAGCATCAGTCACTATTCAACACATTGAGACAGGTGAACAAACGGAACTTACCGCTCCTCTTTTTAGTGACTGCACTGGCGATGCTACCATAGGCTACTTAGCCGGTGCCGATTGGACTATGGGACGTGAAGGCCGCGATGAATATGGCGAAAGTCTCGCTCCCGAGCAGCCCGACTCGCTAGTGATGGGCGCATCGGTACAATGGTATAGCAAGGACATGAAGAAGAAGACCTCTTTCCCCCGCTTCGAATATGGTATGCGCTTTGGCGCTGATAATTGCGAGCCTGTAACTATGGGCGAATGGAAATGGGAAACAGGAATGAACCGTAATCAAATCACCGAGGCTGAACGCATACGCGACTATGGACTTTTGGTGGTATATTCCAATTGGAGCTATCTGAAGAATCACTATGCGGATCGTAAAAAGTATGCCAACCGTTCACTCGATTGGGTGGCGTATGTTTCCGGTAAACGTGAATCTCGCCGTCTTCTGGGCGACTATGTGTTAGCACAAGACGATATAGACAAAAATGTGGCGCACGAGGATGCTTCGTTTACTACCACTTGGAGTATCGACCTCCACTTCCCCGATAGCGTGAACAGTGTGCGTTTTCCTGATAATGAATTCAAGTCGGCAACGGTGCATCGTTGGATTCATCCTTACGCTGTCCCTTATCGTTGTCTTTATTCGCGCAATGTGGATAACCTCTTTATGGCAGGTCGTAATATGAGTTGCACACACGTAGCCTTGGGTACGGTGCGTGTGATGCGTACTACTGGTATGATGGGCGAAGTAGTAGGTATGGCAGCCGGACTCTGTCATAAGCATGGCGTAGAACCGCGTGATATCTATCATCATCATCTGCCCGAATTAAAGCAGCTTATGCAGGCAGGCTTGGGCAAACACAATGTACCCGATAACCAACGTTTCAACGAACCCAACAAGTTGTTGGAGGCTCCGGCTTACATCAAACCGCAGACAAACTATGAGTAAAAAAAGTATTATCACGATATTTCTCTCAACCATATTGGGATTGCCGCTTTGGGGAGGACAGCACTATTATGCTTTCCTGAAAGGTGATACACTACGTATGGGCAATAACTACATGGAGCGTACCATGCTGTGGAATAATGGTACACCTGTCACCATTAGCCTCACCGATAAGCTATGTGGAAAAATAATCCCGGCTCAAGGCAAAGAGCCCGACTTCTCGATTGTGAAAGGCATCCCTACAGCTGCTACTTTCACTGTGAATGAGATTCCAACGAATGGTATACATGCCAGCTATCTGCAAGCCACTGTGGCTTGCACCATCGGTTCTCTAAGTATAGAACGTCGCTATCGCATTTATGCAGACTATCCCGCCATTGCCTGCGATACCTATCTGAAAGGACAAGTAGAACTTTACCAGAATAAAGATGACAATCGTTCTAATGCCGATCGTAAAAATATAGAGCACACAGCCGATATGACTACGGGGGTGAAAACTCCGACGATTGACAGATTGCAACTCTCCGGTAATCATTGGCGTGCCCGTACGGTAGAGTTCTTCGACTATACTGATTGGAACGACAATCTGGTGACAGAACGTACCTGGCTTCCTTACCGTCGCAATACCTATCGTGGTAATCTGCTTTTTGCTCACGATGTGGCTACCCGGCAAGGTTTCTTTTTCTTGAAAGAGGCTCCTTGCAGCAGTACCCAATTACATTATAATGGTTCCGACTTCGTGGCCGACTTTAGCGATTTTATGGTAGTGGGTCTGGGCATTGCATCTGATGATGTGAAACCGGATAGCTGGACTCGTGTTTATGGATGCGTTACCGGTGTCTATACCGGAGATGAACAAGAAGCACTAACAGCATTGCGCCTTTATCAAAAACAACTGCGCCACCACACTGCCGCACAGGATGAGATGATTATGCTCAATACCTGGGGTGACCGTAGTCAGGATGCCAAAATAGATGAGGCTTTCTGTCTGGCTGAGCTGGATCGTGCCGCACGTCTGGGTGTCACCCTCTTTCAACTGGACGATGGTTGGCAGAGCGGAAAAAGTCCCAACTCAAAGACAGCCGGAGGCAGCTTTAAAGATATTTGGAAAAATGCCGATTACTGGACGCCCAACCCCACGAAATTCCCTCATGGACTGAAACGCATTGTAGAGAAAGGAAAGAAATTGGGTATTCGTATCGGATTATGGTTCAATCCTAGTATACAGAATGATTTTGCCGATTGGCAAAAAGACGCGCAAGTCATTATCGGGCTTTACAAGGAGTATGGCATCTGCTGTTTCAAGATAGATGGCTTACAAATACCTACTAAAACAGCCGAACAGAATTTGCGCCGGTTGTTTGATGCCGTGTTAGCACAAACCAACCATGAGGTGATTTTCAACCTCGATGCCACTGCCGGTCGTCGCGGTGGATATCATTATATGAATGAGTATGGCAATATCTTCCTGGAAAACCGTTATACCGATTGGGGCAACTATTATCCCTATCGCACCTTGCGTAATCTTTGGATGCTGTCTCGCTATGTTCCGGCCGAGAAGATGCAGATAGAATTCCTTAATAAATGGCGTAATGCCGATAAGTACAGCACTACCGATCCATTTGCTCCCGCTCGTTATAGTTTCGACTACCTCTTTGCCATCACCCTGGCGGCACAGCCATTGGCTTGGATGGAGGCTTCGAACCTACCCGAAGAGGCTTATGCTACGGCAACTCTGCTCAAGGAATATCAACCCTTGCAACTTCAATTTCATCAAGGCATCATATTACCCATTGGTGAAGAACCTTCGGGACGCTCGTGGACAGGATTTCAATCAATAGTCTCTGACACGCAAGGTTATCTCATTATTTACCGCGAAGACAATGATATAGCCAAAAGAACCATTGATACTTGGCTTCCGGAGGGCAAGAAGGTAACTTTTACTCCTTTGATGGGAAATGGCAAAAAGTTTGTAGCTGAAGTCGGTGTACAGGGTAAAGTAAGTTTCGAGTTGAATGATAAGAATTCTTTCACTCTTTATCAATATCAGGTAAAACCATGAAAAGACTATAAACAATAATGGAATTATGATAAAAAGTTTGCGTTCTGTTTTTCTTGCTTTGTTTGTTGCCGTGCAATTCGTTGTGTACGGGCAACCGGCGGAAAGGCTGATTCAAGTGCTGGTCACTCCCGACCACACCAATTGGTTGTATCAACCGGGAGAAAAAGTGAATTTCAAAGTAGCTGTACTGAAATGCAATATTCCACAGGATCATCTGGAAGTGCGTTATGAGATTTCGGAAGATATGATGAAACCTCATCAGACAGGTAAACAACCTTTGAAGAATGAAAAGCTCGAAATTAATGCAGGTACAATGAAAAAAGAGGGTTTCCTGCGTTGCCGTGCTTTTGTCAGTTATCAAGGACGTGAATATGAAGGTGTAGCTACCGTCGGCTTTGATCCGGAGAAGCTACAACCGACTACTCCGTTGCCCGCCGATTTTCTTGAATTCTGGAAGAGCACCAAAGAAGCCGCTGAAAAGTGGGCGCTGGAACCTATAATGACTTTATTGCCGGAAAAGTGTACGGACAAAGTGAATGTATATCATGTTTCTTTTGCGAATAATGACTATGCATCCCGTATGTATGGCATCCTTTGTGTGCCGAAAGCTCCCGGAAAATATCCGGCCATCTTGAAAGTACCGGGTGCAGGTATCCGCGCATATAACGGAGAGCCTGAACGTGCCGGAAATGGTTTTATCATTTTGGAGATCGGTATTCACGGCATTCCGGTCAACCTGACGGGGGATGTATATCACCGACTTTATAACGGGGCCTTGAAGAATTACCATTCATTCAATACGGACGATCGGGATAAGTATTATTATAAACGGGTTTATACAGGCTGTGTAAGAGCCATTGATTTCATTTACACACTTCCCGAATTTAATGGTAATCTGGCAACTTTCGGTGGAAGTCAGGGCGGAGCACTTTCCATAGTGATTGCCGGACTGGATAACCGTGTCAAAGGATTAGTTTCTTTCTATCCGGCTTTGTGTGATATTGCAGGCTATGCTCATGGTCGCGCAGGAGGTTGGCCGCACATGTTTAAGGATGAAAGGAACCGGACACCGGAGAAGATTAAAACCATTCAGTACTTTGATGTAGTCAACTTTGCCCGGCAGGTTAAAGTACCGGGATTCTATACTTTCGGTTATAATGATATGGTCTGTCCGCCTACCACCACTTATTCGGCTTACAACATGATTAATGCTCCGAAAGAGTTGTTCGTGGCCGAAACGACTGCCCATTATGCCTATGCAGAGCAGTGGAGTGCTGCCTGGAACTGGGTGATGAATTTCCTGAAGAATGAATCGAGAAACGAATAATGTATAAATACCACAAACTAATAGATAAATGAAAATAGGTAAGAAATTAAATCTATGTCTGTTGTTGCTGATCGCTTTTGCAGGAAGCGTTGCGGCACAGGAACTGATAACGAATGTCTACGGTCGTGACATTCATTCACTGAATGGTAAATGGAATGCCATTATCGACCTGTACGACCAGGGACAACGAATGAAAATCTATGAAAATCAGCAACCGAAAGGAAATACTGATTTCTACGAATATGCATTCGAAGGCGGCTTGCGTCTTAATGTCCCGGGAGACTGGAACTCGCAGTCGCCCGAACTGAAATATTATGAGGGTACTGTATGGTATGCGCGTCATTTTGATGCCAAACGTCTGGCAGACAAGCGTCAGTTTCTTTATTTTGGTGCTGTCAGCTATCGTTGCAAAGTCTACCTGAACGGAAAAGAAATAGCAGAACATGAAGGTGGTTTTACCCCTTTCCAAGTAGAAGTGACGGACCTGTTGAAAGATGGCGATAACTTCCTGGCAATAGAAGTGAACAATCGTCGTAC